>Ga0179593_1567266_pt1 | contig 11322 bp, 8 predicted proteins | sample CZODoug2_1_08_16_FD_185931 | JGI IMG/M metagenome (GOLD analysis project Ga0179593, IMG submission 185931) | Vadose zone soil fungal communities from Angelo Coast Range Reserve, California, USA - CZODoug2_1_08_16fungal (PacBio error correction) | ecosystem: Environmental > Terrestrial > Soil >... | reverse complement strand
GCCAGGCTCTCTTCGTCCACGCCGAGTTATCAGGTCGTCAACTAAAAGGTCTAAGGATTACTTCGTTCTCGGGAGTTTTTTTGCCTCGTAACAGAATGGAGAAACAACCCAGTTTCATACGTCCTGACCGGATACCCGTCGGCGCAGGATTCTTTCGGACCCAACCCGCATGCATAGAAATAACTCTTTTCTTTACCACTCCCCGCGCTTAATACCATCCGATACCCCTGACGCGTGGACGCAATGATATAGTTAAGCTTCTTTCTAGGAACCCTCCCCCCCCCCTTGATGATAAACCTGTTGCCTCCGCCCTGTTTCTTGCACATCATGATCCCAACCTCCTGACAAACTCTCTCCTGTCGACTGCTGGCACAGCGTTCTCGTCCCAGCTGTCAGAATTAGAGCAACCACAACCCCGGTCGCGAGTTTAATCCCAACCCCCCCCCCTCTCGCGCCGCTAATGCTCAGCCCCCCTATTTTCTTCAAGTGCAGGTCAAAAAAACCAGCTCACTTTCGCGTCAGCCCCCCCCCCTTTCGCCTCAACCCCTCCCGTCTGCTCTTTTGACCCCCCCGTTTCCTCTTTCACGCCTGAGAGAGTGAGTGTCCCACATTCCTACTACGCCTACTAGGCCTTCACTACACCCCGTTCCTGCCCAGCCACCAGCCGCTTCCTCCTTCTTTTGGCGGTGCAGAGGCAATGATTCCCAAGACCCCCCCCCCGGCAAGCACCCTACTTCCTCCCCCGTTCCGGAAGGCCGTTGAAGGCTGCCGATCGGCGTTTGTCGCCCTCCTGAAATTAAATGTCTTTATCATATGCGTCCTGGGATTCGGCTCCCCTGTATGCCTGCGAGTTTGAGTTTGTCCATCGCTTCCCCCCGTCTTTCATCGCGGGAGTTGCAAGTCGGGTCAGTGGGCGATTGTCCTATCCAATTCGAGACGCCTCTGCCGGCCCCGCTTCAACTTCCTCACCGGTCCGACATGTTCGTGGACGGTCTCTGCTTAGCGTCCTCTGCACCAAGAGACGGGCCAAACGCCCCCACTTAAGTTTTCCCCTTTTTCATCTTCTCGTTTGACACGCTGCAGCGGCGAACCAGTAATTACATAAGGCACATTACCGACATTTCCTTGAACTGCCAGGCCCTGCGGACGTGCGCTATCCTGGGGTTTCAATTTCCAGCGCCCTCCCAGCTCTCCCGTCTTTTTTGATGCCGTCACTGGTCATAGCCCTTACCGGGTTTGCCCGCGAAAGGACGAGCCACCGATCCCCCCCCTCGACAGCCCTACCTTTTTCACCCGAGGCCTCGACTGTACGATTTTTTGAGTGCCTCGTTTTCCGATCCTCTCGGCTTCCGCAGATGTCCCCCCTTTCTGACCTTTCACATTGTGGAAGGCACATCGCAGCACCCTTTTCGAGAATTGGAGTTTAGTTGCCTTATGACATGCTTTACTCAAACAAATTTAACCGCCTCCCTGCCTCAGATCTGCGCGGCATCTCGAGGTGACATCTACTACAGCTCAGGCGCTCCTTTTTTAACCAGCCGTATCTGACGTGTGGATATCTCTCTTTTCTCTCTTTGTTTTGAGATCTATCCTCCCCCCCCCTTTTCTCCGGCATGCGGATGCCTGCTGATTACCGACGTAGGACATCGAGCCTTTTGGGCTTGATCTTTTTTGAGGGTCTAGTTTATGTTTTTCTCCCCCCCTCTGTCATTCGTGCACGAACCTCCCTCCCCCCTAAAGTGCCCCTTGCTGGACGGAATGCCGGCTCGAGTGGCTTCCCGACACTCTCCCTTTATGTCGAGTCGCCCCTCCGCACATCTGGCGGCGAGCCGACCGCCCACCGAATTCAATCCAGGCGCCTCGATGACACATTCTAGTTCTGCTCGGCTTGGCTGCTTCCAGCTCTTCCCACTTCCGCTCTGGTTGAAGGGTATTGCAGGCATTTGGCCCCACAATGACTTCTTGATGTCCGGGAGGCGCTGACGCAAGGGTTAGCCCCCACGCGGCTCGAGATCGTCGCGTCTTCACAGAGGAATTTGGCCGTACGGTGTTCTTTTGCTGCTCTGAAGTATCTTTTCCCCTTTCGAAGACAGCGCCTTGCCTCCTGAACCGGGTCCCAACTTTCCGTTTTCTTGTTTACGATTTTCAATGGCTCTCTTTGCTCTTGTGATTACCGAGAGGCCGGCAACCAGTTTCCGCCCCAAGGATATTGAAGCGGTGTTTCGTTGACGGCCCTTTTTGCTCCCAAGTATTTTTTCTTGGAGATGCCCTGAAACCCCCTCCCTGACTTGACCCGAATTGGCTACCCCTGGTTGCTTGCATGGGATCGATTCGCTTGGTGGCCCCTATCACGAAGTGGGCTACGCCAATCTTCCTGCCACAAAAGGAAAACTTCTTAGTTTTTCCATCAAAGAATCCTTAGTACCCCACCTGCCCCTGTTCGTAATCCTTCACCCCAGGTGCACTAATTCCAACGCCAGGTTCCACTTGACGTCTTTGCTCAAGTTCCTGTAAAATTGGAAGCGAACTAGAGTCCGACTTTGGTATCGCTGGACCTCAAGGGGTTTTTCATTCCTTCGTCCCTCGCGGCTCTCAGTTAATGGTCACGCACGCTATGTTGTAACCCCTCTTAAAACCTTCTGGGGAAGGAATAGCGACGGTTTTTCCGTCTCCGGCGACGGTTCGCCTGTCGGTCTCATCTGAGTTTTTGGTGACAATTCCTTTTCACTCTCTGCTGCTGACGCGGACGAGCGAGATTTCCTAGTCTCTGACAGTGGTTGTTTCTATCCTGTATCCGTGGTTAGTCTTTCCCCTCCCATGAACGATCGCGTTCCAGCCTTACGACATCGACTGTTTTCCTTGGGCAGCAGAGCCGGAAGACCTCGGAGGCGCGGGATAATATTGCTGTACCTCGTCCCCGGACCCTCAGGCCATGTCGGCCAGCTCGGCCTGTTATGAGTATGATAAGCGCTGACCCCTAGTACCCCAGAGGATCTCTTGGTGACGAGTATGTCCTCTGCCGACTGGCGGGCGCCAGGGCGCTCCTTGGAGACCGAGGAGGGAAGGGAGAGCGGTTCCCCGTAACTTCTTTCCAAATCGCTTTTTCAGGAGGAGAATTAGGAGGTCTCAGAAAGCCTTCCTCTTCGCACCCCTATACTCCTTTGGATTGACAGGATGGAGGACTGCGCTTCCCCTATATATTTTACGCCAGTTGTTGTTGTTTGATGAGTGTGTGGGTTGGTGTGGGGGGGGGGTTGGGGTGGGTTTGTGGGTCCTCCCCGGCGGGCTCCACGCAGCAGTCCTATCGGTTTGCATTTTGGAGGCGGAGTCCGGGTCGGCGGTGGCTTGCCTCATCTTGCTCCGTCCCCAGTGCCCCCGGGAGTACCCCCTCCCCCGTGCCGTACCCTCACGCTCCGTGTTCCCCGTCTACAAGTAGGCGCAGGCTGCCCTTCCTCCCCCCCCTGCGGAACACCCATAATAGTCTTTCGCGCTACGCTTTCCTGGTACCTCTTATTCCCTTCCCACCCCCGGTCCTCCATGGCCGCATAAGTTTCTGTCCCGTCCAGCAATTGATGATACGTGCTCTCCCTTTTTTCACCGTCTTTCTGCCCCGCCATACCCGTCGCGATGGCTTTCTTGGCCCTGCGCGTTCCTGTCTTCAATTCCCGAAAAGCTGATTCTCCAACCACCTGTTCGGTCCGTATCCCCAATGTCGGCGACTCTCAGCTTCGCATTGAGGTGCCGTTCTGTCACCCAAAAACACCCTCAAGCGCTTGCGCGTTTTGCGCCTGGCACCGGTCGCCAGCTCCCCCTCCCCTTGCGCCACGGCAACCAGGTTGCCCGCATGTCATGTCCGAGCTTTTCTTCTGGCCCGTGAGCGCCCCCCCTCCCTCTTCTCGCCTGAAAAACCGCTCAGCTTGTCAGAGAATCTGACCGACATTCACTTCGTTTTCGCTGCCCACCGTCACGTCCCTCCCCCCGAACCCCCTTCCTTCCCCATGACGCATCAAATCCGGGTTCCGCCCTCCGGGTTATAGGACGGGACGGTTGCTTCTGGAATTTCCACTGAAGGGTTACCCCATATGGTTCCTCGGTATTCCCAGTTATACAGCGGATGCCCTGTTTTTGAGATTTGTCCCGGGTTCCCCCTAAATCGAGGAAAGGGTGATTGCCAATTCGGTGGTGTTCGCCGAACCCACTTCGAGACCTCCCTTGCCGGTATGACGCTTCCCTCCTTCCCCGGGGTACCCAATGGTTTCGTGCTTCTCTCGCGGCCGATCAAAAGAGCGCCCCGACACCCTTAAAGTGTGTGTCCCCGGGTCTTCATCCGTGTCACCGTCGTTAACGGGTTAACTCCATGATCTACTTCCGCGTTTCCTACCCTCCCACCGTCCCGCCCATTCTTCTTTCCCAATTCTACGTTGTCTCGTTCTTCGTTTCGACCCATCCCCTCGATAATGATCTGGGATGCCGAAATTTTGGCCGCACATATTCTTAGTTATCGTCCTGGATTCCTCTTGAGCGATCCCGTCTAGAGCGAAACTTCTCACGGACTAGCCGCTTTTTCTCCCCCCCCCCGCTCGTCTATCTCGCGTCTCCTTCTTCTGCTTCGAGTCTCAATATGACCTGTTGGGACGTCGCCTCTTCCAGCACGGACGTTAGCGATTTAGGGCGTCGTGCCGTCAATGACAGATCGCCCCCCACGAGCACCTCCTCCTGAACCCAAGCAAAAGCCCTCCTCCGGCAGCTCGATGTCCTCGATTATCTACTCCCTCTTAAGGCGACTGCGCGCGCTCATTTCCTTTTTATATTCCCCCCCCCCCCTTGTTTTTTTAGAGAGATCAGCACAATTTCTATCGCGGGGCCATGCGGATCGTCTGTTTTCACCGAGCTCAATAGCGAGTTCTGATGCTGATGGCTTGTGAGGGTCTTCGTCGGTAGTTCATCTTTTTCGACCCTTCCTTCCTTTCGACGGCAAGCCTCATACTCTCCGAGGGAAGCGGCCTCGCGTTCCGTCAAGAAATGAATCCTATATGCAGTTCAGTCTCTATTGCTGGTGCGATTGTATAAACCTATCTTTCACACCTCTCACATCACGGATCCTTTCTCAGGCAACCAGTTGTTCGGATCGCTGCGTTGCTTGCTCTCTCGCCAGGATGATTTCCCTCGCAAGGGACGCCCTTTTCGCTTCACCAATGCCTGAGGATGGAGCCGTTTTCGGGCCGCTTCCTGTTCGACCAAGTCTATAGGCCGCGTTTTCACAGGGAATTGGTGACCTTCTGGGGCGTCTCTGGGCAGTTTTTTTTTTCGTTTTCTTCGCAGCAAGCGTGCAAACGATGCGAAGAACCCGTGCCCACACCTTTACATTTCTTTTTCCACGTCCCTTCGGGGCCTCGTGAGGAAACGCAATCCGGCTCCCAGTGTACAGTTGAGGAATTGAGTCTCCTTGTTCTGATCGTGATCTTCGGCGACCCCCCCCCCGTAACACGTTGGCTTCCGCCGTTGATGGACATTTTTCTGACCAATTCCTATGGTTTGCAATACGCGGTGCATTCAGCTTTTTGTACTGCCTAACCAGGACATGTGTACAATTCTTCATTACAGAATACCCCCTTATGCCTTCACAGGACCGCCAGGTTTTATGACCTTGTACTTGCTTGGTTGACCATATGTCGTGCTTTCCCTTCCTCACCCACCCTCTTGAAGTAGGAGAGAGATGTGTCCGGGGTTTAAGGAGCTGAACTGGCAGGCTTTTTGCCTGGGTCCCTAGAAACTTTTGATTCCAGGCGAGGAGGGTGCGGTTTCCTTTGTTAGCAGGAGGCGACAGGGGTGCAGGTCTCGTGCTGCCGGTTTTTGGCCCGGCCCTTTCCTCCTTTCCGTGTCTGCTTCGAGGACCCTTCTTCAGTATTGTTTTATTCCCATTGGGCAAAAGGTCCCCTTTTGTGGAGAGATTTGCTGATTGTCTTTATGCACGCTTCAGCGGCCGCTCGCATTTCGGCTGGCTGGCGGGTTCCATTTCCCCTTTTTCTACGGAGACGCAAACAGCGATTTACGCGGGATCACATCCCCGGGCCCCGAAACAGCCCTTTTCTATCTTTTTCCCTCGGCCGATCGCGGACGGTTGTTTTTTTTCTGCTCTGGTGCTTATCTCAAGTTTAGCGTTCCTTAACGATGTGGCGATGCAGCACTGGGGAGGCCCTCAGGCTTTCTGGGCGAAGAGGCTTCCACGGTTTTCGGCTTCTTAGGTGAATTTTTTGTTCCCCTCTTAGCTGGTTTCAGTCTTCCCGCCTCCCGACGCCGACTACGGAGATGACGATTTTTTTTCCCTGCGTTTTTTGCTGAAGTTATATCTTTTTCTACTCCTTTTTTTTGATAGTCGAATAAGTTTCTTTGCCACTCCTCCAAGTTCCTATCCTTTTCTCCAGCCTTTCTTCTTCCCTCGTATAGTTTTATTTTTTCTTGGATTGAATACTGCTAGTCCTAGCCACGGGGATGGGCTTTGACACGGAAAAATTGCCGGTCAAGCTCGCCCAGTTTCCCCTCCTATCCCCCAACGTAGGCTTTTATACAATCCTTCCCCGCCAGTCGGGACAGAGCTGCTGGTTTTTTCTGGCGAATCCATACCAAAAAGGTGTCCGATCATGGACGCCACTTTTTCTCATTTACGTCTCCTCCTTTCCGGTCATTTGCCAGATTGATGCTTTACAGTTCCCTCGGTGGGATGGCTGCTGCCCCAAGACGAAACGTCGCACGATTCGATTTTTTTTTTTCTTCAATCGGCGACAAGCAGGATTCCCATCGAGCCCACCCCCCCTGTCTTTCTCCGCTCACTTCCCCCAAATTCTCCCTGCGTCAGCTCTTCCCTGGCTTCTATGAAGTGCAGGTACCCAACCCCCCTTTCGCGCTGTCCCCCCCCTTCGCGCAGGACGTTCGCCGCCCCTCAAAACTCCCTTTCCTGAGATACCAAGGCAAACGGGGGGCCCCTTCAGGCCGCGTCGCAGCATACATTCTCTTTCCCCCCCCATTTGCGCACTCCGCCGACGATCAGAATTACACCCTTCAGGCTTATAACCCCCGTCGCCTTCTACATTCGAGTCCTCTATCCCGGTGATCAAGAAATATGGTTCCTTTCCCCCGGCAAGCCCAATGCGGCATACACAGGCGTGTGCGTCCCGCTTCCCCTGGGGGTATTTTGTCGACTATTGCGAAATGAACTCAGTTCCCTCTGCCTGGGTTAGGAATTCAGTTCTTTTCCCACTTGAGTGAGATTAATCTCTTCTCCCACCTCCTTCCCTTTGATTTCCCCAAGTAATTAGTTTTTTGTTAGAAGACTAAATTCAGCAAGTGTACACATCTGCTGGGAGACCCCTGGCTCCTCAATTGAGCCCTGGTTTAGTTCAGGATATGACGTTTTCCCTTATTCCAAGAAGAGACGGTCCATATTTCCCATAAACAAATAAAAGTGTGGTCCAAGGTTAGCCCGTGCCCCCCCCCTTTCAGTCTTCTCGGGGAACCCTTCAATTCATAGTTTTTTTTTTCCCCAACGACCTCCGACCCATTACTGCGTGCCACAGCTCATTCCTCTCTATGCCGAGCTTTCCCCTCAATGAAAGAATTCTCATCTACTTCCGGCATTTATTTCCCTCCCAATGATCCTCTCCATTCCACATGTTCGGTACTCGTGGTCTTCCTTTTGTCGAGCCACAGCCGAAGCGATCCTCTCCAGTCATTTCCCCAGACGGTCGACGGGCTTTTTTTCGACTTTTTTTTTTCCGCGATCATACTCGCATCATCATTTTTCGGACATTATACGTAGTCATAGGGGATCAATTTTTTCTGAAGGAATATATCCTTTCCTTAAATACGGATGTCGTTGCCCTTTGGCGCGTATGAAGGCGAAATCCCCTGCGTTTTACCCCACAGATTCAACCGAAAGTGTAGCCCTCCAAGCACTTTCCAGCTCCTTGAGGACTTCTCCCTTTTGATTCGATCAGAATGATCCTCTCATTCCCGATCTACATGTGCTGCTTCTTTCTTTCTTATTTCCCTCCCCTTTTTTTTTGTCGTGAGAGAGCCCTCCCTTTCTTTCGATTTCATGACGGATGTTTAATTCTCGCTTTCCCCCGAGTACCCGTGAGAGAATTCCTTTCGCTGATGAGATTTGAGGGACCGGCTTTCGGTATCGTGGTTTCCTGTTATCGGCAAAACGACGCTCTCCCCAGTCGATCCTTTACTTTCGGATTTGGCCCGAATTTCCCCTCTATGAGCACCTTTCTCCCTTCACTAGCTTTGTGTTTTTCTCCCCCCCCCGGCGCTCCAAACAGAGCCTTCTCTCGTCTCTGACAAATTCGCTTTCGATCTTTCCTGGCTCGGCCTTTCTCCCGCTGCCTGCTTACCTCGCAATGACTGGGCTATTGCGGCCCCATCATTCCCCTTTGCCCTGGGAGTAGGCTGGCGCTTGTTGCGATTGATTGTTCTTTTCAGCGAGGTCAGCGCTAAGTTGTTCTTTTTATGCAGCCTTTGGGCTGCTGGTCTCCGTGTCCTTTTTCAGTATGATGGCGTTCTGTGCAAGATTCTGCTTTTTTCTCACCGGGGCAAAATCCCCGTGTTTCGCTTGACTTTGTGGGCTTCGGGTGTTTGCCAGCTGCCCCCGCCTCTTTTTCAAGCCCCCCCCTTTCCGGAAACGTTTTCGGAATTCGAATTTCCCCAAGAGGATCCTTGAGGATCATCAAGTTGCTGCTTTTCGAAACACCCTCGCAACCTTCCCCTCTGCAAAATGACCGCATATTGATGGGATAGACCCTCTTTTCCCTCTAAACTAGCATGGGAATACGACGGTGACCTTTTTTTCACGAAGGACAAATATTTGCAGTACCCCTTTAGTTTCCTCTTAATTTAGTCTCCCCCAGACGTACTCCCGGCGTGCGTCCGGCACCAGCCAGGTTTTTGTCATTGTTCCCTTTGGTCTTGGATATAGTTTCGTGCTAACATTTCCGCGCACCTTCCCGCTTCTAATTTTCGCCTTCGGGTGTTGAAGGGTTCAGGAGATCTCTCTCGCGTTTGGAGCGGCCTTTGCCGGTCATTCTGCACGACGATTTATGTTCGTGGCCCCCTGCAACAGGTTCCTTTTTCATGCGCGAAGGGGTTTTTTCGTCCCGGTTTTCGGAGAGACGGTTTCGCCCCTTCTTTTCTTGGTTGCAATTCTACTCATGCCTAGCTCTTCCTGACTCCCTCCTGTCGTGGTTGGGCAAATGCTCTTTCCCGAAATGTGGTGTTTTTTGATTTCGTTTTTCGGCGATGTTACCTGGGCCAAGCGCTATCGCGAGGGTAGGATGGTGTCCCTTTGGTCTTCTCCTTTCAGACGCAGGGCAACGTTTCTTAATCTTTTTCTGGACGACAGTCAGAGGAACCGTACGACATTGGCTTTTTTTCCGTCGTTTGCGTTCGTCTGCTCCTCCTTTGAAAGTATTAAAGAGTATAGATTTTACTAGCTTGATGGCTATCAGATGCCGCCCTTTTTCGTAGCATTTAGGTTCCGAGGGGGTTGAGGATTCTATTTTTTTGGACCTGCCCACGGTGGTATAAGCTTGCTGGCTCTTCTTTCGGCAAGCCCTAGCCAGCCCCGAGACGCGCATACCGCCCTTTTCCGAACTGTTCTTTTTAATTCCTTTTCTTTGTCATCCTTAGGACGGATCATACCTCTCCTTCTGTTAGAGAGATGAGCATCTGAAGAGGTCTCCACTTTACCCCCCTGTAGAAGGCGTCTCCAGTGGTTCTTCCTGCGTCTGGGAGGAGGGAGCTTTTGCCTCCTATTCTCAGTCCGTAAACTTCCGCTGTCTCAAACCGGCACATGCCTGTCTTTCTTTTCCCGTTGAAGCGGCTCCCAAGTAGGACCGCAATTTTTCCTTTCCTCGAACTTTCGGTTTTTGCATAGCCCATCATCGTCGGACCATCCCCTCTTTCTCGCGCATCCCTCAATACAACAAAGGCAGCGATCCTTCCCTCCCTGCTTTTTTCAAGCTGTTCGAAGGCCAGGGCAATTTTTCTTGACCCCTCTGTTGAGGCTGCCCCTGCTTCCTTTCCGCCCCTCTCCACGAGCTTTCTCCTTTTTTTTGCCGATCTTTTCATGTCTCCCCTTTTCTCTGATCAGCCCCCTCGCGCCACCACAACCCATGTTTTTTTTGCCGCCACCCCCAATCTCGAGTGATTCTCATTTCGTCCTTCTGCTGAACGTAGGCCACCTCGCTGAGCGTCTTTTCCCGCTTCACACCCTCCTAGCGCGGCACACGTTTCCTTTTTGCATCTCTTCACTATCTGTCTCGTGCTGGCCCAGGCCGTTCCTTCCGCATTCGGCGCGATAAAACAAGGTCAAGCCAGCTTCCCAGTTCTCGCTCCGAATTCTTTTGTGAGCGGCACTTTGCTTTGCCTCTTCCTCCCCAAGACCCTTTTCAAGTCAAATGACGGCCTCACCCTTTTTGTGCCGGAATCCGCCTTTGAAGGGGGACTTCGTTTGTCCCTCTTCTTTTTTCCCTTCAACTGCATTTGTTAGTGCAAGTCTGGTTTGCCTTTCACTTATGTTCTATTCCCATTCGAGTGAGATTTTGGTTTCTTGATTTTCTTTCCATCAAGAGAGTTCACGGTTTTTTCAAGTCGGTCAGTAGTGGGGTTTTCTAAAATTCGAGGATCAGCAAGGTCTCTAGAAGAGTCTACTCTTCTTTCCCTAAACGGGAGTAAATTGTTCCTCGTCTTGCAGAACGCTGAAAGCCTCGTTTCCCTGCCCCCGAAAACCACTTCAGGGGGGACTGTTATTTTTAGGCCGATGGATTTCTAACTTTTTTTTTTCCAATTCTATTTACCTCTAATCTCCTTTTACGCCCTTTTCAGCCCCTGACTTCCAGGAGATGGGGTTGTATTGCTGAGCGAGCCCGATGTTTGCCCCCCTAAGAGCATACACAGATACTCATATGTCATGTGATTTCTTTGAGCCATAGCAATTCGGCCTATGTTACTTCCGGTTCGCTTTTTCCGGGACTCCGAGCAAACGTCTCCATCTTCCCCATTCGACACTTTTAATCTACGGCTTTGATTGCTCCGGTTGAGCTTTCTCGATTCCCTGCGCTCTCCTGTCGTTAGATTTTTATAGAGTTCACTTGGCGTCTCCGTTTTTCCAGCAAGGCCTGCGACTTGTAGGTGTTTTCCGTTTACGATTCGCAAAACCTTTGACCATCATGCCTTTCTTTCCCCCCTTACCAATATCAGCGCCCCGGCATCTTCTTCCTGCGTGTTATACTCGATTAAGCTCAGTTTCTCAGGTCTCTCTTG
>Ga0179593_1406013_pt1 | contig 11322 bp, 19 predicted proteins | sample CZODoug2_1_08_16_FD_185931 | JGI IMG/M metagenome (GOLD analysis project Ga0179593, IMG submission 185931) | Vadose zone soil fungal communities from Angelo Coast Range Reserve, California, USA - CZODoug2_1_08_16fungal (PacBio error correction) | ecosystem: Environmental > Terrestrial > Soil >... | reverse complement strand
TGAACAATGTTTTTTTCGTTACTTTCTTGATTTTCTGCACAATCACTCATCACCACACTCCGACTAACCCGGGTCGGCCAAAACGATACCTAATAGCCCAAAACCTAAACTCCTGTCTCCGTGCCCGGTAACCCATCCACCCACCTCCTCCCCCAACCTTTCCTACTACACCGCCCCAAAACGTTGTCACGACGACTCCCCCCCTCCCCGTCGAGAATAAAGACCGGAGCCCCCATGACCCCCGCTCAAGTACACCCCACCTCAATCCCACCACCCAACATCGCCCTCTCGTCCGCTCCCGCCCCTCCCCCCCCAATCCTCTTTAACCCCCCGACCCTTATTTACGCCGCCCTCGCCCCCCCCCGGGGGGTACCCTTACCCCCCCCTCCCAGGCCCCCCCCCCAATGGAATTAGCTCCGTTGATCCGCTTTCAGCCAACTCTCCGCTCACCGTCTCACCATCTACATTCCGCTGCTGCGACCCCTATGCCCCCCCTTCCGCCATCTCTTATGTGTATACTACACCCCACCCCCCACTCGCCCCTATCACTACTCCCCCGCCAACCAAAAAATTTGGACCCACCCCTACTCAATCCGCCCATACCTAAAAATCTCACTAACCGCACTAACCGCCATAAGTCAAACCCCCACCCGTCAGATAGGTGCCCAGGTCCTCGAGTTCACTCGTCATACACATCCATATCCGTCAGCCAGCGGAGAAGCCCCTCTTGCCTTCTCCCCAACACCCCTATCAACCCTCCCCGGATTTATACTGATCTTTATCCCCCTTCTAACCTCTCCCGCCTCGATCCACAATATAGGCCCCTCTTAAGGCCGTTACTCTTCCTAACAACCCTCGCATCCCATCCTAATGCCAAACCCCCCGACCGTGAACACTCTTCTTCTCCTCCTCCTCCCCCACCCACCCTCTCCCCTCTTTCCCTTCCAACACGTTACACGACTCTACACCCCCAACCCTAACCTCTCATCCTCTACTCACTAATTTTCCTGCTCACCCCCATTCCATCTCCGTACATCTCACTCGCTTTGCCTACCCGCCACCACCTCCCTCCCACCTCCCCCCGTGAAGCATGTGTTATTTAAGTTCCTTACACATAACCCTCGATCGCCCCCCACAGAGCCCTTTTATGGAACAGTGCTGATCTAGAGCGAGTGGTTAGGGGCGCACTCCCCCTCCCTAATCCCCTCCCCCTGTACCTCCCGCGTGGTCACTGCTCTCTCCCGACCAGTCTTGTACCCCCACCTCCCAATCCCCAGTAGGCTCCCCGGCTAGGAGCACAAGAAATATTCTGGGCGTGGGAGTCAACCGACCGCCCTTGACGCACCTGAGCCCTTACCCGCCCAGTTATCAAATATAACTCCCAAGCCTCCCGCTCTATAAGATCTGCCCCGACCCTTTCGCCCCCCTGACCCCTCCCTCCTTTCCTACAGACCACACTCCACGTTGTACCCCCTAAGCGCTGCCCACGGCCCCCAGCTGATTACCTCTTACTGCCCATCTTAGGAAGTGGACCAGAACACTAGCCCCCCCCCGGTCTCCATAGCCCCCTACCCATCATTATCTACTGTCACCCACCCCCCCTCCCGCTACCCTTCCAGACCTTCCCCCCTGCCCTTCCGCCTTGAAAGACGGCTTACTTGACGGGACCCTCAATTCAGCTCGTCACCCCACAAGGGTTGGTACTGTTTGGACTTTGGCGTGGTTCTTGCTGGAGAAATCCCCTACACCCGGCGGTGTACGTCACCTGAGATCGGATTTGCACCGTTTCCGATTCTCTACAGGCAGAGTCGCGTGACCCGACCGTTTTCTCTTACCTCACCAAAGACCTTTTAATTTCTGGTCATCTGGGCCTCTGCGAGTGGCGAGTATTATGTTTAATTACCCCTGCTTTTTTTCACAGCTACTTAGGACTGTCTAGCTTTTTTATGCGCGGCTGCATTTATCTCTTTAATAAGTCACTGTATCTCTCCAGCCTTACTTGTATGTGGGATTCTAAGTGACTTGCCCTTATGTGAATATTTTACGCGTGACGCTGTGTCTTCCTCCTATTTGTCTCTCCGCTTGAAAGACCGCCAATGTCCGCTTGCTCAGCAAGGCAGCATAAATAGCAGGCGTTTTTTTCTTTCCGGAGTATTTGCGTCCCCACTATACCTTTTTCCTATACGCGTCTTGTCCTTCAACGCAGTGCTCAGTGCCCCGTACCACCCAAACACTTTCGTATTACCGCACTTGTAAACCGGTTGCCCCCCCCCCAAACCTTGCCGCCGACTTATCCCTCTCCTTTCGGGCTTCCCTCCCATACCCTTCTTTTTTGACTCGTGCCTGCGCTGCTCACCTGCCCACACACTCTGAGGATGTTGTTTCCCTCGAACCCGGGTTAGTGATTCAGTTTACCCATCATGCACGTAGTTCAGTTAAACAGTATCTGTTTCCCTTTTTTTGTTCCCAGAGTGATTTCTTTGACAACGCCGCCTTTATGTCCTTTGACAAAATACCCATCTCGTCTGTCGTCGTCTGTCCCCATCAATCCCGTCCGTTCCCTGTGATCCCTCCGTCCCCCCCCCCAAATTGTGTTTTTCCTCCCACCCTCATGAAGCGAGTTCCGAGGTCGGCCTCTCCATGAAAAGGGTCGAGTTCCTTTTTTCGTTATCTCTCTCGTCTGACGAAAACAGTAACATATGCTGAGCCAACGATTGGCCCCATTTTTCAGTTACCTTATTATGGTTACGCTTTTTCGTTCAGATCGCCCAAAAATCCGCTCCACCACAATTTCCTCATTTCTGATGCATCCTTTTTCTCCTTTGAGGCTGTTGGCAACCTCTTTGCTAAAGTTCATGCACCACCTTTTGTCAGGCTAGCTTCTTCATACAGAATTATTGTGCTCGTGGCACCATTTTGCGCCGACTTTTTCCCAGAGCCCCAGTGTATCGAGTTTCCTCATCGATACTCCCCTCCGAGCCTGGTGTTTTAAAACCTTTTCTGGCCCAGAGACGGCCGGTGGTGAATTCTTCCTTCTTACCCGTGTCGCACATGCTTTGCCCTCTGCAAACTTGCGCGCGAGGCGGACCCACATGAGCGCCGTGATGTTTCTCGCGATGGCTTTTGCTGGAGCCATCCTCTGAACTAATTTTTTAGTGTCGGTTGGGCTGTTTATGTCATCCCTGGAATCGCGACTGTCAGAGAGTCGTACAAGTCTTGAGTCTTGTACCAATCTCTAGTTCGGTGTATTGAGGATTGTTCTTTTTGCGTTGCGTGCTTCTTAGTCGAGACGACCCAACCTGCCTCGGTGCTAATGTCATTTTCCCACCGGCCTTGGCATGTTTGTTTCCCTCACACCCCCTATGTACACCTTGCCAGCCTGGCTTTCGCGCTCAATCAGTTTTGATTTGTCCCTCGACGATTTCCACTATCTTCTCTGATGTACTGAGCAACGTCGATCTGGTGTTTTAAACTCCCCGGTGGTCGCCTAGCCCCCCCTTGGTCCCCGTTTTTTGATCTGACTTTCTGCAGGTCGTTTTTATGTGGCGAGCAAAGAGCAGATCCTCGCTCGCCAACCCCCATAGCCTATGTGTCTTTTCCCACTAGTTTCTCGTGTGTGGAGTAATTTTATGTGTCTTTTCACTCTTAAACAGTTGCTGTTTCATGGTGATCGATCCTGCCGTCTCCTACTCAGTAAACAGCTAATCTCCGGCATTATGATTGCGTGCGTTTTTTTTGCGTCACCCTAGATTTTATGTGTCTTGATTAGCCACGATTCCAGATCCAGTTATCTGAATGTCCGGGCCGGTACGGCTTTCCCAAAGCAAACATTGTTTTCAGACCCATCCCCCAACTGTATCTCTTCCTGATTTTTTCAGATCCACGAGTTGATGTTCCTTTCATTATCGTTCTTCGCTGACTTACTTCCGACCTGTGCTCGGCCCGTTTTTGTTTGAAGAGAGTGGGTTGCTCTTGGTTGTCCCTGTCCCCTTCTACCGCATGCTCCTATCGCTTGTGCGCACCTTTGGTGAGACTCGTCACCTGTCCAATTATAGAGGTGTCTCGGTTACTGTTGCAGTCATTTTTTTTTTTCCCTGCAGATGTTCTGACGTTCTGCGTCGTAACGAAAGTCTTCGTTTGCCAGATCATCCCCCCCCTTTCGCTTGACGTTGTTGTCCTTTGATGCTATCGATGAGGACCTAAGTCTGTTACTTTTCCTACTTTCCCGCCTTGCCATCGGCGACTCTAGTCCACGCCTTGCGGAGAACCGCCGAACACCACTTGGCTTGTGTGATAGTTCCTCCCCCTACTAGCGCGATAGAGGTACAGTGCATAAGTCCTATAGGGTAAACCGATCTTAACTCTGATCCCTTGACAACCCCGCCTCTCTTAACGCAACTGACCATAGCCCGCCCCTTGCGCACGGATGCGACCCCCTCCAAGACTCTCATGCTGACCTCATCTCGCGCGGCTTGAAGGCCACCTGCTCTTATACACCCTTTCCCCCGTGACCAGTTTCTTTGACCCTTCCCCCCTACTTCCCGATTCACTCTCTTTCTATTTCTGCAGAAAGCACCCATCGGTTCAGAAGGGATAACTATCCTTTTAATCGAGCCCTTGATTGATTTCCCTTTAGACTCTGCCCGGTTGAAAGCTAGTAGCGTCACGAACCATTTACGCTTCATCCTTTCCCCCCTCATCCCTCTTACCGGCCCCCTTCACAGATGTTGTTTTACGGGGTATTCCCTTTTCTTTTCTAGCCCAGTTCGATCTTCCTTTTTTCATTTCGTTTGGCCAAATTTTGGGATTGACCCTGGTAACAGGGCGATACTTTTTCTTACTCCAAACCCCCCCGATGTGATATCCTTCTTCCACGTTTCTTGCGCCGTCCTGATTGATTCCAGTGTGTTCCGTAGTGTCTCGTGTGTTTTCCCCATTAAAGTACGGACCCAGATGAGCACCTCGGCGTTTTTCACTACTCTGTCTCCCACTGAAATATCCCACCCACCCTATCCTTCGTCACATTTATCTACGTCAGATTGTCCTCCCTTCTCTGACTCCTGCTAGAACAGACCTGGGGGCACAATCACAAGTCCTCACGTTTCCTGACTCGAGCATTATTTCATGCAAGTGCTGATTTGTCTCCCCCCTCAGTCGCGTCAGTCCATCCTTCTTCTCGCTGTAGTCTTCCGCCTGCCGCGCGCTTTCGCTGCCTTCTATGTGGATCATTGCGCCCATCCTTCGAGCGATTAAAGCATCTTTTCGGCTGCTGAATTTTTGGATTTGAACCTCCTTTTCTCCCTGAAGGCCCATGTAGTCCTTCGCATCGGTCGGCCGCCTGTTGCAATGCATTCCTCCCCCTGGACCTTTGGCCTCTGCAAAGATTTTCGAACTTTCACAAAAGTTTTTAGCACCTCCTTAACCCTCTTCGCGCTTTCCCTCTGACCCGTGCGGAATTCTGTTCCTTTTTTTTTAGGCGCGACGCACCCCCTCTCCCCACCGATCCAGTCAGCAGGAAATTTGGCTGAATGTTCTCCCGCCCTTGCGCCTCGTCATGTTTCTATTATTTAAGACTCTCCCGAAAGAGCCCCCCCTTTTCGCGACATGCGCCTGCTGTACCGCGCTTCCTTTGTGGTCTTCAACAAAAAATGTTGGCTTAGATTTGCAGTTCTGTTTTTTTTGGACCCACGTTTTGTTTTTTTTTTGCTCTATGCAATTTTGTTTTCCCCGACTTCCCTAGGTTCGACCCTATGTGGACGCTTCCCCAATCCCAGATACCTTTCTCTGCCTATCGGCAGAAGATTACTCGATCCTTTGAGCCCAGGTCTGCCCTCGTATAGCTTTTTGCTGTACAAACTACTCCTCGCTCCCGAGATTGGCGGGCGTGTCTTTATTCCCGTTCTAGTGTAAGTCGGCCTTTGCTCATTGTTCCCGTCCGTTTTCATCCACCATCGTGGTGTGTCTTCCTTTCGTTTAGATGCATTTGGGGTTTGTTTTATTGAGGCCCTTCCTTCAGACGATTTTTCGTGTTCCCTTCCACCACCATTTTATAGTCCTTTTTTGGCCCCAAATACTCGAGCTCTGGTACGTTTATGTTTCCGCCCCCTGCCGCTCGTCTTGCTGTTGCCCCGACGAATCCCCCTATTATCTCTTCACTGGATTCCACCCTGTCTCCCCGGTTTCCTGTTTAGTAATTTTGCCTTGAGACTGTCTCTTTGGTGACCTACCCCCATAACAAAACTCTCGCCCACCTCTCCAGACTAGACCCGGTTCTTATTCGTCCGGCTTTTAGGTCCCTTCCGCTGTGTCCGTCAACCTACCCTCGCAGATTTTCGCCATCTCCCCGGCTTTCTTTTTTCTAGTAGGCCCAGTTTTTCACGCTTTTTTCATCCCCCTAGCAGCCAGGAACTCGTGTGTTCTTTAGTTTTTTTCCTCTTCCCCTACTTGTTTCTTCATGATCTTCAACATAGTCTTACGCCTTAATTTTATTTCTCGTGACCCTCCCAATTATTGATACCCTACCAAACCTTTTTCCTGCGATTCCTTTTTGTCTCTGCGGAGGATAGGAGTTTCTGAAACCCCATGAAAGCGGACTCCGGACGTCACCCGCCCTCCTCATATTGCCTTGTCCTAGTCCGTCGCTATTTGCTCTAGCTTTCTAGGTTTAGGTAAACCAGAGACAGACCTCTCCTTCGGGACTACCCTCCTGGGACTTGGAATAGTTTTTGCTCGGTGTTATCAGAGGGGGGGATGTCTTTGTGCACCGGAAAGAAAGAACATTGATAGCCCTGGCCCTCCTATATAAAGAACTGATGCTGTTTCATTTGCCCGACTTCCCCTACCTGTGTCCGGGCAACGCTCGCTCGCGCCAAGGTGAAGGAAGTACACCCCAAACCCCAACACACCCACCCAGTTGGGGGGGTGGGGTGTGTGGGGGGGGGTGTTTTGGGGTGGTTCTGGGGGGGGGGGTTTTTTGGCTGAACAAAAAACCATGACCGAACCCCACCCCCAAACCCGACGCCCCCCCCCACAACAATTTGTGGATGGGTGGGGGGTTGAGGTGGGGGGGGGGGGCGGTGATTTGGGTTTTGTTTTCACCGCGTTTGGCTGTATTGCGCGGGGCTTTCGGGTTAGGCTATTTTTTTTTTAATGTGGTTGCTAGTCCAATCCTTCCTTGTTTCGTAATGTGAGGGAGGTTGTCTTATCTTTTTCAAGTGTAGGAGTCGTGTGGGCTGCCGCCTTGGGGGGGTTTAGGTTCTTGGTTCTGTCGGGTTGTGTTGCTTGGGGTTGATTTTAAAAACACAAAGGTCTTGGCGTGGTCCTTTTGTTTTTTACCAAAAACCAAACAAAAAAAAAAAAACACAAAAAAAAATTAAAAAAAACAAAAAACAACAAAAAAAACAAACCCAAAAAAACAAAAAAAAACAAAAAAAAAATGGTGACGAGGGGGGGGGCGGGTAAGGCTTCGGGTCAGCAACGGGGGGCGGGGGGGGGTGGAGGGCGACAATTTGGTTTCCAAGACAAAAAAAAAACAACTAGCCAAAAACAAAGGAAAAAACAAAATTTTTTTTGGTTTTTTGTGGGGGGTTGGGGGGATGTGGCGGGCGGGGTCGGGGGGGGTAGGCGTGAGGGGGCTGGGGTGCGCCTCTTCCCGGTCGAAAAAACTTAATAAATTTTGCCACCAGGTCCACCCCCACCTTTCGAGCCCACACAATGTCCCAACGTCTAAATTGCTGAAATCCAGGAGCGAATAGTTTTAGACGACAAAGAAGTCCAAAATAGACAAAACTTAATTAACCAAAGGCTTGTAGGGGTGGTTGGGTTTTGGTGGGTTTGTTGCTGGTGTTGGGTTTTTTTGTTGGGTGGTGGGTTGGTTGGTGGGGTGGTGTGGGGGTTTTCGGGGGGGGGTGGGGGGTGGCGTTTGAGGTGGGGGTTGGTTTGGGTATTTTTTCTTTGGGTTTGTTGTTGGTGTTGGGGGGGAGTTATGGTTTTGTTAGTTTTGGTTTTGTTTTTGGTGGTTTTCTTGGGATTGGGGTTCGGGGTGGGGGCGGGGAGGGGCGGCTTGGGGGGTTAAGGGGGGTGGGGGGGGGGGCGGGGGATATTTTGGTTAGGGTGGGTTGTGGGGGGGGTTTTTGGGGTGGTCTTGTTGGTTTGGGGTGGTTTTTCGGGGTGGTGGGGGGGGTTGGGGGGTTTGGTGGGGGGGGGGGGAGTGGGTTTGGGGGTGGTGTTTTTGGGTGTTTGAAAAAAAAACCCCCAAACAAAAAACCAAAAACCACACACGCCCCACCCCCCCCAATCAAAAAAAAAACACCAAAAACACCCTTCTATCCCCCTCTTCAAAACTCCAAACCACAAGCACCCAACCAACAAAATTCAAACATAAAAAAAAACTTTTTTTTAATACCTCGAAATTTTGTTCCCCAGACCAAAAATGTGAAAAAACACAAAAAAAAACGCAACAAACCCCAAAAAACCCCCCCCCACACACACCACCCACCAACGCGCAAAAACAACCCCCCCCCCAACCAAAAAAACAACCATACAACAAAAAACAAAACTCACATGAATATCAAACAAAACAAAAAAACGGCCGTAACAAACAAACCACCAACACAAAAAACCAACCCCCCAAACAAACAACCCCAAGCCCAAACACCGAACCCCACCAAACACAAAAACCACACAAAAAAACCCCCACCAACGCCCAATAAACAAAAAACAAACCCACCCCATCAAACCAATAACCCAAAATCCAACAAACCACAACCAAAAACAAAAAAAAAAAAAAAAAACTCCAATGATAGATGGACCAAACCCCCCCCAAACCAAAACAAACAACCAAAACACCAACCCAACCAAAGCACACAACCCAAAACACAAAACCCCAGAAAAAAAACAACAAACCAAAAAAACACCAAAATGCAAAAATAAAAACAAAACCAAATCAACCCTAACAAAACCCCACCAAAAAAAAAAACGCCACCCCACAAACCCCAAAAAACACACAATTTCACAAAAACCCCATCAAAACAAACAAAAAACAAGAAAACAAAAAAACAAAAAAAAAAAAAAACCTAAAAACCACCCCAACAAACCCAACACCACCAACCAAATCTTATCACCCCCCCGTACCTACAAAAAAACAACCCAACCCTCAACTACCAAACCCACACCCACACCCCTCTCCACCACCGCCTCCAAGCCACAGAAACACAAAATACATAAAAAACTTCAGAGCAACAAACCCCCACACCCACCCGTCTGCCAAACACCACCGGTCCCCCAATAACACCCTCCACCCCGCCCCGCACTCCCCCCCCCCCCCAACCCCCCCCCAAACCCCCCCCCCCCCACACCCCCAAAAACCCACAACACCCCAAAACCCCACACATTTCCCTTTCAAGCCGCCCGTGTGTTCGCAATTTAGGCCAGGCCTATTACCCTTCCGGCGGGACCTACCGCTTCTTTGACCCTACATGCCGTTCAGGGCTCTTCTCGCGATGCCCAAGCCCCAAGGACCAAAGTAATCTAAGCCTTTGCCTCTCTGTTCCCTCATTGGATCGTTATCTTCGATGGCAAAAGTTATCTGGTATTTTTGGCTTACCCTCATATCCTCCCTTTCTTCTCACATCCCCACACAAACGGCCTGCTTCTTTTCACGGCTGCTCCCGACCACCATCGCACTCAGCATACGACAGAAGCCGTTTGTGTTAGGTTCAAGACCTCGTCAACCTTTCCGTCAGACGTGTGCCATTTAGCCGAACCTACTTTTTTCCACGATTTCTTTTTCTAGCGATCTCTCTCGCCGAGCAGCCCAGGGGAGCCTGCAGTGCGCCTTGCTGGGAGAACGATTCGGCATTTGCGTTATGTCCTTCCTGTGCCTCCATGCGTATTCTTTTTTCCTCCTACAACCCCCGATCCCTGCATGCCTCTCTTATGCAGAGGGCGCGGACCTGCGGCTTTTTGCTCCAACTTCTTTTAGTAATTTTCTTCCCGCTCTTTTGCAGATGCCTTCCTTTCCGTATGACGGTTGCACAACCTTCGCCGACGGGCGGCTCATAATTATTTAGTAGCCATCGCTCATCGTGCGTCGCAAGCACTTTTCCCGTATCTTGCTGGGCCAAGTTATTCCTCGGCGATTCCTCTTGTGAATGTCCTTTCGTCCCCCCGGTATAATTCCTAATCCGCGCCTGCAGGCGAGTGCCATGAAAGCAGGAGAATACTCCTGTGCCGCTTAAGCGTTAGGGTGGGGGCCCAATTCAGACATTTGAATGCGAAACACTTTTTCTAAGTCCTTTCACTTCTTTTGTGGGGCTCTCCTCGCCCGTTAATGTCCTTGTCCCTGATAACCGTTTTTGCTGCTGAGGTAGGAGAGACCCACTCTTGCCTTTCGAATCGCTGGTGTTTCATTTTTTTATTCTATGCTCGGATCGTTGGTTGAGTCCGCTCTCGAGTGCTAGGACAACGTTTTTGCTCTACTTGTGATTCGGCAATGGAAGTTGTCAATACACTCCCGCTAGTTGAACACCTGAATTTCCGCCATCTGGCTCCTTTCTTCGTTTTGCCCAGACGATGGCCACGCTCCGTTTTGTTTTCGCGGGTTTTACAATATCACGGAGCTCCTGTGGTGCATTCAGGCGCGCTCCCATTCCTGGTACTCATCTACGACGGATACTCCCTGAACCTTCACCAACGTGATCAGCAGATCCGCATCCCCTCGTCAAACAAACTCTGTCAGATGTTGCCTGGGCGTCGCATGTGATTGGTCGTGCACTCTGAGCCCCAGATGAAACCAGCTGTGTCTGGTGAGAGTCGCGCGATACCTTTGCACTTTGCGTTCGGACACTGTCGCACCCCAAGTGACAGTTGCTTTATGATATGATGCGGTTTCGTTCTTGGCCTGCCCTCCGGCTCGCTCACGCAATTACAACGACGCTCCGAGATCTGGCTGTCGGCGTATTGAGCAAACTGTACCTCCTTTGGACAAACCCACTGTACACATTTGGTTTTCGGAAGATGATATGCTTTCCCTTTTAGGGCACTATAAGAGACTCACACCTCTGTAAGGCGCATTACCTTATTTTTTCTCCGCCAGACATTCTGCCATTTTGCTCGGCACGCTTCTTCCTAGGTGGGTTTGAAGGTCAGGAATCTGTTGACCCATACTCTTGCACTTGTCTTACACACTCTTCAGCTTTTCCTTGCTCAGGGGTTGTCCCTGCTCGGTATATCAATCATACGAGGTAGCCCAGTGACTCACCTTTTGACTTCCCCTTGCACTATGTTTACCTGTCCGGTTATGCTCCCGACCGGGGTATCTCG
>Ga0179593_1335965_pt1 | contig 11322 bp, 9 predicted proteins | sample CZODoug2_1_08_16_FD_185931 | JGI IMG/M metagenome (GOLD analysis project Ga0179593, IMG submission 185931) | Vadose zone soil fungal communities from Angelo Coast Range Reserve, California, USA - CZODoug2_1_08_16fungal (PacBio error correction) | ecosystem: Environmental > Terrestrial > Soil >... | reverse complement strand
CGCCCCTTTAGGGAATTTCCCCCTTCTCCAACGCCACAGGCTCCTCTTTTACTTTTGATTAATAGAAAGTCTTGGCTTAAAAATTGATCTGACTGTTCTAGGGACATTTCCGGTCAGTCTCCTCCTTCCCTCGCCTCAGAAGAGGAACTCTGTCCCATGTTCTCTTCTCCATCCTTCCTTTTTAATTAGAAATCTTCCTGGAATGTTCCAGGTTTCCCCTTTTTATTTTTTCTCGCGTTCTTCTTCTTGCGTTTCTTGTTAGTCAGTGTGAATCGTGTTTATATCCTTGGCACCTCCTTGTTGTCTCTTAATAACACTGCCCTCTTTTTGACTATTACGGACTTTCCCTCCCCGAACAACCAGCACTGCTTTGCAGCGGTTTTCTGCGTGAGTCTTTCCCCTCGAACATAGAGATCGGTCTTGTGGGCGTCGCAGCCATGCTTTCGTGCCCGTGCAGAACCAGTTTGCTTCTGCCGTAGATCTCTCCCCCGCCTTCCCCCATGGAGGCGATGGAGAGTTTTTCCCCGATTATGTCGCCAACGTATACCTGGGCTTTCCAGTCCTGGACTGCCTGGAATGACGCTTCCCTTTCCTCTTTGGGAGCTTTCTGCCCCCTTCCTCCCCCTCACTCCTGGCCGTAGGCTCTTTCAATTGAAACGCTGCCTTTCTTAGTGAAGCTTAAGAAGCGGCGATTCTTCGCGGCCAGCGCCTCGGCTCCAGTTCGCTATCCTTCGTGTGAAGCATTCCTTGTTGCCCTTTTTCCCCCGGTGGATTGTTATCGAACCCTCTTGTAGTCGGAAATCGAGTTTTCGTGATTTCTCTGCTTTTTTTCTGTTTGGTTGTCCTTTGAAAGCAGAATCGCTGCCCCCCGTCCAGACGATGGTGTAATCAAGGATCGACTCCTCTATTCCTCCTTTTTACGACCTTCTAGGAACAGGGGTCGCTAACCTCTGTGGAGAAAGGATCTATATCCTTCCTCCGTTGTTGTTGGTCGAACTTGCCTCGTTTTGAGGTCACCTTTTTCTTCTTGAGGGCGTCACCCACATGGCGACTCCGTCGTCTCCATGGCTGGACTCAGTTGGTACTTTCCTTCCTTTCCTCCCTCCTCTATTCACAAAAATGACTCCCTTCCTCTCCTCTCCCTCCGATGGAAATACTAGAGCTTCTGTCCCTATCCCCTCTTCTACCAAGCTGAATGCCCCCCGTTTATTTTTGATCTTAAGAGCCGTCTTCTTTTTTTTTCCTTATACATCTCAGCTGTCTCTCTTATTTCCCTCCGTCAATAAGTTTGCTCGAGTTACGTGAGTTACGATGAGGACAGTTCACCCAGCTTCTGTCTTTCCGATTTTTGATCCCAAGACCCCATTCGACCCAAACCCCCCCATTCCTCTTACCCCTGGGGAAGACATGCCAGATGGACTGTGCTAGGTTCCGGTGATTCCCTTGCAGAGACCCGAACTCGCAACGCCCTTCCTTGCTAGCTTTCGCTCCCCGGCCTCTAAACTGGAGACAGGAATCTTATCTAGGTTAAACCACCAGCCCTAGTGTTCGCTCTGATCCCTTGCTTTTTCGAATGTCCCTTTGACCCTGCAGGGTATTTCATCGGTCTATTAGAGATCGCTTCCAGCGGCCGTTTGTGGGAGCGATCTCAACAGGCGCCAGAACAAATGTGAAACTTCTTACCTCCTCGGCGAGGAGAAGGAGGCACCTTTCCTCTTTCGAGTATTTTTTCCTCAGTTGCTCACCTTTTTTTTCCCTCTTCTAGAATACCGGAACATGCATCTCTCATTTCATGGCCTGATCTCTAAGTTTCGCTTCCCTGATCTGCCTGATATGAGGCAAGCACGATAAGGGACCAGATCAAGTTTTTTACCATCCTTTAGATGTCAGACTGACGTGGAGAGAGAATTCTCCCTGAATCCGGTGTCTGATCTCTCTTTTTCGTCCTCAAGTGGCGCTCTCTTTCTCCAGGGCTCCCGAACTCGTTGAGAACAGGTTTTTTCCGTTGAAAGAAGCTCCACCCGCAAGGCGAGATGTCTGATGCGTCTCTCCCCGCTCCTTCACCCTGCTTATTCTTTCCCGTCACTCTCTCGGTGACGACGGCGGGGTGTTTTTTTACATCGACTTCCCTTGTTCTGTAACCCTCTGCCTTTTCCTTCTTATCTTTTTAGCGCCTCAGCCCCGACCCCCGGCGCGGATATTTTTCACAGAACGTTCCTTTTCTTCCAGAACCTGCACCCGTTCACTCCTGCCTTTTTTCATTGCTGGGCAACTGTACCGTCTCCAACTCTTTCAACAACTCCCTGCTGCCTCAGTATCGCATTCCTTACCCGCAGGCGATCAGGTTTTCCCTCTCTCTCATGGCCACGAAGGATAGCTCTCTCGCTGGATCGCATGTCAGGCGGATCCCTACCGGCTATCCGTCCCACCTGTTTGAATGGAGGAGGCTTTATCGTCGTCAAAAGGGCTGACTTGTTCGCCTTCCCTTTCTATATTCTGAGTGGACGTGCTTAACCTTTTTTACCCGGTCCACGTAATTCTGGTGGAAATGGAGCCCTTTCGCATTTTTTCGGATGTCCCCGCGACTAGTCGGCCGAATTTGCGACGGCTTCTTTCCCATTGCCCCCTCCTTACTGGGGCAGACGAAGTAGAGTGACTTTACGGACGGCGGGCTATAGACTAGGCGCGGGGTATCCAGGTTGAGTAAACCCTTGCTCGTTGGCCCTTTTTGCTCGCGGGAGCAAAACCTCTTTGCTTCGGGTTTGGACTTGCGCGGCTTGTAGAGCCCAGCGCGCCTGGTTTCCATTTTGCGACCCCGGACCTTTGTGAGAGCTCGTGGTATCTCTGCTATAATGGAACTCGTTTGTCTCTCTTTGCTTGATTCGTCTGGCACAGAGAACGTCGTTTGGCTTTCCCGCCGTCATGTTTGGCCCTCTGGGTCCCGAAATGAGCGTGCTTGGCGAGTCGTCGAGTCCAACATTTGCTTAAGTCCCGTTGGAGTCGATATTCCGGCGCAGTTTCTTTCCTGTGAGTCAACAATGTCAGGCGATGTTTCTGTCTTTTCTTCCCTTAGCCGCATCTTAGGACCTTGATTCATCAGGGAGTAGCCGTCGTGACTTCTCAACTCAGGTCTCCTGCCTTTAGTTCCCCCCATCCTAATAAGTTTTGTTTGTTATCTCATCTCCTGCCCCTTCTGTCTTCCCTGTTCAACCAGGAGATCGGACTCTTATGTCAGGTGACCGCAGCGATTGAGAACTTCTTAAAGAATACCCCTCTGGACGCATGTTTTTCTAACGTCTCTGCCTATCCGAATGAACCGCGCGTTAAGCCCGATTTCGGAGTCGTTTATAATGACCTCTCCTAGTCATCGAACCTCCCATGAATACCTTCTCCGCCAAACGGACGGGCTAGGTCCTCTGACCCGAGTCCTCCCCAGCATACCCAACCAGGTCCTATCTCTGTCAAGCTAAACATTCTTCACCCTGGCTTTCCGAACTTTTCTCACCTCCTTCGCTCGTGAGTCGAGGCTTCCGTACAGCTCTGCCGGCCCCCTCCTACGTTTTGCGAAACGCTAAACGACTCAAGCTCCTCCCCGTTTTCATCACCAATTTTCAAACGCGCGACTATCATTCCTTCTTCCGCCGAATTGACCATGAAACCGAATTACCTCCTTTTTCCACCCCTTCACTGGTCCGGTTTCCTGGACCTCCTCCGAGCCTCGTCGCATTTCGTCGGAGGACCACCCATGTCACTTGATACACGCCGACTCCCGCGCCTGTACAGCAAGTTCGTTAGTCTTTTCCTTCTTTTTTTCTCATTTTTTCTCTCCCCGGCCGCTCTTAAGAATGGGCACAGGTAGTATTCAGATCCTTCCTGTGCTTCATGGCTCCTTTCACCCCTTTGTTTTGGCGCGACTGTGACCTTCTCATTTTCCCCTTATGGCTCCTACCAACTTATACTATCTTCCAGGGATGGTTCATGCCGATATCGACTTATCTTGTAAGGAGGGTACCTTTCCCCCGGCCCGAAGTGGTCCTGAGTCCGTAGTGGAAGAATTTTTTGGAATGGCGCCCCCCTCCTTCCCGCCCTTTTCCCTTTTTTTTTTTTAGTGTTGTTTTCTCCAAACTGTGTAACCGCCTCACTTCTTCTTCTGAGTTCTGCCTGACGAGATCTACCTTTAATTGTGTTGGGTAACGCGGACATTAACTTTGCCGGATCTTTTCTCTGTCTTGCCCCCTCGCCCCCCCGCCCCTCCCAGCCGTTCTTCTCTCGCCCCGAAGCCATTGCGTTTTTCCTGTCCTCGCATTCCTCACCTCCCCATTTCCTAACTTTTCCCTTAGGTCCCCTCCACAATGTAGTAGCGAAAGAGGTTGCTCCCCCCGATTGGGCAACCGCCCGTCCTAGTATACTTTCCCCAGATGCTCCAAGCAAGACTCTAATTTCGTCGCTGAAAAGTCCCTGCTTCATTCTGACCCTGCGGTACTCCCCCATTGATCTTTGTCCCTATTTGATCCCCCCTTATGCAGACTTCCTCCAGTAAGCGAACGCGAGGCAATTTCACTTCTCATGAGCATGCCTTGACCCTTCGCACCACCTTATTCCCCCTTCAGGAGTTTTCATCTCGCCATAAGCCAGGACCGCTCAAGTATCTGCGTGACTTACCCTTTGTAGTCGGAGTTTCTCTCCCACCCTGGGATTTCCCCCCCCTGAACGATACCTCCCCCGTTACAGTAAACCCCACCACAAGTTTGAGAGTGAGAATGGAAGGCCGCGTAGAAAGACACTTTTGTCCCCTCTCCCTAGGGATTGGTAGTAGTATCATATACCTTCTGGCCGCCCGCCTCTTTAAGGTCGCTTTCTGCTTATCTCCCGATCCCTCAGGCCCTGCTTCATTGACGTTTTCTTCCCCTAGTTCTCCACATCCCCGAGGGCAGCAACTGAATTTGCCTCCTGTGAAGAACTCTAAAAGCGTTTTTATGTCTTAAGCAAAGCCCCTCTCCCCAAGATTTCCGTCCCGCGTCTCCGCCTTTAAGCACTATTCCAATACTCCTCAATATGCAGCAATAATCTCCCTGAAGTGCGCTTTATATCCCTGCCAGCTCCCCCGGCGCTTCCTTTCCCATCCTAAGGGTCGTTTACGACGTCCCCCCTTTGGTTGAAGTCTTCCCCGTCATCGTTTCCTACCAAAGCCTTCGGCCGAGAGTCCAATCCTTGTTTTCAGTGGAGATGCTTTCGTAGTTTCAGGGTGGTCCTGCAGTCGTTGGTGTTTTATTTTATTCCGCCAGATGCCCTCAGTCACGATCTCGATCCCACCCCCATTTTCATACCGCCCATTTCCCGTGTTTTTGGGTGGTGTGTTTTTTGTGTTTTTTTGTTTTTTTTTTTTTTTGTTTTTTTTTTTGTGTTGCTATGTCCTTGTTGCCTGCGATCCCTTTTTAGTGTTTTTAACCTTTATTCCCTCTTTTCACATACGTTGTTGTTAGTGAGCTATTCCTTTCATCTCCACTCTATCTACGCCATTTTTGGGTCACCACTTGCGTTTAGAGGCATGTGCTGGCCCCCCCCCCTCATAGTCGTTGTCGGGTCGTGTCAGTATTTTTGACTGCTTAAAAAACTCCTTTCCTTTTCTTCCTCGTCATAAGAATAGATGTCTCCTCTCGCCTGCCCTGGAGGGTCCTGAGCCACCTTCCTTGCTTTAAGAGTTCACCTCACCCGACCTCTCCCTCTCTGAGGCTTGCGTCGTTCGGAAAGCGCAGTTAACTCTTCTTGTTCCTAAGTCATGATTGTGCGCGAGTTCCTTGTTGATTCCCCGACGACAGTCTTCCTACTCTGTTTTTTGGAGACTCCCTATCCTTCCTTTCGCGGTCGGCGGTGTTTTCCCGGCGTCCATTTTTTTCTGACTCGTTTTTTCGAGTGTTGACGGAAACTCAGCTCCTAATCTCCAATCGCCGAATTGCCCAGTTTGTTTTTGGAGAGAAAGGGCGCCTGCATTTTGTTACCGCGCACTCTCGGTTCTAGTACTCCTCCCACACCGCGGACTAGGCGATTAGTTTTTTTTGCGACGTAAATTTCGCCACTTGTGGTCGTTGTGTTAGGGCTTGGCGATCTTTTATCGCTCTACGCGGGTGCTTTTAAGCCCCCCCGTCTGTCCCCTATCTCCCACCTGGAACGACGAAAATCCTTTTAGTTCGTTCCTGCTTCTCTCTACCCGTTCCCCCGAGATCTGAGCGTCTCTCCGGCACCTCCCTGGTTTCCCTTCCTCCTCCCGGGCGTTCATATTCAAATAGAGCCGGCCCTTGCGACTTTCTATAAGTCGCTTTACTCCTTCTTCTTATTTCGCCTCCAAGGGCCCCCACCGATACCTTGCTTGCAAGGGAGTCCCCATCCTTTCGATGACCTAATACGTGGCTTAAGTTTCACCTTTTTCTTTTGCTCGCTTGTTTCCTGTCCCGACGTACTTGTCGCTTTTTGCAGTTCGCCCTCGGTTCTTCACGATCCCCCGTCTGCGACGCGTGCGACAGTCCTCCCCTCCTCGTCAAGGTCTCGTTCTTTCGATGATGCTGAGAGGACCCTCCGTGCCATAGTTCGGCTCTACGCACCTATCAGACTGCTTCTGTGGTCGAGAGAACCCGGTCTCCCTTTTTCCCTTTCTGTGTCCGCTTTCCCCTCCATATTTTCAAGTCGCTGGCGCTCTTTAATTCCAGAAGAACTCCTGTACTGTTTCGCAAGATTCCGTTTAGTTCCTACCCGAACAGCCCCCTTCCTCCCCTTTTTCCTGTGGTGTCTCACAACCTTCTCCATCTCGGAAACTAAAAACCCATTTTTGCGTGCCGATCATTCTCAACGACCTGACCATGCTGCGCGTACGTTGGGTTATTTTTGAGGCATGACCCCTCCCCCCCGCTCGCAGATCGTTGCGCTCCAGTCTTGAAATTTAGGCGCGATCAACATGTAGGAACGTTACTCACTGACCCAGGGGATTCAGAGGTTCGATCTCCGACGAACCGTGTTTTTCTGCCTTGCTTTTTCGTCCGTGGCAGCACCTCTCTCAGGCCCTCCTCACTGTCTGGTGAGGAAGGAGCCGTTCCCGCTTCGGCTTTGAGATAATGGGTCTGTTGTTCACGAGGCGGCCGATGGAGGCCCTATTTCCTTCTCATCTATTTTTTTTAGTAGAGTACCCTTCCTATCCTGCGAGGTCGAGTCTCTCTAGGGCTTTTTTGTGATTTTAATGAGGTGCTTTACCAGCCTGTTTTCAGATGTATTTTTTGAAGGCAGATGGAGACCAAATCGTAGATGCTTCTCGATCCTTTTTTCCCTCGGCTCGTTTCTCCAATGAGGAGCGCTAATGATTAAGTTCTTCTTGCAACAGGTGGATTTTGACAGAGAGCTATGGTCCAAGACTCGATTTCTTAGATGTTGATGGCCTATACCGATCCGGCTTTTGGACCGCGTCTTTCTTGGATTGGTGCTCCCCCTTTTCGAGAGCTGTGTGGTGCCGACTCCCCGCCGGGCTGTACGCGCGGGATCTTCGGCCTGCCGGTTTCTGTTGGCCCCCAAGGCGGATTTTGGGTGTTGAACCTGCTACCAGAGCTGCGCCCTTGTGACGTCTCTCGGTGTTCTGATTCCGGGTTTTCCGGGCGACAATGGATTCCTTTCTCTCTTCAAACTCCTAATTTGTTTTTATTTTTTTTTCCTACCTGCATTTAGTGAGTGGAGTGCCCTTGGCTTTCGACGCCGATTTCCAGTGTTCCCCCTCCCTCTCTCAGAATGGCTCCAGTACAGAAGACCCCGGCCTACCCCCCCCCCCCCCCCCAGGCAGCACAGGCAGACTTCGCCAGCTCCCGCTTCCCGACCCACCACTTTCTTAGGCCCTTTCCTTTTGGAGCTCGGGCCTACTTACTCCCCCGCCCGGAGTAGACAATTCAGTTACTTTCGACCGCCACCCCTGCTCGTTCCAGAGACCAGCCCACGAGGGGCATTCATCGCGTGTATTTCCATTATACTTGCCTCTCTCCCCCCTCTCTCCCAAGTTGCCAGTATTCATTGATTCAAGCCTGCGCGCTTTCAGTCCAAGTCGACGTACCGATTCAGGCAGTCTAGACCCCCCTCCCCCGCTTTGAGCCCCTCTCCACCTATGAAAGCGAACCATCCTTGTCTTTTTTAGCCACCGTGCTCCCAGCACCGCTCTATGTCGATACTAGAAGATGCCCTTTTTCCTGCTTTTTCTTAGCCTGCCCCCCTCTCAGTGGTTTCCTGGACGAGAAGGCCTAGGGAACCTGAGGCCCCCTTAATGAATGCTCCTTTAACCGCCTGAAGCGCCCGTCCCTTTTTTAAAGGACGTTCTTTCTTTTCTTCGTAGATGTTGATCCTCCTGAGATAGTCCCTTATTAGTTCATTTTGCCTCCCACTCCCCGTCCCTCGATGCCCTCCTTCTGCTGTTTTGATATGTGACGTTACTATAGGTTTTTTCTTTTTCTAGAAATGGGCCTCTCTTGCCCTCTTAGGTTCCCCCCGATCTATATTTTTTTATTTTTTCTGCCACGGCCCCGTTTTATACTACTTCGGGTCCGCCTCTCCTTCTCGTAAAGAGAAATTTTTGAAGGAGGCAGAGCTTAAGATTTGTTCTTCTTGGGAGCCCAGAATCCCGGCCGTACCTTTTTTTTTTTTCCTTAACGTACTGACAATGCGCTGAGATCATGCCGTACGCCCCTTTTCTCGTTTTGACTTTTTCTGGGCCTGGAGAAACATATCATCTAGTCCATCGTTGTTGATGGGCCCCGTTGTCCAGAGTTTTCCCTTAATCCCCCGGGATGTCAGAGAGCGAGCCCCCCTCCTTCAGATGCCTCCCCTTCATCTTTGTAATTTCATCGAAGATAGTAGCTTTGGGTCTCTTTCTCTTATCACGGCCTCAACCCTTATCCGACCGCCTCTTTCTCGACTTTCGAACGGGCCGCACTTGAGAAAGAGCAAGTTTTCTTAAACTGGTCGAAGATCCCACTCTCCAATAGTAGGTAGTCCAAGATAAAGCCCAAGATAATCTGAATTCTCTCGAACTTCTTTTTTCCGTTTTTTTATACTCCAGGACGTTACTCCCTTTGATCGTACATCTGTATAGTTTCCTTTGGAAGTCTCTAGAGCTGATTTCCCTCTTTAGATAATGATTCTGCCAGATGGCGCCCTTGAATGACTCTGTCCCCTATAAACCCCCCCTTTTTTCCTGCGAGCGGAATGGCCTCTCCACATTCAGGAACTATAGAGCCGGTAGATTTTGAGGAATTGTCTCTAAACCGTTTGTCGATCTTCATGCAGGTTGCTCATCTACATCCCCCCTTCCCTTTGCAGATACTCTATCCCTCCGCCCCGAACACCCAACGACAAGTGCTCCGCGAAAGGTAACTTGAGTCGCACTCCCCTGTCCTCGTTTTTTTATTTTGGCTCTGTCTCCATGATGATAGAACCTACTTTTCCTGGCGACAAGTTGCAGTTCTGAAGGGCGATAGGATCCGTCCCGTCCCCGAGGAGATGGCCCTAGGTTCGACGATGCCGGTTAGCAACAGAGCGCCTATTTATCCAATCCTGCGGTACGCCTTTCCCAACCCCTAATCTTCCACCATGGATCATTCTTGTTTTTGAGCTAGCCCTTAAATCACTCCTCTCTTTTAACATACCCTTTCTGAATCTCGATGTCGGATCTTCCTTACCGAAAACTTGGAACTCAGAGCCACCTTATAAGTCTTCTCAAGCTCCTCTAGAATGAAGAGTTATCGATAGCGGCAGCAATCGGAGACCCGGTCGCCGCTATAGGATTCGTCCCTCCTCGTTTCCCGACGGCTGGGGGCTTGGTTTGTGGCAGAGGGGCCTTACTTTTTCCGGTTACGAACAGAAGGCGTTGTCCCGCGAGTAGGTATGTAGCACCGAGGTCTTTTCCGAGCTTGATGGCCTTTCTTGTTTTGTGAGCAGGCTCTTCACAGCCTTCTACTAAGTCCAGACCGATTTTTAGTAAAGTCCCATGGCTCTCGTCGTCTGCCATTTTGTCTACTATGACTGTTCCTCGTCCCTCGTGGAGCTTTCAAGGATATTTTTCTTTTCCTATCCCCGTTTTGTTTAGATTATGTCAGCTACCTTGATCTCTCGTACCCTTCCCTATGAGTCTTTTCACCCCTTCGACCCAGAGGCGCCTTTTATGCATGGTTCTTTGCAAAGCCCTCCTGGACGGGCTTGCACCTCCCGCCCCCCCCCCACCCTGATGCACGGACTCGACCACTTCTCGATTTTTCCTGCTTCTTCTCGCGAAGGCGAGTCCTGTTTCTATCACCCCTTCTCCGAACAGCGGCACTCCCCCCCGCGTAAAATCTCTCTGATAGAGTCATCCGCGATGTCTTCTTCTGCAATCGCCGCCCCTTAATTCGCTTATGTCCCCAGGATGCTGGTTGCGCGATTCCGCTTCTTGAGGACTACCTTTCCCGGTCTGGCGTTCTGATGTGTCGGGTAATCTCCCCCTACATCCCCCTTTTTTCCCTGCCGCTGGTATCCCTGGCTTCCCGATCACCTGGCTGACCTACCCCTTTTTGGTTTTTTCTAATGACTGAAGCCCTTTCCCCCTCCCGCCTATTGCCTCTTGACACCGTCCTCCTTCCCCTGTTCGGCCGGCCAACCGCTCTTGCTTTACCTTTTTCTTCGACCTACGACCCCGCCCCAGGCTCTTCTTGTAACTTCGACGGCTCCGTAATGCCTGGTGCCAGACGGTCGTGTGTTCGTCTTTGCGTAGATAGACTCTTCTCCGGCAACTCTTCTTATTGTGGTCGTAGATCCCCCCGCACCCTTTTTATCTCAAATTTCACGATTCCCCCACATTCGCAGCTGCGACCGGCCGGTGCATTTGCCGATACCCTCTGCGCAACAGCTGGCCTACCGATAAGGTCGACCATCCCCCTCCCTTGGTTCCTCGAGATAGAGAATGTTTTTGCATGGCAGCGACTCGTACGGCTTAAGATGAGCTGCTCTCCTGGGCCCGAGAACAGTGGCCCTCATGTCCTACGGTTTGACCCAAATATTCAGCTGTGATAAGATTGGAGAGCTGGATGAGTAGTGAGCGCTCGTTTTCAAGTAGAACACGTGGAGAGTTCTCTTTAGAAAATGTAGAAGTTCGCTTGTCCCCGGGGTATTTTTGACCTTAAGAGCTACGTTCAAGGTGAGATTTTGTTCCTTAGATGGTTTCGCTTCACGTTTACTTCAGAAGTCCAGCCCCACCAAATCATCTCTTCTAGCAACGTTTAGAGGAGAGAGGCTGACTGTTTTGTACATATGCTGCGGCTTCGGTAG
>Ga0179593_1694815_pt1 | contig 11323 bp, 17 predicted proteins | sample CZODoug2_1_08_16_FD_185931 | JGI IMG/M metagenome (GOLD analysis project Ga0179593, IMG submission 185931) | Vadose zone soil fungal communities from Angelo Coast Range Reserve, California, USA - CZODoug2_1_08_16fungal (PacBio error correction) | ecosystem: Environmental > Terrestrial > Soil >... | reverse complement strand
TGGATAAATGGATAACTATTCAGTTCAACGAAGTGCTTCGTTCTTCAGTCGTCCGAAGAATGGTCACTTCGCTTCCGTCCTCCCTCCACCACTTGGCAAGACGTGCCCCCTATGAGCAGAAACTTTCGGGATGACTAGCATACCTCCCCGAGGTCTTCGCCCTACTCCTTGTCTTGGCGCCACCAGTTGCGAGATCCCCCGCCCCCCCAAGCATGAAATTTTAGCGCTGGTTGTGATCTCCCCTGGAGAAAGTCTCCCCACATTTTTTTTCTTCAATAATTCTGGACTTTTCTTCTTGAAAGACAGTGTTGTTCCTCTCAGTTAACCCCCCCCCCCAGCATAGTTATTTACGACGCTCTTGAAATCCGGCCCTTTCTTAAAAACAACAGCGGCAAACATCTCCGAGGACTCTGCGTCCCTTTTGTCTGATCCGTTCCAGCGATAGTTTCTTGCCTCCTTTCCCACACTTGAACCTTAGGGCATCTGCAAAGGGTAAAATGTGCCAGAATTTCACCCTCAAGCAGTCGCTTTCTGTGCGACACCTGTTCCTCCACGTGAAAATTGTCCCGACCTTTCCTCGATACAGAAAAGGCCCGGCTAATTTTACGCCAGCGTTCGGGTTCTATTAATTCGTATATCCAAAGCTCTGCCGATCTCCGGGTTGGCCCCTAATTTAAGAAGCCCAACGAAAAACCCAGCTTGAGCTTTCTTTCCCTTCTTTCCTATGGTCTTTGAGCGGAGTGTCCCAAAAGAGTTGCAAAAGCAGCTTTCCATCTTCATCCAGAGTGTTACGACCGCGACGACGAGTGATCTGAAAGTAAGCAAACTTTCCCCATCTTTTCGCGAATTCTCCCAAAAGACCCCCTAAGTCCCAATTGGGTGCCAATTGAAACTCTAGCAGTCGTATCCTATTGCGGTCGTACAGGACATTTACGGAATTCCCATAGAGGTGTTTATTCTCCTTTAGGTCACTAAGTTTTTTTCACCTACAATTAGCATTTATTGCGAAACCTCGTACTGGCTCTAGACGTGCCCCCATTTCATGAATCTGCCCTTTCCTCACCCGAAATATAATAAACTCGTCTTAAATTGCATACTGTTTCCCTCCCCTCTTCCCAGGCGAGATTTAACCTGAGTAGTTGGGATCCCCCCCCCCTCACTAGATAGACGGCCGCTTTGATCGTACGATACATAAGCCTTCTTTGCAATCTGCCCTCTTCCCCTTTTTACTACCCCACATGACTTCAGCTTTCCTCGCGGGGATGTCGTTGGCCCAATTTTTTTCTTCTTCATTTTAAACGAGACCTCCCTCCTAAATGCGCGTGACCTCTATTCTTCCTCAATGAGAGTAGACGACATCGTTTATGAGCGTTTCCGTCCTTGTCAACAAAGTCGTTGCGAATCCCTGCATCGCCCCTCTCCATTTATTTCTTGCTTCCTTATTCCCCTTTGACTTGCCGAGCACTTACCCTCAGCAAAGTTTCTGGCAGTCATTTGTGGTTCCCCCTCCCCGAATTGGAATTTGCCATCGAAAAACCCTACATGCAGATAGAAGCTCATGAATTGATTCGTGGGTGGTCCAAACGATTAATCTTAAAAAACTTGTAATTCGCAAAGTCATTAATCCCAAGCGTTCTGTAAAACTCTACGTCTCCCTCTGTCTTCTGGTTTCTATGGGACTGATTTACGTATCGGATTCTAATTCTTTGCCAGGAGCATCGCCTTCCATCCTAAAATTCCAAAAGATTGGTCCACATCCCATAGAGTGGATATTCACTACCCTTTTCCCTGTACGGACCATATAAGGAGTCTCTTTTTTTTCCTCTTCCAACCCATTGCCAATATCTTTTGTTGTTCGAGAGATTAGCTTAAGGGGTTATCTGAACAGTAAGCCTCTAACGCCCTACCTAATGTCTTACAGATCCACGGGGCCGGTTGGTGCCCCATTCTAGTCGGTTTGGGAATTGATCGTAGTAACTTCCCCACCGGAATCCCGTTCCTGAACATCCCTTTCCTCATCTTAGCGCGGACCATAGAAATACCCTCTCTCGGTCTGTCACGCTCCCCTCCCCTTTCTTGCGCTCGACCAAACCCTTGTTGTTGAAGATTCACCCCCCCCCCGCAGCTTCAAACGTATTTTTTTACCCCAATTTCCTCTTATAATTAGGCATGTGCAGAACACGTTCTGCGGCCCCAAAAACCCTTCGTTCTGCGCCCCACTGTGTTGAAGAGGAATTCTCAGAGGAAGGCGACTGCAATTGCAAGAAATGGAGAATGGCACTTTTCTTTTATTTATTATTTTACTGTTAGAAGAAGATTTTCAGTCTTCCTTTTTCCCCCCCCCCTTGTGTGGGGAGGGCCCTGAGCGGACGGAGATTCAGGAGGAGGTAGCCCACCCTTTGACCCTCTTATCCCTCAACCATTAACTAATTCCACTCCCCACAATCCCTCCCCTTCCCGCACAACTCTCGTCCGACATCTCCCTCCCCCCCCCTCCTCCCCCCTACTCCACGCTGCCCCTTCCCACCCCCCACCCCTCTCATCCCCTCCACCCTCCTCCCACCACCCGACCAACCCACCCCAAACCATCTTTCTTCCCTCTACCTCCCTTCCCCCCTACCCCCTTCACTTTCTCTGTCTTCCCCATCAACTGTCATCACCAACCTCCCCCCTACTCTCTTCTCCCCCTGCCCCCCCACCCAACACCTTACTCTTAAAACCCCTCACAGTATCCCATCCACGCCCCTCCGTTCCCTTACTTACCCTACTCCCACCCTCTCCTCACGACACTGCAACTCCCATCCACCCAATCACCCCCCCCCTACCTCCCTGTCCCTTCCACCCCCTCATAACCCCTCCTCCTAATCCCCTCCTCCACATCCTCGTCTCCCCCCCTACTTACTTTCCACCACCCTCACCCCTATATACTCGCCTTGTCCGATTCTACCTTCTCCCCTCCCCACACTCCCCCCCAACCACTTTAACCCCAAACCACCCCTCTCACTAAATCCCCCCCCCCTCCCCCTCGTCCCCCTCCCCCTTTATACTCTTCACACTCCCTCTCCCTCCCTCCTCAAACCCTCCTCCCTCCCCGCCCAACACAGTCATCCAGCCCCCCTCTACACCCCAACCTACCCTGTTCATCCCCCCCCTTCCTTACCCCCCTTTCCCTACACTTAATTTTCACCCCCCACATCTCCCCCTCACCCCCCCCCCGCTATACCCCCCCACCCAAATTCCCCTCCCCTACCCTCCACGACCTCTGCCTTTCCCACTCAACTTGTCCCCTGGCCCGACTTCCACCCTTCCTGGCCCACTTCCTTCCGTAGTGGTTTCACTGGCTAATTTCCAGGCGGATTTGAGAGAGGCCTCGGATTCTTTCAGAATCGGGTTTACTCCTTGGGAGGTCCGCATACTGGTCAAAGTCCCAAACTTCGCCTTTTCGGAGACCCTGATTTTCCCTCCCTTTTACAGGACCGTCCCCCCTGTTTCACAACTTTCCTCTATTCATGAAAGGCATTGCCCTATCTGGTTTCCCTCAGCCCCCTAATGTTAGCACTCTCACCTTGCCTGTGAACCGAAAGACTAAGATTTAGAATAATGCGGCCCACACCTCTCTTTCAGTCCTCCCAATTCTTTTATCACGTGAATCCTCAGGAAAGAGATCTCCTGGCTTATTGGAAACCCCCAATTTCTTGTGGCTGCTCTTTTGCAGTTTCCCCCCCGGTCAATTTCTATCCCTTTTTTTTCTTCGCTCGCAGTCGAAAGAGCGGTAGCAAATATGGTAGGAGAAGATCTACTTAAAACATATTCGTGATTCTAAATCTTTTTTTGGTTCTAGCTACACTCCCCCCCCTGAGTCTCCTCCCCGCCAACGCCGTTTATTTCTTCCATGATTTTTGTGCCCATCGAAGCGGACTCCCTGCTGTTCTTTCTATTTAATGGTACGCCGGAGATCGTTTTTACCTAGCCTTATTTCGTCAGTATAGGCCGGATCCATCATTTTCCCTTTGCCACGAGCCAGAGCTCCCCACCTTTATTGCTTGCTTCAACGACGTGTGCACCTTCCCCCATACCCGTTTTTAAGAGGACTCAAGCTAGACCTAATGTGGTTTAACTTTCCCCGGACTGACCTCCTGAGAACTTCGTTTATCCCCATTACCCATTCGACCCTGCATTCCCTAATGGTTCTGATTTTCCTTTTTTAAATCTTATTTCGCCGGACAAGGCCCATTTCTGTTTTCAACCAATTTTTTCCTTTCGTTTCACCGCACCCCCCCCTTGGCGTTCCAAAAATTCTCTCCTCATTTCTGTCCTTTTGATCCCTTATATAAATCTGAGACCTACAACTGATGTTCTTTCGACTTTGTTGGGGAGGGGATATCCACTCCTGCCTCTCCCCCGCCTTTTCTTTTAGACTTTCTGCCCGTTCCTTCCAGAAATTCGAGTCTTGTCATCCTGAAGGTGGCCAGTTTCGCGATTTTGTTCACCAGACCCGAAGAAACCCACACATATTTAGTTTCATTTTTTTCTCTTATCCGAAACGTTATCCTCTCCCCTCTACAAATATCTTCTACTACTAAGTTTTTTGGTGAGAGACGAGTTTAACTTGAAAATAGGCTAAAACTTTTCTTATCCCACCTTCTCCCCGATAATCTGATGTTTTTTTCTTTAGTTTTGGTCAGTCCTCCTGGTCCCCCCCCGCTCATTAACTAAATCAGCCCAATTGTGAAGAGAGCACCTTAGAGTTCTCCATGAGGGAAGCTAACATGTTCCTACCTCTTTTCTCTTCTTGGAGATCCATGTGTCTATCTCCCTCCCACCCCGTCTGACGAATGCCTCATCCCGACTTGATTCTAGTGTTCCCCAATTCAAGTTCCCCCTTTTGTTTGTCCCATAATTATGATTTCTCCTTCTTAACGCCACCTGTTTTTTCTTTTCCCTTCCCTTAATACCTAAACTGCACTTGAGTTACGACCGCAATGGTGTATCCCCGGTTTCCCCAATAAAAAACCCTTCAAAAATTCTTTCAGTCACCTCGCCTGAGTTCGGAATGGTATTCCCTTTCTTCCCTTCATTTCTTTTTTTCCCCCCCCCTCCCTGTTTCTAGTATTCTGGTTTTTGCAAACTTTTAAATTTCAGTTTCCAAGAGTACCATTTCCATTATTTTTAGAGGGATTTTTAATTTTTTTCCACGTCTCCTTCCACACCCTTCCTCCGCATGGTCAGACAGGAGATAATTTTATGCCCCTTTACCCTTCCATTCGTCATCCCAGCTCCTCTGCTTGCCGCTTTTCGTCTTTTTTCATACCGTAAGAGGTCCGTCCTCCCCCGTGTGTTACCGATGGCTCGTAGGTGGCTGGCTTATTACTTTTCCACCAACACTGTTTTCTCCCCCTGAGTTGTCCCCTGAAGTTTGCAGTTTCCTTACATCTTCTACTCCCCCAGCTACGACTTCTCCCGGCTTTCAAGCTACTCCCCCCCAGTGGTTCGTCACTTTTCGTCTCACTTTTCTGAGAAAGGCGCTCACCCCAGACGGACGTCCATTTTTTTCTCTACTCCTTCTTCGTCTCTTATCCCTAGGCGTTCAAGCTTTTTGTGACATTTTCCGCCTCCCCCAACCCTCCTTATGGCCATTATGTCTGTGAATTCTTCTAAGGTTTTTATTAGCCTGGGGATTGCGAACCTTACTTCGTCGCTTATACCCCTCCTTTCTTTCCCTCTCATCTCTCTCCTAACCCAAAAAACCCCCCCCCGCAACCCTTGGTCATGTCTTCCCATACGAAATTATGTAAATTGTTCCTTTATCCAAGAACCCCCCATTCTAGAGTCTAGCTTGGAAGAGGTATACGTCCCCCCCACATCTCGAAGGAAATCCCCCAGCCCAGTTCGATAGCCTCTTTGAAGAATCTTCTCAACTTCTCTTTAGGCCCAGTTTAAGAAAACCTCCCTTGATTGGCGGTCTTATCCGGCTGGCCCCCTTTATTAGCGACCTCCCCTCTTATATAAATTCACCCTCGTTGAACTCTACTGTGCAAGGAACTCTCCCTATTTTCCTCTCATGAGATGAGAGTTATGCATTCCCTGCATTTGTCAAGAACTTCATTTTCCCCTATTTGTCCTTTTACATTTCTTTCTTTGCCTCCCGTGATCCTTGATGGAAAACCCCCCTTCCTTCGCTCCCTTAATTCCTTCTTGGGCAGTAACATAGATTGGTTTCACGGTGGCCATCTATCAAAAACCAGACCTCTTAGAGCGCATGGGGCCCCTCCGTTTTTCTCTGCTGTTTTCCAAGATTTCATCCCACGGTGGTTAAGTTCCGAAATCCTTTCCCCCCAATACCCCCAAGTTCTTGATATTTTTACTCTCCCTTATTATGGTGTCTGCGCTGCAGCTCCTTACTTCGTGACCTCCCTTCTTTGCCAGGTCCCATCTACTTTTCATATTCCCCAATCCAAAAAGACTCATTGCCTTGTTATTCCCCTTTCTAGAGTGGATGTTTCTACTAACCAACTTTTTTTCAATGCTCTCAGGGATTGTAACACGCATTCGAGTATTTCAGATCCACCCCCCCCTTTCCCGATATCTCTCTTTCTCTCCGTTTTGTTGTTCTCTCTATCGGAAAAGGGGGGTGTCATCTGAACACAATTCGTCTTCTTTTTGAATCCCCCTTCCCCCGATTACGTAATGATTGGTTTTTTTTAGACTCACTCTCGTCCGGTTTTCCCTCCCGGTGATGGGGAATTGGAGGCATTTCTTTCAACTCTTTGAAAGGAAGTTGAATGAAACATTTTTTATCAGACTTTCCTTTCTCTTCCCATCTCACAACCTTTTTCCCCTCCCAGCGAATGATCTTTTTTCACCACTCTTATCTTTCTCGCAAGTAGGCTTGACTTCCACTGTTTCTGTTGAAGATTAAATCGTTTACAACCAGTAGGGCTTGTTCAACTGAGAGGAATATCCGGCTTTTAATTTTTGGTCAAGGACCTGCTTTTTTCCTCCCCCCCCCCCCTCCTGGTGACAAGAAAACTTTGAATTGCTCTTGACTTCTTCCCGGCAATCCTTGAACCCTTAGGCTCGGAGAGATGTGAATTCTTGTCTTCTTCTTTTCAGTCTACTTTTTCCTGACTTCTCTTTATAAGCTCGTATTTCCAGGTATGCTCGACCTTCTCTCTAACTCCGTCGATACCCAAGGTAGATTTCCTATCCCTGGTAGATGCAGTTCGTCGACGCCAGTGGGCCATCCCCTTTCCAAACCCAAAGCCAGCGAATGTTTTCCCCCACCCTGCCTGTTGAGGAAAATGTTCCAATCGCAATGAGAGCGCCTTAAGCGAGGCTATACGAAGCTCTCTTTGAGTTCTGCCTTATATCAGTTTCTTTTTTGAGGCACCTAGTGTCCAAGCGACAATCTCCCCTTTAGAGTCGGCGAAATCGGTATGTTCCGAAACTTCGAGGGAGACATGGCCGCCTTTCGGTTTTCTCTATGCCAATTGAAGGAGAAATAGGGCGGCGCGCTGGAAGAGCACTCTATTAGCCTGAGTCATTTAGCATCACTTTTCCATTGGGTGCCAGCAGCCCTAAAATTAACCCCTTTTGTTTGTGTTTGGAATTTTCTTCTCAATCCCCACGTGTAGGGGTGCCCAGTCGTACCCAGCTTTTCCCCTCCCCCCAGGTTTAAAAGACTAAGGCAATCTTTTATTGTTCTGTTTATTGGCACCAATTACGTTGTGTTGATAGCCTTCTCCTTTGAAGTCCCCTTTCCCGGACGCATTTTTTTTCCTTCTTCCCGACTTTTCTCCGTCGAAAAGTCTCTCATTCCACCCTCTGCGTATCATATGGTAATGCACCCTTCCAAATCTTTTTCTTTTTGTCTAGTGGTTCTCGCTCACCGACCAGCTGTAATAAGCCCGCCACGCCCCTGGTTGGGATTTTTTTCCTGGTATGAAGTTTATTTCGGTGTACCTTCTTCTCCGGTGTCCCCCTCGAAAGCTTAACTCCCTCTCTTTTACGACTTAATGCAGCGGAGTCCCTCTATTTTCCCTGCTCCTGTCATCGATGAAGTTCTAGTCGAGACAGTTTATGTCGGAGTACGTCGTGTCTTCCAGGACGGCAAAATATCCCTTTCGGCAATCGAGTCGCAACTTTCCCCCTCGTTACATTCCCTAGGACCTAATCATCTTGCCCGCGGACCGAAAAGATCGAAGCGCTACAAATACGCCATCCCCTCTCATGCCTTCCGATATGTTTGCCGCTGTTGTACCCTTAATTACGATTTAATGAAAATGTCCTCCCCACTACTGGGGCTTCTACTGGATATTTTACTCCCCCCCTGGTCGTTCAAGACTTTGGAAACCATTCTCGCAGAATTATTTCCACTGTTCTGTAACGGAGATCGTTTCCCCGATTCCCTTCCCCCCCTGTGTCATGCTTTGACTTTCTGTGTGGGTCTACACCTTCGTTGACCAGCTCCCTCACGAGGTCTGGAGAAGACCCTGCATATGCTGCCGCTTGCCCCGGTCCTTAGAGTATCGGCACGTCATGCGGTCTTGCTCTTCGGATTCGAGGTGACCCTACTTATTGCCCCAACCCTCCCCTCATAATCTCCCACACCCGATTTCTGGAGAAGTATTTCACAATAGTTATCCGATTATCTGGCCTCCCTTCCTTTGGGTGTGAGAGAGATGCCAGAATACCTTATAACCTTGTCTTAGACAGAAACTTCTTCCCTGGCTTTCTTTATCGTTCTCGGTCGGTTTCACTTTCCCCCTACGACCTCCGAAATCCAGCATTAGCAATGAAGTGCCTTACTCTTCGAGAGAACTTTCGTACTGGCACACTAAGATATGTCGTTTCTTCCTCTTCGATTTACAAGAAGGTGTCGCGTCACGCCCCAACCGTCGACCCATGAATTTTTTTCTTCCTGACGTGTGATCTCCGGTCTTACCCTTTTCAAAATTTGGAAATATTCTGTTCTTGTTTTCCTTTGACTTTTTTCGGGAACGTTAACTCTTTTGGGGCATAACTCCCCCCCTTTTTTCTTTCCTCCCCCCAGCCCGAGATTTTTGAAATCCGGCTTGGCCCTTCAGAATAAACAAAACTGAGGTCAACCATCTCCTTCACAGCCTTTTTCTTGAGATTAATTCAAGATGTTTGCCGACCCAGTCAAAATGATGTATCCCCTTTTCGTACCTCAACGGGTAAACCTTTCCTCTCGGCAATGCAAGATTACTTTCGTTTTTCGTTTGCGTCCACGGCTTTACTCCTCCCCCGGAAATTTCCCGCGAGCCCCCTTAATCGATTTTACCCCGGATTCGCCATCTCCCCCCTCAGGCCGGGTTCCTCTCTTTTATACACAAATCTTTGCCCTGCTTTCGTTTTCTACCCTCCGGTAACAAAGAAACGTCTCCCGAGCTTCTTTCTTGGCTTATTAATATTTTGACTTACCCCTTTTCGTGTAAAAAAAGAGTGGTCCAAATGAAAGAAGACTTTTTTCCTTCTTTTCATACAATTCCCCTTTCTTCCTTCTTCTTAGAAGGCCTTGAGAGCGCGCTTCATCACAAAAATCGTCAACTTCCTCCGAACACCATTATCCAGGCGAGCAACTCCGTCTTTCCCCTACCCTAGCAAGCTCAGTTATTATTTCTTTTCTCCCCTCTTTGTTGGTCGATACCAAGAAAGTTTCCCTCATGCACCCCATCCGCACTTTATGTCTCTGCGGTGCAAATCCTATTTCTGTTGGGGAACATACATGCTAGTCCTTTAAAGTCTCGTCATTCCCTTCTTATTAAATCTGCGCAGGCCCCATATCTTACTCCTACTCAAGTGCATCCCTTTTTAATACTACAAGAGAAATCGTACCCCAATTGATTACCTGTTCCTCCCCTTCCTTCGACACCTTAGATCTTTTATAGATTCTTCTCCGGAACCCAAAAAAAGCCCCCAGAAGGTCACTATCTTACCTACCGATAGCCTACTCCTCTAATATTTGAGACCTGTCCCCTTCGGAAAGTTTCCGCCTACTTCCCTTTCTGTTTTTCAGTGTGTGAAGTTTTTTTTTGGAAATTTTCTTAGCGAAAGTTCCTGTTCCTACTAAAAAATTTTGACTCCCTTCCTTTTTCTGACCCTTGCTAGAACTTGCTACCCTTCCCTTTTCTTCCCTCCTGATCTTTTTTTCTTCGTAACCCAGCCGTAACCCTTTTCCCTGAAGTATAATGTCAAACGCATCTCCTTCCCTTTCTGTAAGTTTCGATTGACCCCGGCTTTTTCTGTGAGACCGTCCTTTCCGCAAGTTTCTTTGCCAGTATCTTTTTTTTTTTTTTCTCTCATTGCGCCAATCGAGCACAATTTCGCTGCCTTTCGGGAAACCCCTATGGTTTGACCTTAGTGTTTTTTTTTTCTCTTTAATCATTTCCCCCCCCTTTTCTTACCCAGGAATTGAGTCCCCACCCCAACTTTCTCTTGAAACGCTCTCCTCTTCCTTGGTCTGCGCGGCCGCTGTATTCTTCTATAGGTTAATGCACCTTCTTCTTCTATAGATTTTCTGCCAATTCCCACGCATCCCATGAGATTCCTTCCCCTATAGTTATCTCCTGGGAAATCGCATTTCCTCGTTTCAACCCCCCTTTTATCTTTCTTTACTACGTTGTTTTTGTAGCTTCCCCCTGTGGCCCCAACCCCGCTCGCTGGCCCGAGTTACTTTTCTCCTCTAGTATAGGGCTGTCGCACTCGGTTTTTCGTTGGAGGCAGTTAAGTCCCCCTTATGCTATCCCTTTTTATCCTTTGCCTGAATAGCAATGTTCGATTCCCTTCCCCGAAACGAATAAACCACGAGTAGAGCTTTTTTAACCTCCACGAACTGTTTTACTTCCCCCCCCCTTTTTTTTTAATCCTTTTTTTTTTTCGTTTCCCCCCAAACCCCCACGTCCATCCCCACCAGTAGGGTCTTCTTGCGTCTGCCCTCGGCCCTGAATTTGATTTTCTTTTTCCCGGCTGCGGTTCGACCCCAAATCTAGGTGCCCCAAGTGCGACGTTATCACGTCTTCTTTTTCAACTTCTCAAGAAAGAAAGGAGAGATGGAATCTACCTTCGACTTGAACCCCGGGACTCAGATCTCTTTCCGTCTGCTCGCAGGGGTCGAGTCCTTGCTGTCGATTTAACTGTCTGGATTTATTATGAAGTTAGAGAATAAACCTTCCTCACTTCAAGAAAAGCAGAACACCCCCCCCAATAATTTGGAGGAAAATGCGCACCATGAGCCTGATCTTTCCGCGGCAGCGAGTAATCTACTTCTTCTCATAATCGTGCAGTATTTTCCGGGTGGGAG
>Ga0179593_1283338_pt1 | contig 11323 bp, 13 predicted proteins | sample CZODoug2_1_08_16_FD_185931 | JGI IMG/M metagenome (GOLD analysis project Ga0179593, IMG submission 185931) | Vadose zone soil fungal communities from Angelo Coast Range Reserve, California, USA - CZODoug2_1_08_16fungal (PacBio error correction) | ecosystem: Environmental > Terrestrial > Soil >... | reverse complement strand
TTTTTTCCATCAAAATCTCCAGGTTCGCCCCCCGCCTTGTACACTCCTGCATGCTGCAGTGCCCCCTGCGTCGAGAATCTCCGTCCTTCTGAAGCGGTTCTCTAGCCCTAATAGGGCTCCATTTTCGCCCTGCACTCGGATTCTTCTCGCGCTGAAGATTACAAGCCGTACGTTGATTCTTTCGCACTGCGCCCGGAACCACGGTGTTACCCTTTTTTTCCCCCTCCCCTGCCCCTCCGCTCATCCCAGATTTTTTTCTTACCTCTGTTGTAGGCTGGCCGCTTCCATAACCACCGCCTCCCCCCCCTCGAAATTCTCGCAAGTTCGATTTTCGGGATGATTTTCCCCATTTTCCTCCCCTGGTTTTACGATGGGATCTTAGGAGGACCTTTTTTCACGGGTCTTTCTCCCGGCTTAGGCCCCTTATAACCCCCCTGCTTTTCCCTCATGGTATTCGCTCTGTCAGTGCGAAATCCCTCCCCTAGAGGTGCCTAAGTCTTCCCTTAAACCCCCACTGTGCAAAAACGGGGTTTGTTTTCCCTAAACCCTTCCCCGGTTGTTTCTTGTGGGTTTCCACTTTCCGGTTTGTGGTTAGATTATCGCTCTTCGTCACCCCCTGGTCCTGTTACTTTCTCTCTGGATCCCTTCTTCTCGACGTAGACCTGTTCGGGTGTCCGTTCGGGGACCTCCCCTTTCTAACTCTTTTTGCATGGGAGTCCCACATTGGACTGGTTTTTTTTTGCCGAACTTAGGCGTATGGCGCTCTTTCCCTGTGCTGCCTGTTTCCCATTTTTTTGCATTTATCCTTGCTTTTTTCAACGGTTGAATCCCTGGGGCTTTCGATAACTTGCCTCCCTCCCGCCACTTCCTTACACCCCCCTTCCCTCCACCGGCACCAGCGTCTGGTTGGAAGCTCTGCTCATCCGTTGCTTCTGTGTTCCCGCGGTTTTGAAAGTCGCGAATCCACACCCCGCTGCGGGGCTCACGGGGAGGGCGAGGTCCGAGCAGTGTGTCACGGGGCCCCCCGCCGCCGCATGAGCGGACGGCCACCCGCGGGTGCGCGACCTCGGGCGCGGGGGGTGGCGGGCCCCGTGCGGAGGGCCGGGCCAATCACCAGACCCCCCCCCCCCCCCCCCCCCCCCCAAACCCTAGACAAACACACCCCGCCACACACACACACAAAAACTCCCCGCATCAACCACACCCACCAACCCAACCCCCCCCCCTACCCAACCACCATACCCCCCCAAAACCCCCCCCCCCCCAAAAAAACCAAATCCCCAACTCCCAATCCAACTGCTAACCCCCCCCCAAAACCCCCTCACCCCCCCCCCCAGACATCGCCAAACCCCCCCCCCCTCGCAAAAAAACACATCCTCAACCAAACACCCAAACACCCTGTTTCACCAAAAACAACCCACCAACAACAATAACACACAACCCCCAACCCCCACCAACGCCAAACCCCTAAAGCCCCCCCCCCACCCGTCCCCCCCCCCCCACGGCCCCACCACCACCCCCACCCACCCCCCCCCCAAAAAACCCGCATCCGCGAAAACAACCCCCACCCAAAACAGCCCACCAACCCCCCCGCCCCCTTCCCAAAACCCCATACCCCCCCCACACCACCACCCTCCTCCCCCACACAAAAAACCTCCCCCGCATACCCTCGCCTCGCCTCCTCAATCCCCCTAACTCCCCCCAAAAACAACACCCCACACACACACCCCCCCCAACCACCCAAACCCCAAACAACACCCGAACAAAACCCACCAAACCACCCCCATCCACGACGGTGCGGAAGATCCCCACACCACAAACACCCCCACCCTCCCCGCCTCACTTCCCCCCCCCCCCCTGCACGCCAAAGCTCACCACCCCGCGCCAAAACACCCCCGCGTTCAACCAAACCTCAAGCAACACCCACAATACCCCCTCACCCAACCACCAAACCCCCACTAAGACCTCAACCACCCCCAACCCCCGAAAAACCCAAACACCCCACCCCCAACACCCCCCCCCCCCACAAAACACCCCCCCAAACCAAAAAAACTGAGAAGAAACCAACCACACAAACCAACCCCCCTCCAAAAAACCCACAACAAAAAACCCCCCCTCCCCCAAAAAAAACCAACCACCACAAAAACCAAACCCACCAACCCCCACAAACACAAACAACACACACCACCCCCCCCCCCACAACAAACCAAAACCAACCCCCCCCCCCCCCCCCCCCCCACCAACACCCCCCCCCCCCCAAAACCCAACCCCCCCACAAAAACACACCCCCTCCCCCCCCCCAAACAACCCACCCCACACCACTTTTTCGCCGATGTCATCCCCCGTGTCCACCTCTGAGCGGGCAATTGCCGCCCGATTAGTTCCCCTGCTGCAAAAGGCCTTTTTGGTCTCCTCAGAGTTTGTGGTGGTACAGTTTCACCATTTGCTCCTTCCCAGTAATTCTGGGCGACAAGACACCATAATGGTGGCATTCAAACCCTCTGTCTTTTTGATAAGTGGGGACTTTCGCGGCTCTAATAGTCACCCTTAGTTTAGCTTGTTCTGGACTGTTCCGACCTTCCTCTGAATGAATAGGGATCCGCGCCCCCCAGGAGGAACTTGTCCTTCCCGTTTCTCCAAGTGGCTGACGGGCCTCCTCCCTCCGGAAAAAAGGGATTTGGTTTTAACGTTTTTTAGTCGCCCTGCTAGGCTTCCCGCATCGGCCCCTTGGAGGCCCGTCGGCCTTTTCAATCGGCCCCTGTGCCTCCTGAACTGGCCGGTCTCCGCTAGATGCCGGGAAGCTGAGTCTAATCCACCCGAGAGTGCCCGCCTGTGCTGCCGCTTTACTGTCCCGTCTGTGTTCCGGTCAGCGAGTCATTAACTGTTGGCGATGCTGATGCGGCGAAATTTCTTCGGTCTCTTCAACTTTGCCACGTGGATTCACTATTCTCCCAATATTACTCCACCAGTTTCCGTATGGGTCTTATGTCTGAGGCACAGTCTTTCTTTTCCGTCTCGTCTCCCGGACCGATCCCCCGAACTTTTTGCAGTGAAGTTTCGTCCCACTGTAAGGGGTGCCCGTTCCCGGTTTTTTCTCTCAGGGATACCCCCTACTGGCTTGCTTGAAATGAGCCGCATTAAGGAATGGCCTCCCTTCCTTTTAATTTGAAAAACGGGCTCTCTCTTGCGTATGAGTTTTTTTAATAGCTCAGGCATGGGCTGGCCCTCCTAGCCTTAAGATTTTTTCTCTCACTTAGCCAGAATAGACTTGTAATACGGCGCCCTCTTAGTCGCTGGACGACGCCTGGGCCCGAGTGTTTTTATTCTAATGTGAGATGTCTTCCCTCTTCCCGAGGAGCTGGTCCTTGCTTGATGAAAAAGAATGCCGTTTTTGGTGATCGCCCTCTACGTTCAAGCGCTGGGACCCAGAGCTGAGTTATGATTGTGCACTGTGTTTGCGTGCCCCCCCCCAATCGAGTCCTTCTAGAGGGACTCGCAACGTTTATCCCTTTTCAATCCTTTATTCTTCAAAAGGGGTTTGCTACTACTGTAGGCCCCCCCCTTCTTCCCCCTTCTGCCTCTCTCATCTTCTTATGTGTTCGATCTTTTTCCTATCCCCCGCCCCTTCTTAATATCTCACCCTCTCCTATCCTTAAATCCCACCTTCCTTCCTTTCCGTACGCCTTCCGTCTTTATCCTATCGTGCTATCTTCCCCCCTTTTCCCCTGCTCGGTTTTCTCCCACCCCTTTCCCTTCATTCTACTCACCTATCCCAATTCTACTCTTACCCTCCTCTTTTTACCCCTTCTGTCTTCCTCACCCCTTGCCCTTTCCATCCTTCTTGGTTTCCTCCTGTTGCTCCATTTATTCTTACTCGTCGTTCTTCAATCTTTCCATTCTTCCTCTTCCCCCCACTCTGAGGCTACCCCCCGACTCCCTTCCCCTTCTTTCACTCCTTCCCCTCCAACCCTCTCACCACCTAAATCCTCTCTTCACACTCCCCTTCCTCCACCATCGTGCTCCATTAATCCATTCCTCAGTACACCTCCTCATACTTTTCTGCTTGTCGTTCTGGTATCTCTCACCACCTCCCTTCAATCTCCACTCCCCATTCTACTCCCCTGTAATTTTTCCTCACAACCTCCGTCCCCCTCCTCCTACCCCGCTCCCCCCCTTACCCCTAGCCCTCAGCTCCTCCTCCCCTCCCCTCTTTTCTCATCCCCCGTTTACTTTTGATTCCCCTTTTCCCCATCCCATAACCTCTTCCAACATCCCCACTCCCTATCTCCCATCTTCCCCATCGCTCCCCACTTATTACTCCTCTTCCACCCCCCCCCCTTCTATTTCTCTCCCCTCCCCCTGTTAAAATCCGGTGTACCTTACTCTTATTCTTCTCCCACCCCCTCCTGCCCCCTTACCAGTTTTCTCCGCCTCGTCACTTCATCTTATTCCCCATTCCCATACCCCTCCTCTCTCGCATTTCTTCTCTCCTCGTCTCCCTCGGCCCTTTCCCGTCCTCCCACCCCCTTCCCCAGTGTTTCCCGCGTTGTCCTCCATTCTCCCTTTTCTCTATACCCCCAACAGCCCGTCCATCTCCCCAAGCCCTTTTTTTTTCCCTTCACCTTTGCTCCCCCTTCATTTATATATTTCCCCACATCTCACCCACTCCACCCCCACTAGTTTCTTTATCCGCCAGCATTCCGCCCCCCACCTCGCATCTAACCCCACATTCACCGATTTTCCGTCTTCTCTCTCCCCCTTCTCTAATGGCCTCCCCCCCGCCTATTTTTATATCCCCCGTCCCTAAGCAAACTCGCCTTCCGTATCTCTGCCTGATTCTCCGACCCACCCACCCCTTCCTTCTCTACTCCCCCCTTACTCCCCTCCCCCCTCTTTCGCGATTTGTTTAAGCCTCCTCCTTATTCCCTCCGCCCATCCCTCCTCATAACCCTTCCCATTTCGTTTCTTCATTCGTCTTTACCCTTCGCTCTCCCCCTGGTTTTTAGCTACCCTTAACCATGCTCTCATTATACCGTGTCCATCATCTTTCCCCCGTACCTCTTTCCACGCCTATACCTCCCATTCTCTTTCCTTCTTCGTGTTGCCTTACATTCTACCCCCTCACTGCGCGCTTATCTCTGCCCTTCATTGACACTCTTCGCGTCACCTTCCATCTTCTCCTCCTTTCTATCCTTCTCTTTCCACCCCCTATTTGACTTTCTTCCGAACTTACCTTTCAGGCCCCCACCTCCTCTATCACCGACCTCTCGCCCCTTTACTTCACTACCTGCCTCCGCTCACCCCCCCCTACCCCTTCCATTCCGCCCCCCTCTCCCCCCCACTCTCTCCCCCCCTAACCTCGCGTTCCACCCCACATTCCTTCTTCTGTCTTTGTCTTTCCTTTAATTGCCGTCCCTCCTCGCCCCCCTAGTCCTCACGTTTCGCGCCCTATTTGCCCCCATCCCCCTTCTTACCCTCCACCTCACTGCTCTCCATAGCCCACTCGCACTCACCTCTCCCCTCGCCCTTGCGCTCCACTACCATCGACTCCTCCCCCCCACTCCCTATCATACCCCCCCTATCTCTTTCCCATTAGGCTACTATTTATCTACCCACCCAACTCTAACCCTCACCCATCCGTCTCCCTCTCGTATCGCCCAACGCTCGCCCCATTCACGCGTCTTTCCCCTCTCTTTTCTCTCTCTCCCCAGCCCCCCATCTGACTCGTATACTCCCACATCCTCGCCCAGCTCACCACATTCCCCCTCCCCCTTCCACCTCCTATAAACGCAGCCTTCTTTACCGACCTCCCTCCATTGCTTCATCCCACTACCCTGAGCCTTCGTCCCTTTCGTCCGGTTCATTCCCTCGACCCTATCGCCACCACACTTTCTCCCCCTCTCCCCCAGCTCCTTGTCCGTTCTTTTCCTTTATTCTCCAGATCCCCCTTTTCGCCTGCAGTTCCTCCCCTTTGCTTTTCCACCCCTATTCTTGCTCTCCTTAAAGCACCTCACATCCCTCTACATCCATCTATCTTCTCTTACCCCCCTCCCCCACTCCCTCTATCTCCCTTCCCAACCCTTTAGATTGCCCCCCGTTCTAAATTCCACCCCCCCCCCTCGCTCAAACTATTCGCGTTTCCAATTCCACTGCCCCCCCACTTCCACTCCTTTAGCTGCTCCTACTCCACCCTCCGCCCAACCTTCTTCATTCTACCCCCCACTTCCCGTCCATCTTACCTTCCATACACCTAATCCCTTTATAGCTCTTCTCTGCTCCTCTCGCCCCCCTTCTCCTCGCCCCCGCCCCTATTCATACCTCACGTCACCCTCCATTACCCACACGCTTTCTTCTCTTCTACTCACGCTTCTCACCCCCCTTTGCCGGTCTAGACAACCCTCCCCCCCTTTCACCCCCCCCTTGCCTTTCATCTTGATTAGTCTTACCGGCTAATTCTTCTCCCCCGACTCATTTTGTTATCCCATTCCTTATTATTTACCATTGCACCCCGCTCAACGCCTGGACTCCATCCACCCCCCCTCAACTCTCCGTCCTTCTTTCAGTCTATCAACCTTCCACCATACCTAGCACCCACATGTGCCACCTCATCCTCCCCTCCCCTTATTCTCCCGCCATCCTCTCTATATCCTTTGATCTCCCTTCACCCTCTAACTACCCTTCTATTTCTATTCTTCCCATGTCTACCCTCCGTCCCTATCCAAATCGTCCCATTTTCATCGTCGTTTATCCGTCCCACTCGTGTCCCCTCTTCCCCTTCTATCCAACATGCCTTTTTCCCCTACCTATACCTTTCTACTGCTTTTCCCCCTCTTTCTCTTTCAACCCCTCAACGTTCTCCGTATCCTCCCCCTTTAATAATCTTCAGCACTTCTTCCTCCCACCGCCCGCGCTCCCTTTCCTACTACCCTATCCCACCTCTCACCCCCCCCCCTCCATTTTGCCTCTGCCTTCCCGCCTTGGACCATCTCCTTTCTTCTACCCTGTGATTTCAAACGCTCCCTTTTCCTCGCCTTCCGTGTTCCTACACCTACCGCCACCCCTACCCCCTCCTTCAATCTCTTTCCTTTTCTCTCGCCTCGCCTGACCCTCCCCCTCCCCTCCCCAATAAGTAGCTCATACCTCTCACGCACCCTCCTCACCCCTTTCCCCCTCCTCCAACTCTCCTCCCTCATCTCTTCATTCCACCTACCACCCCCTCGCCATTCCAACATTGCCCCCCATTCTTTATCTGCAGTCGCCCCCCACTTTAATCTTTCCTACTGTCCACCCTTCCCACGTCCTCTCGCATAACCTTTTATTTATATCCACTTGCCCCTCTTGAGTCTCCTATCCGCTCACTTCATTTATCCTTCTCACGTCCCCCCGACTTATTCAAACTCCCTCACTCCAACCAATTTACTCTCTCTTTTCCCCCCCTCCCCCTTCCTCCCCCCCTACTCCCCTCCCGTTCCCCCTTCCCCTTCCCCTTTCCCACCCCATTTCACCACCCCTCCCCCCCCTTTCCCCCCCTCCCCTATTTCACATTCACCTACTCTCCCTTTCTCCCCCACCTCCTCCCCCTTCCCCCTTTTCACTCCTCATATCCCCCCTCATCTTTCCGTCCCTTATTCACTCACTGCATCTCACATCCCCTCCCTTTCCACTCACCCCCTGTCAACTCCCCTCATAAGGAGGAAGACTTCCTATCTGTCGGAGGAGCGGTAAGTCCTCCCCCTAATCCCCTTACCCAGCCCTTTTTTCCTCGGCGCGGGGCAGTTTTAAATGTTTGTGAATCGTCGATTCTTGATTTTTTTGCCGCTGCTATCTGACTCGGGCCGGAATAGAGATAAAAGAACCCCCGTTCAGGGTATCGCCCTGCGGAAGTTTTCTTTGTCCTCGTTTTGCGCTAGCCTTCGATTGACGAATCCTGACGCAGTTCTCTTTGAGCCGCTGCAGCATCTCCCTCCTCCTCTTCTCGATGCAGAACGCTTGAGATCCCCGGCCTTCATTACGACGTCGCCTTTCAGTCCCACGACGAGGCTTCACCGACCCATTTTCGGGTGGATGGTGCCGGGCACCCCCAACACTTTGTCACTTAGACCATTTTTTTTCTTCCCTCTAGGATCTTTTTTTTTTCATTTACTGGAGCAGTTGAGACCTTAATGCCGCGGATTATTCCGGGGCGTCTCTTGTAGTAACCGCCTATTACCTTTTTGGTCCATACTTCTTTCCTAATCCCTTTCCTTGTTGTTTTTTTTTAGCGCTATCGACAGGTTAAGACGGTAATCAAAGACGCCCCGCTTCTCCTCCTTCCGGGCCTAATTCCCCCATGTTCTCCCAAACACAAGTACTTGCGGCCCGATCTATCTTCCTAAAACTTTGACTGACACATGTTGGGTTGGCCCTTCCCATCTCAAACCGCCCGTGCCTAGTGAAGAGGGAGCCTCCCATTGGAGTCTGACCGTTCTCGCGAGTTGCCTTAATTCGTTTTCTCTGCTTCAGGTGATGGCCAGCTTCCTCAAGGGTCGGGGATGAGAGACAGCGTGATTTCGTGGGCAATTAGCGCAGCCGCCCGACCATCACTGGTATGCACCTTTCAACAGCCAGCAGGCGATCCCCCTGGGGGGGCTGTAGTTTGAATCACGCTCTGCTCCCTACTTGACAATAGGACCGGAGAAGGACAGACGAGCTCTGCCTTAACAAGGTCTTCTCAGCTCTCTTCCCCCAGGGCATTCATGTTCCTTGATATCGGCGTGAGATCGATTTAGGGATAAGCAACCCCCAGTACCGACGCTGACGAGTCTGGTCCTCCTACTTTCTCTTTCCTTCGGTTCAACATTGGCCTTTATGTCTTTGTATCTCGTTTTCCTCAACCATGTTTGAGCGACCTTTCGTACTTCACATGTTTGCCGCGCAATTTAAAGCTTAGGAAGGGTCACCGAGTCTCTTAGTCAACACGACGTACTCCCATTGAGCCGTTAGACTCCTCTCGACGTTGGTTTATCGTCCAGTTGACCCCGTCAGGAGAGAGTGGTAAGTCTTCCCATAGAAGAGCGGCTGCTAGGTGACACCTTCTGACCTTCAGATTGATGCTAGAAGGGCGATCAAGATCGTTTGCCGCGGCTTTTTGCGTCCTTCAACAAGGGAGGAGGCTCGTAGCTCACACCTTTCGAGAGTCGGCAGCGGTTTAAGCGTCCCTCCCTCGCCACGAGATAGCGGTGTGGGAACTCCCCCGGCTTGAGCCACATTACTTCCCCCGCTAGATGGCCTCCCGCCGTAGTATTGGCTCCCCGCGTGGTCACGGCCGCCGTGCCGCTCCGTTCTCACGTAATCGAGCATCTTGGTTTTTAGTCAGCCGGTTGCTCAACGAATCTTTCTCTCGCATTTCTCAATGAGGTGAGACCCATCGAGTCCCCCCCAGGTGCGTCGAATTGTTCCAAGAGCGAGGAGAATTGAAAAGTGGCCTACTGCCTAGAAAGCCAGATTGATACGTTGTTCTTCGAGCTCTCGGACTTCCGCGTCCTTCCGAACGCTTACTTTCGGACAGTAGATCAGCGCGTTGCGCAGCTCTTGAGTCTGTCAAGCGAGCCCCCTGGCCCTATCACTCTTTCACCGCGCCTGTCCGTGACGATGCCCTAAGGACCCCGCAGAGCCCTTTGTGCAATCCCCCTTCTCCTTTCGATTCGGGTTAAATAACCTCCTCCCGTTGTGGTCCTGCTGGACCCGCAGTCCAGCTCCCTTTGCATTTCCCCAGTTTAGAGGACTTGATGTCCGCCGTGCCCGCAGTGAGTATCTAGTCAGGAGGCTGTCGACCCATTTTTCCCCTGCCAGACTGTTACAAACCGTCGGTTGGTTGCTGAGTTATTCTATTTAGTAATCCTCATCCCCGGTTGTAAGCGTCCGTCGGAGTTGAAAAAAGGAAATGTTTTTCTTGCTGCCTGCGAGCACCATCTTCGTTAGCAAGAAACTGGGTAAGGTTCATACCTCCATCCGGCGTAGGAGGGACCAGGAATTTTTGATATGTTGGGTATTCCCAGCTAGTGGATAGGCCCATTTTTTCCCCTCAGACTCTTGATTTGCCGTTCTACTCGGTTTCCCCTCCTTGCACCCCGGCACTCGGCCAGGTTCAGCGTCGCCCTCCCCTCCTACAGATTGTTGTTGTTCTTCTCGCCCAGCGCGCTCCCGCTTGCTTTTTAGTGGAACATTTTAGTAGACTCCCCCCGTAAACTATTTCTACATGTGCTCGTTTTGGGCTGTGCGATTTTACCCCGCGCCAATTTGAGGCCTCCTTGATGCCGACTGAGTGTCCGCCCCTCTTTCCCTCGGTGTTTGGGTGTGTTGAGGGACTCGAGTCCTTTCCCGTGAAGATAACCGGCGCCTCGTTCTTCCCCCGTTTTTTCAAGGCAGGTGATCTCTCCCTTCTGTCGGGCTCGCGGGTCGCGCGCGGCATCCGCGCCTATGTTCCCTGTCCAAATTCGGCCCTCCCTTCCTTTTGAGAAGACCAAGGCCCTGCCTTAAAACCCACCCCCTCCCCCGCCCCCCCCCAACCCCCCCCCCCCCTTCGCCCCGTTTTTCTACGAGCTCTGTTGCACATAGCCTTTGGACTGCGAGATCAAGTTATTCCCCCCAGCGTCTTTAGTCCCACTTCCAGGGGTAGACTTGCTTACCGATTCGTCCCACCCTGGACCGTTACCCACACCCCCCCCAACACCGGCGTTTGCCGTCGTCCACTTTTCGATTCCCGCATTCGGAGCACCTCTCTGAATTCTGGCCTTTCTGTCGTGCAGGTCTGACTCATGCTTCAGCTGGGATAATCTGGATTGCTAGGATTCCCCGTGCCCCTACTGGTTAACCAGGACCCTATGTTACTCAACCTTCTCCCCCATGTCAACGCCCTGGGTTCAGCGTTCCACCGAGCCCCAATCCTTAAAGGAATGTCGCGTGATTTCCTTTTAGCCGTGGTTTTGTTTTCTCTGTTGACGTATCTTTTCCTAAACCCCCCCTGTTGTCGCGTTAAATCTCGACGTAGTGGTTTTTGGCGAGTTCCCTGCCGGGGTAATCCCCCGTCCGTTGTCCATGTGGGTTCGGGAGAAAGTTCCGCCTTTGACCCCTACAACTAGGAGGACTCCTGTGTTTTCTCCTCCTCCGCCCCACCATTTCGCTCGGTGGTCACCTGGTCATCCTGCAAGCGGCTATCTCCGGGGATAGAAGGCAACCGGCCCTCTCTGGAGGTCTAGATCCCCTTTGACGTTGCAGCATGCTTTTGCTCTTCGGATTTTTTTTTGGAGGGGGTAGCTAGGGATTCCTCTTGTCACGGCTCAAT
>Ga0179593_1278335_pt1 | contig 11323 bp, 19 predicted proteins | sample CZODoug2_1_08_16_FD_185931 | JGI IMG/M metagenome (GOLD analysis project Ga0179593, IMG submission 185931) | Vadose zone soil fungal communities from Angelo Coast Range Reserve, California, USA - CZODoug2_1_08_16fungal (PacBio error correction) | ecosystem: Environmental > Terrestrial > Soil >... | reverse complement strand
AGGAATAGGTGGTATTTTTTGTTACCTATTTTTTGTGGCGTGGGTGGGGCGGGGGAAGGGTAATGGAGGCATGGGACATAAAAAAGGGGAACGGGGACCAAAAGTACAGCCTACCAAGCTTTTTTACTTTTACTTTGGTGATTTGTTTTGAGGGGATTGCACTGAGAGGACAAAAGAAATACGCGGGGCCCGCCCCCCGCCCGCGGGGCGCACTGAAAAAAAACAGAGGCAAAAACAACCACGGCAACCGGGCCTTTTGGGAAATTTTCGAAAGAGGGCGCGCTGTTCTTTTGGGAGGGGCGTTAGAAGGGGGAATTTTGTTGGCCGTCTCCGGACACACAACAGGGATTCGGGCTGGCCAACATGTCAAATCGGGAGGCAGAGAAGAAAAAAATCCAAGAAAAAAGGAGCAGAAAAAAAATCGAAAGTTATTTGACGGGGGTTGGAAAAGGGGAGGGGTAGGTTAAAGAAGAAATGTTGGTTTTGCGGGAGTTAACCCGGATTCGGGGGGCGAGGGGGCAGTAAATAAAAGGAAAGTTGTTTTGTTCTCCCCGCCGGGGGGGGGGCTGGACTGGGGAGTTGAAGGAATGATTTGACAGGCCGTGGGCGGTGGGGGGGGAAGAAAAAAGGGGGGGGCCCGGCGTTGGGTGCAGCTTCCTTGCCCTTATTTTTTGTGGGCGGAAGGGGCTGTTTTTCGAGCTGCACGGGTTTGGTGTAGGGGAAGACAGCAAGGTTGGAATGTGAAGGCCATTTAACGAGGCGGGTGGGAGGTGCCCTGTGTGTGTGGGCCAGGTGGGGGCCCCAAGGGGAGAGGGGATGGAATGCGGGCGGGTTTCTCTTTAGTCCCCCGACACCGGAGGAGCGCAAGAACCCTTGGGACCCCGGGTTTTGGGGCAAACTGTTGAAAAAATAGAGAAAGGAAAAGAAGAAAGATAAATAAGAAAAAGTTTTTGTTTTTCTCCAGGGAAGCAAAGGGACCTCCGCGCGGAAGGGCTTGGGGTTTCGGGGGGCGTTGGTGCGTTTTGGGGGTATTTGGTCGGGCCTTTCCTTTTTGTTCCCCGGGAAGGGACAAGAGGGGAGAGGGGGGTGGGGGTTTTTTCAGAAAAAGAAACAGAAACGTGGAATTTTGGGGCGGGATGGTTGGGGGAAGAAGGTTTGGTTGAGAAAGAAAAGGCGGAGGATTTTTCGTTCGTTGTGGGTATGGGGGGGGGGGGGGGGGGGGGGGGTGGAAAAATATAGGAAGAAGAGAACTAATGGTGGGCCGGGGCCCGGTGGTGCGGAATTCAGAGGGGTGTTTACGCAAAAAAACTGGGGGGGGGGGGAATGGGTGCAAAGGGAAAAAAAAGTAAAAATAACGGGGAAGAAAAAAAACCTAGTGGGGGTGGGGCGGGGGTGTGTCTTGTGGGGATTTTGTGGACCCGCCATTTTTTGTCCCAAAAGCTTTTGTTAAGAAAGAGGAAACAAGAAGAGACTACAAACAAAAGAGCGAACCCACGTATTTTGCCGCCCGACCCCCCGGCCCGTTTTGAGCAAAAAAACCGGCACCGCGCATAAGAAGAACGGTTTGCGGCTGAGGTGGGGAGGTGGGACGGGAGTTGGGGGGGGGACAATTGTGTGGCACAGCCCGGTATTGATGTTGGTGCGGGCAACCCCGGAGATTTTTTGGTAATTTTTTTTTTTGTTTGGGGATCGGCCCCAGGGTTTTGTTTCGGGGTCTTCGGGGCGGGGAAGGGCAAGAAAAAACGCGCCGAATTTCGTAAAAAAAACGACTTGCTAATTTGGGGGGGGGCGTTACTTTTGTTTGGGTTTTGGGGGGGCGAGTAATGGGGCGGGGGGGCCGCTATTTTGGGGGCGAACCACGGCATGGGTGTGGGGAAAAGTTTTGTTTTCCGAAAGTTCTGGGGGGTGGAGGAGGCGGGGGGGGTGGGGGGGGGGGGTGGGGGGGGGGGAGGAAACCCCCCCCGACACCGGGCGACTGGTGTTGTCGTTTCGCTGCCGAGGAAGTGGGCCCTGGGGAGCTGGGAAAGTGGAAGCCACGGGGGGGGGGGCGATTCGTCGCCGACCCCGGGGGGGCCACGTGGTTTTGTAGAAACGGGAATGTGATGTAGAGCGAATTCTTTTTTCCTTCCGGTGTTGGTGTTGGGGGGGCCCGGGGGAGAGTGGGGGGAAGGGGGGGCGTGCTTTGGAAGAAGCGCACCCCTAGGGGTGGCCTAAAGGAACTTCGCGGGGGGAAAACAAGCGTTTCGAAGGGAGCAAAAAAAAGTGTTTTCTTCAGGGCGGGGGGGCTTTGTTATGTTTTTCAGGGTTTTCCCAGATTTGGGCGGGGGAAAAAACAGAACAGAGAACACGCGTCGTTTGGGCACGGAACACAGAAAAAGCCCACCCTCGGGGGGGAGAAGAAATAGAGCAAAAAAGAGGAGAAAGACCCCCGTCGCCCCTCCGGTGGCTCGCAAAAGGGCCGGGGGGGGGATAAGAACTGCTCGTCCAACGAGCACGGTCCGAGGGTGAAAGGACTGTGCGGCTTCTCTGGGAGATTGGGTGGGGGGGGGACGAAAAGGGGGCCCCCAAAAAAGAACACCCGGCCCGGTTTTTTTAGAAGGAAAACAAAAAACAAGAAAAATCCACAGTTTTTGTTTTGGTTTTCCCATATTTGTTTTTTGTTCGCAAAAAACCCCGCTACGGGGGTTGTTGTTTTTGGGGGGGGGGGGGGCACGTTGTTGTTTTTTTGGGGGGGTGAAAAGAGAAGAGTTACGACCCCGGGGGGGACGGGGGGGGGGGGGGGGGGGGGGGGGGCCAAAAAAATAGGGGGGGCCCGCAAAATTCCTGGTGCCGGGACAAGGACTAAAGCCGGGGGGGACGGGCGGGGGAAAAGACTTAGGCACAAAGTTCAAAGGTTTATTTATAGGGGGATAAAGTAGAACAAAAAGGGGGGGGGGGGGGGTGGGGGGGGGGGGGGGGGGCGGGGGGGGGTGGGGGGGGGGGGGGGGGGGGGGGGGGGTGGGGGGGGGAAAGAAAAACAACCCCCCATTGATGGGGGGGAAGATTCACATTCGGGGGAAAAAACAATGGTTTTATGTTTTGTGCGACAACAGCAGTGGGTCCTTTCCGGGACTGCAGGATAAAAAGAAAAGGGAAAGGGGGGGGGGGGGGGGGGGGGGTGGGGTGGGGGGGAAATGAAAGAACAAAAACCGCCCCCCGGCGGGGGGAGGGTTTCTGGGGAAAAAAAGGGACAAAAATGGACGCCAGAAAAAGAAAAAAAAAAAGAAGCAAGCCCTCTACCCCCCGGTTGGCCCGCTTTTTTTTTTTACCCCCTTTTTGCGTTTGGGGAAAGGCGGGGGGGGGAAAAAACCAACTGTCCACGAAATAAAGGGGAGCGTGAATTGTAGTTCCTGCTCTCTTTTTCAGGGGGGGGCGTTTTGGTCGTGGGGCGGGGGGCAACAGGGGGGGGGGCGGGAAGGAGGGGTAAAAAAAAAACAACGGGCCGGTTGCCTGGGCTGGGTGGGAGAAAGAATTTTCAAATAAGAAGAAAACCGGGTTTTTGGGCGATATCTTCCACGGTGGTTTCTGTTTTTTTTCTTTTTTTTCCTTTCCCCTTGTTTGTTTTTTGTTCCGTTTTGGGTTTTTGTTGGGTTGATTGGGAGGGGGGGAAGGGAGTGGAGAGAAATTCGCCCGCCAAACACTAAAAAACGGGTTTTTTGGGGAAAATTCGAGGGCACGAAAGGATGAAAACGAAAAAGATGACAAAACAAAAGCGGGGGGGGGTTCTGTGTACGCCTTTTCGGGCCGGTAGGGTGGACACCCGGGGAAGGGGGCCACCCCCCCGGGGAATATAAAATAACACGATAAAAAAAAAAAAAATAAAAAAAAAAAACAAGAGGGAAGAATAAAAAAAAAAAAAAAAAGAAAAATAAAAGAAAAAAAAAGACACAACAACGAGAAAAACAAAAAAAAGGCAGAAAAACCAAACACGAAGGGGGGGGGGGGGGGGGGGGTGGGGGGGGTGGGCCCGGGGGGAGATTGAGAAAGGGGGGGGGGGGGGGGGGAGAAAAAAAAAAGGGGGGGGGGGGGGGGGGGGGCGGGGGGGGGGGGGACCTTGTAAAATTTTTTTTTTTTCCCCCCACGCAAAAATTTCTTTGGGGTGGGGGTGGGGGTGGGGGGGGTACGGGGTTCGTTTGTTCCAAAAGCCAAGAAGCAAGGGGGCGGGAATTGGCTTCCCCGCGCCAAAATGGTTTGCTTTCCGGGGGGGGGGGAAACTCCCCCGTGTTCATCGGTGCGGAGAAAAAAAAGGGGGGGGGTGTGTGGGGGGAATTTTGGGCAACCTAAAGAAAACATGTTTTCACCGGGGGGGGATTTGGGGAGGTTTTTTTTTCGTGTTTGTTTTTTTTGTTTTTTTTTTTTCCACCCCAAAAATGTTTTTGTGTGTTTTTTTTTTTTGGTTTTGAAATGGGGGGAGGGGGGGGGGGGGGGGTTTTTCCCCTCTTTTAATTTTAAAAGGGAACAAAAAAAAAGCAAAAACCCCCCTTTTTTTGGAAACCGTTTTTTTTTTCGGGGGCCAGTTCGGGGGGCCGTTTTAAAAATTTTCTGTGTTTTTTTTTTTTGTTGTTTTTTTTTGTTTGTTTTTGGGTTTTTTTTTTTTTCCCCCGGGTGGGGGGGGGAATAAAGAAAAAACCATGCCCACCCGCCCCCACACGATTGCGGCTTGGCGCCCGCGCGGTCCAAACGCGGGGCCACAAGGAAAGACCACGAAAAAACGGTGGGGGGGAAACTGGGGACTGTGGGGAGGAAAATTCAAAGGTTGGGGGGCCATTTCGTCAAAAAAAAAATTTCTAGGGAGGGCGGGATGGAGGTGTCAGGGGGGGGGGGGGGGGGGGGGTGGGGGGGGGGGGGGGGGGGGGGGGGGGCGGGGGGTGGGGGGGGTGGGGAGGGGGGGGGGGGGGGGGGGCGGGGGGGGGAGGGGGGGGGGGGGGGGTGGGGGGGGGGGGGGGGGGGGGGGGGGGGGGTGGGGGGGTGGGGGTGGGGGGGGGACCCCCGTTTGTTTGTTGTATTTTTTTGTTGTCGCCCCCGGGGGTTTTTACGGGGGCCACAAAAGAAAATGGGGGGGGGGGGGGGGGAGGAGGTGGGGTGCGATGGGGCGTCAGGGGGGGTGTTTTTTTGTTGTTTCCACCTTTGGTGTTATGAATGAAATAAACCACGACCAGGTTTAGGGCCCCAGGGGAAGAATGGGGGAAAAAAAAAGGAAGACAAAACAAAGGTACAGCCCCCCGCGCGGGGGAAGTGGGGGGTGGGGGGGGGGGGGGGGGGGGAAAAATTTTTGTTTTTTGGGCTTTTTTTGTTTCGCGGGGGGGGGGGGGGGGAGATGTTTTTTGCCACCGCAGATTTGTCTGGCACACCTTTGCTGTTGCGTCGAGCCTGGGGCTTTTTTTATTTCCTATGCGCCACAAAAAAAAGCCACGGAGGACATAGCCGAAAAAAGAAGGCATTCCCGTCAAAAAAAGGCGGCGGACGGGGAGGGGGGGGGGCCCCCGTCCCGTTTCGCCATTCCCCGGCGTTCGGGGCAGGGCCCACAAAGGGTGGGGGGGGGAAAAAGTTTTCGGGCGTCCCTCGCGCGCCACAGAAAACCGATTGTCTTTGTGGGGCCGGATTTTCCCCCCCACCCGGTTCCCCCCCAAAAAAACAATGCATTTTTTACACGCACAAACCCGGCAAGAAGATATGCCAAAAGAAAACTATGTCGTTTGACGAGATGGGAAATTTGGGCCTTTTTTTTTCCGCCGGGGAAAAAAAAAATAAAAGAAGAGAAAGATAGAAAAGAAACGACAAAAAAAAACCGCCCCCTGGGGGGGTGCCGGGGGCATGAAGGGAAAGTTGCGGGGGGGAAAAACAAACAGAAAATTTTTTTTTTTTTTCCCCCCCCAAAAAAGGGGGGGCGGGGGGGGGGGGGGGAAAAAAAAACGGGGGGGGGGGGGGACGCACCCCCCCCCCCAGGGGGGGGGGGGGAAAAAATTCTTCCGTTCGTTCTTGCTCAGGGGGGGGCCCGACAAAAAAAAAACGTTGAGGCTTTTTGCTTTAAAAAAACCAAGGGGCCGGGGCGGGGGAAGTTACGGTGTTTAGGTGGGGGGGATTGTTTTGGCGGGGAAAATTCAACAAAAATGGGACCCGGCCCCCCCCCAAAAAAGAAAACTTGTGTGTGCCCCTTTGTGCAGGGTTTCTTTGTGGGTTTGAAAAAAAAAGAAGAACTTTTGGATTTTCGGCCCTCCCCCCACCCAAACGCCACGGGGCCCATTAGGGGGTTGTCCAAGAAAGGGAGAAAAAAAAAAAAAAAATTGTTTCCCCAAACCAAAAAAAAGAAAAAAAGATCACCCAAATAAAAATCCCAGCCCATTTCCCAGGTGTGACTTTTCTTTCTGTTGCGGAAAAGGGGAGGGGAAAAAAAGGGGGGCCGAAAAAACCATTTCCCGGAAAAAAAACGCCACCGCCGGGGGGGGGGACAAAAAAAAGAAAAAAAACCCTCCGGCGGGCTGGATTTTTAAAACAAAAAAAAAAAAATTTAGGTTTTGCAAGGCGGGGTTTTCACAGGGGTCTGTTTTACCTGTTCCCGGGGGGGGCGGCAGGGAGAGGGGGAAATCTGGATCGACCCCCCCGGGGGGGGGTTTTTGTTTTTTTCCTCTTTTTGGGTTTTTTTTGGGGGGGGGTCTTGGGGGGGGCTGGCTTTTAGCGGTTATTTTTTTACTGTGATACTTCCCTGCTTTTTTGTTCTTCTTTTTGTTTTTTTTTTTTAACTGGTGCCGGGCCGGAAAAACAAAAAGGCCTTTTTGGCGGGGGGCGGCCCCTACAGAGGGGGGGAAAGGGGATAACGGGGGCTTTGGGCCAATGCCCACGGCTGTGGCTGCTGTTTTTGTTTTTCCCCAGAAAAAACCCCCCCCCCCACCACCGGGGGCCCCCCCCCCCCCCGCACAAGCGGGGGGGGGAGAGGTACGTTTTTTGTTCCTCTAGTCGAGGGTGGTCCAATGGCGGGGGAAAAAGAAAAAAAAAAAAAAAAAAAAATGTGTGTTTGTTTTTTTTGCTTCCGACAGCGGCGGTTAAAGGGGGGTAAATTCGCAAAAAAAAAAAAAAAAAAAAAGACAAAAATGACTTTAACTTTGCTTCACAAAGGGGGCTCCGATTTTCCAAAGAGGAGTTTTGCGAATTGTGATTCAGGGGGGCGATCTGCTTTTCCGGAAAAAAAACCGCCTTTTTTCCCCTTGCCCACAAGGTGTCTGGAAGAATGTTTTTTTTTTCAGAGGGCGGTGGTGGTGCGTTTTTGGGGGCCCGCGGGTGAGCAGCGCATTTAAGTAGAAAAAGTGATTTTTGTCCGGGTTTTGTCCAAAGTGTTTCTGTTTTTCGGGGCGTGGGGCTTGGAGGGGGGGGAAACAAAAAAAAAGCTTTGGGCTGCACCCAACCGGCGCCCAAAAAAAAAACGCAAAAGGCATCTTCCAGTTTTTTCAATTCAGGACTAAGTGGGGCGAAAGGGGGCGGTGTTTTGGGGCCGAGGGCCGCGGGTTTAGGGTCCGGGAATTACTAACTTTGATTGGGGGGGAAAAACAAAAAAACGCTTTCGTCGATTTCCTGTGTTACCTATCAATTTCTTTGTTCGCCTCGTTGTTTCGTGGGGGGCTTTTTTTGGGGGGGGGGGGCCTTTTTTTTTTTTTTTTTTTTGTCTTTGTTGTTTTTTTTTTTTTTACCCCCCCCATGTTTTTGGAGGGGGGGGATTTGTTTGGTTTAAAAAAAACAACCTTCGGGCCCCCCCCCCGCCCCACCCGAGGGTGTTTTTTTTTAAGAAACCCCGGCTTTTTCCCAAAAAAAAAAAAAAAGAAGGGGGGGGGGGGGGTTGAAAAGCGGGGTGGGGGGGGGGGGGGTGAGAAGAAAAAATGTTTTGTTTTTTTTTTTCCCCCCCCCCCAGGGGGTTTGTGTTTAAAAAAAAAGGGTGTTTTTTCGGGGGGGGGCAGGGGCCGCGGGGGGGGTTCGGTTTTCAAACAGGGTTGGGTTTTGGGTCAAAGGGAGTGGGTGTAAATCCGCTGTGGGCAAAAGAGCCCGGCTCGGGGAAGGAGGGGGCCTTTGTTGACCACGTGAATTGTGTCTTCGCCGGAGTGTTTTGGGTCAACAAATAAAGGGGGGGGGCAAAAATAATAAAAAGACAAGGGGTGGGGGGAATCCTCCTCTTGGGTGCTTTTTTCCATTTGGTTGTCCCCCGGACACTTTTGTTTTCGGGCAAACCGCGGGCAGGGGGGGGGGGACTTTTTTTCGTCGCCAGGGGGTGTTCCAGTTCAATAGTGGGGGGGGGAAAAATTTGTCCCACGGGGTTGGTGGGGACTTGTTTTTTTTTCCCCCATTCAAGGGGATCAGGGTTGTTTGTTTTTTTTTCACCTTCCCGGGCCCGCCGTATTAGTGGGGGGACGGTCTGTTTTTTCCTTTTCCAAATCGAATTTTTCGCCCCAAACTTAGAATCAAAAAAAAGAACTAAAAAAAAATAAACCCGGTTAAAATTTTCCGGAAACTTTTGTTGTTGGCTGGGAAAAAAAAAAAAAAAAAAGAAAAGAGAACCAATTGTTTGGTTTCCCCCTGTTTCCACACGTAACCGAAGGGGGGGGGGGGGGGGGGACGGGGGGGGACAGTTTTAACGGGGAAATTTCGTTTTTTCGGCCAACCCAAGAAAAAAAAAGAGAAATTTTTTTCCTTTTTCGGATTTGCCCCAATTTTCTAAAAAAGCTTTTTTTCTCCCCTTTGTTTTCTAAAAAATCGTTTTCAAATGGACATGACCTGAGGGGGGGGGGGGGGGGGGGGGGCCCGCTTTCCGCGTTTAGACCAAACAGAAAAAAAAATTTTTTTTTTCGTGGTGCCCCGCGTGGGGTTGTTTTTTTTTTTTTTTTTTTTTTTTTTTTTTTTTAAATTTTTTTTTTTTCACCCCCAAACATAAAAACTAAAAAGAAACAAACAAAGAGAACAAAAGAAAAAAAAACACAAAAAAATAGAAAAAAAAAAAAACTTTCCGTTTTTTTGTTTTTTGGGGGGGGGGGGGGGGGGAAAAATTTTGTTTTTCACCAACCTCACGCAAAAAGACGGGGGGGGGGGGGAAAAGAAGGGCAAACAAACAGAACACAATACCAAGAACAACCTATTTGGACCCCTCACTTTTTCAGCCCCGAAATTGTTTTAAAAAAGGGGGGGGGGGGGGGGGGTGGGGGGGGGGGTTTTGGGGGGGTTTGTTTTCCGGCAATGTTTTTTCTTGGACTGTTGCCCACGGGGGGGGGGAAAAAAAATAAAAAAACACCCATTGTCCTGCCCACCCCCCAATGAAGAAGGACCCAGAAAACCCCTTCCCGGGCAAAAAAAAAAACGAAAAAAACCAAAATTTTTTTTGTAGCTCGCCAGGAAGGGGAGGTGGGGGGGGGGGAGACACAAAAGTTAGAGGGGGGGGGCGGGGGGGGGGGGGGGGGAACAAAAAAACACAGGCTCAAGAAGTCCGGTGAAATTTTAAGCAAAAGAAAAAAAAGATAGTTTGTTTTTGTCGCACCAAATCACGGGGCCGCAGGGGGAACCTAAGCCCAAAGAGAAAAAAATATAAACTTGGCCTACCGCGGGGGCCTGTTTTCGGGGGGAGGGGGGACCGCGTTCAGGGTTGTTGGGGGGGGGGCATTGGCTTTTTTGTTCAAAAAAAAAAAAGGTTTCGTTGTTTTAAAGCACCAAAAAAAAAGTTTTGTTTTTGTTTTCGGGGGGAGTGAAAAAAGGTGGTTGGGGGGGGGGGGGGGGGGGGGGGGGGGGGACTGGTCCCAGCCCTTTTTTCCCGGTTGAGGGGCTTAGGACCCGTCCGCTTTGGGGGGTCCCCGGTTTCCGCCCCCCCCGCCCCCCCCCCCCCCCCCTCCACCCCGAAATGTGAACCTTTTTTCCTGAAGGGGGGTTCGGAAAAAGGGATATTTTGGCAAAAAAAAAAAAGAAAAAAAAAAAAAACCACAAAAGAAGACAGGCAAACAATAGAAACAAAACGGGGCCAACGGCAAGGGGCGGTGGTGCGTGAAAAAAAAGTTTTGTCAATGTTTTTCCGGGGCAACACAAAAACCTAGGGAGGAGCCCCCCAAGGGACCGAACGAAAAAATTTTTTGTCCGGCAGCCACAAAACCCCCCGTGTGTTTTTTCTAAAAAGAAAAAAAACAGAACCCCCCAAAAACTTCCGGGGTTCGGAGACGAAGGTGGTTTTCAAACTTTTCGTGGGGGGAAAAAAAAGGGGGCGGGATTTGTTGAAAATGAGAAAAATGGGGGGTCCCGCGGGGGGGGGGCCCGGCGGCGGTGGCGGTCTGGGCGGAAAAAAAAAGGAAAAATAAAGGAAAAAGGGGGGGGTGGGGGGGGGGGGGGGGGGAAAAAAGAAAAAAAAAACAAAGAAAAAGAGAGGAAGAGCGCAAAAAAAAACAACACCAAAAACAAAGCACAAAAAAAGAAAAAACAAGGTTTGTGTCCCCCGGTGGGGGGGGGGGGGGGGGGTCCTGGGGAGAAAAATTATTCCCCTTTTAAAAAGGGGGCTTTTGTTGGGGGGGGGGGGGCAAAAACCTTTGTTTTTTTTTTGGGTTTAAACAAAAAGGGGAGTTTTTTTGAGGGGTAGGTCGTGATGGGGGGAGGGTGAATAAGACCTGTTTTCCGATTGAATTGTTTGGTGTTGTGTTTGCGGGGAACAAGGCCGCGGCTGGGGAGGCCGTAGCGGGGACCGCAGTTTTTTTGCCGCGGTGAGTTGGCAATGGAAAAAAAAGAAAAAAAAAATCCGGGGAGTTTGTGGGGAAGGGAGGGGAATATGTGTGGGGGGACTGGGGGGGCGATTTGTTCGTTTCGTCCGGCGGGGTGGCCACTTGTTTTGTTTTCCCCCGTGGGCGTAAAGTTGGCCCAGGGGATTCGTTTTTTGGCCAGAGTTTTCTTTCGGCCATTTTGTTTTGGCTTGTTCTGGCCGCCCGAGTTTGTTCTTGCGAAGGAACGAAAAAGGAGAAGGAAAAAGCTTGGCAGAAATTTTGTTTTCCCCAACGCCACGCGACTGTGCGGGGGGTGGGGTAGTGTGGTTAAAAGGACAAAAAACGGTTTTTTTTTGGCGGGGGTCCATGAGAAGGCGAAAATCGGCTATTGGCGGGGGGAAAAAGAAAAAATGAAAAAAGCACCCCGGGTCTTGGGGGGAATACTAAAAACAAGAAAAAAAAAGATTTTGTTTTTGTTAAAACCGCCCTGCGGGGGGATTAAAAAACCCGGCGCGGTGGGGGGTTTAGGGTTTACAAGGGCGTGTGCGCCTGGGGAAGGAGGGAAGGATTTGAAA
>Ga0179593_1268874_pt1 | contig 11323 bp, 10 predicted proteins | sample CZODoug2_1_08_16_FD_185931 | JGI IMG/M metagenome (GOLD analysis project Ga0179593, IMG submission 185931) | Vadose zone soil fungal communities from Angelo Coast Range Reserve, California, USA - CZODoug2_1_08_16fungal (PacBio error correction) | ecosystem: Environmental > Terrestrial > Soil >... | reverse complement strand
CCTTCGCTTTGCTATTTTCCCCCCCTCGCCACCGACTGTTGCAGTAGTCTGAAGTGTGGTATTCCTCCCGGGGTCCTTCCTGGGCGGGTTTCTTTTTTTTTTACCCCCCCCTTAAAGAAAAGTTGAAGAATGGGATTAGGTGATTTTGTTCATGGTAACCCCTCTCCTTTTACGCCTTGCCGCTTCCCCTTTCTCCCACCGACTTTTTTTTTTACTCCCTTCCGCCAAGTTTTACGCACGGGATGTAGAAACTCGCCTTTAAGATTCACTTTTTTTTGCAACAATCCCCCCCCTTTTTCGCGTGCATGGCTTAGAAATTCCTTTTCCTTCACAAGGGTGTGAATTCCAGAAGACCCCCCCTTTTGTCTGCTGATGCGTACTAAATGGCCCCCCCTGGCCGTTTCTTTCCCCAGTGTCTTCGGATGGAGGCCCAAGTGTCAGATTGAATAGTGATTAGGGGAGCATAACTTTTCATTACTTTTTGCCGTGACGGGCCCCCTCCCGGCCTTTCTTAAGATTGAATCCGCGGCACTACAACCCCCTTGAAGTTCCCCTAGAATTACGCCATACTCAGGCTCGTCCAAATCTATTGATTGTAAGTTATTCGACCTTTAATACTTACTCTTTCACGAAGGGTCCTTATCCCCCGTTCAAGTGAGGGAGCGGTACTAAGATCCAGTCTGTTTAATCACTCGCTTGAGATTAAGAATCGCTTTGCGGTCCCCCACTTGCCCGTGAGTTCACCATACACCCCTTGTCCTGACGGTTTTAGATTATTGCACGGGCAATGCCCCCCCTGTTCCCTTTCTTTTTTGGGTCACACCTTTACCACTGAATTCCCATCAGTTATTTTATCTTTTATTTTAGATTGGTTTCCCGATTTGTGTGCCGTGCCCGTTTACCGGTAATCCGCTCCCTCCCACTGCCCCCATATTTCCACAGGCTGTTGTTACTTTTACCTGCCCCCCCACGTTGAAGTTGTAATTGGCGCGACCCGCCTTTTTCGTCTGCTAATTCAAACGTTGCCCCCCTCCCACCAAAGAATTTAATCCGAGTCAGTCCCGACCCTTTTTTTGCATTTCTCCTTCTTCCGGGTCGCCTTTGATTCTCCTTTTTTTGGCTTTTTACCCGAAAATAAAGCCGTTTTCCCCCCACCGTGAAGCTTTACTCCCGGAGGCCCAAACATGTGTGTATTCGGTCCGAGTGATGTTGCTGGCCCTTGAGTTTTTTTTTTTTCCCCGAGAATCCGGTTCGGCAGCATATGATTTGAACATACATACAACCTAGGGGCTTAGTTTCTTACTCGATAGTCGTGTGTAGAAAAACCTCCATCCTCCGGCTTCTTTTTCACAGTAATTTTTCTAACAATGCAGGAAACATAATTTTACAATCGCCGCTTTAGCATGGAAGAATGCTCATTCACTTTTTTTTTCCCTAATGCGCAAAGTCCCCCGCTGTTTCCCCAAAGCTGCGAACAAAGAGTATCTCCCCTCTCTCCCTCCTTCGTTAAGGATAGTTTTCTCATCTCCGTCTCCTCATCTCGGGTATCTGAGAGTTTTTGAGAGGAGGAAGGTCCAATCGGTGAGCTTCCCTAGCCCCGCGCGCGGAGCGGGTCCTCTTTTTCGCCGGTTCTCATGGATCAGTTTCCCGGTTTTCGAGATGCACTTGCCGCATTGCCATCTACTGCCTTACGACCCACTTTGATACTGCCCGAAAGTGGAACTTCTGTCCGGTAACCTGGTTTTAAACCCAGAGCCCTCCTTCTTTATAACCTTAGTGGTACCTTTGCGCTCAGGCGCTGAGCCCCCTCCCCTGCCATCCCCGAACCCTTTTTGTAGCCCCTTTCGCCTCTTGTAGAACTGCCTCCCTTTTCCTCCCACCTCCTTCTCCTCCGCCCGCTAAGACACATCGAGATCTCCCGCGGTTTTTTTTTCCCAAAACTTTTTACGGTCAGGCCTCAACCATGGTCCCTTCCTTTGAAGAGTGCGTCTGTTCCCTGCTCCTAATAGAAGTCTCATTTACGGAAGTTTTTTTCCGCTTATGCACTCCGATTGCAAATTTTTCACTCCTACGTCGTGTTACAGGAGAACCGGCACTGTCTGCGGTTTTGTTTTGTGAACCGCCCATTGGTGGCTTAAGTCTTTCCACCAGGGTCCCCCACCTTGATGATCGTGTTTCGGATCTTGGATTTCCCAGATTTCCCCATAAGAGGTGTTCCCCGAGGCCATCGGCGTTGGGGCATTTGACCCCTCCCCCTCCCTCCCCAGCACACCAAGGTAACCGTGATTTTCTTTCCTCCCGATTCGATCTCTTTAAAGTCATCTATTCGGTTTGTTATCGAACCTCGGCTTTGATCAATGTGAAGGTCGTATTATTTCCCCGTCCTCCCTTCTCGTAATTTCTCTTCTGGAAACACCAACCGTTTCCCAAACCCCAAGTCACACGTTCCATTTACTTACGTTCCCCCTTCGAACCATGTCACTATTGTTACCACTGCGCATTTATTCCTTGAATTTTCGGCGGGTCCCACCACACGGCGTTTTTGTGTAACCCACTTGTCTTAAACCGTGGCACATCCTTCGGCTGCATCGCCCTATGTCCCCTCTTCCTGTGACTCCGCTCCCTTCAACCTCCAACAAAGTCTTGTGTCCCTTATTGTGGAAAGTGCCCTCCCATTCCTCTCGGAGCTACCTCCATTTAGGTATCAATCCTCAACCCCTAATTTGGTTTCCTTTATGAGCGGAGGGGACACTCATTCTTGACTACTGATCCGTGTTTTTTGAGTCTCTAAATCGGAACCCCTCTTCTTCCCCCTTTTTAAGAAAGTGGAGTTGAGGAGGTCTCCTAAACCTCTTATTTTCGGCTCAGGCGGCCGGACACCCAAGACCCCAGACCACCTTCTCTTGAAGTGTTTTGGTTCTTTTCGTGTGACATCGCCATCTGTCTACAGCTACTCTTTCCCCTTCATTTGGCAAAGGATTAATGAGTCCCCCGGGTGTTTACTAAGATCTTTCCACCCCTTCCCAGACGTTCCATTCCCCCCTGACGAATACTGAGGCGCAGTTTGCGCCAACCATTCGTTCATTGGTCGCTTTCATAGTCATGACTTGGTTAATGGCAGTGTGGTCGGTTGGGTTTCGTTTTTTTAGCCAAGGTGGCTTTTTTTGGCCCTCCCCTCATCGAATCCACGATCCGTTGTTTCACTTCTCCGACGGCCAGGGGATTTCTCTCTCCGACTTTGATCGGATGATCCAGGACTAATTTTTGAAGCTCTCTTCAAGATGATGAATAGTGTCCCCCCATTTTTTTCCACCGCGTGACTTTTCTGTTACTTTTTTATTTTAGTGTGGCTTACCTTCCCCCCCTGCTCCTCGGACGGAAGGGAACGACCTCTGTCTTGATCGATGAGGACGCTATCCTTTAGAGATCACGTATTTCATCTTTGTCACATGTTATTTTGATAGCCCCTCTACGCGTTGTTGGAACCCACAAACCCGCCGGCAATTCCTGCTGGGGCAGTAAAGTCCCCTTTCGATTGTGTGGCGGCCACAATTGTCCTTCTTCTTTTTATACTTATAATCGAAAACGCTTCCCTATGCTATTTTCCGCTCACCATAGTCCAGTCCCGAAGGTAATTGGGACCGAGTTTCAAACTTTGTCTTCCCCGACTCAGATGCCGATTTTTCTTTTTCTTTTGCGTTAGATGATCCTTCCCCTCTTCGCCACTACGACGCTTTTGTAGCCATCGCGCATTTCGAAATTTTGGAGCGCCGGTAGCGCTTATGCACCCCGGATTTTCCCCGAATAGGACTATGTCTTTATACATGCTGCCTTCTCTCTCTTTTTGTGTACCATGTGAATTGACCCCGTTCCAAGTCTTGGCGGTCTCCAGCTTGTTCTCTTTTGTCCATCGATTAGATTTGCTCCGTCTAAAACCACCCTGCCAGTACTGAGCCATGCTCCCCAAAAGATTCCCTCTCACTCGCTTGGCATATTCTGCGAGTTGCTTTCTATAGATGTCCTTAGAGCATCCTCCAGCCCGCGGCATGGATGTGTCCTTATGGGCAGATCCTGAGATTCCCGTCCTGTCCCAACGATCTCGCTTTCCCTTTTCTTTTGTTAATTCGAGGTTTTGTATACCTCTTGGCCCCAGTTGTCCCACTCAAAATACTCTCCTTGTTAACTTAAGAGCAGTCTCCCAGCCATCGCGGTTCCCATTACTTTCCTTGCACCCCGAGATTTACGAAAATGTATTCCCTTCCCTCCGGAGGATGGTTTCGTTTTACCAACTAAGATAGAGCCTCACATATTGGCAGCAGAAGCCTAGTTTTTTCCCTTTTGTTCCCCCCACTTCATCTTCCCCAGGCATTCTAAACTTCGCTTTTTCCCGACCCCTCCTTTTTCAAACACAGCATCCATTTCCCCCCCTGGTTCCCTTCTTTCTTCGAAAGATAAGCGTTGATGTTTGAGAGCTGGTTATTTTCGGGCCTACACCCAGCCCTTCGCTCTTCAATCTTTTGAAGACGAAATGTTACTCTGTCAGATACAACTTGCGTTTCACGACCGGAGGATTTATTTTACTTGCTTTTGATCTTTTTGCAATGCAGGTCCTTTCTACTCCGAATGCGATTCTTCGCGCATTTCCCACTCTCCGCACGCTTTCAGTCACATTCCAACGGCGATTTTTTTCCCTTATTGTGTGAGGTCTTTTTTTGGCCCACTGTTCTTTTTTGTTCCGAACACCATCGCACATGTGTCCCATTCCCGCAATTCCGAAACTCCTCCTATTGTTTGTACTGTCGTGCAACCTTTCATTAACGATGTAGACTACGTGCCGTGGCTCTTCCCACCTTCCGGCAATCAGGGACCTAACCCCCCTTTCCCCAGGCAGATGGGTTTTTTTACAAAGAGAGCGGACGCCGACACCCGATTTTTTCAATACGGAAGCAGGTATATCTCCCCACCGCTCCCTCCCCTTTTTTTCAATGGCGCCGCTCGGCTGCCTGGCGTTATTTAGGATTTTTTAAGACCCATTACATCAACCGGTTGATGTTCCGGACTCCCTTTCCCTGTAGTTGACGCAAGTAGGCCGTCGTTGGATTTTTTTTTCACAGTTTTCCCTTGCTTCCAGTTCGTGTCGTCGGCAATTAGGAGGTTTCTCCCCCCTCTTCCGAAAGATTGTAATCGGCCCCTGTTTCCTGTATCAAGCTTAATCCCTTGCATTGCGGTTTGCCAATGCGATCACTCATCAGCTCATTCATGATATTTCCAACTTGTAAAGGTTGGCAGACCGATTGCGCATCCCCCCCAAATTTTTCAGGCTTTTAGAATTGTTGCTCCATTTTTTGACCTCTTTTACAGTTCTCTGTAGCCCTCCCGGATCTTTTACTTCCGCGTCCCATGGCCCCTCTGGCGGGGGAGCTTGAGTTCTGTATCGTTAATATCCTTTAATCCGATCTTTTTGACCAGTTTGCACGGCCAAATTCCCATCCCCTTTCTTTCAAAGGTTCCTTTTTTCCTTGATTGTTACTCTCCCTCCCTAAGCAACTATTGACCACCTCTGCCTCCATCTCCTTTGCCCATGAAAGTTTCGCTTATCTCTTTCCCTTGAAAATGTGCGGGCCCCCTCATCGCTTTTCTCCTACGTTTTTCCTTATGTTCCCTCCTACCTCCCCGACTATCAAACTCAATTCGCCCCCCCGACGAATGGGGACCCGTTCCCGTACGTGGTTTTAAGAGTTTTCCCCGAGTCTTTTTCGTTGCGAGTCTTCCCGTACAATAACCCCCCCCACAACCCGCCCCTTTTGAAGAAGTTGTGATGCGTTCTGGCGCCCTGTCACCTTCGACCTGTAAGATTCCCGAGACATACCCGTCCACAGGCGAGTTCCTTTTCCAATGATTCAAACCTAGTTTGAGTCTCGACGCTTTTTCCACTTTTTATCCAAAGATTCTAACTGTCCTTTTTTTTGATTCTCCCCCAATCGTTTTCCACTTGTACAGTTGTCCCTCTCTTTATCGAAAAGACCCTTTTCTTTGATGTTATTTTCCTTTCGGCCCCCTTGTTCCCCCCCTTTTTTGTCCGGGTTAGCTGGATACGTTGTCCCTCTCTACTAATATTTTGGACTGCGGGAGGCAGCCCCCCTACTTGAAGAAGACTGACCTCTTACCTTTAAACTGACCCCCTTTCCGTTGCCCTCCGCAAAAGCAACTACCCCTTTGCACTCAGAAGATTCCGGCTCTTCCTTTCCTAGGTTTTCCACCACCCTTTAACCCCCCTCCTGCTTTCATTCTTGAAGTGACAGTGATGTCTCTCGTTGGACCCTACCTTTTCCCCAGGTATTACTCCTGCTGGAGTCCGGTCTATTTACCGTTGCCTTCCTGTTCTCATCACTGTGAAATTGTTGTTTTCCCCTTGGCGTTAGGATTTAGAGTCGGAACTCCAGTCTCCTCCGTTCCATTGTTCGTGTTTGCGGGCCACAGTTCACTCTTCATAGTTAGGCGCTTTTTAATGGCATGTTCTCGTGTGTTTTTCCCCTTTTTTAGTCGGCCATAAGTCTCTCTTTCCAAATTATACCAAAGTTGTAATAACCTTAAATCGTTCTAGCTTTGTCAACTAGCTTTCCTCATGACTTCTGAGTATGCAGTCTGCATTCACTGCCACTACCAAAAACCCCGATTTCCGCCGTGTAACGACCTATTTTGTATTTGTCTCGTACTTTGTTCCCTTAAGTCGATCCTTTTCGGATTTGGTTTTTCGGCCCGAAAATCCAACCCCCGCTTTCCCTCAAACTAATCTTTTTCACGTGGGTGGCACAAATGTGTATTGGTCCCCTCGGCCGTTTTTTTGATTTCAAGCGAGATTTTGACCCAACCCTGCAGCAGTTCCGGTTTCCCCTAGGGTGACCCTCATATACAAACTTTCTGACCACCTCCGCGCTCGATGCTTGTGTAGACCCAATTTAAATCCCTTTCTCCTCTCATTTTAAGTCGGAAAAAATTCCTGCTTTTTCAAGAGGTCCAATCGCCCGCTATTTGCACGTTGTCTCCTGACTCCCCCTTTTTTCCACTTTTTATTAAGTAATTGGAGTCTTAATTCCCCCCCTTGTTCCTCAAGCCCCCCTTATGACCCAGTCTTATTTATTTAGTTTCTAGGTGGGAAGGTCTCTTTTTCCTTCTATAGAGATGTCCCCTCCTGCTTAGTATGATAGTGCCTTGGTGGCCATACCCCTCTATTCCCTAAGATATGAACTTGTCGCGGAGCGGTCAATTCGTTTGTTTCCGAGGGCATATGTTGACTTACTGGAGTTTTTTTTATATTCCTTCGCGGCCCCGCTCTTTCCTGCAGTCATCCTTACTGATAGCATGTCCGCCTGCCGCCAGCGCCCTCTTCGTCTCAATTCCAACAAGTTTTCCGTCCCAGTAAGCTTATAGACCCTCCCCCTTATGTCTTTAGTCTCTCTCATAAGCCCCCCAGGGTGCTTCCCTTGAGCGTACTGACCCGACTTTTAGAATTCCTCTAAGAAGGATCCCTTCTTTCTCCCCCCTAGCGAACCCCCCCTTGCATGCACACTAGAGTTTTACGTCGTGCCTCAACACTCCCGTACTTTGCCCTATGGTTGTATCTTTTCCTTTCTCGTTTTTTCCTCTTTTCGATAAGCCATTTATTCGACCGCCCTTACTGAACTTTGTGGACTCCGACCCCTTTGCCCAATCTTTACTGTCCCGACTGGCTTCCTTGTTTGGCGTGCTTCACCATTAAATTTCACCGGCTTTTTCCATGGTTAAAAGCAGAGATCGTTGCAGTATTTGCTCTCTTCTCGATGTGGGTCATGAAGTCCCTCGTGGGGGCAATTGCCATTTACGCACAACCCCTCCCAAATGTTTCCACAGTTATTACTTCTTTACCAGCTCTCCTCGTGAATTATGTCATTATCATGTAGTTTTTTTCCCCCCTCTCCCTTTTTATACGGTCTTTCCCCTTACCCGGTCTATATTTCTTTGTACCACGTCCCCCGGATCGTAATTAGATTTGAAAACCTTCCTCCCCCCGTTTCACACACGACCCCCCTTCCCTTCCTCCCTCTCAATAATTTTTCGCTCTTTTTTTTTCCACAAATGACGCCTTTTATTACTGTATTTTCATTTCTTTCCTGGGTCTTGGCTTTTTTGTTTTTTCACGCATTCTTCGTAACCCCTTTTCCCGGCCTCCGTCCCGTTTTGCTCGCACGCAATTGCCCGATGGCGTCGTTCTCTGACACTGTAAAAGCCCCGTCACCTCCCCCCCTTCCTGTTTTGTGTGTACGGATTCGTTTTCTTTGCAGCATTCCATCCTAAAATCCGATATTTTAGGTACCTCTCAACCCAGTTTTTTTCTTCAGGAATGAGCTGGATTCTTTCCTCGATGCCCGTGTGGTGTGGAGTAAGGAGCTCTTCCCCTCTCGCTTTATGCTTCTCTAGGTTGAGGAGTTTTATCCCTAAACCCCTCCAGTATCTGCTTTTTTGCTGCCTCTTCCCGCCCCAGACTGAAAAGAACGGTACACCCCCCATCCTTGGTACACATTTTGCGTATTCTTAGTGGTGGCCCCCAGTGCGACGGCGCCATTGGCTTTCCCAATCGTTCGATGACAGACGTCTTCCCACTTCCTCCTCCTGTGTACCGGTTTATCTTTTTTTTTTTTTTTCATTAACAAACACAAACCCGACCTGCTCCCTTCAACGAAAGTTCGACAGAGGCGCAGTTAGAAGTTTTTTTCCCCCCCCTTCTTGAACGTTTTTTTTCCCATTATGACATGATTTCGAATGGCACGGTTTTGGTTTCTTTCCGTCTTCGTGTGGCCGCTCCCTTAGCCCCCTAAGACTAAGATGATCCCCTAACTCCCGTTTTCATTTTCCTTCTAAGCCATATTGATCTGATACCAGACCCCTTCTTAGGAGTTTCTGCTTTCAATTCTCGGATCTGGTTCCCCTCCATTGGGAATCATGCTGCCAGGGATTTCTAGTTTTGCTAATTTCCTATGACCCCCACCCGCCAGAGCCGAAACCTCTTGTTTTTTCTCTGTCAATACGTCTATCCATTTTATTCCTTCCCCATTCTCTTGGGTCATTCCCTCCTCCGGCTCGCGATTTACCCTTTTTCCGCGCACAAAACCCCCAGCTCCCTTCATTCTTTTTTCCGCCGTCTATTCTGGGCGGCGTCCCGTTTTTTCGTCCTACTCCCTTCGTATCTTTTTTTCCCATCAGTCTGAGATTTAGTCTTCTCCCTGTCCCCTCCCCCCCCAATTCTGCCGGATTGTGATCCGACACGAACTTGTTTCACCCTTGTTTCCGATTTTTCGGGCGCTCTAGACGGGACTTCCCCCCCCTTCAGTAAGGTCGACTTCAAAATTTTTAAATTTTCTTTCTTGCTGTCGCCATAGCTCAAGCTCGCACGTTGCTGCCCTTTTGATGGCTCGGGGCGATTTCCCTTCCCGACGTTTAGAAGCTTACTTGGCAGCTAGGGTTTCAACCATGGAGACCTTCGAAGTTCTACTTTGGTGCAGCCTCCTTTTAGAGTAATAGCATCCCCCTCTTTAGGTCTTCGGCGCGTCATCAAACAACCTCCACGTACCCCTGACGGACCACCCCGACCTCCCTCTTCGACCCTTGGCATATGCTGCTCGAGAGGCAACGTCTCGCTGGCGGCCTGATCGCCGCGCTTCCGGAGACCCCCCTCTCGAGTTCCTCCCCCTAGCTGAACCTCTTCTTGCCCCCACCCCTCCTTTGACGAATACTCGGTTTCCGAGTTGGTGTATAGTGCGGCCCCGTTGCTGCGTATCACACTATACTTAAAGGTAAAGTCCTCTCATGACGTCAGGGCGAAACTGCGGCCGACCCTTCTTTCTTCCTCTCATTTTTAAGAAATTAACAGCCCTAAGCCTTCGTTCTGTACTTCGGTACCCACCCGCCCCCCCCCTTCCCCTCTTTTCCCCTTTTTTGAGAAAAAGTGGCACATTTTTTTTTAGACCCGTTCTTGTCCCAATCCCTTGGTCTGGCCCCCCAGAACCCTCTGCGTTTTTTCCCCTGAAATCTCCTTTGCAAGAACAGCCCTCCTCAGCTACCGTAAACAACAAATGGATGTCCTTTCCGTCCGCTTAACGTGGATTTTTCGTTTTAGATGATTATTTCCCGTCTCCACCCTCCCCCAAGAATAAAAGGATCCCCATCCTCGGTTGAATAAATATCCACGAAGAACTCCTATCCCCCCCCCCCACATAGTTTCATGCATGGTTTTCTCTTGAAGCATTTAAGTGGTTTTTTTTAACTCTGCAGTTCGAATGAAGGACGGCCTCCTCTTGAATTTATTCCTTTTACCAAGGGTAATAGCACGCTTTGAATGTAACTCCAACGGCGGCTCGTCCCATTGTTTTTTTCCTTCTGCTTCCCCCCGCGACCCCAACCCCCCTCCCATAAAACTCGTGCCCCAACCTTCCCAACTTATTCCCCCCCCCTTATTGTTAGAAGAGGGTTACGTGGGCCCCTACCCCCTTCCACAAGTTAAAACTTGAGACCGAAAGCGGGTTCCTCAAAATACCTCTCCGGTACAGACACAATTTTTCCTTTATCCTCAATCTCCTTTTTGGCCTCTGGCCGCGCAAGCCCGATCTACAAATTCCTTTGAAGCCTGATCCCCTATACCCTCACTTTCCTTCCTTATTCTCTGCCAGTTCCTTTTTTTCAGTTTTATTATTCTTTTCCTTCCCCCCAACCCCCCCAATGTGTTTGGTCATCCGCCAGTTCCTCTTCTTGTTCGGCTTCTTTTAGTGACTCCCTTTCAAATTGTTAGTGAAGCTTTTTCCTGTTTAGTTTCTGCCCTTTCATGCATTTTTTATGCTCCTTCCTTTCTCTTCGGCCACTGGTTTCCGTCAGCGTGCACCTGACGCGAACATTGTCCTTTACATTTTCTCCTTCAGTTCCAGAGCCTTTCTCCTTCTCTTTCCAGCTTCACCCCTGTTCGGTTGTGACTCCGATTGCGCAAACTTTGCACGTTCCCAGTTGTGAATGTTTTTTTTCCCACTTGAAATGTTTTCAACCCGGTTTCTTTTCACACATTTCTCTTTAGGCAGCCTGCTGTACCATTTAACCAGCGCGTTGCGGGTCTCAGATCCTATTCTCAACCTTTCGTCCTCGCCGTTCCCCCTGGTCCCGACAAATCCCCCCACACCGGCTTTTTTGTTAATTTTGATGTACGATAACTCTCCCTTCCCCCCCATTCGTAGACCACTTTCCCCTCCCACCAGTTTTAGCCTTCATGTCCGTCGTGTGCGACGACTGCCCGTGAATGTTC
>Ga0179593_1739755_pt1 | contig 11324 bp, 16 predicted proteins | sample CZODoug2_1_08_16_FD_185931 | JGI IMG/M metagenome (GOLD analysis project Ga0179593, IMG submission 185931) | Vadose zone soil fungal communities from Angelo Coast Range Reserve, California, USA - CZODoug2_1_08_16fungal (PacBio error correction) | ecosystem: Environmental > Terrestrial > Soil >... | reverse complement strand
TCCTCCCCAAGCTGATTCCGCAGCTACCCCTCCTTGGGATTTCTTTGAGCTTATGTTCCTCCCCCCCTTCACCTGTTCCTATTCATTCCCCCCCCTTTAGCCGGCGAGTCGAACACCCATCGTGGATGTCTGTTTTTTTTCCTAAGTCGAGCCCGACTCTTTCTCTTTTTGATTGTGTCCCACGAGGAAATTAATATTAGTGAAGGAATGCGCTGTGTCTTCTCCCTTCCTATGGGCCCCCCCCCCCCCCCCCGTAATCGTCTTTCCCCTCCCTTTTTCTGGAAGATCTTTAAAAATAGGGAAAAGGAAGTTCCCCTTGTATCCGAGCGAAGACCCTTTTTTCGGCAAACATTCCCCTTAGTTCCTTTCCCTCGGTAATTCCTCTCAACAAGGTACTGAGAATTTTTTGAGCGCGTCCTCCCCTGGGAGTCGCCGTGTCTGGCCTCGGTGGCCACGCCTTCCTTTTTCCCACTGACCATTCTTCGCGACCCCAGTACTTGCTCTTAGTTGAAGCTTCCTTCCACAAAAACCGCCAAAACAGTCAAGACTCTTTGGCAAACTCGCAGCACTTTTTTTTTTTTTTTTCCCGGTTAACAACCGTCCGTTTTGGACCTCCCCGGCGGGCTCCTTCCCTTTTCTCTCGCAGTGATAATCCACGGCCCTGGTCAATCAGCAGCGAGGATGCTGCGTCCTAGCGGACTCTGAGCTCGTTGGAGGACCTAAGCAGCAACTTCTCCTGGAGTTTCCTCTTTCATATTATAACTTTCATCATCATACGTTGGTTTTTAGGAGATCTAATATTCCGTCCCTTCTTCACATAATTTTTTGGGCGTGTCTCTTTTTTCTTCTCCGACTCAGGTCCCGAAGGAATCGATTACGCCTGTTCAGGCACTTTTTTTATTGCACTCCCTCCCTTCTCAGCGCGGTTTGTTTACACTTTCCCAGGATTTTTGCTTTGCGTCTGGACAACGCTCCTCCGCCTCTTGCGGATATTTTCTTCTGTTTTCGACTTTTTTTTTTTCGTGATGCCTTCTCCACTCTCTCCCCCTACATGTTTCCTCTTTCTTTGAGTAAGATGCTCTAGATCTTATGTTCGACAAGACGAGCGGACGATTTCTTGCCTTGGCTTCGTCGCTTAGCGCTATTCGAGTTCCCGCGTTACGTCCTTTGGGAGCTTTTCCCGTTACGGTGTTTTGCTGCCATCTTCTTCTTCTCGGAATAATATATGGTTCTTTTCCCGAGTTTTATCAACTTTTCCTTTCCCTGACGAGTTGGGCCGATATTCTTTTTTTTCTTGGATTGCCCTGGGCCTTTCCCGGAGTAAATTTCTCTCTTTTTTTGCCGGTAGTCCCTCATAGCCGCCCGATCCGCCATGATCGCTTCCTTAATGTCCCCGACAGCCTCCTTGTTCTCTTTTGTATCATCGTTTTGAGCAAGGGGAACCCCGTTCTCCAGACCTCAATCGCAATGGCCCCCCGGATTTTTCTGGCCCGATGATTCCTTTCGGATCCTTTTTTCAACCCGGCGTCCAGCCATTTAATGGCGCCATTTTGGACCGGCCTTTTGTCTTCTTTTTGTTTTTTTCCCACATCATTTTTCCTTTTTTTTTCTGGCCCGCCCTGCATACGTAGTTTCTTAGGATTGGTATTCATCAGGCTTAGATGGCTTTCTCTGCATTTGCCACAGAGACTCAGTCTCTTACCTTTTTGGTGCTCCCTCCGCACTACGGTTCCTTCTCATAGCGAATGGTTTAGTAAACTAGAATTCTGCTTTCCCCCTCGTTTTATTCAGCCTTTTTTTGGACTACTTTCCCCTAGTACTTTTCCCTTCTCTTTTTTTTCTTTCCCAATGTCTCCTTTTCCTCCAGAATGAAACCTTTAGCTTTTATCCATCGTCCCCCTTTGGCATCGTGACATGATTTCAAATTTTCCGTTTCAGGGGTCCCTTCGGCCCGCCCCTTTTCTGATTTAGGGCCTTCTTCCTTTTTTGCGTCGCCGTCCACCGTGTTTCGGGCAGGACCGCCCTTAGGCCAGCGCTCCGGTTTTTTTTCAACCGCCAGCTCGGTTTTTGTCAGGTAAGAATCGCCAATTCTTTTTCCCGAGGTTTTTTTCCCTTTTTCCCAACAACGCCAGAATCATATTCCCCTTTCCTCCCTTTTTTAGTCATCTTTTTCGTTCCTTGCCTATCCTTGTCCTAGCTCTCGTGGGTAGTTTGACTAGGATTCACCCCTTTGGAATCTCGGGTGCTGTGCAAAATTCTTTTTTTCTTCCTTGAAAGGGGGCGCCCTATGACTCAAGGATTGGCCAATTCCCCCCTGCGCTCTTGTTCCCGAGGCGCCTTGATTTGCGAATTTTGCTCGAATGGCAAGTCCCTCCGACTTTGCCGTCCTTTTTAAGGCTGAGCTGGAACGCTTTTCAATCGGCTCCTACAAGCCACGATCCCGCTCAACTAGTCTTCCGGTGTGCTTTTTTTTGGCAATTGCGCCCACACACACCCCCTTTGTATTCGGCCCCCCCTCCTTCATACCAGCAGTCCCTCCGTTACCGGGAATCCTCCGCATCTTGTCGACTTAACCCATCCGCTGTAATCTTTTCTTCTTTTATGGGAAAAACACCTCAGGGCATGGGGTTCAAGCCTCTAAGTCGCGCCGAGGCGCGCGTTCTTGGTTTAGTTCTTCGCCCGAACTCCCGCCCATTGCTTCTCTTTTTTTGAGCAGCTAGTCTCGACTCCCTTGTTCCCTGTTTTTTTTCGAGTGAGTCAGCATTCGGGCCTCCGTTTTTTGGGGGATTGGTTTTCCTTTTTCTTTTTCTATCACCTCGCCTATGGTCCATTTGCGATTATTCTCTCAAACCGGCGGTTCAGTTTCTGCACGGTTTTTTCCAGGGCTCTCCCCCCCGTCATTACCCAAGCTCCTTTTCCGGGCAGTTTCACCACTTGCTTTCTCCGGGCTAACCGGTTTTTTTCCGCCGCTGCGGCTTTCCCATAAAGTGTTATGAGTACCTGTTATATGATGTTTTTTCCTTCTTTTTGTTGGATTTTTTTTCTTTGTCAAGGCATTTCCCCCCCTTTTTTTTCCACGATCAGCTGCGCTCTGCCTAAGCGCCCGCGGCGAGAAGAAAAACTCCCTCTTCTCCGTTCCGGATTTTTCGCCTCTCGGTCTTCCTTTTTTTCTGATCCTCTTTGTCGCCGATGTGCCGACTCCTCTGACGCGGTTAGACGTTTTTTCTATTATTCGACAGCCCAGCCCTTCCTTTCAAACTATCTGCGGGTCGTCCCACTTTGGTGATTTATACATCGAACGCCTCTTTTTCCAATTCTACGAACGGTTTCTTCCGCCGGCAAGCGTCCTCCGCTCGGATTCCTTAGTACATCTCTTTTCCTCCCTCTTCGTACTCCTTCTCCGTTGTTTTTTTTTTTTCTTTCTCGGTGAGGCCAGTCTTGGTTTCTCTTCCCCTTTTTGTAGCCGAGGCTTCTGCGTTTTCTTTTTGCATCTCGTTTTTTGGCCCTCGCGCGTCCCAACCTTTTTTTTTTTCGAAGAGATTTTCTCTTTTCTTGTCGACGTCTTCTTTTTTGGGGGTGGCCATTCGGGACCCCCTTCAATCGACTCGTCTGTAATCGTCTCCCGTTTTAATATGATCATTGGCTCCCCCTCGCCCTTCCTTCTGATTTCTTTTTAGATAGTTGGGTTTTCGTTCCTTTTTCTCAGAAGAATTGCAGCTGATCGTTCGCCCTTCGTTGAATGCAGTCGCTACAATCGCTCCCTTCTCCAGCTGCCTACACGCCTTCTCAGCTCTTTAACAAAATGTCCTTTTTCGCGCAGTTTTTCCTTCTGTTCCGCCTTTTGTAGAACAATGACGCGGTAGTTGCTTTTGTCCTTTGACTTTTTTGCGCTCCCTTTTTCCCTTGACCCCCCACTCCCGTTTTTTCTCCCCTTCCTGAGCCCCCCTTTTTGGCTTCCGGGCTTCGCTTTGTCTTCTACAGATGGTATCCTTCCATCAAAGCTTTTTTCCCTGCCCACCACATTCTTCGGTTTGCCTCTTTTCTCCCCGGGAGGCCGCCGCTTACCTCCCTGCAAAAGAATACAGAGATGCTCACTCTCTTCGCCTTGGTTTCTTTAGGGGCGCTTTTCGTCAATCATCCCTCCCAACCGTAACGTCGACCCTTCCTTCACGTCTGGCTACACCGCCCTGCCTGCTTCCTTTTTTGAAACAGTTGCCCTCCCTCCTTTGCAGCTATAGCCCCCCCGCCGTCTTCCCACACCAGGATCCTCCCGTTACGTTCTTTCTCTTTCTTTTTGCATCCGAAACCCTCTCCTCCAGCGGGTTAAGCTCACACATGGGCAGTGCATCTGATCTTTTTTTCCGATTTCTTTTTTGATTCGTCCCTGCATTTCCATGACCCTTTCCCGCGACTTCGTTTCCCTTCTGACGCAGTTCCGAAGACGCTCTTACTCCAAAGTCCCTCAGTGATCCCTTTCGACTTTTTTTTTTCCCGATCTTTCCCCATTATTTCTTTTTTGCCAACATTTCCCCTTTGCACATTTCGCACCCCCTTTTGCACATTCTTTTTCCTTTTGAGTCACACCGGTCGCCCCGCGGTTCCAGCGCCTCCCCCCCCCCTCTTTGCTCTTGCAAATCGACCTGGACTCGATTCGAGTTGGTTAGGCTCGGTCTCGCACCAATCGTACGTGTTGCGGATTAGCTTGGAGGTTTCGGCCTGATTTTTTTTTTTTTTTCTCCTGGGGTTTCCCGACGTCGCCTCTGTCCCAAAATGACGGTAGAATAAAGTCTCTCTCTTGGGTGGCTCTTCCCACTTCCCCCTCCCCGTCAAGAAGGTCCCCTTGACAAATCCCCCAGGCTGTGCTCCTTCCCCCTCTTAGCAATTTTTCATTCTAATTATCATTGGTATCACGGCCGATTAAAGCTCTCTTAGTGTAATTCTGTCTTGGAAACACGACTCCCCCTAGTGACCAGACCCCCCTTCTGTCTTGTAGGCTTCTTCATCTTTCCGACTCTTCCCTATCCCCTTTAGACAGCCGTGATTTCTCTGATGTATCTCTGTGCCCCTTCTTCGAGGCCACTTGCTCTGACCCCCTCCGCCGCGTTTTTTCTTCCTCGAGGGGCGCTCCCTTCCAGACGCTGAAGTGCCCCCTCCGCAATCTTTTTTTTCGACTTCCCTTTTTTTTTTGTAAAATTGCCAGTATGTCGTCCTCCCCTTTTTAAACATCCCCGCTCCTCCTGTAATCGAGCCGACCGTTCCTCTCCAGGTACCCTTTTTTTTATTCCCCTCCTCCCACTTTCTTGTCTCAGGTCTCACCCCAGAGCAAATTACTTCCGAAAAAAATCTCCTTTTCTGTCTGAACTTATCAGTCTTCATTCCGGCTTTCCCGGTAATTTCTCTTTTTCCCCATTACTATCGAGGGCATTTTCGCGGCAATAACCCTCCCCCTTCACCCCCGGCATATTTCTATCTTTCTGATCCGTCCTAGTTTAGATTCCCCTTTTAGTGGAACCCTCGCTCTCTCTTCAACAAGCGTTGTCCCCCCACGTTCGAGAGAAACCCCTCCCCCCTGTTTTCGGTCGTTTTTACCAAGCGACTACTGAATTCTTTTTTTTTTTTTGGAGCGCACAAAGTCCGGGAGGCTCGCCGCCGTTTTTCTGTGCGCAATTGAGCACGGCAACCCGCCCCCCAGACCTTCTGGCTGCGAAGGCCCCAGAGCTTAGGTTCATCGGCCCACTTTACCTCCCCTTTTCAGAAAGCGCTTGGCCAAATTCTGGCTTGAGCTTCTTTCTTTCGCGGACCCCAAACCCGAGGAACTTAAGAATGGTTTTGCCTCCCCGGCTCACTTTTTTATAATAAACTGTCCCTCTTTCTCGCGCTGCTGATAAGTGAATGGAATTCTTCTCCCCTTTGGACTTTCCCCCCCCCCCCCCCCCCCCCCCCCCCCCTTTTTTCATCCCCAGCGATATTCGCCCCATCCCTACCTTTTTAGTATCGAACCCCCTCTTTCCCTTTTTCTACGATGATATTTAGAAAAGCGCTACTGAGCTGCCGCCTGATAAGTGGTTTTTTCTGTATGAATTCTTCTCATCCTTGCCGCGACCATAAGAATTCTCTTCTGTCTGGACTTTTCTAATGCAGAGCGGGCCCGATTCTCCGCCCTGTTTCTTAAGGGCTTTTCCGCTTACTGGTCCTCCCCCCCCCCCCTTTTCTTTTATTTTTTCCCCCTCTTCTTTTCCTAGTTTGTCTTTCGTTTTTCAGTGATTGAACTCCATCTCGAATTCCATCTTAATTCATCTTCTGCCAGCGGCCTTCCCCTTTTTCTCTCTCGTAATTTGAAAATCCCCCTTTTTTTCTGTGGCGAGCTCCCTTTTTTCGCGCTCCACACTGAGCGATATTCCTCCCCTTTTCTTGAGTTTCTTCTATTTCCGAGCCAGACCAGTTTCCCGTCCCGCTCGAACGGTTGTGTTTCCCTTTCTTCTAGGCCTTTTTCTTTTTCCCCCTGGTTCTATCTTTCTTTCTTTTTTTCTCCTCAAGCTTTGGCCCTATCGGGGGTGAAGGAGTCCGGATTTTGTAATTTTTTTTTCCACACTTCTCTGACGGTACAATCCGAAAAATTCCCCCCCCTTCTCCTCCTCATCGATCTCTCTTTGAATTCAATCACTCCCCTCACGACTTGGTTTGAGACCTTCCTGTACCCATTTTTTTTGAACCAGCACTTGGTCCACCACAAGTCTTCTAAATCCTTGACTCCCCCCCCTTCCCTTTTAAGACAGGCGTACATGGTTTTTTTCTCGGTAGCGGATTCTTTTGGCGGCTCCCTCTTGGAAGCAAATTCCTCCAGTCGATTTCCCCCCCGTTTTCGCCTTCTTTTTTGTTTCCAACCAATTTTTCCCCCTTTGAGCTTCTTTACGCGTACCGGAATCCCTCGTAGGATGGTTCGTCTTCGGGCCTTCTTTTTCTAGACTTTGACACGAGACTCAGTGCTTCCTTCTTTTTTTACTAGCCTACGTTTCAAGCGCCATTTACGTTTCATGAAGCGCAGAACCGTTTTTTTGGCTTCTTTTGGACTTTTTCCCCCCTTCCTAAGGACCTTTCCCTCTTTGATTTCATCGATGAGTCTTTGATACCAAGGGAATTAGCCGCCCTTGTTATCCAGCGTCCTACTGTTTACTCGTTTCGGCTTTTTCTTTCCGTTTCGGCCCCCCCTCTCTTTAGACGTTTATGCTATGGCAGTTTCGTGACCCGGCTCAAGTGGAACGGTTTTTTTTCCCCAGCCCCCTCTCCTGTTCCGCGCTGATCCCTCCGGCTCACCCGCCACACTTATTTGGAAATCCTTTTTTTGCGCCGGTTTCCCCCTCGATCTCCAGGTCCCCATTGTCTCCCCTTTCGTGGCCTCCTAACTGCTGTTCGAGCTCTTTCTCCTTTTTTTGGACCCTTTTGAATCTTTTGCTTTGTTCGTCTATTATTTTTTCCTGGTTTTTTTTTTGTGACACGCACTCCTATGAAGATCAAGGCCCCCCTCCCCTTATCAACGTTCCCCCTGATCCTTTTTGCCCAAGAGGTCTCGCTTTCTATGGAGGTCTCGAATTGCGTCCTTTTAAGGAAAATAGAAGTCCTCTTTTGCGGACCGTAATGACCTTTTTTTTCTGCATCTATGAAGTCCTTGTGCCCTTTCAGAGTTCCCCTTCTCAGAGACCTTTCCCCTCCTCTCGAAACCGCTGGTTTCGCCCTTGCGGTTCGGAATGCTTCCGAGCGATCCACAAGCGTCAGGGCCTTATCCTTTCCTTCGTCCTTTCACCTGGTGTACTCTTCCTCCCCTCCTCCCCCGCCCTCTTAAGTCGTCTATCTTATCGAGTAATGTCGGTCCCCCCCTTAGCAGCAGTTTTTTCGACGAGGCGCTTTCGATGCTCGCTTTATTTTTTCCGTTCAACTTCTTCCTTTTTTTGCCCCGAAATGCCCTCCTTCGATGAGATTGAGCAGCTATGTCTTTTTTTTTTTCCTTTAGCTTCGTTCATTTTTTTTCGATATTGATTGTTGCCAGTGCCAACTTTTTTCTCCCTCCTTTTCGGTATAGCCATCGTTTCTAAACGCGACGACCCTCCTTTCCCATTGCTCTTTCTGAAAACCGTTTCGCAGCAACTTTGCCTGATATTCTGTGGTCTTCCCCTTCAAGTACAAGCTGTAACCCCCCCGGCATTGTTTCTACCACTGCTGCCCCTTTCTAACCGGTTTGTTTTTGTTTTTTGCCAAAACAGTGTTTACGCGTTCTATTTCTTTTCGCGGGAGGTACTCTTGATTAGGAGGAGATTGTAATGGCTTCTCTTTTCCCCGCCTGGCTGAACGCCCTGCTCCCCGAAATGCTTCTTTTTTTCCACAGACAACTATCCACTTGCCTATCTCCCTCTCAAGAGATTTTCCTTCTTTGAGGATGGCCTCTCCCTGACAGGACTACGCCTCCCGTCTTCGGATTAAATCGAGTCGATGTTTTTCCGAATTGGCCCGCACGAGACGCCACCAGCCAGGGCGTCTTTTTTGGCACACGGGGTGATTTTTTACTACACTCCCGCCCCCCCCTCTTCCTCTTAGAACTTGCGCCCCCCTTTTTCTCGGGCCGTTCAAAGCGCCCCTCCATTTTTCTACAAAAGGAGATAGTCCAGAGGTTCGCCTCCGCCTCTCCCTTTGCCTCCTTTTTTTTTGAGCTGCCCGGTGCGTTTTCGCCGAGCTTCTTTGCTCCTTCTTGCGTCTTCTGCCCAAGGTTTTTCGTAGTTCGATTTATTCAGCCCCCCGTTTGTACGCAGATAGTTGAGAGAATGGATTTTGTCGACGTCGTCGTTGCTTTTTCTTAACCGGTGATCGAATCTTCTTTTTCGGTGTAGTCCGGTAATGGATTTCGAAAAGAGGACTCCTCTCCCTTCCTTTCCGATCCGGCAGGGGAGATATTTTCGATCGCCGCGGGACGGCTTTCGAAGAAGGTCGAGCGCCTTTTTTTTTTTTAGTCCTTCTTTTGTAGATTCCCTCCTATCCTCTTCTACCCAAGAGCTCTCACCCCGTCCCTTATCACGTACTAACTCACCTAGATAGAGGGAGCAGAGGATCAACCCATTTCTTTTTTCTTTTTTTTTTTTTTTGGTTTTTTTTATGTGTTTTCTCCTTTTTTTATGTGTTTTATTTTTTCTTTATTTTTTGTCTTTTGTTTTTTGTTTGTTTTTTTTTTCTTTTTGTTTCTTTTTTTCTTTTTTTTTTTTTTTCGAGATGACGCTTTTAAAACTCCTTTTCTTTGTCACTTGACTTGTTTTTGGATATTAGATACAGTTTGCGCCGTGCTCTTTAGGACCCGAACTTTGTCGCCCTTGGGGGACCATTGCTTGTACGTGGTCCTTCGGATCTTCACGTCAGTGTTTGTTCCCGCAACAATCGCATGATGCCTGGTCCTCTCGGTCCGCCTTTTCCCCGAAGCTAACCTTTTTATTCTATGCTCAACTCCCTCCTGCTTCTGTTACTTTTCTCCTCTTCTTTACTCAGTGACCTCCCCAAGCAGATAACGTCGCGTTCGCGCCTCGTCGCGACCTCTTTTTTATGCCCTGCCTTTCAGTGATCAATTATCCGCTTGAAAGCCCCTTCCTCTTTTTTTTTTGCGTCCGTCGTCTTGAACAAGGTATTCGCCCTCTTTTTAATTCCCGTTAAAGGGCTTTCCGCTGTTACTTCGCTTTCTCGTCGTTTCGCATCAGCATTTTTTTCGAGATGGGCAGTATTTTGCCCTTTTTTTTTTGTAGAGCAGTTGACTTCTCCCTTTTAAGCTTAGCATTCCTTTTTCAGTGACGGTCTTCAAAAGCTTTTTGCGCAGGTCTCCTCCCCCTCCCCCCAAAGCGGGCCAGGATACCCTCTCGCGTTTCTTTTTTCAGCTCCTTTGCTTGGAGGCACTCCTGGTACATTCGCCCCCCTAAAATTTGCACCCCCCCTCTCTAACCGAGTCCTCTAGCTACTCCCTCCCTTTCTGGCTCTGCGCCTTATACTACGTGGTTCCCCCCTCCTGAAAGAGGATATTCGCTGAGAACGGTCGACGAAACAACTTGACAGTCCAAGTGTTGCGGCCCCTCTGCTGGCGGTTTCCTTTTTTTCATTTTTCTTTTCCTGCCTTTGCTGGTCCCGAACCTGCCTTGAATAAAGTCTCTCTTCTCGGGGGTTTTGCGCATGGCCACTTCCTCCGTCAACTTTCCCTCCCGATTCCCTGATTTACGATGTTATATTTCAAGTCTTTCCCTCCTTTTTGACTCATAGAACAGCTTCTTTTAGTCACTAATGTTTGACAACCCCCTTAATCACCTAACCCCCTTCTTTATCCTACTTACGCGGATTTTTAAACGTCGTGCGCTGTTTCTACTCTTTATCACCCCCTTATTGACTGATTTTTCATCTCCTTCCTATACATTGCCTATGGAAGAGCGAGGCCATCTACACGCCTGCTTTTTTCTCCTTTGACGCGCGGTATTTCCCTTTCTCTTTTCGATCTCAGTTTCTCTGATTGCCACCTGACTGGGGATTTTTCCTTACATCGATGCCGTCCCCGAAATTAATGCGGAGGAAGCCGTTTCCCACCCGATCGATAATTTCTCCTTTTTTTTCAGCGTCCAGGTCCTTGGGGCTTGACTTTGGGCTTTACCCACAAAGGGTTACCACTTGCAGGTCTCAGTCAAAACCTTTTTAGTTGAGTTTTTCCCCAAATATCGGTCTGAACTTCAAACCTGGTCATTCTTTGAGCCACTGCGATCCCGGCGGCTCTTTTCTCCCGTTCGAGGACCCTCTGCTGTTTTTCTTCTTTCAGATTCCATCCCCCTTTTCCTTACCCGGCCTCTCAAAGCTTATCGAGTCTCCCCCCCTTTTAATTACCGCGCAGTTGCTCTCTTTTTCCGCCCACCAGCGCGTTTCAGAAGACCTACCCGTTCGAGCTTCCCCCCCCTGGTCGTTGCGTCTTCGTTTTTCGACCAGCTCAAGCCCTTTTCAAGGCATTAGGCCTTTTTTTCGCGCGTCCGGGAGCTTCTCGTTTTCCAAACATTTCTCGTCTTTTTTTCATCTGACCAGCGTTTTAAGACCCTAGCGAAAGGGATCCGATGGCTTCTTAGTTTAAGTCCGGTTTTTTGCCAACACCTTCAGCTCCTTTAAACTAATCTATGGATTTTTTTTCAAGACAGCGTCCCCCCAAAAAAAGTCCGAGGAACTCAAGAAAATGTCGGGAGAAATGCCCTCTGAACCACGGCGCGGAGTCCCATCAGTTTTTTCCTAATCCCTGTCCCCGGAGCCTGATTGGACAGCACCCACTCTGG
>Ga0179593_1720785_pt1 | contig 11324 bp, 14 predicted proteins | sample CZODoug2_1_08_16_FD_185931 | JGI IMG/M metagenome (GOLD analysis project Ga0179593, IMG submission 185931) | Vadose zone soil fungal communities from Angelo Coast Range Reserve, California, USA - CZODoug2_1_08_16fungal (PacBio error correction) | ecosystem: Environmental > Terrestrial > Soil >... | reverse complement strand
GACCGATTTCCCCCCCCAGGGCCAGTTCCCGTAGCTATGTACGCTTTCTCCACCGGTCCCCCCATTGTATAGGAGAGCAATCGAGTTGATTGTTTTTCCCCTCCAGAGACATTTTCTCGATTCTAAGAGAACCCTTTATTATTCACCCCTCGGCAATTATCACTTTCTTTGGGCTTCCGGGCCGGTCCAATCCGCAACAAGAGCACTCCCCCCCTCGTCCCGTGCGCCTTTGTGATCCCTTTTTTTTGAAACCGCCTGCGCTTGAGTCCGCAGCATTCTTTTCCGTGTACATTACCCCTCCTCACTGTGCTCAACCCCCCCGATCCCCTTCTGGAAGGGTCGCTGCCTCCGAGTGTTTTAGCAGGCATACAGCCTTCTCCGCGACTTTTTCAGGCAAGGTACTTCCGCAGTCCTTCCTCAAGCAGCTTTCTCCCTTTCTCGGAATTGCGAATCTCCGCGTCATTTTCTTGGACTACGCGGATTTTTCCAACGGATTAACGCACGCTTTTTTTGGTTACGCGACCCGCGCTGCCCGTCCCCTTACTTTTTGGCGTCCCAGCCTTCCCTCCCTTTGGAATCCGCTGGTCTGAACGGGCCTTTTCTCCAGGAGTCTTTCGAGCGTAAGCCTCGTTAGACTTTCGCGGTGCTTGCCGCAGTAAACGCTCTTCGTAAGCTTCTCCCACCTGGACTGATTCCTTTGGAAAGCCCACGCGTCGGCTTTCAATTAACGAATGCCTTATCCCCTTCGGACATTCTTGCCCCTTTCTCCGGCGCAGATGATTTACGACATCCCCCCGAGTCTTCTCAGTGTTTGTTCCCCTTCGATCGGAGAGTCCCCTTTTTTAGCGATTTTTTCGCCACTGATGGAATGGTCCTATATCAGCAGGCTCCCCCCCTCAGCTTCTCAGCCCTTTCTTATCAAATTGTTTCCGTCTCTTGGCGCCGATTTTTCTTGAAGGTCTCGGAGCTTTTCCACAGACTACTCGCTTTTCTTTGCGCGCGGATTTTCGCCGCCTGAAGACGTTCTTTTTCCTAGCTGACCAACTCTGATTCTGGTCATCTCGGTATTAGTGCTTGAAGGAGCCCGTCTTTTCCTGACCACGAAGTGACGATGACGCTCTTTTTGCCGGATAGTTTCCCCTTCGTTCTTTTTTCGAATCAGTAACGTCCAAACTAAAAGGGGTCGTCTCGGTCCTGGCAAGTTTCGGTCACTTCTCACGTTTTACTTCTCCTCCTTGCCTTTTATGATTTCACGAACGAACCTTTTTGCTCTTGGTGGCGTTCCGGAAATTCTTCTTTACTGGCAATAGGTATTGTGGGCTAGATATCTATCTTTATACTCCCCTCCTTTTTTTTCTTATAGACCCCCCGGCTTTCCCCTTCCTTTTCGGTTCCCGGAAAGAAGTCCTCCTTTTTCTGCATTCCACTTGGTTGTGCACCTTACAAAGGCAGCGAAGATGAAGCTGACCTTTCCCTTCTCTTCCTTTCGGACGACTCCCCCTGTACCCTTTTTCAGGGGGGCGAAGCCGTTTTTACTGATGCGATAGAGCTCTTTCCGCTCCTTGCACTCGGGACTCCTCGTCAAGAAAAAGTGTGTGGATCCGTTTTTTTCTTTTTCCCGCGAGGAGTGATCCCCCTCTCTGCTCATCTTGGACTCAGATTTTTATCACTCAACTGAGGCGAGCCCTTCGTAAGGGAGGCGCTCTTCCTCGTCGCATTGTTTCCTCTTCTTCCCAGTAGTGGCCAAGACTATCTTATGCCTTCCCCTCCAAAGAGCGTCAACATTATCGGACAACCGTTGTGAGTGTACTCCCCTCCCCCTTTCTTCTTGTGGTTTCCCCCAAATTCCCCTTTTGTGAGTCGAGTCGTCCGCATGGCTCGACGCGTTCTTTTCTTTTGGGAAAAACCGCCTTGGGAGGAGAAAGCTCCCCCTCCCTCGTTTGGCGGAAGTCTCCGCCCTTTTTTATGAAACACGAGCAGCGCTCCTGAAGGTGCTTTCTGGCCAGCTCGATTGGTTGTGGGAATAGATAGTCCAGGTCATCCCTCGCGTAACCCTTAGATGGCCTTTTTTTTCAAAGCGCCTTTTCGAACTCGTAACTCCTCTCGGCTGCCTTTGACCATTAAGAGAAAGAGGTATTTCCCTGTCGTCATTTTCACTGTACGACCCCAGGTGTAGTATGCGCTCGGGCGATTTTTCGTAGTGGAGCACGAAATATTCCTTCCTTCCCTGTTCTTCACTGTTCGAGCAATTCCCCCCCTCTCGTGCTCGGGGAAGGGAGCGTCTCTTTCTTCAATTCATTCATTTTGCTTTTCGGGGGTCCCCTTTTTGCTGCTTTTTTCCCAGGAACTGCTGGTAAGGCATTCCTTCGGACCTTTCTTTTCCGGAAGATGGACGTTTGCGGGCTTAGGCTTCCAGAAACCCCCGGGACTACGTTAGTGTCCCCGTTACAGTTCGACTGTTTCATAATCTTCCCTGACGAATCTCCCGGCGGTTTCCCAATGGGTGGGAGAAGTCCCTGCGGAAGGGTTCTCTCTTTGTCCTTTCCCTCCTCCCGACTTCTCCCTCGCGCACGGGGAGGAGCCATTCCCTTTGCAATCTCGTTTACGCTGTGAAAGCTTAAACTTGAGCTTTTTCCCTCTGGGCCCCGCTCTCGAATTTTTTTCCCGGGCGGCAGCGCTCGACTCGTAGAACTGCCCGTCCCTGATCAACTCTGGTGCCGCCCGTCGGCTTTTTTTTTCTTTGATCCTCCACCGGTTTTCCCTTGTCGCACGGTCCCTGAATGAATCCGGGATGTCCTTCGGGCAACTTCTCCACCTTCCTTTCCGGAGCTATGAGCCTCCTGTCTGCCGACTTGCCGAGCTTTCGCCGCCCGTTCCCTCCCACAATCGTCTTTGCCACGCCTCGCTCCGCGGTCCGCTTTTTTTCCCTTTTCCCTCGCTTTTTTGTCCCGAGAAGTTCACGTCGCTTTTTTTCTCTTTCACGCTGCCCCTCTCAAGCAGATTCTCTCTTTCCCTTCCTCCCTAAGTTGTTGTCCTTCGGCTTCTCTTCTTTCCGAAAAAGATGCTCACCAAGAACTTTGAAGCCGTTACTTGAAAGTCTCGCTTTCTCGGGTTAGACTTGTGCCGCTCACGGCGCTGGCATGGGACCTTCCCGATTGTTCTCATAGTCGGTCTTCCGTCTTTTGATACTGCGTGCCTTCTAATCGATTTTCTCCGCCCGCGAAAGTTTGGATCTTTACATGTTTTCCTTTCGGATTCATTCAGGGAAACGTGTTTTTCTGAGCAGGACACCTGTTGATTTTTTTTTTTTTCCCCCCTCTTTCTCCCGCTCAGGGAGTCCAAGTGGGTAGCAGTGGACCGCCCCTTCCCTTTCGAAGATGCTCCCTTTCTCTTCTCCGCGCAATCTTGACGGTTTCGTTTCCCCGCCAGAGCAAGTTTTTTCGGCAGTTCACAGATCTGCGGCAGATTTTCGTCATAACCTCTCCCCCTTTTTCCTCTTTTTCTTGGGAAGGAAGCCCGCCCTTCCATCCGCCAAAAGCTCTTCGCGAACGCGCCCACTCCTCTTTGGGGCGAAACCGACTGGCGCCATTTTTGCGCCTATGTGAAAGAAGTGTCCTCCACCTGTAACTTTGACAACAACGATTTTTTTTTTGCCGCGGTAGCGTCCCTACGCGCCGAAGAGAGATTTTACTTCCCCCTGCCCCCGTTTTCAACTTCCCAGTCAGTTTCCTTTCGTGCACGTCAGATTTTCCGAACGAAAGCCTTGATTTACCCGCGTCACCCCCTTTCGGGGTCCTGGACCGTCTCCCTTGCTTGAGAATCGGTCCTCCTTTAATATGCGCTGACCTCTCGAAAGAGCGCAACGGCTACACATTTTTTTTCCAGTGAGATCCGGTGGGTTCCCTCCCTTACCTCTACGGGCAACCATCCTTCCTTTCTGAGCTGTACCCCCCTTCTCGTGTGACCCGGTCCCTCGTTTCGTCAAAATATGGAAAGCCCTTGTCCTGCGCCCCTTCCCTATCGGAGCCGGTCCGCCCCCACGCGCTACGCCTGACTCGTAATTAGGATAAGAGATCTTTTTTTCCTCGAGACCTTTGCTTTTTGCCAAAAGTTGGGTATTTTGGTAATTGGAGGCCAGTCAGCCGAGGTTCCCCCTTCCTTCTTTCTGTTACGACCTCTCTTCACGTGAGAGAGTTCTATCGAGCCGGCGCCACCCTTTTTTTTTTCTTTCAAAGCATTTATTTTTCTTGGTGACTGCTCTTGGCCCCTCTTATAAGAAGGTCTCGGGCTTTGCCACACTTGTCGCCACCGCGTTTCTCGAATGTTGCGCGCGGCTTCGCGACAAATGACGACCGTGGCTTCCCCTTCCTGCGTAAAAGCTTCCTTCCCTCCTATGAGCCCCATTCTTTTTTTATTTTCTCCTGCGCTAGGCCGGTCTTTCCCCTAAACGACCGGATCAACGACTTGACTCTTTTCTGGCAAGAGTGAAGGAGAAGTCGCCCTCCCATCTCCTCAGTCCCCCCCCCCTTTTCTCCGTCGCCGACGGCCTGCTTTTCCTTTTTGACGTGCCTTCTTGTCCTTTATGAATTTCACAGCCGTGGCGAAAGCGATGATTGGCTCCTCCTTTCCGTCGTCCGCCCCATTTCTACGATGATTCTCTTTTCTATTTCCTCCTCTTGTTGTTGAGAACCCTAGCAGCTCATGGTCTCCTTGAACGTAGGCGGACGCGGTTTTTTCCTTGACCAATAGTTTAAAAATTCATTAACCCTTTTCCCTTTAGGAAGATGCACGCAAACGGATCTCTTTTTTCCCGGTCGTTCCTCCCCGAGGGGAGGGTTTCTGTTAATCGATTGAGATTCTTGACACGGTTCGATCCCTTGTGCCTAGAATGCTTCTCCCTCGTCAGGTCGTTTATGGGACTTACCTGACCTCACGAGATACCGAATTGTCTTCATAGGAATCAGATGCGTTTTCCCCCTTGACCCCTAAGCCTCTATTTTTTTTTAGCGCAAAAGACGAGTTCGCCCCTCCATCGACGATCTCCCCTTTCGTATGAACACCAGCGGGCCAGATAAAGAGCCCCCCCCTTCTTTCCCAATTTCCCTTGATTCCCCTTCCACTGCTGATGCTTTTTCCTCTTCATTAGTGTCGCCGTCCCCTTACGTTCGAAACTTAACGAGCGTTTTGTCCTTTTTTTCCCTCTCCTCGGACTTCCTGGATTCTCTGTTTAACCGCCGAGCGTCTTCCTCTTACCGATCGTTGGGCCTCTTACCCTCATGCGCCGGGAGCCTCCTCCGCTTGAGCAGACCCCCCCATTTTCCCTCTGATCAGAATTTTCGCGGCTCTTTTTTTTTTTTTTTTTTCTTTTCTGATCGTACAGGTTTCCCGTACGCGGTACCGCGCTGCTTCTTCGGGGTCCCTATTGTTCGAAAGCGTAAAGCTTCGTCTCTTTTTTTCTGGTTTGGACCCTGTTCTCTCTCCTTCAACGTCCTCCCTTTCTCCCTTCCTTTTGTCGTGGCGCGCGGGCGTTTTTTTTCGTTAGGAGCCCTCAATATTCAGTGCGTTCCCTTCTTGCGCGCACGGCCTTCCTGTGTCACCGGGGAGTGTTTACTAGTTCGTAAGTGGTGAATCTTTGCTTTTTCTAAGGAAATGCTGGTCAGAGAGTTCCTTTCAACGCGTCTCGGGAGAAGGGGTGGTCCTTTCTCTCCCCGTCCCCTCCCGCGTTCCGGTTCTTTCCCAACACGTTAAAAGTTCGGAATGGGCCCTTTTTTTGCTGCCGGCGCCAATGCCCCTTTTCCTCTTCAGGTTTTTTTCCCCCTTTCTTTTGATTGTGAGGATGAGGGAGAGGGCTCCCCGAAGCCCGCCGCGACCACCTTTTCTTTTTCATGGCAATCGCGATTGCGCTTTCGCCCTATCTGACACTGAAAAATTGAGATGGCTTCCGCACGATTATGGCCTCCTCCTGGGCATCTCGTCCCCCGCTCCTGAACGTTGCGATTCCTCTCCCCATCTTGTTAAGGACTGATCCCAAACAAGGTTTTAACTGCTGCATAGGTCTGCTCCCTGGATTTAAACTCCCACTGGCCCTTCGAGGAGCCTGCGCACTCTCTTCCCTTCCCCGTGACGAGTCGCCTGCACCCCCCTCAAAAGCAGAAGCCCACATCCATGCCCTTCTTTCCCTTTTTGAGGTTACCTTCTCGGCTACGATCCGTTCTTTCCTCCCCACGTCGCGCCCCACGTAGCCAATCTTGTAGGTCCTCTCCGACTCCCTTCCTAATACGTTGTTGTGTTTGATTTCTATCGGCTGGAGATCCGACACAAGATTTGCCCCCAATACCGGTGACGAGAGTAACTTTTCCCCCCCGGTGTATCTTATGCGCCTTTTTCTTCTCCCAGCGGAGACGAGGCATTTCTCCACATTCCCGTTGTTGCTTTTCTTTTCGCTAGGATTTCTTTTAATCCGGCACGCTTCCCTTCCTTCCTTTCTTCAATCTTCTTTCTTTTAGCTGGTTTTTTTCTGGCCTCGTGCCTCGGCCTCCTTTTGAACGTGCTCTGGATGAGCAGGGTTTTTATCCTTCGTCTCCGCGGACTTCCGGACCCAAGGATGGGATCCCCCCTTTCCGCCGTTTTCTTCTCGCGCTGCGTATCTTCCCCTCTTTTTTCGTCCCTCTTGTTCCACCGTGCAAGAGACTCGGTTAAGACTGAGCCGGTAAAAAGCGCATCTCTTCCCTCTTCCATACATGGAGTGGTCTTGGTCTTACTTTTTCCCTTTTTCTTAGCAACAAAGCGAAACCTTCCCGCGCCCACGCGCCCACCCTTTTTTTTCCCCTCCATGGCCTTTCGTCAGGGGCTCCATCTGAAAGACGTGTACTTACACCTTTTCTTTTCCAACGAACCTCGGAGGGGTTTCCTTTCGCCGCGAAGGGGGCCATTCTTCACGAGAAGCCCTGTTCCCTCCATGACAGTTCCTTCTCATGGAGTCCCCTTCCTTTCCTTCCCTTCCAGCATGAACTCCCTGTTCACTCCTTGTAACGAGGGAATGGACTTTTTCCGCGACTTTACTTGAAAAGAACCGCACTCCGCTTTTTCTCCGCGACAACGCTTTCTCCATATTCCCTAGTGTTTACCCTTGCGCAGCGTTACTCTTTTTTTTCTTCGCGATTGAAAGGGTCTCAAAAGAAGACGGGAGATTCCTCTCCTTCTCCCACATGTAACTCCTCCCCTAAGCCCGGGTCACCTATTTCCTCTCGCCGGGAAGAAGAAGGGACCTCGGAGACTGAACCTTCACCAGCGTAGAGATGGCCCCCCCCTTTTCTTCGTCTCCTTTCCTTTTATTCCTTCTCAGGCTCCCTGCGCAAGAGAGTTTCCCCCCCGAGTAAGGGTAATTAAGACAGAGGCGTTTTCTCGGATTTTTTTTTCCGTTCTTCACGAACGACCTTCCCACGCTGGACTGTCGCGAGTAAGACGGGCCCACCCCAATCGTTCCCACCCTTGGACGATCAGATTTTTTCCGCTATTCTTTTGGATTTCCTTTTTAGCTTGGCCAATACTTTGTCGCCCTCTTTCCCCACGATTTCCCAGATGGCGGTGCGCGCGACGGGAGATGTGGATCTAGAGACTCAGATTCCTCCTTCTTACCACTTCGAGTCTCCCTTTCTCTGTGATGACTTTTTTTTCTTCTCCGCGTCAAGCACCTTTGTCTCCACTACGGTCGAGTTCGCCAGGGGAGTGCGTCTCCCTTTGCTCTATCTTTCTTTGCCCACCCCCTCTTTTTCCTTTCCCGGCCGACTTTCCCTCCAGATCCTCCTTACGCTTCATCAGTTCTTCTTTTGAATCGAACGACAGTGGTAATGCTCTCTTTTTTTCCTCTTTAACTCCCTTCCCCCTCTTCCTTTCTCTGATTATAGTGAGCTGCTTCTTCTCTCTTTCCTCCTCCTCTCCCCTCCCCGAGACGATCCTTATAACTTGAAAGTAGGCCCTTTTTTTTCCCGTAAGAAGTTTTTTTTTTCCCACTTTGCGTTTCTTCCCCAAGGCAGAGATCTTATCCCTGCACTTTCAAACCGTGCGAAGGGGACAGGTAGGCGCCTCCTTTTTCCCTGTGGGAGGTCGTAATTCCTACCCCACTAGGTAGAATCTTCTCCCTTTCCCTCCATCCTTCATAGACACGTGTATTTATTTTTTTGTGCCCAGACCCCCCCGAGTGTCCCGTCCCCCCAGCAGGGCCTATGATGGATAATCGGAACATTCGTTTTTCGATCAGGCGAGTAATTTTCCCTGATGCTTTTCGCCTGTGCGTCCTCCCTTCCTCTGGCGATAGCACATTTTTCCTTCGTGTTGACCGTTTTCCCCAAGTAGTGGCAAGTCCAGCATACTTATGATTCCTTTTTCTTTTCTTTTTTTTCTTTTGTTTCCTTTTTCCCTGGTGTCTTTCAATCCATTGATTCGGCAACTTTTGGCTCAAAGCACCTTTTTTTTGTACCCGGAGATCCACACCCTTCCTTCGTTTTTGTTCGTCTTTCCTCGCGCTCGAGCGGTCACCTTGGGGAAAAAGAAGATGCGCTGTTCCAGATCCAACCCTTTGAGGCGGAAGGAACTCCCTCTTCTTTATCTGTGTCCCAACCCCCTCTCTTCTCTACGAAGGTGATAGGCAGTGCGTTAGCTTCGAAGCGTCCTTGCTCCAGATCTCCCCTCCCCAGGACCTCGTACCCTTCTCCGGCAGGGCGAGGGTCACGCTCCCTCGACCACTCTGATCACAGCTCGCCCCTTTTTTTTGGGCCCAGTCAGCGTTCCCAGAATCCAGTAGGAAAAAGCTGCGAAATGTTCCCTTTGCTCTGTGCCTCTCTTTTTTTCCCCGCTTTTCCTCAATATCCAGGCGTCTTTATTATTCGTTCCCGGCGGCGCGCTTCCTTTAGGTCACGACATCGATAGGAGAGTCGCCCTCTTTTTTAGTCTTTTGGGAGATTTTTTCCCCAGTCCGAAGTCTTTTTTTTTTTGAAGTTGACCTGGTCTTCCACTTCTTTCTCGGTAAGAACCTGCGGAGGAATCGTTCCGTCCAAGAACGAGGGCACTCGGTTAGCGTTTGTCCCCCCCCCCCCCCCCCTTTTTCTGGTCCTGTACACTTATTCACTGACGAAGGCGCCAGGCGTGGTGGGCGAGTTCGCGCCGTCTTCTTTTTATGAGGGGAGAGGGCCCTCTCTCCCTAGCACCGCTGGAGGCGCCTGTCTCGCTTCCCAGAAGATGCGAATGTGACCCTTTTTCTGCCCTTAACAAAATTTCGTGCTTTTCCGGTCAACGGCCTCTTTTTTAAACAACTCTCTTTCTGCAGCGCTCCTTTCTCGCAAACCCGTGACGATGTCTTTCGCCAGGCGTTCCGGGCCTCTTCCCACTTCCATGCCTCACGTGGTGAGCACCTTTCATGAATCCGGGATTCCTCTCCCCCCCCCACGGGCTCCAACCGGTTTTCTCGTTGTTTGTTATGCGCACTAGAGGCTGCCGATTTTTTGCGAGGACCCCCTCCGACCCGCTTTTTGATCAATTAATCGTGAGTTTTATGCCTCGCTCTCGTGGAGCGCGCTCTTCCCTCAAGTGTTTGTTTCGGGGGATTGAACGAGCCCTCCTCCTTCCCGTCGCGAGTCTCGCCCCTCTTGTCTTTTTTTTCAGAGTGATAGATCTCTCTCTTTTCTTTTTTTTTTTTTTAGATGATCTATCGTGTTAACCCCTCCACGATGGCGAAAAAAATCTTCTTCGCCCGACTTCCATCCTATTCTCTCGCGAGGCTCCCTCTCCCCGCGAACCGCTTTTCCGGAATGGCATTCCCATAAAGACTTGTTGATTTCTGTCTTCTTTTATTTTAGGATGCCGGCACGTCGCAGCCTAGAGTGCGCCCCTCTTTCTCCCCTCCTGGTGGAGCCGTGGGCTCATTTACTAGTTTAAAAGGATTTCCCTTTTCCCCCTGCTCCTATGAGAAGGGACTTCTCTTCGTCTTCTCCTTTGCTTCCCTCTGGTAGCAGTGACTTCGCACCCGGGCAGTTCTTCTCCTCGCGATGAAGCCTTCCTCTCTTTGTTTCTCTTTGGTTTCTTTCCCCCCGCCCTAGATGATTTAAGGTAAGCTCGGATCTCCATTCTCGGAGATTGCCCCCCAGGGCGCTCACCTATTGCTAGCTGACGTGTCTTCTTTCCTTTTGTTCCAGATCCTTTACCCAAGTGACCCTGCCCTTTTTTCCTGCGACAAACAATGACATTTTCCAACCGGCCTTTCGCCGCCCCTCATTTAGAAAGACGTCTTACCAGTCTCTTCCAACGAACGAGGCACTTATTTATGGGAGAACGTCTCCTCCCGGACGTCCCTCTATCTTCCTCAACGAGGACTCTGGTTTTACAGCCCGTTCAACTTGTACTTAGACGGACTATAGTCTTTTAGACTCCTTTCCTTAGAGCTTTCTGAGTTTTCCTTCCCCTTCATCACGCGGACTTTCCCTTGCCGCGCAGCATTTCTACGCGCCTGGATATTCTTTCTCAATCTGAAAACGCGCGCCAGCCCCACCTTTTGGCTGTTTTTCCTGCTTCCCCTTTTTTTTCCCTCCGGAGGGGCGCTGAACTGTACCAGCAGCAGGAGCGTCGGCTTTTTCCCCCTTCCCTCGGTGACCCCGTCCCGATAACCTATGGCAACGTCTGGTAAGACTACTCTCTTCGCCGGCCCCCTGTAGAGATGGACCAATCCCTCCCGGCCCCCATGAGGATGAATGCGTTTTTTTCGGCTACGTCTGCACTTTATTTCCTACCAAACGAGTTTTTAATATGGCTCAGACTTTTTGTTCAAATAGATAAGGATTCCCCCCTTTATGCGAGCTTTCACAGGTCCCTGCTCTTTTCATTCGAGAAATCGAAGTCCATCCGCGTTCGCGGGCGTACAAATTTTTGCCTTTTCAAATTACGCTCTTGGGCCCTCTGAAGAAGGTCTAGGATACCTCCTTTGTCGACAAAGCGGGTCTTTCTCCCTTGCTTGCGAGCGTCTTTTTCTTCCGTTGATTTCGTCTCCTCCAGTTCCTCGCTGACCACCCCTTTCTTCCGATGAGTTTTTCTTCTCGTGCTGACGGACGCTCTGTCCCAAAGACAGACCAAGACGTGTCGATTTCTTCCGTGTGCTGGGCTTTTTTCGTTATCGCCATCAGGTAAATGTCACTTTCTTTTCTATCCTTCCTACATAGTGCTCCCCCCGGTTGACGGTGCAGCTTTTCCCTCTTTTCACGAATTCTTTATTGGTTTCCCCCTTTTCCCCCTTTTTACGGGACGCAGACTGGCCTTCCTTCCTATTCTTGATCGAT
>Ga0179593_1719800_pt1 | contig 11324 bp, 24 predicted proteins | sample CZODoug2_1_08_16_FD_185931 | JGI IMG/M metagenome (GOLD analysis project Ga0179593, IMG submission 185931) | Vadose zone soil fungal communities from Angelo Coast Range Reserve, California, USA - CZODoug2_1_08_16fungal (PacBio error correction) | ecosystem: Environmental > Terrestrial > Soil >... | reverse complement strand
TCTTTTTTTCGCATATGCTGCCGTTTCGATTGGGCTCTAAGAAGCTTGGACTCCCTCTTTTCTGTGTGGCGGGTTGTGGATTTCTCCAGGTATGATTGGTCCCTTTCATTTTAATGGATTTCCCCCAATGACTTCTTTTTCCCTTTTTGTTTTTTTTCGTCCTTTTTCGGCGGCGATTTTCTAGATTGGAGGGCCTCCCCTAATGGGAGGCCCTTTTTCCCCCTTTTCCCCCACAGCGATATCCCCCCACACAATGCTTTTCTCGTTGGTGCTTTCCAATCGTTTTCTCTCAAATTGTATTTCTGAGGCCCCCCTTTTTCCCGCGACGTTCCAGCGTTCCTTGGATGTTTTTTCTGAAACTTTTTTGAAGTCATTTCCTCTGGATCAACCGACACTGCCCCCTGACATTTATTTGCGCTGTTCCCTTCCGACATTCCCTTTTTTCCCCCCCTTTTTCCCCGATTTTTTCCACATTTTCCATGCCCTTTTTGTCCGGTTCCCCTGGCCCCCTTTTCCTGAACCGGAGTTTTTCCCTTTCCCCCCTTCACGCCGTTTTCCCCCTTATGGTCTTTTCTGACTGGCCTCCCCCAGGGATTTTTTTTTTTTCCCTGATTAGTGGCCCCTCTCATTTGACCTTGAATGGAGTAGTGCTGTTCTTCTCTCCTCCTCAAGTACCCCACCCCAACTTTTCTGACCTCGGCTCTTTTTAATCATTTTTTTTCCCTCTTTGTGCTGGTAAAGGCCCCCCTTTTTTCGGTGCAGTCACTTCTGGCACGGATTCCAGGGTCCTTGATCTGTTAGGTTCCTTTCTTTTCTTCAGTACAGTCCTTCTCGATGTTTTTTAAAGCCTTTCTCGAAGCCCCTCATACCCTCCCCCCTTTGACTTTCTCTTTTGAAAGAGTTCCCCCCTGTATTTGATCCCTCCCTGATTTCCCCCTCTTGATTTCTCTATTTCTCCCTTTTTTTTTCCTCCGACCCCTTCCTCCTTCGCGGGCCGCTATCGCATGACTCTCTCCCCCCAGTCCCTGCGCCCGCTGTTGCCCCTCTTCCCCTTCCTTCCCTGCACCTGTTGTCTTGTTTTTCTTGACTTCCCCCCCTCCATTCTCCCGCCCCCACTCTTCTTTGCGACCCCCCACGGACTATCTCCTTTTCTTTTTTTTTTTTTTCTTCCTCCGTTTTCTGAGTTTTTCGATAGACTTCCCCTGGTCTTTTTTTTAGCCGCTTGGAAGTCCATTTCCCTTTTTTTTTATTGGAAGGTGTCCCCTCCTTCGCAACGGCACCCCTGCTGGGTTTTCCACGTTCCCTTTTCTTTTCAAAAGTTTCCCTCCCCCCTTCCGTTGGCCGTCTTCCTTTTTGCTCTTCTCTATATCTTTTGCTTTTCTTTCATCGAGGCTTTTTTATGGTGTGGTGATTTGCAGGTTCCCCCCCGGCATTCCCCCCTTTCCCTTCTTTACGGTCCGGCTTATTTGGGATTTTTTTTCCTACAACGTTTTTTTCCCCCCAAATCCCCCCTTCTTTAACTACGTGTCAATAAGTTTTCTCCGTTTTTTCAATCTTTCCCTGTCTGTGACCTCCCTATAAGATACGCCCCTTTCCTGCATTTGACTGCCGGCATTTTTTTTTTCCCCAAGCCCCCTTTCGACCCCTTCCCTTTTGTTCCAAGTTCCCCTAGCCGCTCGGTGCCCCCCTTTGCTGGCGTATTATTTTTTTTTTTTTTCTTTTGGCTTTTTCCCCCCGCTTCTCGAACCCCCCCTTTTTTTTTTCAGGTTGCTCTTGTTTGGGTTCGACCCCTCTCTCATGTGTTTTTCCCTCCTTGGGGTTTTCCCCCCCTCCCCCCCCTTTCCGCCCGGTCCTGCGGTTTTCCGCCCCTTCGTCCTGTGTTTTTTGACCCAAAGGACCGCCTTTTTCCTTTGCTATCTCTTTATCTTTTGGGAGTAAAGAACAAGAAACTTCACAGTCCCCCTTTTTTCCCATGTCTTGGGACCTTTTTTGCTTGTTCCGGTTGATTTTTTTTCCTTTCGCCTTTCTTCTTACCACATTTCCCGGCAAAAACTTTCAACCAACTGCCCCTCAAGGCCCTTTTTTTTTTTCTTCGGGTCTGGAAGTTTGAGAGGGTCCCCCTCCCCCCCCGATTTTGCTTTCGATAAGATTGCATGGCTTCGCTGGTTTTTCTGCTTTCCTTTGATCACGTCCATCGCCCTTCTTCCCAAAAACCCCCCCCTTTGAACCAGGGGGTTCCCCCCCCCCCCCCCCTCAAAACCCCCGGCTCAATTGACCCTGAACCTCCTTCCGGTCGCCCTCCATGACTGTTTTTTCTTCTCCATTCCTATAGGGCTTCCCTCTGGCTTCTTCCCCCCAAGTGCTTATGTGCATACTTCCCCCCCCAAAAAAACGTCCCTTCCTGCTAGGGCGTTTCCGCCCTTTTCCTTTCATATTCTCCTCCTTCTTTTCCGTGTTTTTTCTTTTTTCTGGCTTCCCTTTTTTCTCCCCCGTTCCTATCCCCCAACTTTGAGTTTTAAGATTGGGCGCGCTGATCTCTCGCCATGAGCCCCTTTGCAGATTTTTTCTTTCCGTCTTCTGGAGCTTTTTTTTCTGGATGTCCCCCTGGCCACCCTTGTTTTTTTTTTTTTTCCCCTTTGGTCCGGGAGTTCCTTTTTTTTTTTTTTTTCCCGGAGAGGCTGATTGGCGTCTTCTGGCGAATTTTAACCAGCCCCTTCCCAACCACCGCTCGTTGTTGATCCCGTTGAACCACTTCTTTTTTTTTACGCCCCGGTCTCACCACAACCCCTCGATCCCCATTGAATCTTTTTCCCCCCCCCGGCGTTTCCCTTTTTTACAACCTTTTTCCCCTTCCGAGAATTCCTCCCCCTTCCTTGATGACTCCTTCAAAACCTCCCCCCTTAGTGTCCCTTTTTTGAGTTTTTCCTCCCGAAATCTTTCTTTCCCCCCACTTCTACTATAGCACACAATCATGCCCCCTTCTGTCCTCCCCGTTTTCACACTTTCCCCCCAGTCGGCCCCTAGTCGGTTTTTTTTTTTCCTTTCCGGCGGTGACCCAGTCAGCCCCCCATGATTGGAAACCAACTCTGTCTGGCTGAAACCTTTCCCTCCAGTTCCCCTTTAGTTTGATTTTTTTCCCCCTACGACGTAGACCCCGAATAAAAACATTGAATTCTTGACGAGTCTTTTTTCCCCCCCCTCCTTGCAATAATTGCCTTTCCTTCCCCTCTTTTTGTTGGTTTTTTGCAGTCCCTGTAGATATGGTTCCCCTGTCCCCCCCCATTTTTGGCCTCTCCAAGTGGGGAGGCGCTTTGCCACGTCGTTGCCGGCCCCTTCTCCCTCCCGATCTTTCTATTTGGACTTACCCTGCGTCCACCTCCAATCAGCCTTTTTTAGGTTTTGAATTTTCCCCCCCCCCCCCACCGGCTTTTTTCTTTCTATCGATCCCCTTAGTAATCCCCCCCTCTCTTTCCCCGATTTTTTTTTTCTCTGCGGAACCCTCTCTCCCCTCCGAGTCTTTTCCTCCCCCTGTTTTTCACCACCAGATCGCCTTTTTTTTCCCGCCCCCCAGGGTTATCCTTTTTTCAGTACCCTTCTTGGCTTTCTTTTTCCTAGTATAGGCCCCTTTTTCCCCCCCCCCAACAACCTCCTGCATCCCCATTTTCCTGCCCTTCCGTTCTTTCTTCTCTCTCTGTTTTTAGAGGGTTTATCAGACAATTCAAGAAAGGGGGCTTTCACCTTTTTTTTTTTAAGGCCAATTTGTCCTAGTGTGAGGGGCTCCCTTGTTGCGTGTTTTTCTCGATTCTTTCCCCCCCCCCCTCAAATAATCATTTTTCTTTGGGTTCTTCTCCGGGATCCCTGGATTTCCTTTTGGGCGGCATTGAGGGGTTTTGTCTGCTTTCCCTCGTTCCTTCCCCGCGCTTTTCACTTTTTTTTTCCCCCCTCCCTTTGTTTTTTATAGTTTTTTTCTCATGAGTGGACCCCCTCCCCATGCAGGGCCCCCCCCTGCCTCTGTGTTCGTGCGTTGTATCACCGCCTTGTCTTTCGCATTCGTTTTCCGCTTAGCTTTTCCCCCCCCCTGCTCCGTTCATTCCCCCTTCGATCCCTTTTTCTCCTTCCGGATTACCCCCGACGTTTCAGGTTTTTTCCCTATTCCCGTCTCTGACTTTTTTTTGCCAAGCCAAGCTTTCCTTCCTGCACCTTCCCCCCCCCGCGCCAAGCATTTAGGTGGGTTGCTTGTCCCCCCCTTGGATTTTCCGTCGCGTTTTCTAACGCAAACGACGCCACAGGCATTCCCCCCCCCCAAACTCCCTTTTGTTCAGCCTTTTCCTTTTTTTTCAAGTAAGTTTTCCGCCAGTCCTGGGGACATTCCGCCTTGAGCCCCTTTTCCTTCCAACTGCCAACGCCTTGTCTTGTGACACCCCTTCCGCGGTTTATTTTGCTCTCCTTCTGAATGCACACGATTCTCGATTCTAAACATGAATTGCAACTTCCCTTCCACCCTCGGTTGTTTCAGTTCCTGTCCTTTCAGAGAGCCTCTTTTCTCTTTTTTTTCCCCCCCTTTTTGTCCAGTTTTTTTTCAAAACCCTTTTTCGGGTCGTTCCCTCTTTTTTGCCGCAATCCGAGTTCCCCCTTTTTTTCAGACTTCACCCCCCCGAGTTTTGCCCATTCGTTTTCCTGAGTCCCTTTTTTGGCCTCGGCTTGGTTTGCTCTTTTCATTCCCCTACCTTGATGCAGGTGCCCCCTCCCCCCCTTTCCTCGCCAAATCTGCCAAAACCCCCCCCTTTTCAACCTCCCCCAGTTTTCACTGCAACCCCCCCCAAAAACCCCCCTTGCCACGCGTTTTTCTTTCCCGTGGCAACACTTCCACCCCGGCCCCTTTTCCTCCTGGATAGACTCCTGGCCCCATAATTTTCTGGCGTATTTGGCTACTCGATCTCAGAGCGCACCATTCCTTCCCCAAAACGGTTTTTTTTTCTGTCCTTTTATTTTCCCCCCAGATTTTTTTTCCCTTTACTTCTTGTTGTTTTTTTTTTTTTTTTTTTTTTTATTTTTTCTTTTTTTTCTCTCTCGAAACCCCTCTGGACGGTCCTCTCTCCCCATTCAAGTTCCTCTCCTGTCTTCTTTAGCTGTGGTGATCTCTAGTGGGTTTTGATGTGTGAGGTTCCCCCTCCTTTCGATTGGTGGCCTTTCTTATGACCCTTTTTTTACGGCGTTTCCCCGTGTTTTTTGATTTTTTCCACCCTTGGTCCGGCGTTCCTTTTTTTCGGGTGCGGATTTTCTTTTTGCGGAACCCCCTTTCCCGTGTGGAAATTCTCTTCCCCCCCCCCTGCGGAAATTCTCCACCCTTTTTTTTTTCCCTCTCGTTGTTTTTCCACTCGGTTTTCCCCAACTGTCCCTCCCTCTCATGTCCTTCTTACAGCCCAAACAAAGAGTTTCGATCTTTTTTTTGCCAGCGTTTACCCGGGTGTTTTTTGTGAGTTGCCATATCTCTTTCCCCCGTTTCCCGTACAGGTACTTTTGTCCAGCCCTTTTTGATTTGGCTTCCCTTCCCTGACATTCTCTTTTCCCCTTCCCATTCGAGACCAATCATGGTGCCTGTCCCCTGTTCCCTGAACGTCCCCCCCCTTTTCGGACGAATTCCCCCTTGAAGGCGATGGTGCTTCCTTCCTGGTAGTCCTCTTCCCCCCTGAGCGCTTCCCTCCCCATAAATTTTTTCTCTTATTTCTTCGATATCGCCGTCAATAGTACGGGACAGTACCCCCAATTGGATTCCCCCCTCCTGCTTTTCCCCTCTTGAACCTTTCGGCCTTTCTCACCTTTGCCCACTTTTTTTCTTTTCCCCAGGCCTCTTTCTCGTCGTGTTTTTTTTTGCTTAGGACTCCTTTTATCTCAAGATTTTTTTTCCTCCCGTTCCCCCCCTCTAAGAATTAGTCTCTTGGAAGTTTTTTGGATTTGGACCCCCTTGGATCCCCCCTCCCCTGACAATTTCCCCCTTTCTGTCTCCCCCTCTTTCATAAGACGCCCGTCGTCTCCCCCCCACATGATACGCTGACCATTAATTAGATTTTTCCCCCCCTCTTTTACTTTTCCCCTCTCCATCCTCCTAAAAGGTTCCCCGGGTTCCTCTGATGAGTTTTTCCTCATTCCCACCAGCCTTTTCCTCACAGAGTCCTGCAGCCCCTTTCTCGGGGCTTTTTTTGGCTCCCTCTCACGGCCTCAAACAAACCCTTTCCCCTCCCACTCCCACTTCCCTTTCTCTTGATTTTTCTAATTCCCCTCCTCCTCCCGTTTTTTCGAGAATTCTCTGATTTTTTCCAATTCTTCCTTTCGTTTCCCAACCTAGCGTGTTCAGTGGACGAATTCTTTTTGTTTTTTCTGGCTTTTTAGGCTCTCCCTTTTTTGTCTTGCGATCTTTGGGACGTTCCTTTTTTGAGCCCCTTCCTGTGGTCCCTTCTTACTTTTCTGGATTTTTCGCGACCTCGTTACGCCCTCCTCTGGTTTCCGACGTTTTCTTCGGGGAGTCGATTTTGTCACGTTATCCCCTCCCTTTTCCCCTTCAGGATTTTTTTTTTGGGTCCCCCGGGTTTTTTTCCCAAGTTCTCCCCCCTCAGAACTCGAGGCCTTTTTTTGGCTAGTTGGTTTTTCCCAAGGGAGCCCTCTCAGTTCCTTTGAACTCTCCGATCCCCCCTCTCGGACGTATCCCTTCCAGCTACGGTCTTGCGTTCCAACCCCTCCCCCCCTCTTGCGACGAAATCACGCGCATAAGACCTTCTTTCCATTCCCCAAGTGGGTTTCCCCCCCCCGTTGATTCTACCCCCCCTTCCCCCCAGTCAAACCGTCTTTTCCTTTTGTGGCCAGCACCTTTTTTTTTTTCCACCCTTTGGGTATCCTTTTTTCCCCCTGTCTCATTTTTCCTGATTTTTCCTCTTACCTTGAATGCTGACAATCCTTTTTCTTCAGGGGGGGACCCCTGACCCTTTCACCTCGGATGTTTTTTTCCTTTTTCCGACCCCTCTCCCTTATTTCACTCTATCAATGTTGCACCCCCCCCCTGAGGTCGGTTGAACCCCCTTTCATCTCGCAGATTTTTTTTCTTCTTCAACTTTTGCCTCTCCCCCCATCCCAGAACTCTTTTTGGGTTGGCTTTTTTTCATCTTTCCCATTTCGAGTTTTTTTGACCCCCCCCCTGTTTTGACCCCTTCGTGAAACCTTTCGGGCTCCCCCCCCCCGATTCCCAGAATTTGCATCCCCCCCCGTTTCTTTTCCTACCGCATTCGACCCTGATGTTTTCCCCCAATAGCCAACCCGGACTTTTTCTTCCCCAAACTCCCCCCACCCACAAACTGTTGACTCATTTTTTCGTTGGTCCCTCCCCCCTCTTTTTCAGCCCTTTTTTCACCCCCTTTTTCCCCTCAAACCTCAGCTTTTTTTCCCCCCCTATTTGGAGGCGTCTTTTTCCTCTCCACCACACTCCCCTCCCTCTCCGGGGGCCTTAATCCCCCTAATTTTTTTTTTCCTCCCCCCCCTCATTTTCGTTCCCTCCTTTCCCTTTCTCTCCTCTTTTTTTTTTGCGAGAGATTCCCCCCCTCCCCCCCTCTTGAGGCGCTTCCCCCCTTACGCATACATTTTCCCGGTCTTTTTTTTTTTTTTTTCGAGCTTTTCTAGCCCTCTCCGATTTTCTTTTTGCGGGTTGGATCCCGTCTTTTTTGAGGCCCCTCCTTTGCACTTTCCTTTCCGGACCCCCCACTGGAATGGCCCTTTTCTTTTTGTTTTGTTTTTTTTTCTGAGTGAATTTTTTTTTTAGGCGTTGGATTGGAAGTTTTCCTTTACTTCACCGTTTCTTTTTTTTCCAGGCGTCCAGCAGAATTTTCCCCCCCCCTTTTTTGTGCATTCGCGACCGCTTCCTTTTTTTTTTAGCGAGGTCTTTCTCCCCCATTTTTCCTCAGACATTCCCCCCCTTTCCTTTCGAAGCCCCCCTTAGTTTGATGGATTGCTCCCCCAAGGTGTTTTTCTCGCTCGGCGTTCCGATATGTCTTCCCCCAACCCCTTTTCCCCCCCCAAGAAATTTTCCCCCCTTTTAAATTCTACTAGGCCCTTTTCTTTTTACCCCTCAGACCCTTTTTAAATTTGGCCCTTGGTGCCGACAGTTTTTTTCCCCCTCCTTCCCGAATCTCTTTCCTCCTTCCGATGTCGGGGGCCCCTTTCCCCGCCCCCTCCTTTCTTGAACCCCCCCCCTCTTTTTGCTCTGAAACCAAAGCACATAGGTGCCCTGGGCGTAGTTTCCTGCTAGCCCCCCCTTTTTCAAACCCCTTTTTCCCTATGTCCTCTGTTCCATTACGTTCGCTCTTTTTTCCCTTGGTAGAAAATTTTTTCTCTTTTTTTTGCCCCAGGTTCCCCCCCACGGCGCCTGTTCTAGTTGTATCCCGTTTTTTTTTTGGCACTCCGTCCCCTCGTTCTCCTCTACCTTCTTCTTTCATGTTTTCAGCCGGGTCCCACTACCCGGTCTTTCCTTGGTCTTTTTCCTCATTCTCTTTTTCCCAGTTCTTTTTCCTTCGTCCAAAATTTTCTTCTTTTTTTTTCCTCCAACGCTTCTTCCTTTTGGCTTCTTTCCCCAGTACCTCTGTCCCATGGACCCTTTTCCTTTTCCCCTCACTCCAAACGGTCTTGCGTTTGCCTTTTTTTTTTTTTCCCGGCAGACCCCCTCCCATTCCATGAATTTTCCCACCCCCAGATCTTTCACGTAATTCCCTCTTTTTTCTCTTTTTTGCTCTTATGACTTTCCCCTCGAGGATACGGTCCCCTTTTTTCAGAACCTTTCCTTTCTTCCCCCTTGTTTTTCGGCGTTTATTTTCTGATTTGTTTACTGGCAAAGGTTTCTTTTAGAGATGCTACCAAGGTTCTTGTTTTCCGGAGTGTCGTTTCTGCGCTACCTTTCCGGGCACCCTTCCTTTGGTAGCAGGGCCTTGGCTTCTAGGTCCTTTCCCGCGTCATGTGTTTTCCCGCGGTTTTTCCCCGGTTTTTGGTTGCAGGGCCAGGCCCTTTTTTTGGTTCCGTCAAGACCCCCCCTTTGTTCTTTCCCCCCGATTTGATTCTTCAGGTCTTTCGGTTTCCCCTCTTTTTCCATGCGGGGGTTTCTTTTTTCACCCCGATATTATTCTTACGATTTTGTCTCCTCCTTTTTTCTCTCCGCATCCTGCTTGCCGGATAAAGTGGAGATTGTGCGTCCTCCCAAAAGCCCCTTGGCTGACTTGCCCCCCTTTTCTCCCCCCAGCCGTATTTTTTCTTTTTTTTTCCTGGGTTTTTTTTTGCATATATGTTTTTTTCCCTGATTCTCTCACCAGTCACCTTTCGCCCCAACATGCCCTTTGTAAAGGGTCCTTTCAGCAGTCCCCTCCCTGGTTCCACTCCGCGGTTTTTTTTTCCCTCCCCCTTTTTTCTCCTCTTCGTTTTACTGAAGGGAAAAACTTTTTTTTTCCCCTTGTTTTTACCATGCGGCGCTTTTATATCCTCCTTTTTTTTTTTTTTTTTGTATCTCTTTGCTTTTTTTCCCGAAGAAAGTTTTCCCATCTTCCCCCAACCTTTCACCATTTTTGGTTGGACCCCCTGTTGCTCCGTTAGTCCCCCTTTCCCCTGCAGATTTTTTTTTTCCCACCTTTTTGGCAACCTTTTTGCTATTTGCGTTTCCCCTCTTGGCCTCGCGTGGTCCCTCGAGTGGACTTTTTCCCTTCCCTTCGAAAAAACTGGCCCCCCGTCCTTGATTCTCTGACCGGCGTGGCATCGCCACGTTTCTTTGCTGGTGTTGGGCTGCCTTTCTTCCCGTCCACCCCCCTCCTCACACCCCGGGTCCCGGTCCCCTCCCCCCCCCCCCTCCAACCCCCAAAAAACCCCCCCCCACCCCCCAACAATTTTCCCACGCGTCTGGATTGGGAACGTTCTTCTTTCAGTCTGCTCCCCCATCCCCACATCATTTTTCCTGGTCACTTTTCCCTTAGAGATTCCTTCAGCCTTTTTCCCACCTTCCTGCTATTTTTTCACGCCCTTTTTGGAATTTTTTTTCTTTTTTTTCATCCTCCTCCGTTGTTTTTTTTCCTTGTTCGTCCCCACCAACTTTTTTTTCGTTTTTCCCCCCAGTCCCTTTGCCGTTTTTCGGTGAGCGGATTTTCTTTCTTGCTTTTTTCTCCATATCAGCGATGATTGTTTTCGGTTGGACCCCCTCTGCTTTCTTTTGATGGCGTCCTTTTTTTTTTTTTTGATTACTGGTCCCAAAAGGGTCCTTTCGTGGTTTTTTCTTTTTCCGTTGTCTTCGTTCCTTTTTTCTGGGCGGTTTTTTTTGCGATTTTTTCTTCCCCTATTACCTATGACATCCCCCCCTTCCCTTGCGTTTTCTTTGCCCCTTTCCTGCTGAGTTTTCTCCACTAAATAGTTTTTTCCTTTTTCCCAAACCCTGTCCCCCCCCCCGAGGGGCCACCCCGGAGTTTGTGGACCCTTTCTTTCGGTTCTCTTATTTCTCTGAAGAACGTTTTTGATCACCCCCTCCTTCCCTCCTTGACACTTATTCCCTCCTTTTTTCTTTCCTCGTTCCTCCTCACCACTCATTGACAGCCAGATTGTTTCCAGCCCTCAGTTGGCGTTTCCTTTTTTCTAACTGCCAGCCTTTCTGGCATTTTTTTTCGTTTTTTCTCCCCCCCCCTGATTTGAACCCCCCTGAAACTTTTTTGACCCCCTCCCCCCCTTTGCCATGACTTTTTTTTTGCTGTTTTCCCACTTTTTTTTTCGACCAGCCTTGCAGCACCCCCTTGATTCCTTTTTTTTTATGGGGCTTTTGTCTTGTCCGTTTTTTTTCCCCCCTTTTTGCCAAATTTCCCCCCCTGTATGGCTTTCCCCCCCTTCTCTGGTTCCTTTTCATTCTGCATCCCAGTGTTTTCTTCGATGAAAACGTTTTTTTTTCTTTTTTGGCCGCGACCTTTTCTTCCTTAAGGATTTTACGTTTGATGTTCCACACTTTTTTTTTCTTTTTACGTCCCCCCCCCCTTTTCGGTGTGGCCTTTTCCCCTGTTGAGAACCTTTTTTCTCCATCGTTCTCCCTCAATTTAAACCCTCTTTTTCTCTCACGCTTTTTCCTCGAGTCTTAGATATCCCCGACTTTCCTTTCCAACCCCTTTCCCTGAGAAAATTTTCCCTTTTGGGCCTTTTGCCCCCATGACCCTCCTGATTTCGCCCCCGTTTCTTTTCTTTTTATCCTAATCCCTTCAGTGAAATTCAAGCCCCCCTTTTGGGGAATTCGTCTTCCCGTTATTGCCGCTTTTTTTTTGCCCCTATTT
>Ga0179593_1810966_pt1 | contig 11325 bp, 14 predicted proteins | sample CZODoug2_1_08_16_FD_185931 | JGI IMG/M metagenome (GOLD analysis project Ga0179593, IMG submission 185931) | Vadose zone soil fungal communities from Angelo Coast Range Reserve, California, USA - CZODoug2_1_08_16fungal (PacBio error correction) | ecosystem: Environmental > Terrestrial > Soil >... | reverse complement strand
AGCCTATGTTCTTTTTTTCTTCCCCCCGATTACGCGAATTTTTATTCACATACCTTTTTTTATCTGCGCGCGTTGTTTTGGTCTCGAGGACGGAATTCCCAAATAGCAACCTAGGGTTTTTGGTCCCCCGCCTTTCTCCCGGGGCAGCATTTTTTTCTCCGCGCGGCGCTTTTCGGGGAGGACTTTTTAGTCCCGAGTGTAGAGAGTTCCATGACGCCTTCTCCCCTCCGCTCACCGCCCACCCCTCTCTTTTCTCGCCCATCGTTTCGATCGCGTTACTCGACACCCTATCGCAAGCGGTGTGGAGAGTATGACGGCGGAGCTAGTCCCCCTCCATCAGCCTTTTTTTTTTCTTCCTTCCGGCGTAGTGTCCTCGTCTGTTAACCACTTTCCCTTGACTCCGCCGAGTGTCCCCAATGGGCGGAAACGGCGCAGCCGATTCCAGCCCTTCTCGCGCTCCTCCCCCGCGCTTCGATCGCATCCCTCGTGTTTGGGCGCGACTGGCAGCCACTACGTTTTATCGCCTGACGCTCCCTATCTCGCTGCGCGACGATTCTTTTTTCAGCGTCCCTTCTGTGGATGTCGTCTCCCTTTCCCGCCGAGGGAGCGATGAGGCGTCGCCACGGATGTGCTCCTGCTACCCCTCCCTTTTACTTGATGGTGGGGCGTTGCGCCCCAACGATTTTTTAGAGGCTGCCATCGCGTTCGTCTGCCTGACACCCCCCTGTACGCGCGAATTCCAGACGTACGGCATGGGGCTTTCCCCGCGCTGTTGAACATTTTCCTTGGCTCACGCGTGCGCACCTCAACGTCGAGCCGCGCGGAGCGGGCCTCCTCCCCTCTCCTCTTTTTTTTAGGATTCCTTTCCCGACGGCCTGGGAGTTTTCTCCTGGCCCGTGCGAGCTTCCCAGGCGAAGCCTCGAAGCATAACCCGTCGCTCCGGTTTTCACTGTTGCTATTAAACAGCGCCCTTTCTTCTCCTGGCATTGAGCTCCGGAGCCGTGCACCCCTTTTTCGGATATGGAGCCCGACGGTCTGTCGGCCGGTATTTGTCCGTGTCTTCTGAACCTAGGACCCGCAAGTGATTACTTGTCGCGCTTCCGGTCTTTGCAGTCCGAATTGGGTTGTTCCCCCTGGACGGAAGGACGAGGATGTTGTTGACCCCCTTTGAAGCGGTAGACCCGTGCGCTTTTCTAGCGGCCCATAAACAACCCCCACCCCCGCATACTCAACCCCCTAGGGCCACCCCCCCCCCTCCCACCCCCCAGGCCACCCGCCTCCCCCCCCCGGCACCCCTCCAACCCCCCAACCAACCCCAACACCCCCCTCGGGTATCCAAACCCCTTGATCCCGAGAGTCTAAGACTCCTCCGACGTCTTCCCGGAGCGAGCGAACACCGGCAGCCAGGGGTCCCCTTTTAGACTTCCCTCGAGGGATATCCCCCTCTCTCAAACCCTTGAGCTCGGCCCAGCCAGACGGGGGCATGGTTGTTTCTTCTTTGGTTCGGTTCGGAGAGAAGTCCCCTAGTAGATTTTTGAAAAGCGGCGACTTCCATGTAGAGATCCCCCCCCCCTACAATAGTATTGTCTGTTCCTTTCCCAGTACCCCGAATTCACAATGAAAGGGAATTAATCCTCCGGGAGTCCCTCTTTATTCTTTTCCCTCCTTTCACCTTAGATCGACGTTACCCACAACGAAAGGTAGTTATGCTCCCTCAGCGATGGACGGACCTGGTAATGAACCCAGCCTGAAGAAGATGGTCTTTTATATCCCCTAGAAGAGGGTTCGCCACCCCGTAATTCTCCCGAGGCTTTTTTTTAGCCTGTCCCAGCAGACACATACCCTTTCAGCCGATCTTGGGATAGGAGAGCTCCTTGAGTCATAGTTTGGAGCGACTTTTGTCCCTCCTTTCCCTTTTTTAGGAGATAGTCCTTCCAATCCCCCTTTCTTGTGACGGCTCTACGGGAACTGAGATTTCCGCGGATTTTGCGAGGGATCCTCCGTTTTGGGAATACAGAGGACCCAGATCCTCCCGACCTTTATCTTCCCCCGGCCCCGGTGGACGCGGCCCCAGTCGGCGAAGTAATTATCTTCCAGGCGGAGGATACTCCGCCGCCTGGCGCCCTTGCACCTCCTCAGCGCGCAAGAAGGGGCTCATTTTTCCAGCAGAATCCCTGGGACCCCTTTCAGATCCGTGGCGCGTTGGCACGGATAGCGAAGTGCCACACGTTATCTCCTTTTCCAGGTTAGAAAGCCCCCACGTATACTTTGGCGATCGCCTTTTGCTGATAGCAGGGGAGACCTTCCAGGTTCGCTCCCCCCCCTTTTTCGAGCCACATCCCTCCCTTTAATATTCTTTTCTCAGATGAAGAGGCGGTATCGCCGCTGCCGATAGACCCGGTGAGGTGTCGTCTTCTGAAACCTTCTTTTCAACAAGATCCACAGCTCGGGACGCTTCCCCCTTCCTTCGCCGCGCCCGGTGCCTTAGTCCGTGACGAACCTCCGCCGCCGCGCCCCCCAGACCAACAAATCGCCTCCGTGGCCCCGTTACCACACCCACTTCGAGTTTACAGTCGGGTTCCCCAGCTCCGTGGGCGGATCGCTCGACTCTCGGGCTCCCCGTCTTCGAGCATTCGAGATCAGAACGATCTCGCGCAAGGCTACTGCTTCCGGCCTTTTTTGGCAGAACAGTTCGAGCACGTAGTTATGCACATTTACGCGCACCCCTTTCCTCTTTCCTGGATAGCTACTACTTTTTCTCGGGGGATTGTTCGCTCCTAGCTGGTGAGAGTTTACGAGATTGACTTTTTGCGCCGGTTGCCGTCCCAATTTGGGAATAACTTGCGTTTCCCCCGATTGTCCCCCCCCCCCCCCTCCTGAACCTCGTACGAAACAGTTCTTGTTTCGGTGAGAAGAAAACTTGAGCTCCCCAGTAGGACGCCCCCCCTGTATGATCTTGTCGATCTTCGATCTCTCTGGGGCATTGTTTTGGCTGCCACGCGACTTTGTGCGGTTGAGTAGGGGATTCCTCCTCGGATTCCTTCGGCTGCGACACGCTCCTCGACTCCGACATTTTTCGACGCGCGTCGCCCCCTTGCTGCCCTGGAGATAACTTTCCATGCGGTGCCAACAGCCCTCCTGTTTGAGTTGGGCAGCCTCCCTAAAACGCGAGCACGAGATCCCTCCTTACCTTATGACCTTCGCGGGAATAGGGTCTGGGGTGGAAAGACCACACTTTCTTCTTTAGTACTTTCTCCTCATCCTAATACCGTTTTGTTTTCGCTTCGCATGGTCCTGGAAGCTTTTCAATCCCAGACCTTTTCCGCGAGGGGAATCATCACCTTCATCGCCTTTCATATCTTTCCTTCTTTTGATTCGGCGCTTTTCTTCCTTCCCTTCACCTCGCACATCTCGCTTTTTTCTTCTGTATCTCAAGGGGTCCTTGCGGAGAGAGTCGCAGAAGTTTAGGATTTCGCGTGTCTCCCCCGCAGTCCTCTTTCGGGGTCCTACCTCCTCTCAGTTTCTCGTGGCTATTTTTCAATGCCGATCTCCTCCGCGTTTACTCGACAGCTCATCCGGTTTTTTTTTGACCCGGCGGGTCCTTTTTTCTCCCCTGAAAATCAGCCTTCGCCACCAAAGGTTGCAAGTCGCGAGGTCCGGTAACACGACTTTTCCTCCCGACGAGTGTCTTTTTTTCCCCCCATTGGGCGCAACCCTTTTGCCATTGCTTTCAATCATAGCAACGCTTTTTTTTTAGCCAGTATCCCCAATCGTTCCACGAGTATCTACGACTTCTCTCGCCCGTGTTGGTTTCTTACTACGTGCTCCCCCGGTCGCGCATGCCGGACCCTATTTCTTGGCGCCTTCGTGATCGGTTCTGACCCTCTTGCCGCTTGTCGCGATCGCCGCTTGGCGCTGCTGAGCGACAGGAGCTGTTGGAGCCGCCCCCATCTCTTGATGGTGGGCGTGGTCCCGGTCCCCCCCACTCGGGCGTTTTCGGCGGTGATCGCGTCGTCTGCATGTTGAGCATACCCTTCCTGAGCCTACCTCAGCTTCATGGGACGTGACACGATCTTGCTTTTACGCGCTTCGGGGATAACGAGGGCTTACCCTTTTTCAAAAGTCGAGCCGCGAGGAGGATTGGTTTTTTCTTAGGCGGATCCTTCCCTCTTCTTTTTTGCTCGCGGGGCAGACAGTTTTTTTTTCTCGTGCAATTTCGACGAATCACATTCTCCCCTACGCCGGTTTAGAGTCCTGCGGAGTTACTTCGCGCCCTTGCAAGTATCCTTCTTTTTTAAGAAGTCCTTCTTTTTCCCCCCCCGCCACGGCAATCTTTTCCGGATGCTTTGGTCCGGGCGGCATGAGAACCTCGCGCGGCTCCTTACAAGGTGTCCCTTCTACGAGTAATCCCCCACGCTGGTCGAGACACCTCTTTTTGTGTCCTTCACAGTGCGGGTTTTCCTCGAGATGCGGTTCCTCGGGTCTACAAAAGGTCGTGAGCCTCTCGCCGACCTCCCCTTCCTCGAAGTCTCCCCTCCGGCAGGGCACCTGCCGCTGCGGAGGTTTGGGCCCTCATCCTTCCTGATAATCGCCCGGGCGCGCCCTCGGCTTGCCTTCCGGCCTTCCCAGCCGGCTGGGGAATGGCTTTCGGATGCCGTTTTTCGGTTTCCTACCCCTTCGAGCCGAGTCCCGAGTATTCCCTCTTCGACCGCTTCTTCCCGGTAGATTTCTCAACCTCCTCGTCTTTTTCCCCCCTTGCGGCGCAATTTCCCCCCTTCCCCGGCTGACAACCTTGCCACGTCACTACCGGGCGGGAGTAATCGGACTCCCTTTTTTTTCCCCTACCTCCTTTTTTTTTGTTGAGATCGCCGACGATGACGACCTTCTGCCCGTTTAGGTTTCGAAGCGATGTTTACGCGATCCTTGCCTCCGACTCCCTCCTTTTTTTTTGGTTCACCTTGAATTCGCGCGGGTCGGCACCGTAATCCTCTCGTCCTTCCCTTCTTCCTCTTGTCCCCGCCTGACACCCCTCCATTACATCCGCTGATGAGGCACGTGAGACTGTTTTTTTTTCTTTGCGCGACGTTGCTACAGTATGGCTGAGCTCGTCCAGGCCCTCAAGCGCATTTTTCTTTTTTTTTCAGGGGACCTGCGGTCCTTCCCCGATGTCGGGCTATTGCCGCCCGGCCCTCCTTTCCCCCGAATTCCCGATCCTCAATTGAAGCTCTTTCGAGACCGTTCCGGGTCTTTCGGGAGCCCTCAGTAATTCCCTTTTTTTCCAGCGGAGGCCGAGATCGCTCGGAGCGCGCGGGCGAGCACCCGGCGAGCCCGGCCCCCGCCTTTGCGTAGGGCAGCCGGCCCCCCCCCCTCCCCAAAAGACCTTTTTTGAAGACCAGGCATGTAGTCAAAATACATTCCTTTTTTTTTTTTACGTCGACTCCTTAGCAAGCGCCCTGAGAAGGAGAGTTTTCGTCTACTACTCCCCAGGGCTCCCCACAGGGCGCGTCTCGACTGTTGAGGTAGTTGATTTCCTCCCTTCGCCCTTACGAGAGAGCGCTGCGGAGCCGCGAACCCCCTCAGAAGGTCCTCCCGACGCAGCTGAAGACTGCGAATGCAGAGGGTAGCCTTTCGTGTGTTTTTTAGCGCTCGAGTCCCCCCTTCGCCCTCTCCCCGGGTCAACTCCATGACCGGACGTCCTGCGCGTTCGTGCCTTTTTTCTCCAGGCGCTTTCCGAACCCCCCCCCCCCCCCGAACCCCAGCTCGACTTTTTTGCCGCGCCCACTCCAGCAAAGTATCCGATGGTTCTGCCAACTCCGTGAGCACCCCTCAGCTTTTTTCCTCTCTCGCCCCTCAAACTTTTCCCGGACGCTTGCTCAGCCCCCGCTCGGCCGCGCAGGCCCTTTCTCTCTTTCCATGCAGACCCGGGGCTTCCCCGTAGTCGCCCAACCGGGACGATGGCGGATTCCGAGATACTTGGTCCTTTCTTTGGGATCTGGCGCTTGCCCCTTTTTCCGTTTTTTTTGTCTGAAAGAGACTTGACCTGAGCAGTGGGCCGGGTGACCCCTGGCCGTCCCTTCGAGTCAACGTTTTACAGACTCATGATCACCTACGCCTTTTGTTCTCTTCCCCCCTTCCCCTTTTTTTGATTTCGGTTCTCCACTTGAGCGACTTGTCAGCCTTCACCGCTGGCGATGATCTTGTGATTCACTAGTCCCCCCTGGGCATTGGCCCTCTCGGGATCGCCACGAGACCTTGGTTGTCCTTCATGAAACAACGCTCCTTTTCTACTCTGCGGCGGCATGAGGACACGGTTTGGACTCCTCCGATACTCCCCTTTAGCGTACAGCCCACCAGTTTCTTTTCTCCTTACAGTCTTTCCCACACCGACTATCTAGATGGGGAGGGTGGCAATGTCCTTTTGATCAACTTCTTTGCGATGACGAACGCACTACTGTTGATTACACCTGCGAGGTTCCCTTTTTTTACGAAAAACCCATGGCGGTCAAGTACCTTGCGAATCTCATCCTTTTCACCATTTTTTTTTTGAGATTGCTCCCGAAATACCAGTGTTTTTTCCCCCCCACCAGGACCAGGCCTAAGTGGCTTACCCTTCCTCGTAGCTTTCGATCTCGTGCTCTGTTGATAGGCGGGTGATTCCCCCTTCCTTCTAGGCGGTGGGAAACGCAATTGCTCCCTTTTTCCTCCCCCCCTTTTTCGGCGAGCGGCATTTTTTAGCGTCGGAGTAGAGTGTCTCGTGGACGCAGCACTTTCAGACGCCGGGTTCCTCCCTACGTTCCACCGTCCCACAAAGTAGATTTCTCGAGCGCCACAATCCCTCTCAGAGTAATCCACCCCTCCCTAAACTCTTTTTTTAGGGTCTGAAGCCTTTTTTTGAGCTGTGCAAAGTTTTCCGAAGACGGTTGCACGAAAACATAGTGTCCCCTTTGTATTTTTCCCCATTGATCCCCTATTTGCATTCCCCCCCCCTTGGGGAGGCACCTGTCGCAAGGATCGTCCCAATCTCTTTTCCCTTTTAATTCCCCCCCTCCCCCTCCCGCGCAAAGATCCCCCGCGGACGAGTATCTTACTCCGCTCGTCAAGTGTTCGGGTGTTCCTCTCACTCGTGATAGATTTTGTGTTTTATCGACATCTCTCATAGAGAGTGGCTGAGAGAAGCAGTTTATCTTTCTTTTTCCAAGGACTCTCCGAAGACGGTTTTTTTTTTCCGTCGCCTGGTAGACTGCCCTCGCGTCAAGGCTTGTGGATCACCCTTCAAATTTTCTCCCTCGAGTGGGCGATGACCCTCCGTGGATTCTGGTAGTCCTCCGCATAGCTTTCGTATGCCCTGGAGACCCTTCCCCGGCGAGATAAAAGTTACCCATTGTGTCTTTTGACTCTGATGTTGCACGTCCTCGCGCACTAAGGGACACTCTCTACCCCCTCCTTCGAGCCGCTCCCCCCTCTTTCGGTAAGCGAGCTGGTCTTATGCGTGCATCACCCTTTGAGAGGGGCTCGCTTTTTTTGCGCGAAGATCTGTTTTCCTTCAATCCCGCCGCTCCGCGCCTAACATGCAGATCCCCTTCCTCGCCCTGCGGATTCCCTATAACCGGCTCCTTCTCTCCGTGCTTCCTGGAAGTCCTGAGCGTGCTCAACTTCTGAGACGAACGCCTGGGGTATCTTGGATTATTTTCAGCGCCAGTATCTCCCCGGACCTTCTCCCTCTCGCGCTTCCCGTGATGCCACGTGCCCTATCCGGCCTAACCTTTCGAGACTCGATGTTGCGGCGTTCCCTTTCGGGGGCTCCTCTCTGTTTGAGGATCTCTGAATAGTGACTCCTTCTTGATACTCCCTCAGCACAGACTCTCGATTCCTTTCCTTGAGAGCCGTCCCTTGGCGGTCATGGACGAGTTTATTACGCGTTGTATATAGCCCTTTTGCGCGACAGCGATCCCTACTATCCCCCCTCACTCTTGGTGGCGGATGAGGTGTTTCCTTTTCCCTACCCGGGGCGAGAGTTATTAAGGAATGGCTCCCCCCGCGGCGAATTAAAGTGGTATAGCCCCCCTCAAGACCTCTTTTCATTTCCTTAACTCGCTTCCATCTCTTCCTGTCAAAAATAAACCACTTCAAAACACACGTGGGCGGTTTACGCCCTCTCTTTTTCCCCCTTTTGTGAGAGAGATCTCTATTCTCCAGCCCCCCTTCATGTTTAGCAGTCCCTGTCGAAGGTGAATGAATGCGAAGAAGTTCTGTTTCTTTTTTTTGATCTGGGGATAATTCCCTTCAGGGTAGCCAATTCCGTTAAATCTAATAGGGAGTCATCGGATATCCTGTCCCACCCCAACAAATCCTCCTCCTTAGAAGCTGCTTTCATAGCGCTCTCCGAAGGTATTTCTCGGGGAGTTTATCACGCGTATGGGCTTTAGGAGATATGAACTCCCGCCCTCCCTTTGCAGGCCTCGTGTCAATGCCTCCTAGGATTTTTTTCTTTTTGCGGGTGATAAAGCCGTTTGATACCCTCTGCCGATCCCTGCCTTAAGCTATCTCGTCCGCGGAAAGCACGTCCTTAGCCCCCCTCTTTTCCAGTAATTATCGACTTGTTGCCTCGATATCCTTTTCTCGGGCAGTGTCCCGCGAGCAAGACCTGCGAAGCCGCGCTCGGACCTCAAACGATCCTGCTCACCCCAGGCCCATTCCCCAGATAAAGTGGAGGGTGGAACTTGTCCGGCTCGAAGACTGACATTACTTGCGCAGGACAGGCTCGAATCCTAGTAGCTTCTAGAAAAAGTCGCAGATCTCCTTTGCGCTTGGTCTCCCCTCCGAACGAGATCTCGTCGCAAACGTCGAAGGTGCAATTCTCCCCTTCGAGTCCTCTCTTTCCAAGATCGATTGCCTTTTTTTGTATCGGTTTGAGGTGTATCCTCATCGGGTGAGTACTTTGATCCCCCCCTCCGGCAACCTTCTCGGGGCATTGCTTTTACTTTCTCTTCCGCCGGTGTCATTCCCCTGCCGCCGATTTGCTCAAGCGACACAGACCTCGGTGGGAGACACTCCCCTCCAGAGATTGGAACAGTCGCCTTCCCAAAAGCAGTGGCCTGCTACAGCTCTTTTGATCGCGACAGACCCACCTCTTCTGAGCAGTTTTCAAGATCGGATCCTCCTGAGCTTATCGGCTGACTCCCCTTTCAGTTCTCTAAGCACGTCTTTCCGTTAAGATCTGAGACGCTCCCTTCACCGTGGTACACGACTCGGGGAGGCCCCCTTCTCCTTTGACTCTTCCCCCCGAGATTGACTCTTCCCTTTCCTGTTAGGAAAGGAGGACAATGTCGCTTGTTACCTTACTAAGACCTTGAACCCTTTTTGGCTTTCCCCCCTCCAAGGAGGCCGTTAGTCCCTCCAGGCGTCATCCCCCTCCCCCCCGCTTGCGATGATTTTCGATTACCCTCCTTTCGGCACTTCTCTTCTGGCTCGCCACGCGGACTTGTTTTTTTTCTCGGGATTGATGAAGCGCGGCGCTGCGACAAGAGGCCCACTCGACTACTTTTTACATTATCCCCCTCCCCCTTCGACGCAGCGTCGCCCCCCCCTTGAGATACCGCCACTTCCTTTGCCCCCCCCCCCTCGAGATGGTTTCATTGAAGTCACCTCGCGGCGATAAACCTCTTTTCCGAACGTTACTCTTCCGCACTTTAGCTTTTCATGGGAGTGGAAAGCAAACACTGGATGGTCGGGCCCAATATACCATGTAAGTCTCCCCCCCCTTCCTGTTGTTGTTGTTCTTCCTTTTTTTTTTTCTTTCCTCCTGGTTACCGTGTTTTTTCTTTCCCCTACCCTTTTTCCCGCGAAGTGTCTCATCACCTAGTCCTCCTTTTTGCGTTGCTTCTTCGCTTCTTGCCCAAATCGAACATCTCCGTTGGGGTCCACCCGAATTTCAGCACTGGTGGGCGTCCCTTCGGGTTATGCGGAAGGTTCAGGAGTCCCTGTACGGAGTTTCTTTCTGTAGAAGCCGCCCCTCCGCCGCTTTTGTGGTTCTAACCGAACAATTTGGCGTAGACATATGGCGAGCTTACATTTCTCGATCCGTATCCCCTTGGCAAGCAGGTTGTGAATTTCTGCCTTGTCAGTTTTCTCACCTAATTTTGCCCCCCTGTTGAGTACGCCAAAGCGTTTCGTGTTACCTCTTCGGTTCCACCATCCTTGAATACGCAGTCCTTCCCCACCCCCCCTTGCAAACGGGTCCATCTCGTCCCATCTCTTAAAGCGATTCGCCCAGCTCCCCCCCCAGCTACCAAGCCCCCCTATCGCACATCGCCCTTGACAGAACTAGTGTCTCCCCTCCTGTCGACGCTGCACGAGACCCTGCGCTTCGCCTCGAAGAATCTTATCTACCTAAGACGGTTGTAGTAGCGTTCGAGAGTGAGACTCTCCCGGAGCTGTTTTTTCCGGTAAAATAGAACTATCTTTTTTTCTTGGGGGTGGGCTCTGGTGGTTCGGAGTTGGCTTTGAATGCTTTTTCTTTCTTTGACGCACTTCAACGGCTCCGGAACCCTTCTCAGGTTCCTCCTTTTTTCTAGTGAAAGTCCTGTCCGCTTTGGCTCGTCGCCCTTCTCCCCGTTCTGCGATACCTCGAGCCTTCCTCTTCGCTCCTCGTCAGCGCTGTTTTTTTGCGGCCCGACGGCTGGGAGTTTCCTCGTTTGCGCGAGCTTTTCGTCAATTTTAAGGCGCCGTGACAGCCTACCCCCCTTAGCGCCCCGTTTAGATCTCGTACTCGGCATACACCTGAGCCCCCTTTCTCGCAGGCCTTTCTCGTCCCTTCATGCTTCCTTTGACACCGGAAACGTCTGAGACTCTGATCAGGCTGCGGTATTCCGGGAATTCTCTTTGAAGAGCTTTTACGCTTGGTTATTAACCTGTACTATATCGGCCTTCCTAATTCTTACTTCGCTATCTCCTCGGCCACCGTGCGGGCTGTCTCCTAGATGCGGCACTTGATGATAGCTTCCAAACGCGTGAGCCCGGGGCTCCGCCAGACTTCTTTTCCCTCGAGGTCCGGAGAGCGGCACATCCTTCCTCTCTTTCGTTTCATTTTCAATACGAGGGATATCGCCTTTTTTTCCAATACGATGACTCCGCCCCTGAGCTACTTAGTTTAAGATCCTTGGCGGATTCTGTTTTTCGCAGAGATCCTAGTACTAGAGTAGTTACTTTTGCTCCCCCCTCGGCGACTTCAAGGTTAGTGAACCCCCCTCCCCCGTCTTTTTCCTCTGCGCATTACTTAGAAGGCCATTTTCCTCACCTTTCCCTGGGCCTCCTCTTAGTAATAGT
>Ga0179593_1735955_pt1 | contig 11325 bp, 9 predicted proteins | sample CZODoug2_1_08_16_FD_185931 | JGI IMG/M metagenome (GOLD analysis project Ga0179593, IMG submission 185931) | Vadose zone soil fungal communities from Angelo Coast Range Reserve, California, USA - CZODoug2_1_08_16fungal (PacBio error correction) | ecosystem: Environmental > Terrestrial > Soil >... | reverse complement strand
TTCCCCATCGGACAAGTGTCAACGGTTCCGCTTACGATGTTGGGAATTCTCTCCCCCGACCCTACGGCGGCGTCTCTTCAAACATTTTTTGATTTCCCTATTCCCCCCCGGAGATCCCCCCTTCTTTTTGAGCGGGTTTTTTTTTTGCCCAGAAACGGGCGAATTCGCCCTGTCGAAACTGGGTCGGCGGAACTCGGCAAGCGGCGTTTTTTCCCCCCGCCCCTCTCTATTTAGTGCCCCCTTTTTTAGAGTTTTCTCCACTCCGAGAAAAGATTTTTTTTATTTTTGATCGATTCACTGCCGCGTTTTCTTTTCACCCCTTTCTCTCTCAACGGGACTTGGTCAGTGCTTCTCTCTTTTTTGGGGCTTTTCTTTCTTTTTTAACCCTCCCCCCCCCTTTAATCGTGATTCCTCTCTTTTCAGCGCGTACGCCTTTGGGAAGTTCTGCTTTGTTTTCCTGGAGGGACGGAAGATCACGGCTCGCTCTGCCTGCTATGCGTCCCGACTTCTTTTTCTTCGGCTTCCTTCATCCTCGGCACGGGCAGAGTCTTTACGTTACACTCACAACAACACTGTGGGCATTGGTTGCTTTGCGACTCCCTTAAGCTATCCATCCCCCCCGTGACATTTTCCTTTTTCACCTCTGCCTCTCTCAAGTGACTCGTCGCTTGTCCTTGGATACTTAGTTATTCTGCATCTGAGGGCTGGACAGAACCAATTCATCCTATCTTTTCCCGTTCCCTTTTCCGACGGTTCTTTTCCCCCTCAAAGTTTGCAACATTCCATATGTCTCCTTTAAGCCTCTTCCCCCAGTGTCTTCCTCATTTTAGTTTTTCTTCAGGCCTTAGAGAGATTCACCCCCCCTCCAGTTTTTTTTTTATTAGTGTTGTCGCCATGCATATGAATGGACGGCAAGTTCCCTCGTAGTAGCAAGGTGCGTTTCTCTCTAGAGTCTCGATACCACCTGATTTTGTGTGCCCTTACTCCTCAGGTTTGCCACTAGGACGATTTGTATCTTAGGTTCCGAGAGTTGGCTTTCTCCAGTTAAGTCCGGTTACTGGGGGCATTCAGTACGCACTGCCCTCGTGCCCCAGTGATTCAATTAACCCCATGAGCACTGCCGTCCGCACCACCACCCTCCCCCCCCATTCAGCCCCCACACCCCCCACACCCCCCACCCCCCCCCACCCCCACCCCTCCCCACCCCACCCCACCCCCCCCCCCCCCCCCCCCCCCCCCCCCCACAAAAAAGACATATGCCTTGCGTATTCATGGTCATCCCCTGGGCCCTCTCACCCTCGAACAGCCTTGCTGTACCCTTTCCTGCCTTTTTAAGGCGCACCTCCCCCCTGGCGTTCCCACCACCGGCTGAGGCCCCTTCCAAATGATGGTTTTGAGGCCCCCAAGATCCCCCCCCTTTCCTCCTTTCAGAAGATTCTGTCTCTACCACGCGGCTTTTTTTTTGTCCTTGGTCGCTTGGTTCCCGCGTTCCCGCTCCCCTGAGTTGCGGGAAACCCCTTTTGGTCCCCCGATGCATGCGGCCCGTTAAAGTTTGACCCCGATGATTGTTCAAGACCTTTTTTTCGTTACTGTGGCGACGCCGTCCACCGCAGGAGCGTTGACGGACCTCTGAGTTTTTTTCCCTCCTGATGCTCAGTCCCCCTGACCCTCGGGGCCAGCACTGGACGACACTGGTTTAACCACTCCTCTGTGGTTCCGTTCTTTGGAACCCCGTTTGGTGACGGGGTCGTTCCGACCTGGGCGAGGTTAAAGGCCATTGATCCTCGGTCTTTTCCCTCCGCCACTTTTCCCGCATTCCTGCTGTGCATCGAGCTCCTGAGTCCCGCCCGGGTGAGTACTGGGGACAAGTCTGAAGATGGTTTTCTTCTCCTCCCGCCCTTCTTTTGGCCACTCGCACACCTGGTTGCGCGGATTCCCCCTTCGCAAGGAGCCCAAAGGAAACCAAAGAAAGGCCTGGCTGAGCTTCCCCAAGGACAGAGTTCGAAGCTGGTGTCGTAGATAACCTACACGTTCGGTCGAATTTGTCTCGGGCCAACACTGGCAAGTTTTAGGACCAAAACTTACTCCCCGATCGGAGCAGGTTCTTTGAGTGGTCCAAGTCTGTCCCCAACTCCGCCGAGGCCTCACTTTTGGCTCAGGGTTTTCGGGAACCAGGGTTGGGCCGTTCGGCGTGGTGCTAACATTTTAGAGGGTCCTTCTTGTGAACACGTCTTCATTGTTTTTAGAGCTCTTGGGCGCAGAGATTTGGGACTCTGAGCCCCTGTACCCTGTTGAAATATTTCGACGCTCCCTTTTAGTAACCCATACAACAAATGTTTTTCCCAAAGGGAATCACCCCATCACACCGGTAAAATGGTGGGATACCTGCTGATGTGTTTCCGTCCTCTCAGGCCCCCCGGGTCTTTTTCTCCCCCTGTTCATCCGCTTTCCTCACGGATGGTTTTCGTCATTTCGACGCCCTGCTGATCAAATTGTATTTTCTTCACCCAAGCTTTACTTTTGGTTCCGGTATAATGGTTTCTTCTTCCCCCCTTTCAGCGCTCTACGGACCTGGCGACAGAGACCCCCTGTAATTCCGTTGCCCATTCGAGGTGTGCCATCAAAGACTCCCCGTCTCCCGGGGTCTCCCCTTCATTCCCCGCACTTTGAGAATCTCTTCCGTTTCAGATCCCTTCATACGTTCCTTTCCTGAGGTGTAACAGGCTCCCTATTCCCTGTTCTCAGGTGCTTCCAACTCTCTATTCTGATTCTCCCATCGTAAGAAAAAACCTCCATCTTCTGATTTGCCCCGGTGCCTTCCGCGCGCGTAGTTCTTACGTGAGTTACCTTCGCACTCCTTACAACCAATCAAACTCTCTTCCGATCTGTGCCTCCTGGAAAAGTGTTTACCTTTCCCAAACCCGCCTGAAACTTTGCCAAACAAGGCTACTGCGTGTCCCTCCCCCAAGAAAGGGCAGCCGGCTCTGTTTTTGAAGGAGTTTAAGGTCCCCTCTTTCTGCAGTGCCCTTCCTTTAGAGCGACTTACATGTCTGCCTGTCCGACAAGCAGATTTCCCCCTTTGCATCTTATTTTTCATAAGTTGTTTTCGTGGCCCCCGGAAGAATTCGCCCGATGCTCTAACAGTGGCCCCCTTCCTCCCCAGGCGGATTCAGTTCTTCTCGAACTCCCCCCTTCTTGAAATTGTTTTTTTCCCTTCTGAAACGACTTCGCTGAAACTGGTTTTAGTTGGGTGTGCTGTCACGGGGCACTGAGTATAAGGGTGGTTGCCCCTCTGAGTTCTTTCCCCTGTTTTTCGGTCCTTTCATTAAAGCAGCGTGAACCGCACGCTCGGCGAAGCGTTTCAAGGCACAAATCATGACCTCCTTTGTTTTGGGATGTTCAGCCATGCGCTCTATCACTCTTACTTGAGTTGATACAGGGAAAGGTAAGTCCCCAATGCCCTTGGTATCAAATTCATCCCCACTTACCTTTTTCAGACGATTTTTTTTTTTTCCACATTATACTTTCTTCTTTCCTTCCGATTTACAAATTTTTCAGAGGGTCTACACCACCTCGAATGGTCCCCCCGGCCTTAGAGTAGCCGAGTCCCGTACACGAGAGGCTTTTTTCACTCAAATTCCTCATCTAAGGGGCATTTATAAAACTAAGAATTCTCGTTAGATTTTTCGTAGCCTCCCCGAATGCCCCCCCGCAGCCCCTTGATATCCCTCTCATCAGTACCAGGTCGTTTGACCTGTTTTTGAGGGTTAATTCAGAGCCATCCATATCCACCAACATTCCCCGTTGTGAGGGTTTCCCTCTTCACATGTTTCACTTTTTGTTGCTTTTTGACTCCTGGCTTCTTCCTGCTTTTTATGCTGGCCAACGCGTACCGTAGGGGCGAAGCGTTACCCAACTTCTTCACCCCACCTAAGCACCGTCCTTGCCATCACACGCCTCCCACCGTGCCCCTGTGAGCCGGCCCATCGTAGTCCCGTTCCTGGCCCGCTTCACCACTTTGTGACTTTCTTAGACCCCTCTTCAACTCTGCCCCAAAGCAAAATGCGATTTTTCTGGGTAAGTTTTTTTGATTCCCCCCGGGCCCTTTGTCCATTGGACTTGACCACTTGGACCGAAAGCTGAAAGGGTATTTCTAGAGAAGAAAGCCCTTTTTTAACCGACATCCCCCATAGTGAATTGTGTGGGATGTCTGACCGCAGGGTTTGGGTCCCCTAAAGCGCCCTTCGTTTTCGAGCATTACTTTTTTTTTTTTCCTTGGCTTCTTTCGTTTTCGCGACAATCTTCAAGCTTTTCTCCCAGTCTCCCCCCCTCAGTCTCTTGATGGCCCCTAGGCCTGGCTCAGGTCCAGCGGGCGGTCAGCGAGGACGATGCGATACCAATGTTTTTGATGGTCCCTTTCTCAATTGGCTTTTTCCCCCGTCACCAAACTGTTCCTGACCTTTCCCGCCGACTCGCATTGGCCTGGCGCACTTTGGTGTCACCAGTTGGTGCTGGTTTGTTTCATCACCCTTCCCCCACGGCTTGCGCGTAGAGTCCGTAACCTGTCCTTTGGGTGACTTTTCCTCGTTCTTTTTTTCAAAACTTGCACATTTTTTTTTTTGTTTCATCCTTTTTTCAACCTTGTGCCATGCCAGTTTCAAACTTTTGCTCCAGCCGAGCAGACTGCTTCACGTCTTTTCAAGCCTCCGAATCTCCTGGAAGCTTTTGATTAAAGAACGTCTTCCGTGGCGGGGTGAGTGCGCTTTTGGTTTACCCCTGTCCAGATCCCTTGGGATGTCTCCCTAAGAGTGGTGGGAGCGGCAAGGGGCTTTGATGTTCCTTGCTTTTTTGATGTCCCTCCACGACACGCCTTTTTTCTTTTTTATGGTTAGAGGGCCGGCTGGGGATGCAATGACTCCTCAGCCTTATGTCTTCTTTCCCTGTGCCGTCGGGGAGTGTGTTATCACTTCCAAGGGAGAGGTTCCTAAGGCCTCTCCAAACCAACATTTATGACCCGCTCCACGTCCCAGCCTCTCTCCTACCCTCCCCCCCTATGAACCCTTCTTTGATTACCCCCATCGTCCTCTTTTGGAACCCTTCGCTGAGCCATTCCCCATTAGCCCTTCGGGTTTTTCCGATTGCGCGATTGCCTCCCTTAACGCTCCTAATACGCTTTCCCTTGTCCCGCTTAAGATGCTTGCGCTCTCCACGAACGGAATACTTTGGGCAATCTATAGCGAGCTGTCACTCTTCAGAGCGAATCTCCCTCCCCCTTTCCCGACGCCTTTTCCTCATGGTTGAGAGGTTCCCTGAAACAGTAATGATCAATGTGGCTGGCATCTTAGGAAATCACATCGCCTTTTCTTTCTTCCCTTTCCCCCCACTTAGTCTTCATTGACTTGGTTCTTCCTTCCCCTAATGCCTTAAGATAAATGTTCTTCTTTTTTCTTGGGCCCGTGCTTTTTTCCTGCCCCCTCCCCTGTGATACAATTCCCCACCCTTTTTTGAGGCTAGCTTAATTTCTCGGAAACAGCACCAATACCCAGGGGTTTCTTTCCCTAATCCTGAAGACGTTTCTCCTTTCTCTTTTTCCTGACTTTCTCTTCCGTTGCCCCTTCCTTTACGATTTTTTTTTGGTCAGAGTGCAGATTCCCGCCGTTTCCTGTCCTCCATGTTTCAAAACCCCCCCTGCTTTGGTCTCCTTTGCTGGGCAGGGTCGTAGTACGATCCTTCCGTCTTGAAGTAGATTTAACCCCTCTTTCCAAAGACCTTTTCCCACTTTCTTATAAACATCCTTTTTTCGTTCCGTACGCCCCTCGTTCTCAAAATGCGAACCACTCCCGCTTCGTTATCCAAAATGGGCCACCTTCTTTCTTTAGTTTTTTCTCCACTCTTTTTCGTATCACCCACTTTTAGTTTTTGCGGAACCCCCCCTGCCTTTGCCGGGGATCCCTTTTTCCCCCAGTTTTGCGACGGCCCTTGTTCTGTGGCCCCCCCGCGCCCAACCAAGATTTGTGAATCTCCCGTATGACTTAGATTTTCCTCGTTCCCCCTTTTGCATCTTGACGTCTGTTTCGGATCCCGTCACGGAACTCCGCGTCACTTTCCCAACATCAATAGATCCCTCAAAGAAGATTTTTTTTATCTGGGAACCTTCTTTGGACTTCCAGGAATTGGGAGCAATGTGTCAGGCATCGTCTCTGCCCAATCCTGTGGTTTTGTCCCCTGGTTCAAGATGTTACCTTCCCTCCATTTCCGACGCTTTTTCTTTAAAGGCGCGAACTGGTTCGCCCTGTTTTTGGCGTAGTCCCGCCCTCCCCTTTAAAACTCGTCTGACGGTTTCCTTTAATCCTTTTGCCTATTAAAGTTATCCTGCCTTAGTTTTTATCCCCCTCTTGGGGTCCTTTCCAGCAAACCCTCCCTATCTTGTGAGCTTTTTGTTTTCCCAGATTTTTCACACTTACACTTTTCCCAACTATTTTATTTGAGTGTCATAAGTGATTGTCCCAGAATTCGCGGCCACCTAAGGTTCCTTTCCCTTGCATATTCTTTCCCCCAACAGTTTTTAATTTGCCTTATTTTTGGGAAACTCCTCATATCCCATCCTGCCCCGAAACTGAAGGCCATTTTTTCACAAACTTTTCCCTTTTTTTAGGAATTCATAGCCCTCTTGCGAGTACAACTTTCGATTTGCCAAGATTATCCCACCTTTTTCTCACTTCCGAACCCCCGCAGAGCTTCTTACCGTGAACTTGAATTTTTCCCCTTTCTCTGTGTTTTCTTTACAGCGCCTTTGCTGTTGATGCCGTTTTGATTTTTTCCCATCCCTCTAGGCCCCCTTCCACCGGCCCAAGGGTCTTTCCCTTCCCGACGGCGGCAAAACCAACCTCAGACTGTCTCAAACTGGTGAACTGGATCGCCCCCCCCTGATATAGTCTTTTCGGAGCGGGGATGGCCTTTTTGGCTTTGTTCTTATTTTTCCTCCGGGGGTCTTTTTGGTTCCCCCTTTTTCCTTTTCACTCAGGGCTCCCGTGAGTTTTTGGATCTAACGGTGGCGGGGTTCTGTGAGGAGAATTCATTGATGTTGCCCAGATTATTGTCCGATTTGAGCCTTTCATTCAGTTTCCTCTGCGCTTTTCTGAATCCCAAGTGAAGGCGGGTTTCATTTTCAGCAGGCGGTCACTTTTCGGAAGTGGATCCTCTTTTTCTTTTCCTCCCCTGATCTTTGATTGGTTCTACAGCTCAGCATCCTTCCCTTGGGTTTCCTCTCTCTCTTTCCCCTGTGTGGTTTCAGTTTAGGATACTACCGCTGATGCCGCCTTGCGTTAGGGCAACGTTCAATTCATTGTTCTCCCCAAAGGACGTATTTGTTTCCTTTTCCTTTTCCCTCACTCACTTCTTCTGAAAAGTGCCTCCCTTCAAATTTCCTTTTTTTTTTTGCACTTTTTTCTCCTCTAACATGGCGCAGATCTTCCTTAAAACCAGCAGTAGCAACTTGGCCCATCGACAATGATATTTGGAAAAATAACTTCTTATTCCTCAATGTTCTTGCTCAGTTCTTGCCCCACCCCTCCCCCCCCCCCCCCCCCCCCCCCCCCCCCCACCCCCCCCCACTGAGATGGATCACCAGAGCCCGTTCCCTTTGTCAAAGCCCCCCTGCATGACCCACCTCTGACCCTTGCCTCCGAGACCAATTTTCTCAAACCAGGAGCGATCACATTTTTGTCCGTTTTCAGGTGAGCCCAGTGCCTTCCGGTTTTGCCTTCTCTCTGCTTTTTTGTTTAAGATTTTCCGTACCCACACTCCATGTGCTGGGACCCCCAATCAGGCCGGAGGGCAAGCAACAGACAAAAACGCTTTCTTTTAAGGACTTATTTTTCCTTTGTGTTCCTCGTTCTCTTAGCTTTCAGGAACGCTGGCGTAGGAACTGGCAAATGGCGAGCAGGGTGCCTGACCCGTCTATTTCTATTGACTTTTTCCCTCACATCGAGTGCCCTGTGCCTCGTAGGGGAATCCTTCAGGTCCTTTTTTTGGATGGTTTGCACTCCCCCCTCCGTGACAACCCCCCCCATAACCTTAAACCCTTTAACATGCCACCTGCCGGTTTGTGTTGCACGCGCTCTGTATCTCTTTTAAACCCCCAAACCTCCTTACTCATTCTCAGTGGAAACCTGGACCCGGCTCCCCATCTAGGTCATGTTGCGATGGTGGACTTCACCCTCTTTTATTTGAAAACATTATTTTTTATAGCTTCCCCCTTAAAGCTTCTCGCTTCAAACAAGCTCTTCCTTGGACGTACGAACCTCTTCAATGTGGAACCTGATCCCTCCAGGCTGCCGGCTCCCGCCGTGTCCTACTGGCGGGGTGTACCCCCACTGAACTCCTACAGGCTTTTTCCGATCTTTATGACCCCCTTGCTCCGTGACACAGTTCTTCCTTTACCTGTATATCCAGTCTTTTTGAAGCGCTCTGTCGCCCACGATCTACACATCTTCGGCTTTTTTCTCTGTTTGTACGCTTGACCCATTGTTTACGATTGCCGATTTGAGGGACCTCGAACTACGTCTCTTTCCGCACTGGACTCCGCGGCTTGTTAATCCTATCACTTTCACCCAATTTTTTGCGCGTGGGGAGTTGGCACAAAACAGACTTGCTATCCGCCTTCTGCACTTGTCCCCGTCTTTTTCCATGCTTTCTCCTCAAGAGAGCTTTCGTTATCTGACGTTCGCCGACGAGAAACAGAAGTTTCATTTTATCGAAGCGGTGGTTCACGCCAGTTGATACCCCCCCCTCTGGATTTTCTTGTTATTACCTTTCCTCTGTTTGCTCTAAGGGTTGTTTTTTCCTTCAACCTCAGCCTAATCACGCACGCTCGTGATTCGGTACTTCTCTCCGTGCGTACGAAACCCCTTGCCGGGAAAGAGTGGATGGTTCCCTTTTGGTTTTCCTTTCATTCTTTGACGCTTTACCGCGTCCAAAGAGTTTGAATCTTTCCCCTCGTCTCCCTTATTTCCCAGTCCCCCCCCCCCCCCCCCCTCCCCCCCCCCCCCCCCCCCCCCATCCTTTCCCCTTTGCGTCTTCTTCTCTTTTTTCCTGAGTAAAGCCCCCTTCCCCCTGTGTTTGTTTCTGTTCGAAACTAAGCTACCATCCCCGGTGACAGTTTCTTATAACCTGGTTCGGTTAATCGCTGCCTTTCCTTGGAGTTTTCCACTCGGTTTTTTTTGTACTTTCCCTATCTGCAGATCTGAGTGACTTTTCCCCCCCAAAGCCAATTTATCGACGAGTGTAAGTGAACTCGCGCTGTTCGTTCCTACATGAATCTGCCCCTACTGCTTACCTTTTTCTGGAAATCTTTTCGCTATGAAACCCGTTGCCAGATAAGATAGTTTCCCTCCGTGGTTGGCACTAGTCGTTGCGTACTGCTAGTTCCTGCCTAGTCCCTTTGTCTCCCCCCCCTTTTCGTCGTTCCGCGGCATGCAAATGATAAAACCTGGCGTAGGGGATTTCCTCCGGCCTTCACCTCTGTTCCTTGTGTCATTCGTGTCTTTCTAGTCATTGGAATGGCTCGTTAGGTCTAACGGGGCTTGAGCCCGCCGTAATTCAACGTCCCGACCCTCTCGGATTTTTTTCCCTTCCGTACAAACCATGACTAGCTCTTCTCTTTATCCAGGGCCCTCTCCACCCCTCGAACACCCTCTTCGGCCTTGCGAAGGCTCAGGCCAACTTCCGCACCTCCTGGTTTCCCAACACCTTCTGTCATACCATTTTGCCCAGGTCTCCCCAGCAGCAAATACTCTGTATTTGCCAGGCCCCTTTCCAGGGTGGATTTTTTGCTGCCAGGTTTGCTCTCGTGCCGTTGAGTCCTTCTTTGGGCAATTTTTGGAGTAATGATGTTTTACAGTGGTTTTCTTCCAACAGCTTTTCCTGGTGTCCTCCCCGCTAATGTGACCAGCTTGCGGTTCCTGCACTCCTTACATGTGCCGGACGTGAGGTTGACTTCGATGCGTGACCCGAATCGCGGCTCGCCTCCCTGACTCCTTTTTGCGCCCTCCTTTTTCCCCGATCCCCTTTTTTCGATTTGGAACAGTTTACGGGGTCGATACGCCAGACCCAAATGGTTTCGTTACTTTATGTCTTTTTCGGTTTTTTGGACCTACGCCTTTGACCCCTGGACATGAGCATCTTTTCCTTTCCGAGCTTTGCTGCCCTGGGTGCGGAATCCTTGGAGAATTCTTGACTTCTATTGCAGCCCCTGTTCCCCCGGATTGTTCCCCCATCGAACACCCCGCTATGTAAACCCTTCTGCCTTTCAACGTCTTTCTTCCGTCTTTCCATGCAACTTTTGCGTAGATATTAAAAGCCTCGGTGCAGTTCTTGACGCTGGGCCCCCCTTCTCTCTGGACTTGGTTCCCACAAACAGTATGTGAAGTGGCATTGTGGCAGACTTTGAAAGGATTTGTCCCCCTCTCCTTTCCTTTCCAAGGGTCCCTGGCGGGTGTTCACCACGGGCTGTTTGGCTTACGTGGGATGACCCACCAGTGTTTTTTTTTTCACACTTCTCATAAGTTTGGGGAAGCATTGCGGCGCTCTTGGAGGGCCTTCTCGCACCTCAGGTAAACTTTTCCCTACAATCCCCTTTAGAGCTATGCTTTTTTCCCAGCAGCAATGCTTCTAACTCGATACCTCAAGCCCCATCACACCTTGTCCTGGTTTTTTTGCTTCTCTTCCCAGTGTCCGAGGGTGTTCTGTCATTCTGCTTCCGGCTGTGGCTGCCAGTTCTTGCTTCCCCCCGTCCCGCTTTCCCCCCTAAATCCCCCTCGTAAGATTCTTTTTTTTTCCGGGACTCCTGAACGCGATGACCCGTTCGCTTTCGGCTCGGGCGAGAGTTTACCTTGTGCGCCAGTCAGGTGTACCATAAAAGATCTCCCGTATTCTGGGTCCTCTTTCATCAGCGGATCTGGAGCACTTCCGTAGATTTTAGTATCCTCTTCTTTTTCATTGATTCTACAAGGCATTCCTTCCATTCGTTTGCTCAATCTCTATGTATCTCTTTTTAGGGGCTACTACTTTCTACTCCCCCCCATGCTTTTTTCTGCCTTCGACGTTTTTAGTCTCTCACGCCCGTTCCACACCAAATCGGCACCCTCTGAAGAGTTTGGCCCAGCGCTTAATTCTGCACCCAAGAATTTCCTTTTTTTTCAAAAACCGGCCTTTTACGCCCGATTCTCTGGCTTTTGCCGTGGACTGTTATGTAGCAGTACGGCTCCCTGCATTCTCCCTTGAATTCCAGACTCTTACTTTTTTGATATCATCCAATTTCCTGCC
>Ga0179593_1628817_pt1 | contig 11325 bp, 21 predicted proteins | sample CZODoug2_1_08_16_FD_185931 | JGI IMG/M metagenome (GOLD analysis project Ga0179593, IMG submission 185931) | Vadose zone soil fungal communities from Angelo Coast Range Reserve, California, USA - CZODoug2_1_08_16fungal (PacBio error correction) | ecosystem: Environmental > Terrestrial > Soil >... | reverse complement strand
ATCGGCTTCTCTTCCCCTTCTTCTTCTCCTTCCCAGACTTCTCCTACCTCCCTCTTTCCCTTCCTTTCCGGCTCGACAGCGAGGTCGGACAAGACCGAGAGCTCTCCCCTTTTTTTTCCCTTCTTTTTCTTACTCCTTTCTCCCCCCCTTTTTTTTCTCCTTTCCTTCCCCTTTCCCCCGTCGAAGAAAAGACGAGAAGCAGTTAGGCGCGATAGCCTTCACCGCGCCCTCCTCCCTTCTTTTTTTTGAGTTTCCTCTCCCTTTTTTCCCCTTCCCTCTCTTCTTCCCACTGAAAGAGGATGATGCCGACGCCCCCCGCCGCTGTTCCCCCCCCCTTTTAAATCTTTCTTCTCTCTTTCCGTGAAAAATGTAAAAATACATGGAAGCGTCCCCCGGCCCCCCCCTCCTTCTCTCGGAAGGAAAGGTAAGCATCTAGGCATTCTTCTCCTTCCTTGAAGACCTTCCCTCTCCCCCGGACGTCGCTGCCGCCCCCTCCATTTTCCCTTTTTCCTTTTTCTTCCCTTATCTCTTCTCCTCCGCCGCGGAGGACATTGATATACGAGTAGTTGATACCGATCGCGGTTCCTCCTCCTCTTTTTTCCTTCCGATGTTAATAAAAGAGCAGCACGTCATTCCCCTTCCCCCTTTTTCCCCCCCCTTTTCCCTCTAGTAGTTTTTTTTCTTCCCCCTCTTCCCCCTCCCGTGAGGCGTTAAGCTAAGGACAAGATACTGCCAGCGCGCTCCCTTTTTTCCTTTTCCAAGCCTCTCTCCCCTCTTTTTTTTTTTTTCTTTTCCTTTTTTTCGGCTCCCCGGATAGAGAAAGGGCTCAGGTCTTTTCTCTTCTTCTTTTTCCTCTTTTCCCCGCAAACCCTCCCTTTTCCCTTTTTTTTCTCTTCTCTCATCTTTTTTCTCCCTTGGCAGACACGGTGATTGGCGGGAGAGCGCCATTCACCATGCGGAGCCTCCCCCTTTTCTGCACTTTCCCTCCCCCCTCTCCCTTCCTCCTCTTTTCCCCTACTTCCGGAGGAAGAAGAGACGCCCAGAAAAGCCCTTCCCCTTCCTTTTCCCCCCTTCCCTCTTTCTTTCCTCTCTTTCACCCTCATGTAAGGAGTAGGAAGATAGGACAGTTCCCCTTCCCTCCTTTTCCCTTTCCCCTGGATTTTCCATTCCCCTCCCTTTCTTTCCTCCCCTCTCAGGAAGAGGAAGGAAGGTGATTTCCCTTTTCCTCAGTCCCCTTTTTTCTTCTTTCCTCCTACCCCGTCCCCTCCTGTGTAGATAAAGTAGGAGGAGGAGATCGGCATAGGCTTGCCCCCCCCTTCTTCCCCCTTTCCGTGCCCCCCTTCCCTCTTTTTTCCTTTCCCTCCTCGCGGTAATTTGATAATAATGCGAGGTGCGACCTCTTTTCCCGTAGCCCCCCCCTTCCCCTCCCTTCTCTCGGAAAAATCCGATGCGCGGGAACCCATTCTTTCCTTTTTTCTATGCTTTTTTCCCTCCCCCCCCTTTTTTCTCTGCCAAGGGGGGATATATATATCTTTCCTCCCCCTCCTCCTCTTTTTTTCGGAAGGGGGGGAGAGTGACGCCTCCTTCTTTCCAACCCTCTCCCTCCCCCCTCCCCTTTTCCCGAATTTTTAAGAGAAGAGGATTGTTTCCTTTATCCCCCCCCCCCCCCCTTCCCCCCCTAGAGAGAAAGGAAACCCCTCCCCCCCCCACCTTCTCTTTTTGGAGTATAAAACTTCGACGGGCAAGGGACGCCCCCCCTCTTTCCCTCCCCCCTCCCAGATGTTCTCCGCCCCCCTTCCCTCCCATCTCTGCTTAATGGTAGAAGAGAAAAGAAAATCAGAAGAAGGAATCTCCCCTCCCCTCTCTTTCTTTTTCCCCCCCCTCCCTTTTTTCCCCTCTCTGAAGGAGAGGGAGGGAGATAGTGATAGAGGGAGGGTTCTCTCCCGATTCTCTCCCTTCCCCTCTTTCAAATTCATCCCGGCCGATCGGCGCGAGAAGGAAATGCGTTTTATCCTTTCTCCCCCGGACCTTTTGATGGAGGAAAAAGAAGAAACAGAGGGAAGGGCTGTTCCCTTTCTTTCCCCTTTACTTCCCTTTTTTCCCTCCTTCATGATAGGCGTGCAATTCATCCTCCTTTTCCTTTTTTCCCTCCCGGTGGTGTCGATCAAACAGAGTATGCCGGGCATGTCCTCCTCCCTTCTCCCCCCCTTTTTCTTCTTTTTTCTTGTGCCGGCGAATCCAACCAATGTCAACCAGGGGTGGGGGCCCTCTTTCCTCCTCTTTCGGTCCTTATCCCCCTCTGAATAAAAAAGCAGGAGAGTTAAGACCTGGGGTTCCCTCTTCCCCTCCTTTTCATAAATCTTCCCTCCCTCCCTTCCCTCCCCTTCTTAGGAGAGATGCAGGAGATTGGACTGAGCCTTACCTCCTTCCCTTCCTCCCCTCTGATTCCTTATATCCCTTCTTTTCCTTTTTCCCCCTCCAATGAGGGGCAGAAGTGATGAGATGGGAGGAAATCGTCCTTCCCTCCCTCCTTTTTCAAAACCTCTCTTTCCCCTTCCTTCTCTTCTTCTTATAAATAGAGCGTAAGAGGGAAAGTTAAAGTGATACGTTCCCCTCTTCTTCCTTCTGGCCCTTTTTTTCCCTTCCCCCCCCCTTATAGGGTGGTCTCAGGATGAAGGATTCTTTCTTTTCGCCCTTCCTCTCTCTTCCTTTTTCTCCCCCCTTCCGGCGTGTCGGTGGACCTTTTCCCCCTTCCCCTCCCCCCTTTTCTTTCTTCCGAAACGAGAGAAAACATTCTTATTAACACAGCGGCGGTTTTTTTTTTTTTATTCCCCCCCTTCCCCCCCTTCTTCTTTCTGATGGAGAAGGCGAGGATAGAAAGGACAAGGATGCGACCCCTCCCCTTCCCTCCTCCCCTAGGATATTTCCTCCATCCTAGGTTTTAGAAGGGGTCTTTCCCTTTTTTTTTTCCCCCTTTCAAGAGAGTAGATAGATTTCTCCCTTCTTTAAGTCCTTTTCCCCGCCTCCGTCGGAGGAGAAGGAAAATCGCCAGCTCCCTTCCCTTCCCTTTTCTTTTTTCTTTCAGTTTCGTCTCCCCCTTCGCCCTTGTTTTTCGTCGCGCGGAAGGCGAAAGAGGAATCGGCCGTCTCCTCTTCCTTTTTGTTGTTGTTTCTCTCTCTCCTTCTCCCCCCCCCCTTCCTGATCTCGATCTTGAGAATTAAGAGTCTCCCTCTCTTCCTTTTCATGTTTTCCCTCCCTCCCCTTTTTTCCCTTCTCTCTATCCGAGATTGGGCGAGTTGCAGAGATCGATAGGAGGCGGGTTTTTCCCCTCTCTTGTTACGCCCCTTCCCCTCTTTTCTCCCTTCTCCCCTTCCCCCCAAGTAGAAAAAGAGGAGAAGAATTTAGGCGCTATTTTCTCCTCCCTTTTTTTTTCCTTCAGTTTTTTCCCCTCTTTTCCCCCTTTCCCCTCGAGAAGAATGATGGAAATGAAGGTGGAGAAGAGATGCTTGTCCCCCCCAGCCTCCTTTCTTCTTTTCTCTCTCTTAGTTTAGAGAAGAAAGGATTACGGTTTTTTTTTATTTCTCTCTTCCTCCCTCCTGCTTTTTTTTTCTTCCCTCCTTTTTATAAAAAGAAGGAGATCGTCCTCCCTCTCTACTCCCCCTTTCCCCCCTCGAAACCCTCCCTTCATCTCCCCCCTCCCCTCTTACTGCAGGGGAAAGAAGCATATACACCCCTCCCTCCTCTTTTCAACCGTGCCTGGCTCTCTTTTTCCTTTTTCTCTTCCGAGTAGTTGATAAAGAGAGAGGTTTTTTTTTTTCCCCCTTCTTCCTTCCCCCCCTTCTCCCTTTCAGGACAGAATGGCGTGAAGGGCTGATGGCCTTTTTTTTCCCTCTTCCGGCGCCTCCGTCGCGTCCTAGAAGTAGAAACGACAGGAGAGTTCCGCTCGTCCATCTTTCGTAGTCTCCCCCCTCCTCCCCCCTTTCTTTTCCTCGATAGTAAATGAAGGCGTTGTGCTCCTCCTTTTTTTAGGTTTCTTCCTCTTTCCTTCCCCCCCCTTTTAGCAGAGGAGGAGAGAGAAGGCTCCTTTCAATATCCCCCCCTCCCCCCTTGTGGATAGATTCCTTTTCTTCTTCCCATTCCTCCCTCCTTTCTCTCCCCCTTTCCCCCTCTGAGAATGAAGGAATAAATATGATTGATAGACACCCTTTTTTTTCTTTTTGATCCCCCCCCTTTTTTCCCTCCTCTCTTATGAAGATAGGAAAGATGAAGGCGGACCTCCCTCTCCTCCTACTTTCCCCCCCCCCCCCCTTTTTTTTTTTTCTTTTTCTAGGTAGAGAAAGAGATAAAAAAGAATGTAAGGAGTAGCCTCCTCTTTTCCCCCTCCCCCCTCCCCTTCCCCCCTTCCCCCCCCCTTCCCCCACCCCTCGAGAAAGATATAAGACAAGAGAAGGAAGCTTCCTTCTTTCCTCTTCTCGACTTTTTTTCTCTTTTCCCTTCTTTTCTTAGGAAGGTGGGAGATGAGACCCTTAACCTCCTGGGAGCCCTTCCTTTCTTCCTTTCCCCCCCCTTCCTCTTCTCTTTTTCTTCCTTGAAGAGAGGGGTGGGAGAAGCCCCCTCTCCTCCCCTCGAACTCTTCTTCCTTTTCTTTCTCCCTGTCTTAGAAAGGGAAGAGAGAAAGAAAGAAGTCTCTTCCACCCTGAGGTAGTTCTCTCTCCCTCGATCTCTTCTTTTCCCCTCTTCTCCCCCCCCAATTATGCTGCCTTCCTACTTTCCCTTTTCCCGGAGGATCTCCTTTTGGCGTTACTATGCAAGAAAAGAAGGATTTCTTCCTCATAGAAACCCCCCCTCCTATTTTTTTGTTTCTTCCCCCCTTTCATCGAAAGAAGAAAGGGGGACAGAGCAGTCTTTCTTTTTTTTTCTTGACACTCCCGGTCATAAAAAAGGAAAAAGAGAACTGTATCCTTCTTTCCCATTCAAGAGAGATTTTTTCTTTTCCCCTTTGGCCTTCCTCCCCCCCCCTCTCGACCGCGAGAAGTGGTGGAAGATGGGCAAGACGCTTCCTCTCCCTCTCCCCGTTTCCCCTTTTTTTTCCCCCCTCCCCTGCCCGAAGAAGGAATGAGAATGAAGAACTATATTCCCCCTTCCTCCCAAGCTTTCCCCCCCCCTCCCCTCTTTTTCGAGAGGCAGAGAGGGGTCCAGATTCTTCCTTTTTTTCCTCTTTTCCTCCTTTTTTCTAGCGGGGAGGAAGAATGAAAGGAGGTGAGAGCGTTCTCTCCCCCCCTCCCCTCCCCCCAGAAGTCCCCGATTTTTCTTTTCCGCCGGAAGAGGGGCCGATTCTGCCTCCTTCGATGAAATGGCCTTCCTTCTCCCCTTCCGGTTGGGGCAGCACCGTGGCTTTCCCTTCACTCCCCTCCTTTTCTTTTTTTTTCCCCTCCCCGGCGCATATTTAGGAAGAAAATAGTGGACTTTTTCCTCTTCCCTGTTTCCCCCTCTTCCTTTCTCCCTTCCCGCCAAGTAGATAGGAAATACTGCGGCTCTCCCCTTTCTCCCCACCCTTCTTTTTTTTTTTTCTCCGTGCCTGATAACAGCAGCATGGACTTTCCTCCCCAACTTCCTCCTTCTTTTTTTTTTTCTCTTCCTGTCTGGAAGGAAGCTTGGAATGAGCGGAAAGCCTCCTGGTCTTCCCTCTTCTTCTCTTTTCTTTTTTTCGAGCTTTCCCCCTCTCGCTTTTTTCCCAGGAAAAGAAGAAGGAAAGAAAATGTCTGGTCCTGCTCTTCCCCATTCTTTCTTTTCTCTTTTCTTCCCCCCCCCCCGCCGATCGGGAGAAAAAGAAGAGGAGAGAAAGGGGAAGAGCGCGGGTATTCTACCCCTTTTTTCCCCTTTGCACCTGTTCCTCCCTCTTTTTCTTTCTCTTCTTGGAAGGAGGAAGAGACTTTTTTTTTTCTTTCTAGAGTATATTAGAGAAGTCCCTTTTCCCCCCTTCATCTCTCCCTCTTCGTGTCGACCAGCAAGCCGCTGCCATGTCTTTTCCCTTTTCCCTGATTTTTTTCCTTTCCCTCCAAAGCGGCGGGGGGAGTCGGAATAATCTTGTCAGTTTTCCCTCCCCCCTTTTTTTGCACCCTCCTTCTTCTTCTTTATCGCCAAGGCACAACGGCTGACGGAAAAACAGTGCTCTATTTCGCTCTTTCCTCCTTCTTCCCTAACGTCTTCTTCTTTTTTTCTTTTTTTTTTCCCCCTTTCCCCTTCTGTCAGAGAGATTGAGTAAGGCAGTTCTTCCTTTCTCTTTTTTTGAGTCGGCACCTTCCCTTTCCTCCTGAAAGAGAAAAAAGAGGGGGGCGGGTGGTGGGCTCCTTCCTAGCTCTCATTGGAAAGAAGAGGGAGACAGTTTTCTTTTCCACTCGAGGAAGGAGAGTCTTCGAGAGGACGGAAGGAGAAAGAGAGAGTAGGGCCGTCCCTTTCCCCCCTTGGAAGAGCTCAGTGTTGTTTTATTTTATTATCTTCGGAAAATAAGGAAGAGAAATTATCTCACGTCTCCTTCTCTCTCCCCTTTCCCCGGGCTAGAAGGAGAAGAGAATAAGCATTGTCTTCTACCTTTTGGATTCCCGACCTCATTCCTTTCCTCTTTCAGGAGAAGAGGAGGAGGAGGGGGTCCCGCCTCCCCCTTCCGACGTCCCGTCCTTTTCCCCCCTCCGAGGAAGGGGAAGGGCAAACCCTTTCCCCACCGCTTCTCCCCTTTCTTAGATCCTTCCGACTCCCTCCTTATTTTTTGGTCCGATGTGCCTTGGCGATCCGCAGCCGTCTCCCTCTCTTTCTTTTCCTCCCCGAGGATGATGCAGAAGAAAAAAAGCCGCTTTTTTCCCCCCCCCTCCCCCCGGTGATGTCTCTTTCTTTTTTCCCCCTTTCCTCCCCCCTCCCCTTTCGCACCAGCAGGCGCTAGGCAAGGCAGTACGCATCTCGGCCTCGTCTCCCTTCCTTTTAGACCCCTCTCTTTTCTCTCCTTTCCCTCCCCCTCCAGCCGCATGTTGCCCAAGGATAAAGGGAAATGGAAGAGGACGGCTCTTTCTCCTCCTCCCCTTTTTTCCGACCCTCCTCCCCCTTCTCCCCTTCCCTTTCCTCCCGTCGGCCCGCCATTGGGCGTGAATGTGATGGAATGGTCAACGAGACCCCTCTCTCTTTCCTTTTTACCTCCTCTCCCTCCCCCCCCTTCCTCTCCTTCAAGAGAGATAAAAAGTTGGAGTAGGCGGTCCTCCTACCCCCCGTATCCTTCTTTTTTTCCCCCCTTTTTTCCTCCGGAGGGGTTGAGGAGAGGAGAGAGAAAAGTGCTCCCTTTCCCTCCTCTCCTTCTTTCCCCCTCGCTGCTTTCCTCCATTTCCTCCCCCCTTCCTTCCCTTCCCTCTTCGAAAACGATAAAGTATTTTAAGAAATAGTCTCCTTCCTTTTCTCCCCCCCCCTCTCTTTTGATAGAACAAAAAGGTGTGAAAAAACCGTCCTCTTCTTTTCTTTTCCACGCGTCCTTCTTTCATCCTTTTTCTCCTCCAGAAAAGAAGGAATATTGGAGGTTTGTCCTATTTTTATTTTCTCTTCCCCCCCCCTTCTTCCTTCGTCGCGCAGATCGGAAGGAAGTAATAGCCCCTTCAAAATCTTCCTTCTTTCCCTTCCTTTCCCTCCTCCCCTTCAGGCCGGTGAGGTAGCTGGTGAAAAACTAGACGGCGCTCCCTTTTTTTTTTCTCCCTTCCTCTTTTTTTCCGGGGTTGGTCCGCTGCGACCCTTTCCCCCTTTTCTCTTCCCGTAGGAGGAGGAGAGAGGAAAGGATTGCCATTTCCTTCCCTTTTTTTTTTTCCAGGTCGTTCCCCCCCCCCCCCCGCTCGGGGAAGGGGAGAAGAAGGAGGTAGGGTCCTCCCTCCTTTTTCTTCTTCCCCCTCCTAGATAAATACAGAAGTAGAGCAGGACACCTCCCCTCTTCTCTTTCCCCTCCGATTTTCTGGTTCCCTCCTCCCTTCTTTTTTCTTCCTTTCATCTTAAGACAAAAAACTTCTGCTGCCTTCTTTGTTGTATTTCCTCTCAGAGTTGGGGCGGAAGATGCCGCCCTTTCCTTCTGCAGCTAAGAAGGAGATTCTGAAACAGAATATTTTTTCTATTCCATCCTTTTTTTTCCCCCTCCCTTTTCTTTTTCTCCAGAGGAGGTATATCGTCACTTTGCCTACTTTCCTTGGCACATAACAGAATGATGATAAAGGACCTTCTAGTTTTTTTCCCCAGCTTCGACCTCTCTTTTCTTCTTTTAACCTCCCCTCTTCCGATAGAAGAAGCATACTTTCTCTCCCTCCATGCTGCCGACCTTCCTTCTCCTTTCTCCCTTCATCAATGGCGCGCCGGATCAGAGGTGTTCACCGCGACATCACCTTCCTTTCCCCCTCTTCCTTCCTTCTCTTGTTTTTTTTTTCTCCCCCTCGAGAAGTTAGGAGGACCTTCGAGATTTTCTACTCCTTACCTCTCCTTTTCTCCCCCCCCCCCCCCTAACAAACTTGAAATGTGCTTTCCGCCACCTCTTCCTTTCTTTCCCTCCCCCCGGCATCTGGGCCTCTTTCCTCTTTTTCGCTTTTTTCCCCCCCCTCTTGGGGCATCACCGTGGTGTTCGCTCAGCATGCTGTTTCTTTTTTTCGAGCGCCGCCCCCCCCCCCCCCTCTTTCTCCCTTTATGAGAGAAAGAAGGGAGAGGGGGTCGACTTTTCCAAAAAGGGAAACCCTTTTTTTGATGTCCCGACGCGCTCGCTTTTTCTTTCCTCTCCGACAGAAGGAGAGAGAAATGGAGCATTTTTCCACTCACCCCCTCTTTCTTTTTGGGAGAATTGTCCCCTGGGCCCCCTTCTCCCTCCTCCCCCCTTTCCTTTCCCCCAAGCGCACAAATGGGAGAAGGACTGCCTCCCGCCCTCTTGGCCAAGGAGCTTTTTTCCTAAGAAGGGAGGTGGTCGATCTTGTTTTCTTTCCTCGCGAAAGAAGAGAGCTGTCTCCTCAATCCCCCCCCCCTTTCTTTCCTGCTTGCCTGGGAGGAAATAGTAATCCGCCGCCTGTCTCCCTTTTCTTCCTTTTCTGGATCAACTCCTCTTCTTTTTTTTTTTTCTCTACATCGCGCGTAAAGAGGAAAGGGCCCGTGATCCTTTTTTTTTTTCCTTTCCCCTTCAGAGACAAAGTCAGGCCCTTCTCTGCCGGTTCTTCTTTCTTCTTCTCTGAAGAGATGCTAAAGTGACAGGGCCGCTCTCTTCTTTTCGACTTCATTCTTCCCCCCCCCCTTTCCAAAGGAGATTAGTCCTACATCCTTTTTTCCGGGGTTGTCTTTCTTTTCTTTCCCTCTTCTAGGCAAAAGGAATATCGTCTCCCCCCTTTTTCGACTCTCTTATCCTCCCCTTCCCCCTCCCCCCTCTCTCTATCGAGAGGGTCCTTTTCTTCCCTCCCCTTTCCTCGCTCTCTCCTTCCCCTTCCCCCTCCTCTTTTGTGGGCAAGGAACTTTAACGTCTTTCTCTTCTTTTTCCTTACGGGAAATGAGTCGGGACACCCCTCCCTTTCCCAAGCCCCAATCTCCTTCCTTCCTTGTCGAGCCGAAAGCAGATTGTAGAAGCAATTCTTCTTCCCCCTTTTTTTCTTCTCTCCCTCTCTCTACTCAGGAGCTATGAGATGAGAAGAGACTCCTTATTCTTCTCTCCGAGATCCTGCTTCCCTTTCTTTTCCCCCCCCCCCCTCTTATTGAGAATTAAGAGAGAGACCAGTCGTCCCCCTCCCCCCTTTTGAGCTTTTCTTCTTTTTCAGGCTCGACAGGCGCGGGTCGACAGACCGTCTCTTTCTTGGTTCGTCTTTTTTTGGTCACGACGAATTGCCTTCCTTTTCCTTCCCGTACGTCCCTTCCTCTTTTTTGAAAGGGTCCTTAGCCACAACCCGTCGAAACCCCGTCTCTCCCTTCGATTCACACTCCCCTTCCCCCCCTTTTCGAGAAAGAGTGGTTCTTAATTCCCTCCTTTTTCCCTTTTCCTTGAAGGAGGGAAGGTGGCTCCTACTGATTTATTCCCCCCCTTCCCAAAAGAAGATGTGTGAATAATTCCTTTTTTTTTTCGGTGATTTCTCTTTTCCCCCCCCTTCACTGGCAGCGGATGGCTGGTAGGACACGCCTTCTTTAGAGTTCTTCTCCCCCTTTTTCTTCCCGGCCGCCGGTCTGATCGGACTCCCTGACCTCCCCTTCCTTCTTCCTGGCCTGACGTCGCTGCCTCCGTTCCCCTCTCTTCGCCCGGTCTCCCTTTTTTTCTTCGCGCGATGTAGAAGAAGCCGCCCTCTGGTCCTTTAATTCCCCCTCTCCCCTCCTTTCTTTTTATCCAGAGAGTGAGGCGGTGATCTAAGCCTAATTTCTTCCCGTCCGGCAGGAAGAGAAGAGGGAATACCAGCTACTTCCTCGGGGAGGGAATGACTTCGGTCCCCCTCTCTAGTGGAGATAGTCAACTCTCATCCTTTCCTCTCAGGAAAAGATACTGCCATCTCTCCCCATTTTTTCCTCCTCGATATAGTTACATTGAGGCCTGGGTGTCCGGATCTCCTTTTTTCTTCTTCAAAAGTGCGAAAGGGATCGCGCAGGCTTTTCCGTCCGCTTTCTCTCCCCCCCCAGCAAAAGAAAAGTGGTTGACATTGTTTGTCCTCCGTATTTCGAAATTTATGTCGCCTTCTCCCCCTCTCGCAATAAACTTGCGGAGAAGGAAAGGAATAATCTGCTTTCTCTCCTGCCTCCCCCCCCCCTTTTTCTGGATAGAAAAAAGAAATGGATGCCTTTCCCTCCCCAGGATGCCTTCTTACCTCCTTCCAAAAGGGAAAGGAAGAGTTGGATTCTTTTTTTTATGTCCTTCTTTTCCCTTCGTCGCCGAAGATCGGCCGGTACGTCCTCTGTTTTCCTTCCCCCCCGGCAAAAGTAGCATAGGGGATAAGAAACCCCTCGAGCACTCTTTTCCGGCCCCTGGTGATTTCGCTTCTTTTCCCCCTGCGCGCGATTGATGAAGCGGCATAATCTTTTTTTTCCGCTTCGACCATTCAACCTCCCTTCCCCGGAGGAGATAGGAATAGGCTTGCCCCTTCCGATTCTTTTTTTCTCTGGAGGAAGGGCCCGGCTCTTCCACCTCGCGCGTTCCCTTTTTCCTTTCTCCTTTTATGAGGACGGTATCGGAAGGAGTAATTGGTGATGAACCGGCGTCCCCGTCCTATTCCGTGGCCACATCCGTTCTTTTTTTTCCCCATGCCGGATGCTAGATGGAGGAAAAGAGAAGATATTCTGGTTGCCGATCGCCTTACGGCA
>Ga0179593_1550695_pt1 | contig 11325 bp, 11 predicted proteins | sample CZODoug2_1_08_16_FD_185931 | JGI IMG/M metagenome (GOLD analysis project Ga0179593, IMG submission 185931) | Vadose zone soil fungal communities from Angelo Coast Range Reserve, California, USA - CZODoug2_1_08_16fungal (PacBio error correction) | ecosystem: Environmental > Terrestrial > Soil >... | reverse complement strand
CGTGAACGGCATTTCGGCCTTACTTGTCGGAATCCAACACAAATGTGGGCTACAACCCCGTGACCTCGATCTCCCCCTTTTCTTCCAATGACTTCCCCTTTCCGGCGTACTCGGGTGTACAATGCTTTCCACTGTCGCCTTCGATCCTTGTGGAGATCTGTCGGAAAATACCCGAATGGTTCGCAGTTCACCGTTCACCCTCCTTCCCCCTTTTTCAATCCGGCCTTTATTTAGCAGACATCGTCTTATCCTCTCTTCCCCCCCTTCGCGGACGCCTGGGGGATCGATAAGACCTTCTGAAAACAACCCCAACCCCCCCCCCAACCACCCCAACCAACACCCCAACACCCAAGGCAACGGAGGAACACTGCCGGCCAGCCCCATCTTTTCTCGTTCGCTGCTGGGCACTCGATCAGACGATCGCCCTCAATCTTGGCGAGATCACTAGCAACATGGCCGTGTGAGTACTTTTCCTCCCCCCTGGATCTTCTCAGGACCCTGGTCCCACTACCTACATACACCGCCATCGAAGGTACGTAACCTGTTCTCCCTTTCCGGAGGCCACCCAGTTTGCCCGTCTTTGCTCTTTTGTTCCCGTCCTTCACGCCTTGACGAGGTGTCCTTTCGTCAGGTATTACCTTTTTCTTTTCGCCTCCCCCTGCTTCCCTCGCTTGATCAGTGGCCATTGTAGAGCCGCCAGGTGCTTGTGTTTGCCAAGCCTCCCCTGTTTTCGACTGCCTCGTGGCGACCTGCGGTTGCCCCAAAACCGGCCTGTTGCTGGTGGCAGATTGAAAATGCCGGGATTTTGCGTTGGCCTTTCGGGATGTAAGCCCTTCTTCCCGTCTTCTTTCCGGAGGATGTCGATGAGGAGTCTTTGTTTGTCGTGCGCTTTTTTGTGTGTTGTTCGTGCAGCTGCCAACCCTCCCCCTCCATCCCATGTTTTTCCCGTCTTACTTTCGCGCCCCCGCCTTTCCAATATGCCTCGGAAAAAGTTTTTCTTTTCGCCAACGGGGTTTGAGTCAGGTCTTTAGTTATCCGGTTTATCACTTCTGCGTGACCGCGAGTCGCAAATGTCCAGGTGCGGTACCCCCCCCCCCCACCAACCAGCGGTTCGGCCGCCTTCTTGCTCCCTTCTTCTTACTTTGATCTGACCTAGACACATCCCCCCCGTGCCGCACCCGCAGCCTTTTTTTTGCCGATCCTTGGCAAACACTCACCCCGACGCCCTTCTCGACCACCACGCCCTCGGGCGGTCAATTTTTCCCTAGGTTTCCATCAACTTCGAACCTGCTTCCCAAAAGATGTTGCGCAGCATGTTAAAGCTTCTTTGATCTCCTTTTCCTATAATAGCTTTACTTTCTTCCTTGCGTGTCCTCCCCTCAACCGTAATGGCATCTCGTTGGCCCTTAAGGGGCGTCTGGTTTCACCTTGGGAGTCTTTTCTTCGACCTTTTCTCTTGTTGCAGTAGAGTCCCGGACACCATCTAAAAGGCGTTATCTGTGCCCGACTTCTCGTTCTCGGAGCCGCATCGCGCTTTTAGATCCTCTTTGCGTCATGATCCGATGTTCGGGAGTTATCCGAGTAATTCTGGAACCACATCCCGCCCCTCCCCTATCGTGGGATTACGGCCGCGAGTGTACGGCTTTTGAACACGTCTGCTGTCCCGGGAGGTCTTTTTTCTTCCCCCCAGCTGCGCTAATTTTTTTCTCTTCTCTCGGCTTCATTTTATGTAGGGTCGCTCGGTATTCGAGTTTCGCTTTTTAAGTTTCCCTTCCCTTGAACCCCCACCTTTTGAGCAGTCTAGTAATATTAGAGGAGTCCCTCTTGACAAGGTAATCTCTTTCCCCATTCCGTTGTTGTTGTGAGATTCACTGCCTGTACTCAGCGAATAGTACGTTTCCACTGCGCTCCGTTTTTTTTTTGCGCGATCCCTTGTTTTTTCCTTTTTCCGGCTTTTACAACTGAAATACCGGATCCTCCCGACATAGACGACTGATTATCAAGCAAAGCATATTACGCTGGAAGGCTTTCCCCCCTTTTTTGGACATCCCTAGCCAGTGTACTTTTTTTTCCCTGGCCCCCACTCCGGCCTTTCGTGTCCAAAGGTTTTTTGACTTTCTTTTCTCTTGTTCTTCCTCCTGTTTTTTTTTTCAGCTACAGTCTTGTCTCCATGCTCCACGGCCTGCGTGTTAAGCTTTCGTTCGAGTGCTGGCTCCCGCCAGTACCGTTGTAGATGTGCCGAACCCCCCTCCTTTTTCCACACCCCCCCCCCCTTTCGTTCCCCCCCTCCCTTGCTTGACCCGCATTTTTTGACCCAGACGCCAGTCCCCGATAGGCCTTCCCTTTGAGGTCTTGACAAGCCTTTCGCAGCGTGTTCCCCCCGGGCCTATTTACTTTCCGACAATTCGATCCCTTCCCTTGAAACGATGCGTTCCTTTTGGTGTCCTTTTTTTTTTCTGTGCTTTTTTTGCCCCTGATGCAGTTAGCCAGATTTTTCTCTTCTTCTAGCTGAGGCTTGGTGTTTTGCCCAATTGGAATCCAACGTTTTTCTGGTTTGTCCCTGCCTGCCGGTCTTGTCGGCGTCAGAGCAAGAGAGCTTCGCCGAGCAATGTCGGCATCCCCCTCGTTTGGGTTTCCTGCACTGGAAATCTTTGCGGACGCCGCCGCCACATAACTAGACCCCCCACAACAAAAGTTGGAGCATTCCTCACACTTTTCCCCAGGGTCCAGCATTAACCTTGGGGCATTTTTTTTTTTTCTTGACTTCCTTAGTATCGTCCCATAGTGTCCTTTTTTCCTTGGCTTTTCCTTTTTTTCGGACCACCTCACAACGCCGAACGAGCCGACCAGCTCATCGAAACTGACTCCATCGCCGTAAGCCTTCAGTCCGCATTACTGTTCTTTCAAGGGTGCCCCTCCCCCCTGTCGTAGGGCCGCCCTGGCTTTCCTTAAAGTTCTTCCCCACAAGCCCCCCCCGTTCTTTTGGGACTGCAAAGGCGGGTCGTTCCACTCTTGCAGGTCTACATGGTTCTTATTGATGTTTTCAAACAACCGCTTCACAGGTTTTTGGCCCCCTCTGCGGCAGCGGGTTTTGACGCTCTTCGGCGGCCCTTGAATGCTGGTGTCTCCTTTGCGAATTTGCCTTAAGTGTCCCCGTTCTTTTCGGGACACGCTGAGTTTGCCCACTAACTTTGTGCCTTCATTTTTGGCAGGACATTGGTCCCCTGACGATTCGGGGTCTTTCGGTTTTTTTCCCCTATTTCTGGGACCCCTCGATCCTTCAGCGGATCCCCGGTACTTTAGCTCGCTGTCCCACTCGCATGCTGATCTCCCTATTTTTTTTTTGCTCGTGTAGGGCACCTCAGCGCAGAGGACTCGACCCCAAGTCCTTGCTGGGCCGTCTTTCTCAGATGTCTGATCGCCCCCCTCCTGGGGTCCTTTTTTTCCCGTCGGGATCCTCTCCGGGTTCCACAAAAGTTTGTCTTTCCGATGAGTCCCCCCCTACTTCTTCTTTCCCGATTACCTTTCTCTTGCTGTTTTATTTTCCTCCCTTCCCTTTTCCGACGATGCTCCACTCAGCTTTGAGGCCGCAGATTCAAGCATTGACACCATGCTTTTCCCCGACCGCTTCCTTTTGACCCTGGAAATTCTTTCTCGCGGGTTTCGATCGACCCGGTTCACGGACCACCCTTCGACTTTTGATTACACTGCCCCTACCGATTTCCCTTTCAGGATTAGCTCTTCAAATAATACGTTGTGGTTGTTTTTTTCTTCGTGATGCTTACGTTTTTCCTTATGTTCTGCAATCCTTACCCCCCAATGGGTCACAATTGGTCGTGACTGTATCGCCCCGACTCCCCTTGATGTCACAGTCCCTTACCTCCTCCGGTTTTTTCTTGCTTCTCTGTCGCCTTCCTCTCCCCTTTTCTCATCGTGCCTTGTATCTAGTCGGAAATTATCCTTCCTCCTTTCCGGTCCTTTCATCGCTTTTAAGCCTGCGATCCTCTGTTTTTCAGCCCCGAAATTTGTTAATTCTTTACCCCCTCGCTTGAGCCCTGCGTTGGATCGATCAGAAATTTTTTTTGGCCCTTTAAGCTACTCTTTGGCCGTTGTTCTGTTTGCATCCCGTAGCACTGTTTGCTGCCTCTTGGCGAGACCTATGGTGCAGTCCTTTTCATTCCTCAGATATCAGTCCAGGACATGCCCCCCGCCCCCCATAATCCCGACCCCCCCCCCCCCCCCCCCCCCCCCCCCCCCCCCCCCCCCCCCCCCCCCCCCCCCCCCCCCCCCCCCCCCCCCCCCCCCCCCCCCCTCAGTCGACGGGTCCCTCTCACTTTTCCCCTTCTTTGCCACACCCTCGATCTTGAATACCTCTTTCCCCTCCTTTAGAACCGCACTCGAGGGGTTCTCAGTCGCATTACCCTTTTTTCCTCCCCCCCCTGACTCCGCTCAAGATGAAGAAGATGGATACCCTTGGACTCAATTTCCTTTTCCAGTGGCCACAGCCTTGGTTTGAAGAACATCCTAACCATGTTTTCGACCGCTCTAGTGGCGACGCCAGTTCTTTGTTGGCTTTTGGGATTTATGACTATGGAAATTCTTTAAGCTGCGCTGCATTTCGGCCCCTGGTTTGGCTTATCCCTTTTTCCCAGTATGTGACTTTTGTATTTCTGTTTCTTTCTTTCTTCTTTGTAGGGGCGTTTCTTTGTAGTAGTGCGAGGTCCCCCCTGAACCATAACTCACTTCCCCCCGGGTCAGCAATATGGACTTCCAGTTATTTCTGCCAAGTTTCCTCATCTGCCTGCTTCGGCCAGTTTGAGGACTTGTTTTTTCGTCCTTCCCTTTTCTCCTTTTCCGACGTGAGAGAGCGTAGAAACCTTTTCAAGGTTTTTTGGACCCCGTTTTCTGTGTCGCGCAGTGGTCTACCCCCTCTCGTGATCTGCAGCAACGCCGCGGCCCCCCCTGATACTTTCTCATGGTTTTTTCCTATCAGCTAGAATTTCATAGCCAAAATCGGGAGAATTTCCGTCATTTTTTCAATCCAGCGAGCCCAGTCATCTTGAGTAACTGCCTCCCCCCAAATTGTTGTGCGCCGCCTTTTTTCCGAGTGCCGATCTCGGTGAATTGTCGGTTTTGGAACGGCACCCCTTTTCCGCTGCTTCCCCGTCCATGTCCTTTTTTTTACCTTCCTGCCTTCGTTTTTTAAAAGATGGGGGTGGTTTAGGGTTTCCTCGCGACATGGTTCCGGTCGACCCCCCCTTTTGGTCGTCTTGTTGCCGTTCCGTCACATCTACCCTTTTGGGTCCGTGCTCGAATCTGCTCGGAGCGATCGGCGCGTTCTCTCAAAGCATTCCTTTGATTTTCCAACGTCTCTCTTGTACTTTTTTCCCCCCCCCCCGAGAACCTACCGCCATCAAAATAACCCCTCTTGGGGACCCGACTGGCTCTTCCCGGCACTTGAACATTACTGCGCCTGTCCCGTTGATTCCCCCTCCTTGGTCCCGCGTTAGTTTGGGTTTTATATTCTCGGACGCGCGTTCTCTCCTTTTTAGCTGTCCGGCTTGTGAGCCAACATGTTTTCCTCAACGTCGGATCTACCCGTAGCGCGACGATTAGCCTTTCGTTTCAGGCACATCCTTTCTATCCCCTTGTGAGCTTCCCTTCCCTACTGGTACCCCGAGAAGTAGTACTTTCATGCGCATACTTTTGCTATCCAGACGTCGCAAAGGTTTAATGCCTGTGCGCGCCACTCGAATAACGACGACCGAACCTCGCCCTAGACTCTATCATACAGCGCTCTTCCCGCGTCCCCTTGACGATCAATGTTTCATGCATTCCAGAGAGTACTTGTTCATTGCCTTTTCCCCCTTGCTTTTGGGGTCAAGATAGTGGTGAGTTGATGGCTGGATTTTGTTCCGGCCACTCGCCGAAATCCCCCTGGGTACTCTTGTTTTCCCGTCTTCTTTGCGCTTGAACTTTTTTTTTCCCCTCTTTTTTTCGCGCTAGCCAGTCTCCCCCTTTCTCTGGTCGCTCCGGCAACCCAGAGACCACATTTTTTTTTCCGGAACCATGTTCGCCTTTCCCCAGTCGGTGTGTAACCCGGCCAGCCTTGAGGCCATCTGGTTTCTTGTTTACAGAGTGCATGCCCTCCTGCGTGGTCCCCGTTGCCGACGTTATCCGACCCACCGAGACCTCCCCCACTCGTGAACGCTCGTGTACATTTTGCGTCCGCCGTTGATGTTTTGTCCCGATGTGTTCTGTGCTCGCTTACCCGCTGCCGATGTACTTTTTTTTGAGTGGCTTTGTTCGGGGTTTCTTTTTTTTTTTGTCACAATGGAAATCGTTAAAAAGGACTTTAAGGTGCCTTGTTTCCGCCCGTCTTGTCTTTTCGCTTTCCTAAAGTAGAGTCTCCGATCCACTGTCGCTGCCTTCAGAACCTATTTTTTACGCGTTGACCATCTTTTTCTCCTTCCGGAGTCACCCGACTTGATCATGACCCTCCGTCACCTCACTTACCCCCCCCCCCCTTTTGTCCTCCAACTTGCGGCCAGATTTCTCCATTGGCGAATTGCATTCTATTTTTTTTCACTGTGTTTCTTCCTGTGGGGGCTTTTTGTGAGTTTCGTTCCCTTCCGCGCACTACACCCACATGGCCACCCCACGTCCAACTAGCGCCGACAGCCTCGCCGACGCCTCACGCCCTTTTCAAGGCCTCGTCACCCCCGCTCCTTTCCACCTCTTGCAGGCGCCAATGTAAGCTGTTTCTTCCCGGCCTTGATATCTTCCACCATTAACCCCTGTTTGTGGGATTCCCCTTCTTGTTCTGCAAACCCCTTTCTTTTTTTGCTTGGGACCCCCACACCGGATGTTTTTACGGGAGGCCGTACCCTCGCATGATCCCATCGCGGGCAGTTGCGTCCTGGAAAACTTGAATGGGGCTACACTTCCTTATTAGGACTTGGTTCACCTTTTTTTGACCCCCAGCTGAGTTAAAGATAGCCCCAACTGGGTGCCTCTTCGGATGTGCGTCCCGTTTCCGGACTGGCCCGGTGTTCGAGTATTTTCGTTGAACGTCCTTTATCCCGGTCACCGTTTCTCATATTGCCCCGCCATGTTTTCTTCTTTTCTTCCTGCCCCTGCGATCGTCGGTCTTTGCCCCCCGCAGCGCGCTTGAACTCGCCGATGGCTTTTTTCCTGCCGTGTCCCGATTTTGATCCCCCGCTTTTTCCTCCCCGATGTTGGTATAAGTAGGGAATAATGATCCACCAGTTCGTCGCTGCCTCCTCTGCGACCTAATTTTTCGCCAAGTCGTTAACACTGTGTCTGCAGGGTCCGGTTTTCTGCGAACCCCTTTCCCCCCCCCTTTCACGCTCCCCCCCTCCTTCCCCTCCCTGCGACCTTTACCGCATTGAACCTCTGCTCCTGCCGCGACTCCGCTTTTTGAATGTAATCTGGGGTCGCAGGACCCCCCTTTTTGTAGCCCATTGTGTTACCGGAATTACAAAAGGCCCGCCGCTTTCCCTTTCCCTTCCTCCTTTTGTTTGAGATTCGAGAAGTGAGAAGGAAGGAGTCTCGTCGGCAATCCCCCCTTTAAACACCTTCTGGGTCGTTCACTCCCCACTAGTCAGCTACACTGATGTTTTCACAAATTTCCACTTCTGCGGTCGTCGGACGTGGTGTTCAATGGCGGTCCACATTAGATTCCGGGTCGTCCCTTTTTCCCCCTCTCCTTCTTTAGAAGCCAAAAGGACACCTGTCCTCCCTTTATCGACTCCTCACAAGTAGAGCTCCCATCCGTTTAGCGCGCCCTTTGTAACTCGCTTAGTCCCGACGGCGTGACCCCCACTTTGACGTCCTTTTTCCCCATCTCTTTCCCCCCGGCAAGCCAGCAATATCTTGTTGATTTCCTTCTGCGCTTTCAATCCTTTCTTTTTCCCTCGCGTTCTTGGCGGAATTCAAGGTCCCATGGCGGAGTTCCTATTGCTCCGAAACGGTTGAAATGTCCCTTCCTTCCCGTTCACGCCCAAGACATCGAACCGCCTACGGGTCGTAACTTCGCCCTGCGAGCCCCCACCAGTTGTTGTCAAGCTTTTGTCCTCCTTTTTTCCTAACGTCCTTGACGCTTTGTCTTCATTTTGGTCCCAGTCCCTCGCCGCTTCCCGTTGCGCGCTGTTGGCACCGCCATGTATAGCCCCTCCCCCCTTCAGCCGTGGTTTGCCCACTTCCTCTGTTTCGCCCTTGTTTGAGTGTCGACCGCCAATGTTGCACTTCCCACGCCCACGGCCTGGTTGGGCGGGTTTGTCAATGCCGGGGGACTTGCTGAATGGAGGACGGCCCCTTTTTAGACCCCCTTTTGGAGTGCTCGTTCTGAGTCTGTTCGGCTGTCGGCGCTGTAGTTTTTGTGCTGTGGTTCTCCGTCACTAACCTAAATCCCAATCCCTCGCAGCCCCTATGAGGACGTTCTACGACATAGTCCTTTCAATCGCCAATGTCCCTCCCCTTTTTCTTTTGGGCCTCTTTTTTTTTTTTTCTTAAGGTAGTTTTCCGTGCTAAAGTCGACTTGCGCGCGTCGCCCAGTCTGTCCCTGTGTCTCCAGCGGTTGCAGCATTCCACAGTGATCGGTTGGCCATGTTGCTCAATCTTTCCCCTCCCTGGAACATCCTAATAAGAGATGTTTCCGATTCATTGGTTCCCCCCCTACCCCTTTAGAAGACACATACCAATCTGGCGCCTTCCCTTTTCTTCCAGCGGGTCATTGAGACCTCCAAACCCTCTCATCAACCCTATCGCAGTTTCCCTCCTTTTTTTCTTTTTCCCGGAGTGCGTCGATATCGGTTGAATTGTTTCCTGTAGGGCCACCTTGGCTGCATGGTTTTCCACCACTCGTAATGTCTCTGTGTCAACGGCACTTCTTTTTTTCCGTTTTTTTTATCCTCTTTTTGTGGCGTTTTTTCTTTTGGTCGGCCGTCCTTTTTTTCCCTATTGGTGAAGGCGGTCCTCAACATCTAAAAAGGAGTTCACTTTTTTTGCTACGCTTGCGCGGCATCGGATTTTCGCTCGAGCCGTTGAGCTCAATCCGTTGAGCTTGCTTTCCCTCTCCGCGTACTTTCCTCCCCTCTCCCAAACCCAAGAAGGAAACATTCACCGTGTTTGAGGCCGGAGGTTCGCAATGGAACACTTCTGGCGGCCTGCTAGGGGCGTCGTGATCGTTCCCGACCCGATTCATTTTTTTTTCCCTGACCTTTCTTTTCCTTTTTCTCTTTTAGCTAGCGCTTTGTTAGACGATCAGCTCGAGCCACCCACGAACTCGCGAGATCCCAACAACCTTTCTCCCCCTCAGTCGAACCTCTTTTTGGGGCTTACTCTTCAAGGGGTATTCGATAGGGTTACTACTCGTTGTGTTGTTTGTTTTCCTTTTTTCGTGTTCACGCCTACTTTATCCGCACCTCCCGTACGTTCTCTTCTTTTTTTCCGAGGTTGGATATAGAGACCCCTATTGACAGTTTGGTCCCGGGGTAGTCAAACGTACGAGTGGACCCCTTCGTTTTTTTTTTAAGCTGGATGCCCCATCAGATAATTTCCCGCCACGGCTTTTCCGCTCCGGGACGCCCGAGACTTACGTACTTGTTTAACCCTTTGCCGGACCAATCCTCCTTCCTTTTTGGGTTCTGTTTTTCTTTTGGCTTGATTAGTAGAGTTTGTGACAGGACTCGTCTTGAATTAGACAGGGTGTCTCCGCTCAACGGCCTGGCTTTTCCGCTCCGCTAGGACGGATTGAGCATTTTCTCCGCCAAGCGTAAAAGAAGTTTGTTAGATTGTTCTCCCCTCACTATCTTAATCGACCCCCTTGTTTTCAGTTCCGGTCTGTCGCGCTGCAACCCAGCCCCAGCCCCCTTTTTGATCCCCCCCCAGTGTCAAGGTTTCCCCTTACGGTGGACGGTGTAGGAACCTTTTCCGTGCATCGCGTGAACGGTCCTAAGACATTCACCGTCTCCCGTTCACTCGTTTTGTCAACGTTTTTTGTGGGTGTTTTTGATGCTTTCCCTTTTGCGTTCCTTCTTTCTGCTGGTTGTTTTTGATCGCTGGATTGCCCCCCCTTATGCTTTTCCCCCTTTTTTCCGTTGCTTCCTTCTCTTTGAGCCGGGGTTTGCCCCCTGTCCTCCCCCGGCTCTTCGTAGCGGTGCAGGTGCGCTCTTTACGGGAGCACCCTTCTCTTCTCTTCCACTGTCCATGATGAAAGAAACCCTTTTTGTGGTGTTCCCCCTTTCCTGTGTGGAATTTGGACGCGCGCACGCACGTCGATCTCAACCCGTCCCTACTCACCCACCCCCTTTGGCGACTCCATCACCAATTTGGCCTCTTCGGATTGATCCTTTTCGGCTTTTTATCCGTCTTAGTGTTTTACGCCGTGCCTTGAGTGATGTTCCCTTTCCGCGCACGACGCCAACCTCAAAAGACCCAACTTTTCCCCCCTTTTCGCCTCCCTTCCAGCCTCGTTCTGAAGGAAGTATGCATACCCTCGTCGGGCCGGCCTTTCCGCTTCTTTTCTTTTCAGCTTTTATGCAAGGCACCAGTTCCCGTTTTCGTGGAAGGCCACAGTGGGCCTTTTCCGTTCCCCGGTTTTCTGCTTGGGGCCCCCCCCCCGGTTTGTTCACCGTGATTCTCGCTGAGTGGCCCCCTTATCCTTCTTTGCGGGTTCTGCTTCTTTGAGAAAAAACTTGTTACTCGGTTAAATCTCAGGCCTCCTTACACCTCTCCTGCTTTGCCGGCCCCTCTTTTCAAGAATCTCCTAAATGGGTGGACTCCGGCCCTTCAGGACAGGTTAACTTTCCGATTGCCGTGTGTTTTTTTGGGTCGTTCCCGGCATGTCCCTTGGCTCCTTTCAGCGGATCCGTTCTGAGCATAGATCCCCTTCCATTCTTGATCTTCTTCCCTTTCTCGGGATTGCTACAGCGCAGAGACAACTAGAGATTGATGGGCTTCCCAGTTCCCTCTTTCCTAGGGCCGTCCGCTCTTTTGGTCCCCGTCTTTACTAATAGAGTTCCCCCCCTTTAGCCTTTCCTGACTGTTCCCTTGGCTGAGTGACCTCCGATTAACCCGGAGTCTTTGGTCAGTGTGCTCTTTCCCTCCTTCGTTTTCGCCAGAGGCTCCCAAGATGCAAGGATCACGTCGAACCGAGCGAGTGACTCCCTTACGCGACGTCTTCTTGTAAATTTGCCCCGGACATCAGTGTATAGGGCGATCGAGGTTTCACGGGACCCTTTTCCCATTTAGTTTTTCCCGGATGTCTATACCGGACGGCTGTCCGTCCCACCTGGGGCTCCC
>Ga0179593_1530989_pt1 | contig 11325 bp, 14 predicted proteins | sample CZODoug2_1_08_16_FD_185931 | JGI IMG/M metagenome (GOLD analysis project Ga0179593, IMG submission 185931) | Vadose zone soil fungal communities from Angelo Coast Range Reserve, California, USA - CZODoug2_1_08_16fungal (PacBio error correction) | ecosystem: Environmental > Terrestrial > Soil >... | reverse complement strand
TTCTGATATATAGTAAGTACCCCCCTCTCTCGTCTTTTCGTTTTTACGAGAGTGGTCCCCCCTCCGAGGCGCTAGCCGTCATTAGTATGTCCTGCTGGTTCGGTGGGACTTTTAAGGAAAGTTGTACATCGCTTTCCCCCGAAAACCTCTTTGCGTCTTTTTTGTCAAAGGAAACCTTCCCTTTTTTAGTGAGATCGCACTTTTCGTCCTGGTTTCCTCTTCCCCCAATGAGCGAACTTTTAGGTTTTGGAGAGAGGAGGTTCTTACAAACCGTCCCTTCCCCTTTGCGCTCGTTTGTTTTTTCTTACTCGGGCCGGCCCCCCTTTTTTTCGGGATTTGCCGGTCCCGTTACGTTTTTCCTCCCCCCTTTGAATTCTCTTTTGTTCCCACCTGGCCACAATGCCCCCACATTTATGGAGTGCATCGACCTTCTGGCCCGGAGATCACATCAGATCTAAGCTCATGACAACCCGCTCCACTTTTCTTTTTTCGGGGGGCCCCCTTGTCCTCCTAGAGCGTAGGTATTGACTCTCCTTCCGACAAGATGCCCCCGTCAAAGGTGGTCCTCCGTACATTCAGGTTCCTTAAACTCCACCCTTCCTCCCACCACCCCTCTATTCTTTGCTGGCAATTCTATGAGTCTTCCCCCCCTCTTCCCCTACGTAGACCGATTCCAATCCTAGGAGTTTGCAGAGATTTTCAGAAGTTTCCTAACGCTTTTTTTTCTTCTTTCTCCCCAAAAGGCGACGGCTTACTCTATCGCACTTTTTATGGTTCGACCTTCCAGTGCCCCTATTGACCTTTGACATTATTTTAAACACAAATTTGCTGCCTCTCGGCCCCCCCTGCGTTTTCTTTCTTTGAATGAGATCGCTGTTTTCTTCCTTATTATCTTGACGCGATGGACAATTGTCTCCCCCCCCCCCCCCCACCGGATTTTTCCAGGATTTTCTTCACGTTTAAACTTCCTTTGGGACCGTCCCCCCCCTTCTAAATTTGACATCCGAAAAAAGGTCCCCCTTTTCTACAGCAGGTCTTCATCACAATGCAGTCCTCCGGGTCGTGAATACGACTATTTCTGCCCCTGTAGTCCTCCTTTTCCACGGATCTTCGTTTGTTTCGAAAATCTTTTGTCGTTTCCCAAATCAAGAGCCACGAGAAGTCTTCTGCTGGACCGGAGGGCACTCTGCTCTTTCTAATCCTCATCTTAAGGGACCCGTCCCTCACCCCTGGGACTTATCGTCCGGTAAATCCTATTGAAGACCCCCCTCTCTGAAGGCCTATAACCGAAAAATTATACTTTGAACTCCCTTTTTAACTTTCCCCCCCTTTTGATCATCGCTCGAGCAGCTCCTTTCAAGGATTCCAAACTCGGAGCGCGTAGCTGGTTTATTCTCCAACGAGACGTCCCGAATAAAGCCACTTCTGGCTTTTTTCCCCGACGGTTCCTCTTGACCTCAGTTGTCGGTTTTGCTGGTTCCTTTACAAAAAGTCGGAAAGAGTCTACCTGATTTTTTTCCCTCCCTTTCCTTCTGCGACTTCACCTTTGCCAATCTTTTCCCATTTTTTCCTCAAGATTAACATCCAATGCACCTTGCAACGTTTTTTACTCGGTAATGGGTACCTGACAACACCTCTTTCATACTCCTGTTTTTTTTTCTGAGACTACGTGAGTCCCCGGATTTTTCTCCCCATTTTGTTCAATCCAATGGGCATGTAGTTTCCCTTGCCTCTTATCCTCCTTTCGCAGGTGAATCGCTAGCAAATTTCCGTATTTAGGTTAACCCCACTCTTTCTCTTTCCTACACCACCCTATCCCCCTTTTGCAAAGTTTTCGTGCTTTGGAAACCTGTTAGTCCCCCCCTCTCCCAATCTGAGGATTCTTTCCCCCGAGGGTTCCTCCTACCTAGGAAAGCTCCTGCTTTCCTTCCGAGTTGAAAAGCGCTCAATATGACCCTTCCCCCCCTTTCCTCATTAGAATTTGGTCTCCCCCCCCCCTTCCCTTTGTCCCCAGCTCTTCTTTTCGTTCTTGGATTCCTTCCGCTCCTCCCCCCCCCTTCTGGTTTTACGGCAGGGCCTTGGAGTTGAAATGTTTTCTCCGATTCCTTGGTTGAAATCGTACGCCGAAAGATGAATCCCCTCCTTTCTGGACGGTTTTTTCTCAAAAAACGAACAAACGTGGCTTTGGACAACTATGCGCCTCCCCCTCTCTCCCCCCCCCCACCGTCATCCTCTTCGATTCGAACGCGAGACGGTCCTAATATTTGCTTTTCCGGCTTTGTCGATTCAATTCTTCCCCAATTTTTTGCGCTCCCCTTTTTTTGCAGGTAGTGACGACCATACTTTCCTCCCTTTTTTTCCCGTATTCCCATCCTCTTTTTCAATTACTTCTCCCTTCCCTCTTTTTTGCTCACATAAATACCACGCACGCGTTGTCCTTTTTCCCTTCTCAGAATCTCTTCTTTCACTGGTCCTTGCAGCATCGAGCTCCCATATGCCTCCTCAAGATTACAAGGTTGATTCATAAAGATTTCTGATACCGCGTCTTTTTCCCGCTCTCCAAGCTTCCTCGGACCACCAATCGTCTTGGAATTCCCATTTGAGAGATGTGCGTACTATCCTCTTCCTGCAATTCTCGCCAGTTTTTTTTCTCTTTTCGGAGTTTCAACGACCTCTGTTCCAATTCTGAAATAATTGTTTTCTTTTCCTGAAGGGTTCTTCAAGAGACCGCGATTCCCAATGAAGACTATTTTTTCTAAACTTGTTTCCTGACGGTTGTCCCTCCTTCTTCTCTACCGGGACAGGTAACCATCCTTGATCCCCCCTCCACCTTCTCCGCAATTGGGCCCCGGCAATTTTCCCAAGCCCTTCCTTCTTTGATATGCACAGTTCCTTAAAATAATCCCCCCCCATTCCTTCGAGTCAGAACCACCCTTTCGCGCACTGCGTCCGTTCCCCCCCTTCCGTCTCTCCAATAGGTCGAATTGAGATATGAACCCCCCTCTCTTCTGCTGCCTTTAAAGCCCTTTTTTCTACCAAAACTCCCCCCGAAAGAGTTCTTTTTGCCAGGCGTCTGTCCTTCCTACTCCTGAGCAGTCCACTTCTCCTCCCTTCACTCCCTCCCATGTAGAAGGCCGATCGGTCTGTTCCAAGACCTCCCTTGGTCGCTAGTCAGCCTTTCATTCCCCCCCGCCCCTCGCAGAAGGATTTTCTCCTCCTCTGTTTTTTTTGCTCTTTTCTGATTCGATTTGAGTACTGATTTCCTTTCTACGTACCTCTTCGGTGTATCAGGATAAGAGGCGCTATTCCCTTCCCCCCAGAAGGATTGCCTCAGGTTGGATTTTCATTAGTCCTTCCCTTCCACCTTTCCCCCAACGCCCCTTCGGTTTTTCGACATCCCCTTCTCTCCCCCCCCCCCCTCGTTAACCCCCTTGCGGATACTGTTGGGTCCCGACGCGATCCAGCGGACTTTTTTGGAGAGCTTCGTGTCCTCGTTTACGGTTCATACACAAACCTCCCCCCCCTGTGCTCCTAGAAATGTTTGTTTTTTTTTTTCCCCCCACCACCGGTGCAATTGGGGTATCTTTCCCCTCGTCTGGCGCCGAGTTTAGTCAAGAAGGACAGCATTATGTTTTCCCCACTTCTCAAGGCTCCCAATTGATGGACGGTGTCTTCTCTGGTTATGCCACTCTTTTATCTCACCCTTGGGCAGTTCCCACCCCCCCTCTTTGCTAATTCTGGGGCCCCACAATACCTTGCTTTTTTCCCTTTTCAATTATTCTCCTAAAGATCACCTCCCCCAACCGATTGTTCAAATGTCCGTTCTCCCAACGTCCTTTTTTTTTCACCTTGAGCTTCGTCATTTGCTTCAATTCTATGTCGCGCTTTCCCTTTCCAGTATGCCTCGCGCTAATGGTTTTTTTTGAGCGGTCTCTTTCATAAAGCTGACTGGATGCCTATAAAGCTTGGACTTACTTCTCTCCCTCCACCTTTCTTCCCTTTTTCTTTTTCCAAAGGAGCCAGGATATAGTGAAGATTCCCTTTTTTCTCCCCCAATGTTCGTCGAGTTTTCCTTTTCCATCGCTGTGAGATAAAGGTGGTATCTCTTGTAATTTTTTCAAATGTCTTGCTGACTCCCCCCCCTTTTTTACTCACCCCGTAAAAAGAACTTTGGACGACGCCACCCCCCGCCTTTTTCTCAATCAGAAAATTGGCCTCGACCACTGACCGTCTCCTTCCCCTATTCCAGAGCACGTGACCGGTCGCCGTTTTTTAATTTTTTTAGTTCTGAGACTAGGCTTCGGTTTGCCCCTATATGTTCGACACCCTTTGTTGTTTAGAAAACCCCCTCCCGTTTCCAGCGACGTTCTGCACGGCCCTTACAAACCCCCTTCGTCTTAATGTGAAGTATGAGAGTTTTTCCCCGAACCAGTTGGTGCCGTCGTTGGAAGTTCACCCCAATATCCCCTCCTGCCCCCACAAGAGCTATGTCAGTCCCCCTTCCCCCTTCCCCGACCCCGAATCCAAGTTAACGCCCCTTTTCTTGTGAATCTCTTTTTCGCTCGGGAAGAAGGATGTTGAACCCGCTGTGAGAGCGGCCTGGTTCCGGAGGATTGAAACCCCCAGCGCGCCTGACATAAGTCCCCCTTTCCTCTTTGAGCTTTGTTTCTCCTCTGTTCCCTCTCTCGTCAAGACGGTTTGCTTTTCTGTAGTGTAATGACCCCCCAGTCGGATCTTTGTGTGAACCCAATCTTTCGTCCACCTTTGCAAGATCAATCTGGTTTCTGCAGTTCCTCTCTACCCTAATTCTCCCCCCCCTCTAGCAAGCCTGACTTTTTTCCCCCCTTTTTTTCTCATCTCCGTTGTTTTTTTCTGCGAGTCTGCATTCCTACGTGAGTACAACTTGGCTTTAGAATGGGCATTTTCTGTGTTGAATCTTTGTGCTTAACGTTTTTCTCCCAAAGGTGGAATTTTTCCTCCTTCACCTCACACTCTCAATTCTTTCTCTTCCGACTTTCTGCCCTCTTTGACGGAGGACCCCCCCGTCCTCAAAACAATTTAGGCTTTCCAGAATGAAGATCTGTTCCGATTTTCTCTTGCCCCCCCCCGTTCGGCTTCCTCCAGTTCCTCCTTCGCTCCTTCGACGAAAAGCGCCCCCCCTGATTCAAGGCTTCCCTGCCCCATTATATGTGCGGGTGATTAACCCCGGCTCTCCATTTTAGGTAGTTATTGTAGACATTCAGGTCCTCCACGTGTACCTGTCCTTTCTTCTCCCCCTTTCCCCTTTTTTCCGTGTCTCGTCAATAGCTTTGCCATCCGCCTTTTTTGAGCGTGCTTTTTTTTTTCTCCCCAACGAAAAAGGGTTTTTTCCCCAAACTTTCTTTCTATCGGGCAAATTTCCCCAGCTATTTCCTGAATTTCGAGACCGTTCTTCTTGTCCTTTTTCCCTCTTTTCTTCCGCGTCTTTTATACGGTCCTGTCGATTCAATTTCCTTCTTTTGAGTAGTCCCCCCTTTTTTGGGATCCTTCCACCTGTTTTCCGACTTAAATTTGTCCCCGCTTAAGATGGAGAGCCGGTAGTCTCTCTGCTTCTCATTTTCCACTCCTCTGAACGCGTTTGTCTGCAGAATTTGTCGCGTTTTCCCTATCTCTTTTTCCCCGAGTTAGAACCCTTTGATGTAGTTCCCCCTAGTCCAATTCTTTTTGCTCAGGACACTCCCTTTTACCTTTTAGTTCCCTTATCTTTACTGCCCCCCACATGCGCAGGTATACGGTTTCCCCTCTAGTTGGTGCGACTCATATGGCCCTCCCCCTCTTCAGTTGTGAGAGACGTTGATTCAGTTAGCCCCCCTTTCTGCCATCCTTTTTTTCTGAACTCCTGTTAGCCTGTATGGCAAGTCCCGTTACTTTTGTTCCAACTGAATGTGGCCCGCCGTCCTCGGCCCGCCAAATATTTTTTTGGTTTCCTTGGAGCGATTTTCTTCCCTTCCCCCTTCCCCTCTCTGTTGCCATCAATTCTCGCGGGTCCTTGAAGTGGGAAAAGAAGCTCCGATTCTGACCTCTAACGGTCTTTCAAATACCCCTTCCCCACCTTGCCTGCCGATCAGACACACAACCTTTGATCTCCTCTTCCTTTAATCCGGTCAACATACCATCCTTCTCCCGTCAATCCGCATTGGATTCCCTTCGGCACGTTACAGTATAAGACCCTTTTCCCCCGCTAGCATTCTTTGTAAACCAAGGAAGCCCGAATCCGCTTTTGCCCCCTACCTGTACTTGACAGAGCGTTTCCCCCCTTCTCCGCCCGTCTGGTAAATAGCCGCTGACAGCTTTTCTCTCATCGGATAAGGAATCCCCCTATCAGTTTTCCAAATCGGCTTCTTAAGTCACCTCTACCATACCGAAGGATCCTTCCCCCTCCTCTTTTTTTTTTTTTAGGCGATCCCTTTATTCCCATTCTTCCCCCCAACGCTCGACCTCTGAGATTCGGTTCCGGATATGATTCTGTTCGCGCACTTGGGCGGCTATTTTTTCCTTTCTTCCCCTCTTCTCTCATTTCAAGAAGTTAGTACATCTGTCCCTCTTCCCCCTTTGCGTTTGTACGAAATCCCATGATTAGTGATTTCTTTTTTCACTTTCGGCACCTGACCGATTTCCCAATTTGCCTTTCTTTGAGGAGGCTTTCTTTTTTTTTCGCAACAAGACGCCTGCGCCTCTGAACGTTTGTTTTCTTCCTTCAAGGGTTTCGTCTGACGACCCTTTCACTATGGCGAAGTTATCCTGACCCCCCATTTACGATTTTCTTTCTCTGTGGACAACTTTGCCCCCCTGTTTCCCCATCGATGCTTTTTCGCCGGATTTTTCCTCCTTTCTTCACGATTCACTCCTGTTTGACACCCCCTTTCCCTTCCCTTTCTAACCCCCAATTCAGTTTTTTCAGAGAGTAGGTTCCCCTCACAGAGCATTAAGATGCACGGACAAAAAGGCTCCGCATTTAATCAGAACCATGTCGTTGACCCCCCCCCCTCCTTTACCCCCCCGTTGCGCTTCGATTTGCTGACGATGAGTTCTGCCTCCCTCCTGAAATTTTCCAGTTTGTTCTTTTGAGCGTTTCTTTAGCGCGTGATACCCTTCCCCTAGTCTTATAAGGTCTGCTTCTTCTCCTCTCCCCCCCTTGTTCGCCCTTTCTGTCGACCAGGATATAGTGACTCCTCTTCCCCCCCTTCCTGTGCGTTGGTCCCAAAGCGTGGTTTTGTAATGATCCTGCGTGGTCTGATATCTGACTTCCCCTATTCGCACAATTGCGTTCAGGATTAGTCACCCTCACTTTTTCACCCTCTTCCGTCCCCCCAAACCGATTTTGAGTCTTTCTTTCCTTAGACAGAACGGTCAGCTTCTTTTATCCACTCGGTCTGGACCTTTTTTTTTACTTTTCGATTCTCCTTTTCTTGATTTTGCAAGGTGTTCAGGTTTGACCGAGAGGTCGTCGCTTTTTCTTCCGAAGCCCGTTTTTCTCCCCCCTTCCCCAGGCAGTCTTCTCTTTTTTTCTTGTTTGGAGGACCCACATCCTGACCGCTATCATCTGCCCAGGCCTTTCACACCCAAAATCTGTTTTTTTTTCGTAAGGCCCCCCCCCCCCCAAGACCACCCTTTCCGCCCCCTTCCCTGTCTTGTTAGTCACCTCCCCCCATGGAATAACACCTAATTCTACTGCAGTCCCTCCCTTTTGAAATCATATTTTTCTTGTTTAATAGTTGGAGATCGGAAGGCCTTATTTGTGAAACGCGCTATTTTCGTAGATCGGTTTTGAAACCCCTCTTTTTCCTCGTTTAGCGAACGCGCGATTGCTTTCCCTCCCCCGCCCCCCCCGGCCAAACGCCCACTTCCATCTTCTCCTTGCATTTATGGAAACTCGACCAGACCAGAATGGAGAGTGTTCACTCCCCGCCTTCTGTCCTTTTCTCCGATGACCCCTTGGTTCCCTTATCACATTACCAATCCCCTTCTTTGAACCCGGTCCCGCAAGCCCCCTGTTCCGTTGAAAGGACCATCTTCCTCTCTTTCCCTCCTGATCCCCCATTCACAACTACGTGCGTCCCCTTTGTTTGCTGCCAATGGGTTCAAAGACTTTCTGGATGTGTGGAGAACCAGTCTTGATCTTTCCAAAGGTGGGTCATTTTTCTTGAAAAGGCTTAGGTTCCACACTCTCATCTTCCTCTCCTTTTTTCCCTTAACCCCCCTCTCCCAGACGTCTTTTCTACAACGAGTTTCGGAAACAATCCTCAAGAGAGGAGTTCCTTCTTGGTTTTCAGCTATCCCGTTAACACCTAATCCCGCGTCCTCCTTCGTTCCCGTCTCTTCTCGAACAGCTCTTCTTTAGATGTCAAAGGTTTAACTTGGCTTTCCCAGAATTTTTTTTCTGTTTCTTCCTTTTCCACTTTTGGCGGCTTGTTTCGGATTGAACCTTTTTTCCCCCTTTGGTGCGTGCAGTCCTCTATGTAGGTCCTTAGACGGCGCAGCCTCAGTGGTGTTCATTCCTCTCTAGAGGAGAGCATCCGACGTCGCTGTTTCTTGAGGTTTTTTTCTTCCCCCCCCTCCCAAAAGGGCTTCTTTAAACTCTCGCCCTTTTCTCTTACCCCCCACGAATACCATGACGCTTCATTCCCCCTCTACCCCGAGAGGCGAGTCCTTTTTCCCCTTTTTGATATCGCGACCCTTTCTTTCCCTTTCCCCCTTCTCTCTTCAAAAAAATCGTTGGGAGTCGTCCTTCTTTTTAATTTTGCCCTTTAACTTTTTTAGTCCTCCTACAGTCATCTTTTTTTCCCCCCCGGTAGTTCATCACTTCGACGAACGAGTTTCCCTATCGAGACTTGTTCCCGCGGCTCACTTCCCTTTCTGTCACGACCTCTTTTCCCATGTTTTCCCCTATCCTCCTCTCCCTCTCTTCATCCATTCACCGATTCTGATCCCCCCGATTTTTTTGAAACTTTCGAGACGCTCCTTACTCCGGTGAACACCGAGTAGATTTGACCAGCCTTCATCGCAACGTTTGTCTCTACCTTTGGAGTTTTCCACCATTTTTATGAATGAAAATTACTTTTTGCAATCGTCGAGGAGGCTTCTTTCCGAAAGTACGCCTTTTCCCCCACCTGCTTTTGCCCCCCCTCCTTTTTCCGCAAATAGTTCCTGTGTCCCCCCTTCCTCTTGGACGATTGATCTCCCCGGGCCATTTCAGCTTCCTATTCACCCACCTCCAGTTGAGCGCTACCCGGAACGTGGGCCCCCCCCATATCCGTACTTTATGTATAACTTTTTTCCTCCGAGTACGGTCCATCCCGCTACCCCAATTCCCGAGTCATCCCCACCTTTTCCGCAACTGCGTAAGTTGTTAATCAGCCCCTGATACTTACAACTCCAAAGGTCAGAATGTCAGTCCCCTTTCCCCCCCTTTTTTTTCTCCGAAAGTTCTGCGCTCTCACCTTCCTCTTCTTTTTTTTTTTTACAAAAAGACGACGATGCTCTCTTTTCCTTTCATCCCCCCCCCTTTACACTAATGAGTCCCCCAACGGTTTAAGATCAGGCTGCCCACTCTTCGATGCGCCTTAGGCTCCCCGGATCCTCGACCCCCGCCTTTCCCCTCCCCCCACGGTCCAACTTCGCGACATCCCTTTCCCTAGACTAAGAAGGTCTTCTCTACTTTCTCTTGGGTTGTTTCGGAGAATTATTTTTAGGATTTCCTTACCCCTTCGATCGCTCTTTCTCCCTCCTCTCGGCCTTCCCTTTGATTCGCCTAGCCTTTCACCTTTCTTCTCTGCTATGTTGTTGGACTTATCGTTCCAGGAAAGGAACATTTTCTCGCCCATTTCGGTTCTTTTTCCCCCCCTTTTCAAAATTCCCTTCTTTCCCGAGCGCGAACTGGTCTTCTATTCTTTTGTTCTCCGGCCCCCTTTTCACTTCTGGTGGATCTTTCGGTATCTTCCTGATTAAAAATTCCTCGAAACTAGACTGGCACTGGGTATCTTTTCTTGACCCTTTTCCTCTTCCTGCAGTTATCGACTTACGATACCCATCTGTCCACGGGCCCACACCCTTCCTCCCTTTCCGTTCATCGACAGGTTCACCGGCCTGGTTGAGACTTATATCGCGATAGAGAAACCTTTTGCTCCGTTCGCTTGTTCACAAATTTCTTCCTCGAGTCTTTCATACGCGCCCCTCTCCCTCCCCTTCGATTTCAGAATTTTCCTTCGAAATGTTCGTTTGAAATCCCCCTTCCTCTCCGCTTCTCTCTGCAATTCTTGACTCGCCCCATTTTTTACCCCGTCCCTGTTCTGCTCTTTTGTTCCTTTTCTAAAGCCGAGCTTCGCTGGCGATCAGCCTTTTCCTTGCTTATCCCCCCTTGCACTTTGGAGTCTCCTGACTCAATTGGGTTCGACGCTTTCAAATCTCCTGCTACAATCTCGAGTAGGCCCCGTGTCCCCCCTCTTCTTTTACTGATCCTCTCGCCCTCTCCCTTCCCCCTTCTCTTAAAGAGATTTCCCCATGACGACGCAAAACCCCGTTTTCGGATTTTCTCCCCGTTCAAACTGACTTTGACGACCGCCAAATCTTTTTTCTCAATTGACTCGCCCACCCCCGTATCCAGCTTCTCAACGAGTACGTGACCGGGCTCCGCGGTCTCTCTCTCCTCTTTGCCCCCAGGTGAGGCTTCCCCCCTTCTCCCCCCCCAGAGAGAGGGGGGTTCGCAGGCTCTCCCTTTTGTCTTTTTTGAGAAAAAACGTGCCCTTTCCCCCCCCCTCTATCGGATTTTTCTTTTTTTCGCCTTCCCTTATCTTTTCCCCCCCCACTGCTCGGCCTTGCCCTCCAATTGAAAGGTCCCGGCGACCCAACCCCCCTTGGAGTTCTTTTGAGTTAAGGCCCCCTCCTCCAGCCCACCGAGCTTCAAGTTCCCCAAATGCCCAGTTGCATAACCCCCCTCCCTTTTTTCATCTAAAGCCTTGACATCCCCTTTCTCCTCGCTTTCTCCCCTCTAGGTAGAAGTTCGGTTCCCCTTGAGAGCTTGACTGGTTAGGATTTATCGGAACCCTAGCTCCACCCCTAAGAACGCCTGATTTCAGCTGTTCTCCCCTTCCTCAAAGTTCTCAACACGAGACGGGCTGCGGAGATTTTTCACCACCGGAAGATAAGTGTAGATTTGGAAATAACTTTCCCCTTTTCTGTTCCTTCCACTTTGCGTCACCCTGATCAAGATGGTCCTTTCTCTCCCGATTCACATACCCCCATTCCTTTTTCCCCCCCCTCAGAAGGAATGGACCGCCTAGGTGAATT
>Ga0179593_1355449_pt1 | contig 11325 bp, 13 predicted proteins | sample CZODoug2_1_08_16_FD_185931 | JGI IMG/M metagenome (GOLD analysis project Ga0179593, IMG submission 185931) | Vadose zone soil fungal communities from Angelo Coast Range Reserve, California, USA - CZODoug2_1_08_16fungal (PacBio error correction) | ecosystem: Environmental > Terrestrial > Soil >... | reverse complement strand
CTTATTATGAGACCCCGAGGGATCTTTCCCCCGTATGCATCATTACTCGCCCTGAGATGAGGGTATATCCCTCTAGGCCCCAGAATGGTTTTCCCGCGCATATGCAGTTAGAATTGAGGGGTAGAAAACTTTCAGCGCACAGTTACAATACACCGGGACGATTTGATCCCCGCCATGATGTTCCGACTTATTGCCGATTGCAGCTCATGTTTTGTTTTTTCTCCTGAGTGCTGGGCCAATCCCATTAAGTTTTTTCTTGCTTGCTTTGGTCTCGTTCCCTTTTTTTCAGTTTCCCTGCTGCGCTGGAGAACCTGAAATGTGTTGCGTAATGTAAGATGTGTAGTGTCTTGTCCCTTCTATTTTTACTTCTAAGTTGAATTTTGTACCGATTGATATTTAGTTGCGTTACCTCCTTTAGTACCCTTTTTTTCGTCTTCAAAGCCGGTTTGTTTATCGGGCTTGGTTGCCGGGTAAGCCTTGTGACTCCCTTCACGTTAATATGTGAGAATCGTGCGTCCGCGCTGCTTTCCACACCTTCCTTATTTTGGGGAGCGTGATCCGATTGGTGTAAGGAGTTGACCGAATCAAGCCACCGTGACCTTGGTTTTCAGCTCGGTCTGGCGAATTTAGGTTCCTATGTTTTCTGTCCCTTTCTCCCGTAGTGATATGGTAGATGATGTCTGTAGTCTCTGTATTAGAGGCCTCTTTTTGTAGTTAACTTCTCGGTGTTTCCCTTACGAGTCTTTGTTTTTGGACCCGCTGTATTTGACCCTTGGCCCTTGCAGAATTGGTGTCGACTAAGAGGACAGGGTCGGTCACTAGGCCCACTCGACGTATTTCGTGCGGGCGGAGTCGGAGTCGTTGTTGTCCAGACTGTCTTTTGGCTAACGAGTCTCTGCGCCCCTGCGCAATTTGTGTGGAATTCGCTCTGGTTTGCTGCCCTTTATAGAACGATGTCTGATCCTCCGTTGAACTTTGCCCTCCTTCTCTTCCTTAATTCCCAGCTGACGAAGTTATTTCCCTCGGAGTTCCCCGCGAAGCCGTCTCAGAGCAATTTTGCGACCTCGTTGCTTTCTTAATAGTTTTCCCCTTAGGTGGTTTCCTTTTTTTCACTGATTCCGTCTCTTTTCCGACAAGGGATTCAGCTGTAATTCTGTACCCCTGTGGCTTTTCATTTCGTTCGAGAAGGGCCAATTCCGGTTCGGTGCCGCCTCGAGTCGTGCCGGTTTCCGAGTGATTGGCTTTGAGGATCTTTTGCGACGTCCTAGTTTTCCGTCCTTCGTCCTTGAGTTAATTGTGATGCGAAACGTTCCGGAGGCCTTCTCCTCTCTGTTTAGCAGGATGCTTGCGACCTGCCCCCCTTGCGATCCGATTTGGATCGAATCCCCTGACGCGTTTCTTTTCTTTGCTGATGGTATTGATGTCTAACTTTTGCCCAACTTCCATTGGAATTGGGTAGCTTCCTGTTGCCATGTGCCTGGTATTCCGTGCTTCTCCTTCTACTGCTAGTAATTGGCCTGGACGACGGCATGTGTTTGCGGTCCTTTACCCGTCTTTCTTTGTCCTTTCTTCAGTGGCTGTAAGATGTTTGACTAGATGCAAGATTGACACTCTCTTAGGAGGACTCGCCCCAGTTTAGCCCCCTCCTCTAATTGAGAATCATATAGAAATTAATGTTTCCCAGTACTTTCAATTCCCCCTCCTAAGGTTTTCGATTCCGTCCCTTTCTATTCATTCACAGGGCTTTTACTCTCTTTTTCCTGCTCAGTTCGACCCCTCCCCCTCCTCCTCCTCCGTTGTTGGCTTGCCAGAGCTGTAGGTCAGCTTATCATATTTAACCCAGCGCCGATTAAAAGTCTCTAAAGGAGTCCCCTGTTTCCACCTGTTTGACTTCAGTTTGCCATGTCGGTTGCAATAATTCCCGCGGTGTAATTAATCCCTTATCGTTCTTGCCCCAAATGGTATCGTTTACTCCTCTTTTTTTGCATCTCCTCCCCATCCGTTCCGTGCCCCACCCCCCCTCCTAAAGAATATAGAAAGCGTCTTGAGATTCACCCGCGTCCCTTAGTCCAGGCTACTTCTTGTCCTTTCTCCTTCGACAAAGCCGATTGGCTTGCTGATGGCTTCGTACCCCCCCCCCCCTTTCCCCATTTTTTTTTCTTTGATGATAGCCCCAGTTTTTTACAGAGTCCAGCGCGGTCAATATCCCTTTTTATGCTCTTGTGATCCCCTCTCGTCCCCCGTAATGTCTACTCCCTCTTTGCTCGCCAGACATCCCTCCCTCCTTCCTTCGCGGCCTCCTCCTCAAGGACGAAACCACCGTAAGGCCTGAAAAAGTATTCCAGTCGAACCTCTCTCAGTACCTAAGTCCCATAGAACCCCAGCCATCGGCGTAACTCCCTCCGACTTCCCGGACGTTCTGCGAAAACCTCCCCTCCGTTGAACGTACTTTTGACCGCCCGTCGTCCTTCTACCCTCTCTGTCCGTTAACCTGTTTGAAACGAACGCCTTTCACCTAACTCAACCCTTCCTCCCCATTCGGACCCTACTTCATACTCGTTCAGTCCCAATCCCTTCTTTCTCTCATTGAAGCTTTAGAAGTGGCACCTTTCCTCGAACCCTAGATCATCTGGTGTTTCCCTCTTCCCGGACAGCAAGCGAGCATCTCCGCTTCACCGCCCATTTTCGCGGTCCCATCCCGTTCATTCCCGTTCATTCTAGTTATCCAACCATCTCCGCGCCGAAATTCCGTTTTCGTTCATACCCCCTTACCCTTCTCTGTATAAACCCGGTCCCAAGTTCCCTTACGACTCCCCGCTCTTTCCCCCCCCTTGGACCCGATCTGAAACAAGCGCCTAATCCACACGCCCTGGCCTTTAATCTCTGGACTACCCACCCCTTTCCCTCTCCCCCGATCCCCGACCAGCCAGCCAAGAACGAGCTTCCCGTCCGACCCTTTCTCCCAGCCCCTAGCGGCGCCCAGTTAAAATTGGGCATCCACAGCTCATCCTTTTCCTCTCACCTCCTCACACTTTCTCCGCTCTATTACGCGCGATTCTACCCTTTCACAGGGAGTGGCGTCTTCACCCCCCCGACCCTTATTACCGCACCCTCCCCCCCCTCCCTAACCCCGCTTAGGTTTTTAAGTCCCTTCCCCCCAGAAACACTCTCCCGTCCCCCCTTCCCAGCACAACGCGCAGTCCCCCAATTTCGCCGACCTCCCTGATTGATACCGCGCTTTCCCTGGAAGTCTTAATGGTCCCTCCTACTTCACCCCGGTCATGCTGGAAAAGGTTATCTTCGCAGCTTTACCCGAAGTCAAACCTTGCCGTAGACTCCATCCCCAATGCCCGCTCCCTATACGCAAAGAACGAAGCGACAGCCACAACCCCCCTCCCCAAACTGAGTTGCTTCTGCAAAATTCTTACATCGATGTTCCCCATAAAGGTTATTTCCTTCTCGCTTGTCACGGTTCCCCCAACTTTCTTTTTTACCAGACTACTTTTCAAAGAGGAGCCTCATGCATTACAGGCTAATCTGCGTCCTCTCTCTTCCTTTTCCTTTGCCGATAAAGCTCGCCTCCTTCTTTTTCCTCCCCCCTGTTGTTTTGTTGTCTCTCTCTTTCTTGTCTTTCGAAAAGAGGGCCTGGCCCGCGCTTGAGTCCAGCATGAGTAGAAGGACGAGGAGCGACTAATAGCATTCTTCTGACAATTGGCGCCCCTCTTGGACCCCCTTCCTCTTTTGAGTTCGTAGCAACGACCTTGCGAGACTCCGCGACCCCTTCAACATGAAACCCACTGTCGACCAACGTGGCTCCCCTTTCCCTCTTCTCCTGAAGATGAGATAAGGGTTGGATTGTGGTATCAGTTGGCTGTGCCTCTTTTCTTTTCGTAAGGGCTCTTTCCTTTTTATGGAGGTGCGTTGGGACTTGCGGTCGGTCGCTGAGGAGACCACTTGTCCTCCTCTTTGTTCCCCTTTTAGGCGTCCTGAAGGAATTAAGGGCATCTTTTCGCTTGTCCCCCCTTACTATCGGCGGTCCTTCTCTTCCCTTTTTTACTTCTTGAGATGTCTATGTTGCCGACCTTTTTTTCGTACTTGTTCCCTTCCCAAAGCTGGTTTGCTAGGTTCCTCTCGGTTTTTACGGCTTCAGGCCTGTCGTCTCCCGTCGTCAAGAAGAGCTTATGGTGTCTTCTTTGGAGCGTTTTGTATGATGTGGCTCCCCCCGCGCCCCTTACGGAGGCCTCGCAGACCTTACGGGATTTTCGTTTACTTTGCTCTTATTTGATATTGGAGAGGGATATTAGTTATGTCTCGTCCCCCATTCTGACGAAGCAGGGGGTTTTACAAGATTTTGGTATTTGTTTTAGGAAAGAGGCTTGCCTTTTCCTGTACGTTGGATTGATAGGTGGTCCTACAATCTGAGGCGCTGGTATTGTACCTTAATGGCGAAAGCTCCCCCCATTTCTTCTGCTTCGCCTTGATTTTTCTTTTGACGTTAACTACTGTTAAACCGTAATGAAATGAGTGCGTGGACTTCCGGACTATGGCGCACCCCTTATTGCCTTTATAGTCCACTCTGATGTTGATTTCCCCTTCAGGAACCTGTCGCCTACCTTCGAAGTCTTCATTCAGAACCGAAGGGCTGTCTCTCGGGATAGGTTTCCTGATCTCGGCTCTTTTTTCGCCTCTTTTTATAGGGTAAAGCGATTTCAGGGTTGGTCTCTGTTGACACGTCTCATGCGCTTTAGCAGAGAAGGGGAGAATGTACCGTCTTCCTTGTTGTCGGTTCATTCCTGCTAGTGACTTTTACTCTCGGGTTCGTTTTTTTGGAAACTTCTTTTGTGACCCCCGGTGATTTTTCCCTATTTGTGCCTTAGGGATTCGTTAATTCTACGTCTATTTGCCAGGGCTGGTGGACCTTTTCGTTCACCTTTCGCCTTGATGTCCCGGCAGGAGTTCCGCTTTATAGGCTTGCTCTCCTCTTCCGGTAGACAGGTACCCGATTCATCTCTCTTTTTTTTTACATGCCCCGACTCCTTTCAATTCTTGCGCCCCCTATTCTCCGACGTTCTTCTTTCCTGAACATGTCGAGTTCCTACAGAACTTACTTTGGTCTCGGCCTTTTCTTCTTCGCATGTGTAATGCGACCTGGTCTTTTCCCTTTCGACCCTTTCAAGCGTAATTGGCCCTGACTCTTCACAGTTAATTTTGAAGTAGCTTGAGTTTGGTCTTCTATTTCCTTTCCCCATGGTGTCCTGTCGGCCATTTTTTGTTGTTTCCGTATATGTCCCTGTGTCGACATGGTCTGAACTTCTCCCCTACCCGTGGATTTTCCCGACTCTAAGTGACACCCCCTACCTTAATTGTTGCGTTTCTCCCCTTCCCCCCCCCCTTATTTTCTCGTTGCACGATTTCTCCCCTGTGATACCTACCGTCATCGCTTCCGCTACCTCCCACTTCTTTCTTTTTTTCCCCCTCCTCTTTGTGTTTTTTTAGAGAGTGAGTTTACAACCTTCCCCGTTAACAATCCTTTTTCCTTCCCTAGAAGGGCAGGTATCGGCACTTACTTTTTTTGATGTTATATGTTTTTCCCCCCTTTTAGAGCTAGTTTCATTTGATAATGAGAGGAGTCATCGGTAGTTCTATTTCCTTCCATTCTGGCGTCCCTATGGGGCATCTATCCCATCCCTTTTTCTCGGACCACTGACCATAAGGCGTACCGACAAGAAGTACCCTCACCTCTTTCCTGTCCTTTTTCCTTGTTCCAGTCCAATCATTTTGCCGGTCGACGCCACTAAACCCCTTCAGTTAGTCACATCCATTCCTTCGGTGACCAATTGCTTTGATTCTAGTCCCTTGCCCCTCCCCCTCCGGTAATCTCCCTCTCTGAAAATCACTGTCAAGGCATTTTTTTTTCCCCGATCTTCTGCACCCCTGATATGTCTACTACTTCTTCTCTCCCTCATTAACGGGACTATTGAGGACCCCTCTCCCCCTTTTTGTATGACCCTTCACCGACTGCTTCCCCCCCTATAGTCAGCGCCGAAAAGTTCCCCCTAAGGGCACCATTACCAAATTCCCCTTCACTCGCTTTCACCGAACCCCGTTATTCACAGTATGACGTTTGGATTCCCCTCCACTCGTTTCCCATCTTTACCTCTGACCTCTGAGTAGTACATGTCAGATGTAACAGTTTAACTCGACAAACTCCCGCGTTTTCCATCGCCGATGCCCCTCCTGCCCGGAGGGGGCCCATAGCTCTCTATTTTTCCCCTCGCCTCCGCGGCCCCAATCCTTTGGCCCCCTTTTTCATGAACTAGTCGAGGAGTTTACCTTTTCTATGAAAAGCATCATCTTCACTTTCTACAAGTGCGCCCCCATCTCCGCCTCTTCCCGCCCATTCTCTTTTCAAGGGCCGACCTTTCTTTTCTTATGAACCACCGCCTTCCGCCTCCGCTCGTCGCTGGCGAAATTATTTTTCCCACGACCTTGGCCTCTTCTTCGGCGAACAACACGATCACTGCCATCCCGTTCCCCCTGCTCTTTCCCCTCAACCCCCCAACCCTTCCTGTTTGCCAGCTCTGCCACTCTGCCGTATCCTCCCCGCGGCTACAAATCCCAATGTAAATTACATCTCCACCACGAGCGCAAAGTTTTCCGTATACAGGTAAACCTCTCCCTCCCCGCACGCGGCCTGGAAATTGGCCGTCAACACTTCCCCACATCTCCCCTTTACACTAGTTTTTAAAAGTGTCCCTGACGGCCGGGCTTTTCCCCTCCACCCTCCGACTTGCTTTAAAAATGATGGACCGGTCCGCCCCTTCACCCGTATTACTCGGCCCCCCTGACCATCCCACAACTAGGCCTCCCCTTCCTCCCCCTCATTCCTGAACCTACTCTTCACGCAACCAAAAGTTTTAAGTACTAAGTCCCTCATTTCTGACGCTCCACCCCCCCTTGAATTGAAAGCTTTACCCTTAATTCTTACTTTCCCGCCTACTGGGACCCAGATTCGACCCGGTTCTTCCGCCCCGACCCCCCTCAATCCAAAGGCCCTTCCTAATTCCAAGCGCCTATACTCCCCACCCGCCCGCCAAAGTAGTTGCAAGGTTCCAATTTCCCCCCCAAAGTAAAACCCTTATTCCAATCTCCATTAACTTACATCAACGGGCGCCCCCTTTGGTCCCGTTGTCTTTACTCCTCTTACGGTTTATTTTTCTTTCCCCACTTTCATCTTCCCTTTACATCGGAGACCGATGTGCATTCTCTTTTGTCCTCATCCTTAGTCTATTCATGCTGCTTTTGCCCCCAGAATTTTTTATTTTAGAGACTACCATCTTCTTTCTTCTTTTTTCCCTTTTACCTCACGTTTTTTTTTTTGTGAGTTTGTTGATGGAGCCCCAGTCCCCCCGTCGCGCCTTTTAATATCGCTTCCCCAGGATGAGGCTGCCACCTGTCCCTCCGCTTCCCAGGGGGCCTTCTGCCCGGTTAGCAACGACGTTTTTAAGTTTGACCACTTGCGCCAGGGAAAAGCCCAGTCCGTTTCTCCTGTTTCTCTTTCCGTACCTCTTTCATACTTAATCTTCCGGGTTGGTAGGGGTTTTAGCTGCGTGGTCACTTTTTTCCTTTCGTTAATGTTTTTGGCCTGTATTTCCTTCTACGGCCTTGTCTTCTGGTGCTTTTAAGGTATCAAAATGTTTTCTTGCTGGCCTTCTTTCGGTGACATGAATCTTTCCTTTTGTTGATCTGCGCTTTTTTCAGCGGTTTTTGCGCATTCGACTTTCGTGTGTAAGTACCGTTTTGACTTGTGTTTCTTTTCTTCCTTTTGGAGTTCGTTGGTGTCCCCCTCAAGTTGGGTTATGAGCGCTTTTTTGCCTATTCCTCAGCGGGTGACTTCCCCTAAATGTTTTTTCATTGCCTGTTCGATAGCTGGAGATGATACGCTTCCTGGCCCTGTATTATTTTTTGGTTACTGATGTCCGTCGTTGCGATTACGCAACTTTTTACATTCGTCCGCTGTCTTTTTATGGCTATTTTTCCGGAGCCTGTCCTGCGCTTCGTAGGTTTTTTGTGAAATGGCTTTTGTCCGATGGATGGACTCTTTGCGGTTTATTAACTCGCTGTGGTACCGCTGTTGATGTTGTAGATACGAGGCTTTCTGCTGAAGGGTCACTTGCGCACTTTGGTTTTCGCCTACTACGAGTGCCGTTCGTTAACTCCTTTGTCTAAGAGATGATCTTTGAGGTTAGTCTTCTTTGTTTTTTTCCAGAAGCCTCTCATTCCCCTTTCCTCACTTGATTAGCGCGACGGTAGGTGCCGCCTGCTTCTGTTCTCGTGTCAGTTTGCATGCTAGGACCCCCGATTTTATATGATCTCTATTCCTCGCCCCTTACTGTGCGCGGTGCTTCATTACTGAAGGCCGTCCTTTTTTTTAGGAGGTCGTCGGACCCAATGCCGTTCTAGACATTTTTCTTGGAGCATTTTTCCTTCTTTGAATCGGCGGATTTCCGGTTTTTTTAGTTGAACTTGTTCATTCTGCCCCGTAGCCGAAGCTTACGATTTGGAAACTATTTCCAAGGAGTTGAGGAATTTCGTATCTGGGCCATTTTGCCTGGACGTAGTGCCTTTCGGTTTGAATTCTCTGGTACGTTTCAGATTGTGCCCTTCTGCCCTCGGAGTATCCGTTTTTCGTCAGTCCCCTTGCTCAAACTTCTCTCTGTCCCGAAGAGGCCTTGTTATCTGCTTTTCGTTCGTAACCTCCTTACCTTTCGTTTCGCTGGTGAGAGATTCACCCTACGCTCCCTTGCCCTCTGCTTCCCGCGGAGGAGGGTAACTTTCTCGCATCAATCCCTTGACTTTTTTTCGCAGCCGGTCAAGGCACTGTTTGGCGTCATGGCGTACCATTGTCTTCTTCTCCCTTCTTTCCAGCATTGGATGTTTACGAGTCCCTCCTCGGGTTAATGAAGTCGGCGTTTCTTCTCCCTTTGTTTTAGTTTTTTCTGGGGTTTCGGGCATAGATGCCGAGGTCCTCCCTCGCTGAGGTCCCTACGTTAACCTATTTTCGTCCCCTACTCTTCTGATCATGGCCCCCCGAATTAAAGCCCAGTTTTATAACCTTTGACCCCCGTGTCCTCATTCGTTTGCACCTTTTTTCAATGGCTATGAGGCACATGTTTTTCCTAGATGACTGAAGTAGGATCTTTCTGCCCCCCCTTTTGACCTGCCGTCCTCTGCCTCTCCCCTTCATCCCTTACTTCCTTCCTCACCCAATTCTTTCCCCCCCCTGCACCCCACCATCCCCAACCCCCCCCCCTTAGGGTTCTTCTCTCCCTCCTCCCCCCTTACCCTCTTTCTGCCTCCACCCTTCATCCCTCCTCTTGCATCTGTCCCCCCCCACGCCCTTTCTTTTTCCTTCTCTTTTTTGTCCCGTACTCGTTGCTTTAGGTAAGCCTGTTATCCAAAGCCGCGTTACAAACCTCCCTGTTTTCCCTCTCCAGGGCGGAATAGTTTCCCCCCGATTTCCCCCTGTCCTCGTTCTCTTTTCCTAACGTTCCCTAGTGTTGAATTGAGTTCGTTTTCCTCCTCTCTCTCTCTCGGACTTCCTCCTCACTATGGTTGTCATAGTTATTCTACGTCATCCGGCCGCCCCCCCCACTTCCCCAGGAAGAATACAAGACATTGCTCTCTCCTTTCACCTGTCCTGTCGTCGTAAGGAAACCGCTGTCCCGTGTTCCCTCCTTACCCACACGCCTGTCGACCCGTTCTCCCTATTTTTACGGTATGTTCTCCCCCATGCCCCAATTTCTTTATGTTTAGAAAGGGAGAACTACGCGTCTATCCTCGACCGCACATATTACGGCTTCGTTGACGGCTGTTTCACCGTATCCTTTCTCTGACGCCGCCGGTAGAAATACGCTTCGCTCCCGCGATATACCACTGGGCCCTGCCTCCCTTCGTTCGACACATAAGGTTGAATATCCACCGCCTCCTGTCCCACTGCAGACCGTGCCTCTAGCCTTCCCCATTCCCTCATTGGCAACAATCGTCCAAAAGCCCAGCACTTTTCATGCCTCACCGAACCTCTCGTCTAGTCCTTAAAGCTCGCCCTCCCCTTCCCCAATCCACTACGTGTTATCGTTACAATCTGAATTGTCCCTGTCGCCTTCAGTTTCAACGAGAACACCGGCTACATCGCCGCTTTCCCCTACGCAACTCCTCAGGCCCCCTCTCTTAGAATGTCATTTCTGACCCTCGCAACCAACGTCGTTTCCTTTGACTCCTTCGTCGTCCCTTGGCGTTTCATGTTCAGAAAAGAATCAGATCTCGTTTCCTATCACCTTGAGAAGATAGCATGCTTCCTCTTCCCCACGCCTTCCTGCGGTTCCATCAGGGCCTTAGTTCCTTCGTCCATCCCACCAACACCCGCCTTCCCCGCCCCCGCCAGTAATAGTGCTTTTTGACCTACCGCCCCGCTGCTAGTCGTCTGCGACCCCCCCCTGGTACCTTTTCATGTCAGTTACCGTCCCCGTCCTTCCCTGAACCCCCCACCTCCCCTCGCTCGACCAAGAGAGTCCCCACGCCCATAGGCCCGTCTCCTTCCCCCCTCCCTCCCCCAATTTCCCTCTACCCATAGCCTACGGTCTGCAAAAGTTTCCCTCTCCCGAGTCCGAACTTAGTGCCCCCTAAGGGCTTTTCCCACTTTGTGGTCGCGGCATCAACGCGTCCCTTATCGTCCCCTCACCCCGACCCATGTCCGGAACGCTCTTCCGCGCCGAATGAGACCCAAAAGGCTGCAAAGTGCCGGCTACCCTTATTACCCCCTTTCCCCCTTTCACATTGCCAGCACCCACCTTGTTGCGTTTGGACGCCCACATAAACAGAACCCCTTCTATCCACCACAACGTCAGTACAGAATTCGAATCTCCCGTAACCGAGGGATTCCCTCTCACTTCTCAAGGCCGTATTTTTTCCTCCTTCCCCAGTTTTTTAATGACGACCCTGTTATCCTCGTCCTGACCAGCAAGCCCCGTTCCTTCGTGCTCCTCCACCACTTCCCCCCTCGACCTATAAGACTGAAACCCATCTCCAAGCGCCCACTGTCCCAACCACAAGACCCTACTCTTAACCCCCCTCTTTCAATAGAACCCTGGGCTCCCCCCCTTTTCCTGCCCTGTTCTTCCCGTTTTTCCCTTTCTTTCATGTGAAAGGTTCCCTCGTTCTACACTCAGAGCCGTGTCCCCGTCGGCGCACTTTTTTCGGCTAAGGTAATGTCTTACTCGATATTCTGCTCTTTCTCCTGTCCCTCGTCCTCTTTTTTCTCTTCGA
>Ga0179593_1351334_pt1 | contig 11325 bp, 11 predicted proteins | sample CZODoug2_1_08_16_FD_185931 | JGI IMG/M metagenome (GOLD analysis project Ga0179593, IMG submission 185931) | Vadose zone soil fungal communities from Angelo Coast Range Reserve, California, USA - CZODoug2_1_08_16fungal (PacBio error correction) | ecosystem: Environmental > Terrestrial > Soil >... | reverse complement strand
CCCCCTCAGACAGTCGGTACAATACGACTTCCTCATTTAGCATCTGTCAAACCTGTTCTGCATGTTCCTCACACCCCAGAATCAATTAGTACTCGCCGGGCAGGCTGTCTAGGACGCCTTACTTTCATTAAAATGGAGTCTGGTCCCCCTTAAAATTTTTCCTGACCCCCTCTGATACTCACCGCGATAAAGATCTTCCTTCATCCCTGACATCATATTCGCTTAAGACCCGTTTCGCGTTTAGTAGCGCTGGCCTGTTTTAATTTTTGAATTTCAGGTTTATCAACTCCGGAGACCTTGATCGATGATCCCTGGCCCCTCACTATACCGATCTTTAACAACTACCAGCAGACACCCCCACTGGTACGCCCTTTCGTCTTTATTTTCCGGGCGAAAGTATAAAGCTTGTCGCGGCCGAAAATACTTATGCCGCTTGGTGTCTCTGTGCGAGTTGCCCATCCGAGTTCTATGCCGAAAGGCATCTGCTTGCTCTGGTCGAGGCCCCCAACTTGATATTCTCAGGTCCTGTAGAGACAATTCCCATGTGCGATTGCTCGCCTGCAGCGCGAGTTACAGTGCAAAGGTCTTTCATGCCTTCCCCTAAGTTGACTGTAACTTTCTGAGAAAAAGTCCCTCAATCTCGACTTATCCGACCGACGCCCCTTTGTTCTTCCTCCAGGGAAGATTTTTCAGTGTCGTCGATGCCCTTACAGAGATTGTCGCAGACTTAGATGTACCTGAGAGCAAATTTTTCTCGGGGTTTTTTTCCTTTTTAGTCATTGCAGGGTCGAGGCTATAGTTGATTCTTTCCCCTCCTTCCTGAGGGCCATAATTTTTTCATTCATGTCGATGTACAGGTTATCTCCTCGGAAATGATGTTTTTGCTTATGGGGCGGAAGTGTGCGAAGGGCCGATGACCGATTTCCCTACTATAACTCCCATATTACAATTTCATCCTCGATACTTCAGCAGTTCTTTCCCTCTCTTCCATATTGTTTGCTCATTGATACGAGGATTCGTATAAGAGAATCCCCTGAGTGCCCCCTTTACTTCCTTCTTCCGAGGAGCTAGGATCGGACTGCCTGGATGGTGGTTCGCACCGCCATCCCCTAGAAATTAGCTTTTTGTAGGTCTCCCTTCTCTGTGATTCCGCGGACCCCCATCTCCTCTCTGAAGTCGGCTGCCTTCCCTGACTTTCGGTCGTTACCGCCATTTTTGTCCTCCCCCCTCCCCTACTCGTAGGATAGACGAACCTCCCCATAGTGGATTTTTTTCCTTCGCTTCGTCTCGACTTGCCCCTTTAATCTCTTTTTTTGTGTTCCCCCCTTTGGCTTCTCCCTTTCATCTCTTGGGGGTGTTGCATCAATGGCTGCTGGTTTCTCATTTCCGTCACCCCCTGTCCCAACCCCGCATGTCAGCCTTTTATTTTGACCTATGCGCTGATTTTTCCCCTCCTCTCGTAGACCCCCACCACCGAGCTCCCCGGCCATCGTAGAATATTTTTAGATTCTTCCCTCCGTTTGACTTGCTTTCCTTTCAACCGTCCCTGCCCACGAGCGAGCTCGAAAGTCTGAATGAGGCTGGGCCCGCTGTCCCCGTAGCCCCCCCTTAATGCATTCATCTCTTTCCTTTACTTGCCCGATGTTCCACCTGTTATGCCTCCCCATGTCGCTTTTTCGTGTTGACCGCCTTAGGCCCTTTCAAAACATTCCCTGAGATCTACCTTCCCAGTGAACTTTTAAGAAAGAGCCATTCCGCTTTTCCGCTTTTGATTTGGATCTTTCGCGCTTTGTCGCGGACGCTTGCTCCGGTTCTTGCTCTCCGTCGTAATTTTCCGATAACCAATCCGCAAGGCCGTGCAATTCGATTTCCCTCTTCCTCCCCTCTCTTTCCCCCTGTCCCTACTCGTCTTCGATCCCATGCTCGCGGCAGGGACCTTTCCTCTTTCCAATTGCTTTGCTGAGATCCGACGTTCCCCACGCGAGCGTCCTAGAGCCCCCTTTCGGGTCTTCCTTTCCACTTGGAAGTTCATCGCTACGTGTCGTGACCTCTCCCTTCAGGGTCAGTGTGAGCTCGACCCTTTCCGATCTTCCCAAAATCCAACTTTCCCAAGAACAAGCCCTCCTAGTCCAAGTCGAGGGGACGCGTATCTACCCCCGTTTTTTTTTTTGTTATGAGATAACTCCCCGCTCTTGTGTCCTTTTGTGTCGAAGGGCTTTTTTTTCTTCCCCATTTGATTTTTCTCGGTTTCTAGACCCAGGTCAACTTTCTCTGGATAACGTCTCTTTCCCTAAGGGAGCACTCGTGGTGTCCCTCCGCAAGCCCTTTCCTTTCTTTTGCGTGGGATCCGCTCGACGTTTTATTTTGAGCCTCGTCGTTCGCAAGTTGCCCAGAGAACAGTCCTGTTCCTTAGGTCCCCCTTTTTTATCTTCGAGAACGCTGAGTTTCTTGCTCTTCTCTTGAAGAGGAGCTAGTATCTGTTTTTCTTTTCTTTTTTGATCGCAATGACGACTTAGAAGCCCCCTCGGCCAGCGCGGACGCTCTTACTCGATCCTCCCAGCTCGGAGAGAGGCTGAGTCTTTCTTCACTTTCCTCTTCTTTTTCTCCTTAATCCTTGTGTAAGGTGGTTTCATCGATGTCCCCGAGTAACCCCCTCAAGTCCCCTTCTTAATTTGGAGCAGTTTTCCTCCCCCTTTTTGGACCCTTTTTTCCCTCTCCGTTTTCCTGGAAATTATCGATTTTCTGTTGCCAATGAGATTGTCGCGTCGCCCTTTTTATCGGCTGCCCCGTGGGCATTTCGTTTTACAGCGCACGTAACTTTAATATCCTTCCTTCTTCTTCTTTGTTTATTCCTCCGATTTCCCCCCTTACTTGAGTCACCCTCCCTCTCGCCTAGAGCCCCTGAGCATGATGCGCGTTGGACTTTTTTAAATTCGCGTGTCAGTCGAAATAAGCCTTTGAGTCCCCCCCGTTCTTCCATATAATAACGCGCAGGCCCTTTCCTTCTAGCCCCTTCTCTGCCCTGGCTCAGACTGTATTGAGAGGCTTGTCTTCCTGAAGACCACGCATTAGGGTTCCTCCCCTCTCGAGGTCAGAGGTGTCGGGATTTCTTTCCCACACTTGTCTTTAACTCCGACACGGCCGCACCTGAACCTCCGAGGAGTGCCGCTCGACGCGACGTCTTTTCCCTCCCCGAAAGTCGCGTACGTCCCCCCCCCGTCTTTCCCTGTCGCCAAAACTTGAAAAATGATTACTATGCCCGGTTTTCTCTTAATCCCCCAACAGACAACCTGTGCCTACCCACCCGCTTTTTCTTCGCCTTATAACCAATAGAGATCAAAGCCCTCCGATCTTCTTTCTCTCGACTGACGACGAGAGTGCTTTTTGAATCCCGAGGAGGAGGGTGGAGGTCTTCATTCTCCCCTTCCATTCAGACCTTTCCTCCGCTCCTACAGCAACATTGTGTTTTTGGTAATTTTTTTTTCCCCCCCTTCTCATTCTTAACTGTCGGAACTCGGCACGTTCCGCCGACGTGCCCTATCATTATCGCTAGACCCCCCCACATCTTGCGACATGCAGGGCTCCTTTTCGACCTGCGTTTTCGACGCCGTTTTCAGGTTTTCCTTCTTCCAGTCGTGTGGAATATTCTTTCTTCTGGTCTCTCTTTTTAAATACTGGAACTCTTTCGACTCCTCCACTAACTCCTTTTCCGCGACAGGTTAGCTCCTTTCTTTTCCGAGTAGCGCAGCGTTTGGGTGCCTCTCCCAATTGTCGATGGTCCCTCGTCGAATGGTTCACCACCTTAAGCGACGTCCCCTCGAATTGCTGTTGTGCTTTCTTGGCTCCCTTGCGAGATGTCTCAGTCGCCGCAGATCAGTCCTCTCCTTCTCTAAGATTTCCTGTGTATTTTTGGTTCAGAGCCCTGATCGGGTGACTTTTCTTGGTATCCGCTCCGGATTTGATCAACCCTTGTGCAGTCTCCTGGCAGAGCGACCGCGACAAGGGAGGATGGCGCCTCAGAGATTTTCTGGGATGCCTGGATTGAGCGATAGACTTTTCCTTCAGCGTCTGCGCATCAGTATTAGCCGATGTTTCAGTAAAGTTTTCGGTCCCCCTTGACCGTTGCCCGTTATCCGTCTCGTTGGGTACGAGTCCCCTCTTTAATACCCTTTTCTTTTCAAGATGCCACGCGCAGCCCTTTTCAGGATCTGTCTCTCTCTCTTTGAGTCCCTAATTCGGACTTTTATCGTGCAGACTCACTCCCTCGCTCTCCCCCCTCGACCCCACCCGCGTGGCTGCTTCCCCCGGATTTTCTTTTTCTTGAGGATGTTAACTCCTTTTCGATTGTGGTACCGCCTTCGGGACCTTTCTGTCAGGTAAGACCCACTTTGGTCGGGCGGATCCTTCCCAAAATGTTTCATTCGCCCCGTTCTCCTTTTTCGGCTGACTTACTTGTGCGAAGTAGCGGGGGTGTCGTAACAGTCTGAAAGAAAGACTGTAGACGTAATCCTAAGCCCCGATTTCAGACCGCTCCCCTGATTCCCTTTCTCAGGAATTTTGCGGCGAGAGACACTACTCCTCCGCCTTGCCCCCCCGGACTAGGCAAGGTGGGCACCATTACAGTTGGTCGATCTTTCTTTTTCATTAGCTTCGCCGGTTTAACCAGGCCGCCTCGCCAACTTTTCTCCCTTGCCCTACAATAGAATTTTCACCCCCCTCTTACCCTCCGATCTGTAGTTTGTTTCGGGGCCTATGACCCCTTCTCACGCCCGCGACTGCCTGCACAATGCTTTGCCTGTCTTCTCCCATCCGTTTATCTGCGGGCGTCCAGTAGACCTTTGCAACCCTCTGTCCAGTCACAAGATACGCCCCTCGGGGCCGGCGCTGGGGTCCGTGCTAACTGCAAGAACGTCGCGCTCTACTCACTTCCGGTCCTTCTTTTGTGACGAAGAGGGGATCATTTAGGGTATGATTGATGGCAGTGTGTGGTAACCCTAAGGTAGACCAATACCCCTTTGAGCACCCCCTCTTCCCTTGCCCCTTCCTCCCTGACCCCGTGTCATGGGCTCAGCGCCTCGGTCTGTGAAGTTCCTGGTATTGGCACTTTTTCTCATGCCGAGCTTTCGCCCTGCTTTTTATAGAAAATTTTTTCATTTTCCCCCAACGCCTCAAGGTCCCCCGTTCGGACCCCCCCTTGAACGCGTTTGTCCTTTTCGAATTCGGTTGGACCTGCTGACATTCGTCGTCTCGGGGTTTTTTTAAACTCTCAAGTGCAGCATCGTTTTCTCTCCCCTTTTTCTTCCGTCGAGATGGCCTGTTCAGTTTTCCCTTTTCCTCCTCCTCTTCCCTAAAGTGCCCCAAGCTCTCATCGAGAAGTGCTGCGCACGGTTCCGTATTCTATCTTACCAATTGGTTTCTCTTTGGTATCGCCTATCTCTTCGTAGACGAGCCCCTCCCTCTGGCGCCTCCCCTCCCTGCTGCATAACGACGTCTTGAAATCTTTTTGTGATGAGCGGGCCAGGTGTCTCAGGCGAGTGCATGGAGAGTTGCCCCCCTTAGACTTGTGTTTCTTCTCTTCTTTGCTCTTACTTTACTTATTTAGGTAAACGATCTGCTTGTTCAACGTGTGAATCACTTGGCTTTCTTTCCCCCCCAAGCCTGGAGCTTCCGTGAAATCTTCCCGCAGAGGTGATAGTACGCTGCGCGAAGATACCTCCTCTCTGTCTGGGAGGAGTTCGGAGCCCCCCTTTGGTCGTCATAGTCAGCCTCCCGCTTCTGACATGCCGAGCTCAGTCGGTCTAACTGCTAGCCACTTTGCCCCTTCCGGCGCTGGGCCAAAGCTCCTTTCCACAGTTCGCCAACCTTGTTAGGCATAGAGACCTCAAAGGCCTACGGAACCTTTAAATCCCCCCTTCCCCGTCTGATGGCGCCGCGTCTGCTCTATATATAATGTCCCCAGAACGGTCGCGGCCCTCGCCGCCGTTTCGTTGGACGCCCCCCCTTCCCTTATTAACCACTGACGCTGAATCTCCCTAATCTTACGGCGGATCTTCTCCCACTTCTGGAGGCAAGCGCTGCGCGCACGCCGCCGGCTCTCCCCTCCTTTCTCCTCCCTCGGAGTAGATGACTTTGGCAACGGGCGCGCGTTCCACTAGAGCCTCTTCTCTCCTCATTCCCGTTTTTCCAGCGCTCGTCCCCCACAAAGAGATAGCCTGGCCGTCCTCAGGCACAGATGAGGGGACCACAGGCGGCGTAGTTGCATTTCCATACCCCGCTTCGTCATGCTGTGAGGCCGATCACTCAGGTACCGCCTTTTTCCTCCTTCCCGCTCGAGACGCGACTTCGTTTCTAAAATTTCCTTTTTCTATTGTCGTGAACCACGATTCTGTGCCGTTCTTATCGCTGTGGCCCCCTGATCTTCTTTCTTTCCACCAGAGAGTCTTCAGGGCACCCGGGTAATGGCAGACGCCCCAGAAAGTTTTTTTTTTTTCTAACTCCCTTGCCTAATTCTTAGATTCCACAGCAAGGTTTTTTTTGTCAATCCTTCCTTCATTGACGTTATTTTTTCGGAGTTCTTGTGTCGGACTCCGCTAGACGATCGGGTGTCCCTCTATGGGAGTCTTCTTCTTCCTTGGTGATTCTTTTTCTCCGACTATGGTATTCTCCCCATTTTTGAGTTATCTATATTTCCTCCGAATAGTGTGTTTGTTTCGAGTTAATCATGCCGGAATCCCCCCCTAAGTCCCAAAAGTCTTTCGCCTTCGTTACCACCTTCGCCTTCTCCCGAATACCCCTTCCTTTCCTCCGATAATGATTTTATTTCCCCTCCGTAGTTTCCACACGCAGAGAACTCCGCTTAAACTAATGCTCATTGTCTAAGTTCTGGCGTCTACTCATACGGTCCCAATAGGATTGTTCCTCCTTTTCCTTGGACGATTCTTCTTCTCCTTTAATTCCCGCGGTGGAGCATCTGCCTCGATTGGCCAGCAATTTCTATGGTTCCCCCCCCCCATCCCGCACCCGACCGGCGGATCGGGTGTTCGATCCCCACTCACCCCTGAATTTCCCCCGACGCGCGCTTCTTCTCGCGATTGACCCCGGCGGACAAGACTTCCGGGAGCCTCTTCCTTCCTTACATCATGGCTCAAGAGACTGCAGGCGCTTAGCATCGACGAGCGCCTCTTTCCTCAACTCGCGTGACGACCTTCCTTTTCCGTACGAGGATTCCCCCCCGGCCCTCAGTCGAGCGCTCTTTTGGATCGCTCCCCCTCCGCCGACGAACCAGAACGTTGCAATTTCCCTATCTCCGCAGTCTTCATCCTTTGTTTTGCCCGATCGTGCTGGCGTCAGATCATTGTGCCCCTTAATTGAGCAGGCGCTTTTTCGTCCTCTCTTCCCCTCACTAGTAAGGTGGAAGAAGTTGTTCGGTTTTGCTCTTCTGCTTTCTTTTTGGGCTTTTCGTAGGTTTCAATGTGCGACGTTCCTGAGTCCTCCTTTTAGATTTTTTGAGCTTTGACCTGCTCGTTCTTCGTCTTCCTGGTAGGCGTTTTCTCCTCCCTTTCCACCTGGGTTTCTCTTTGCCTTCTTTTTTCCCGTGCCGCCGTTGCACAGGGCGTCTGTCGCGCTGGATCGGGGTAGCCTCGGGAGGCTGAAAACGCAACGTTCCCTCCAAGTGCTCTTCCGCTCCCCCTCCCTCCAGGCTCGGCTTGTAGAGGAGGCGAGCGCGGTAGCATTTTATTTTCTTCCCCCGCTCTCTCATACTGATTCACGAGAGCACATTGACGTTGCCGTAACCCTCCAGATCGGCCAGGAGCTTCCCTTTTTTTTTATTTCCGTTAACCAAGACTATCTCGACATAGCCGTTGCCGATGGGGGTTTTCCATCCTCCTTCATCCCCCTTTGGAATCTTTCACACCAATAGCACCCTTTTTCTCAGGGCGGCGAGCGCGGTCGATCTCGCTTCTCAATGAGAGATCCAGCGCATTCAAAGCCACCCGGGTTAGTTCCACCTCGATTTGCTGAGATCAAATCGCTCCCTTTGCGTCATCCTGCTGCGAGAGGATGATCCCCGGGCGGGAAGCGGATGAGTCGCCTCTCCCAGCGTCCCCCTTGGCTACGCAATGCGACAAATCCAGAGAGTGGTGTGCCCATTATTGTTATCACGCACTGACCGCCCTACGAGAAAGGATAACAGAGCACCTCCTTCCCCTACTCTGTTTTATTTCCTAGCCGATTGACGAGCTTGACCTTTTGAGTTACCTCAGCCATTGATGAAAAAAGCGAAAGCGCTTTCATTAGAACAGTTCAGAACGAAATTTCCACCTCTGCGCCACCAACAAGATGCGAATGTTCTCCTTCAAGTACCCAACACAACTTGTGGAGGATGTTCGTTCTCTTTCCTGTCTGGTAGGAGCGTTTGTATTTTTCTCCCCTTCCCAGGTAACCCTGCTCTAGCGCGCCCATGCCTTGGTGCAGTTCCTTCCCCCCCCCAACGGCCCTTGAAACCGTTAACGCTCTGCGGCTCGACGTTCGAGTGCATCCTGCTTTCCCCACACCTTTGCATCCGATCCCAAGAGCCTGCCACCGCTGTTTTTTGCGTCTTCTTTACCTTTTGAAAGGTCCGATTGTTTTCTCAAGGTAGTCGCGCTGCTCGTGAAGCCGGCGAAGGCGAGTCGTTCTCTTCCTCCGCCTCCAGTGCTTTACGACCCGTTTCTTACCGCTTGGCATTTCGGTTGGAATGTTTTTTTGCTGTTTAATTCTTGTCTGTCGGTTTGGACAGAAATTGGAGGGCATCTCCTCCAGGTGCTCCGGCGAATGATCACTTTTTAACCCCCCGCTGCCTCCAGGGACGTTGCAACCAGCTGCCAGAGCCGGACATTTTTGAGGCTCGTCAGCCTTCTTTTAATTGCCATGGTTGCGGCTGATCTCTTGTTTAGTTAGAGATTAAAGGCGCCTCTTCTGGCAGAGGTTAGCACAGAGTCAGATCCTCCCCGCTTCATTCCCTCAGCTGATCCCTTGATTTTCCCCCCTTTCATCTGCCCCCATTTCAGGCCGTTTGGACCTGGTCCCAAACATCACAGTTTCTTCGCCTCCCAAGACACTCCTTTCCTGGGGTTTGCCGCATCGTCTAGAGAAAAGGACTTCACATGCCGAAAGTCACGAGCATCGCCCTCCTGAACTTTTGTTGGTTGGTGAAGTTTTTTAGCGCGGAGTATGTCTCGGACTTGGTCTTCTCCTACTTAAAATTCCTCCTAGCTTCAATCTCCAGAGACAAGAATTGCTCCCCCGGTTTGAGTAGAAACTCTCAACCTGTATCTGAGAGACGACCCCCTTAACATAATCGCCGTGCAAATCGGCTCGGCGACGCGTACTAACATGTCAGTCGGATCCAAGACATCTGCAAGGCTTCTCAGAATTCTCCCCCTCCGATAACTCTCAATGCATGCACTCCAAAGAAACCCTACGTTTTCCGGTGAGAATACTCCTCTTGATGCTTTATTACTGGCATTCAAGGGGGACGGTTTATCGGTTATAAAGGCGGGTCCGCCAGATTCCCCCTCTCCTGCGATGATACGCTCATCACCATCAGCCTCACAACCGTGTCTCATTGAGATATAGTGTTTATGTGGTTTCCCCCTCCCGAGTGGCGCGTCTAACCAATAATCTTTCTTTTTTCCCCCAATGCTCTTTTGGAGAGGGTATTTTTATAGGCCGCTGATCCCAATTTGCCCTAGCGGATCTGGGTCGATTGAACACACTTTCTTTCTCTCTTTCCTTCAGCGAATAGAGCTTTCTGCGCCGACCCTTTTTCAGAGACATTTCAGTGTTTCGTTCGTGCCCTTACACTAAGTCCTCCATTATTAGGGATCGACAAGAAATTGCTCGAGCCAAACTACACGCAATGTTTTCATTTTGACCCGTCACATACAGTTTCGTGCCGTTCTCCGTCCCCTTGAGCCTTCTCTCATGACGAGACCCAGGTGGAGATGGGTTCCTCGGTGAAAGTTGCCTAGGATTGTAGGTCCTTGCCGACGTTAATGCTTGAGGATAAACGGTGGTCATGTTTTTTTTTTTTTTTTTTTTTTTTGGGGGTGTTGTGGTTTTTTTTTTTTTTTTCATAGCCTTTCCATTAAGTCGAAGAGAACATGGTTTGCTCGGCGTTTCGGTCAAGTTTACTGGCGGCTGCTGATTGCTAGCAACGCCGTCAACCTCGCAATGCGAGATAGAGATAATTAGAAAGATTCGAGACTAGGCGATGTTTGCTTCTTTATTGTTCTCCTCTCCCAGTTCCCTTTGTGCCTCTTGCTTGAAGCGGGCCCCGAGGAACCGAGGTCATCGACCCTCCAAGGGCTGTTTTGGCGCTTTTACTCGTAGAACCCTGCTCGCTTTTCTCGGGGATCGGCTGCGGATAGCAGACCACCCGTCCTCCCGCGTAGTACTTGGCCGCTTTTTTTGTCATACAGACACCCCGAGCCCTTCTCTCTCCCACCTCAACAATCTTGGATTCCGTGCTGCTGCCGTCGCGCGCGACACTCTGTGGCCGTTCTCCGCTTTCTGGCATGCCATTGCAGAGGAGCATCGATGGCCGACGGGTTTGATAAAGGCGGGGTACGCAGTCATTAAATGCTTTGGCCCCCCCCCCCTCTCCCAACAATTCGCATTGGTCCATGCGCGGGATTCTGACCTACTCTTTTTTTCCCTCCTCTGGTTCATAGGTATATCCTAAATTCCGGGCGAAGGCGTTCTCACAGCGGCGAGTTCTCACCCGTGGGAACCCAGCCCCACACTGCCGAATGAGGACGACTCCGACAGGATGCTTTGGAGAGCTTAATTTCTTATACATTTGATGTCGCTCCAGTGTTGCCCTTCGCCACAGGACGCTTTTCGGGTGACCTTTCCCGTGCCCCCCCCCTCTTCTTCAACCCCATTTCAAATGAGATAGACGGCCCCTACCGCACGTCAAAGATTCCAGAGAGAAGATCGTTGGAGTCTCTTTCTGGTCGTGGCGCTTGTTTCGGTTTTCTTGATCGACGTAGTCATTCTCACCTGAATCTGCTCCTCAAGTCGACTTCCATTACTGCCGGGCCGCCCCTTCGCCATCGGGGATCCCTGGGCCGGGAATGAGTCTCCCGGTTCCAGCTTGCGCTCATAGCTTCTCCAAATCTGAGTAGAGAGCGCCCGCCAATTTTTATTTCTTCTTTTGCAGGAGTTCCCACTGCGGCGGAAGCACGAGCGGTCTTTCGTGATCGATCGACGTGCCTTTGTGTCCGGCGAAATCCCCCTGCCGAAAAACGAATACGAGGCCCCTTGCTTTGATGTGTCTCT
>Ga0179593_1300944_pt1 | contig 11325 bp, 8 predicted proteins | sample CZODoug2_1_08_16_FD_185931 | JGI IMG/M metagenome (GOLD analysis project Ga0179593, IMG submission 185931) | Vadose zone soil fungal communities from Angelo Coast Range Reserve, California, USA - CZODoug2_1_08_16fungal (PacBio error correction) | ecosystem: Environmental > Terrestrial > Soil >... | reverse complement strand
TTTTTCTTTTCTTTTATACCAGCGGGACCGATCGAGTGAGCTCTTTTAAGGGCGACTGCGTAAGTTTTAGCTTCGCCTTCCCTTGTCCTTTGAAGAGCCACTCCTCCCGCTGGACCCTACCTGCCATCCCGCTTGCACGCCATCTATGAGAGATTTACTGAGGGGTGCTGTCCCTCGCCCCCCCCCTCAACGACTGACCTCCCACAGGCGCGCGAGATGTGGCAATCAGATCGTCTTGCAGCGCCTCAATTCGGCCGAACCCCCCCCCGGGTTTCAGTTTTCGTGTCCTAAGCCCCCGTCGGAAACCCTTTAACCTCCCTAGTGCCTGCCGCTCCTATGTGGCATTTCCCATCAGTTGTCGGACAACTTTTCCTTTTTCCATGGCACCGGTACTGTTAAAATTGCGTCTTAGTTCGAACTTCTTCTTTATGCTAACCCAAGGGGGTACGCGGTCCCCCGTCCCCATCTCGACTTACGTCCCAATGACCCACGCCGCCCTCTGCCCCTTCTCCCCTTTTCCGTTCACTTCTGCCCTCTCTGAATTTACGAAAATTCTTCTCCTCCTCCGTTTGTTGTGTTTCGCTTTCTCGACGCATTTTCTCGAACTAAGGGCGTGGAGTCCTGAGAACAGTTGCCTCTCGTATCTTCGACCGATTTGTAGGGTCCTTTTTTTTGGTGACCTTTCTCTCGTCGTCCTTAAGTCCTCCCCTAACTAAGTTTTTCCACCCTTTTTCTTACCCTTACCGGGTGACAAAAGTTACCTGTCATTTGATGCATCCCCGTCCCTTTGTGTTTCATGCCCCAACCCTTTTTTACCAGGAACGGCTTTTCCCTCTGGCTTGATTGGATTTTCTGATTCTGGACCGAAAAACAGAACCCTTTAGATCTCGTCCGGCCTCGATCTTTCCACATGAGTCTTCCTTCTTTCTCTCATCTGGGAGTTCCTTTTTTTATGCTATGACTGAAGCCCCTCGCTTGGAGTGCAAGCAGCGACTGGCGGGTCCAGCGTCTTTTTTCGGCACTAGACATCCAGCCTTTCGCTCCGATTACTTGTCCTCCCCTTCCAGCGCTCCCAGACTAGCCCTGGTCTCAGCCTCCACCCGTTAACTTCGCGCATCTCTTGCCTCTCGATCTTCGGCAGCCTTCTATCATTCGTTTTCTGACTTAAACTCACTGTTTTTTAGCTACCGCCTCTTCCACGACCTCCCCCCCCCTTTCCCCCACAACACTGTGGCGTGCTTTCGCCGGATTCCTCTCATTTCATTTCGTGGAAACTTGCTTCCCCCCTGTACCGCCCCGTTTGAACTGGGCAGCTACCTTATCCAGGCTGGGCCCGCACCGTGACGCTGCAGCTGCCTTTCCCATAATAACGCTTTTTTTCCCCCCTGAGAGGCAGAGGCGGCCTTCCGAACAAAATTCATCAGGCGCCAACCCCTCTCCCTGAGCACACCCATTTCCTATTAGTAAGGGAGTTCTATAAGCGGAGGCGTTTCCATGCCACCCCCGAGATCCGCGGTTTTCCCCCTCCCCCGGACAGCAGGGTACTGTTTTTTCCAAAAGGTCGGCTTGCGTACCCTTCTCCCAAAAGATCAGTAGCCCAAGACCCTTTTCAACGGTCCTGCCCAGGTGCTCCGATGACCCCAGAGGGAATGTATACACAACATTTGACGCGATGGCCCTGACGGCTGCCGTCAGTCTGGTGGGCTGGGGCTGCTCTTCAGGCACTGTCCTTTTGGGATTTCCGACTAAGGCAGCCTTTCTCAGCGGCGCCCCTCCGTAAAGAGACCATTTCCCCTTTCCCCTATGTTCCGTTCTCATCGGCTGCAGCGTGAACCGAGTTTTGCCCGCAATACGCACTATCTCCAGTGAAGGCCTTCCTCCTTTTGGGCAATGAATGAAGTTGGCGCTCCCTGACACGTGAGACTAGACCGGCCCCCTAGACGCGTCTCAGACGTCGGACTAGAACGGAATGTATCTCCTTGAGAGGACACTTTTTTACAGGAGGGTAGGAAAAGTTTTACCTGCTTGTCGCAATAGAGGGAGTAGCTGTCAGCCTAACACAACCCCTTTTCAGGGAGAGAAGAGCTTCCCTTCTGAACTAGACCGTAGAGGGATTTTCCTTACTTCCTCTCGGAAAAAAGTAAGACTTCTTCCTGAGCAACACGACCCTACCCCAAAAGCCGTCTTCCTTGCATTCCGCTTTTGACTGTGTGCTTTTTCTTTTCTCTGGGAGCGTTCCCTATAGATAAGCAGCCTTCCTACCGGATACAGTCACCAAAGAACTGGGGATTTTTCCGCACGTGCCGTGGAGTTCCTCCCCTTGTATTTCATTTTCCTCCCCACTAACCTTTTGGAGAGAGATGTGGATAACCGCCCGTGATATGGCGGGTACGTTTTCATTTTTTTTCCCCTCATCCCCCAAGGGGTGGCGGTTTTTACCTTTGTAAATCGTAGCTTTCGGGCGTGCCCAGTTTTAATAAACGACAGCGGCAACCCGAGATGCCGAGAGTTCTTTTTTTTTGGATGATAGGATTATTCCCGTTTTTGACTGGTAATATCAACCTTCGACATCAAGGGGCCCATCTTTCCCGTCCTCTCACTTCCGTATTTATCAGCCTCGTCGGTTTGGGTTTTCCTTTCTTTTTTTTTTTCTGTGTTGGAGATGCGAACTTGACAGTTTGACCATCACCTATAGTTCCGTTGACTCCTGCAAACATGTTTGGAGAAGATCCCCCCCGGCCCTCCACGGCCGTTGGGACTTAAGAGTACTGCTTCTGTATGACGTTTTCTTCGAGCGCGTTTTTTCCTACGGGACTCGCGCTTCCTCTTTCTCCCCCCCCACAGGAAGTCGCGAGCGGATCTAGAATCCGATAGGCCCCCTCTTCCCCTGAGGCCCGACGCGAGGTAGCCAGACCTCTTTGAAGATTTCTTTTGCACGCCCCCGCTCATGAATGAAGGTTTTGCCGCACGTTGACCTTACCCTCCGCGAACAGGCTCGGCTTCTCGGCTTCGCGCAGAAAGACTGTCGTTGCTTCATCAGGTTGTTGTGGAATCCTTCAGCGCTTCCCTCCGATATTCCCCGAATTTTTTCCCCGGAAGGCCGTTTGTCTGGCCAGCAATTATTTTTCGCCGAGACGCTGCCGCCTACCCTCCTTTGAACACCTCCTTTTCTTCCTCAGGGGGTCCCAAATCGGAGCTTGGTTGCTGCCCCAAGCCCGGGATCGCCGGTACTATTCCAAATCTCTTTCCCCCCCGGGTTTGTTTGCTCAGATCTGGCGGCCTGCCCTTTCCTTTTGGCGACTCTTTCCCCCAGTCCCCCCGGCCCCTTGCGCAAACCCTGAAAGCTCCCGGCGAGTTATTATTTGCTCATGTTTTCACGGCCCTTTTTTCTGTCCCACTTGACCTTAAACTCCCGGAGGATTGCACTCGAACTTCTACATAATTGCTGTCTTTTTTTGCCAACCCCTTCCAATCCACTTTTTGGAACCTGACTTCCTTTTCCGCCGGCGAGTGTTTCAGCATTGTTTTTTTTTTCTGTCGTTGGGCTATCGGGGCGCCAACCGCAAAGTCCCCTGATGACATCCCCCTCGTCCATGGCGTCCAGAGCTTAGACACCCCTTCTCAGAGAGTCGTCCATTTTTTCTGGCGCAGACAGGATTTTTCTCCCTTTCTAGATGCTGTTTCTCTTCCCCCTTTTTCAGACACGGTTCTTCGTTTTCGGCGCCACTGATTAGCCTAGTGTTCTCTGGGCCTTAAACAACCCTCCCCCGCTGGTTACGGCACTCTGCTGCAATCCCAGATAGAGCTCTCCTTTCACTTCGGTACGTCACTCCCAGATTTCCCCCGCTTTCCTCCAAGCGCCTCCTCCTTTCCCCCCCTCTAGGGCCTGTCCCTATGGATTTTATCCCCCCCCACTGGTTCGTTCATGTTTCTTTTTCCTCCTCCATTCCCTTTGCCCCCCCCATAAATCAGGCCAGTCCCTTCTCGCCGCGTTGTTGAATTGCAACCCCAAAGGTGCCGTGTCACCCCTTTTTTTAAACTATGTGTGTTGACTTTGAAACACCTTTTCTTCAAAATGGCTCTTAGTTCTTCCTCTCTGTGTCTGCCGTTTTATCTTGGTCACACCGTTCACCCCCTTCCCATTTGAAACGTGCCCCCCTGCCCAACGCCCCTCCGACAAATTTGCCCTATCCTTCCCCCCCTTTTCCCGGTACCCGAGCAATGCCTTCCTAATTAAAATTCTCTTCTCCAACCTCCGTGTTGCGAGAGATTTCTCGAGGTATTTGTCTTTTTCCCTTTGGGATGCCCTCTCCCCTTGTAGCGGTGGTTTTTTTTCGTCCAGTCGAGGGGACGGGGGTGACCTTTTTGGGAACCCTTTGCAGGGCCCCCTCCTTTCTTTTTAACTAAGCGAAATGGTACCCTCCGGAGTGTCAACCATAAACCCCCAGTGTTCCCTTTGTGCACTCAACTTCCCCTTGTTGACAATTCCAAATCCAAGGACCCGTTTTCGACCACGAGTCTGGTCTTGCTTTTCTTTTCTTTTGGACCCCTGTAGCGGAACCGTCCCGCCTACTAACACCGTTAGTCCCCGGAATCACAGGGCTTTTTTCCCTTATGGCCCCATCTCGCTGGCTTGCGATTCTCGATTTGGTTTTTACGTACTAGTTATTGCAGGCCGCATCAACCTCGATCCTCCTTGGATTTCTCTGGCCCTTCTTCCTTTCTTCGTGTATGTTTTTTGCCCTTTCCCCCCCCGCTAGCCCTATATCATTTTTGCTCTGAAAGTAGCGCCGCGTCCCCTGATTATCCCGCATTTTAGAGCAACGTCCCCTCTCCTCATTACGCGCTGCCGTCTATTTCCATGATCCCCCCCTGGATCGCTTTATTTTTTGGAGTTAATCGTTTGACAATCCTTTTTAGCAGCCTTCTCGCCCACGGACACCCTCGCCCCAAACTAGGGGGAACCTTCCTCCCTTAAGTGGCAGGTTTTCAAGTTGTTCTTTGGGGTTGTTGGGTGGGGTGGGGTGGTTGAACCCCTTTCCCTCCACGGCCTCCCGGTTCGGCATCTCCAAGTTTATTCTGACCTTGGGCCGCACCGTGGACCTGCCTACGGGTCAACAAGATATGTCCGGACTTTCAATGCGGCGCTGTGTTGTTCCGCGTCTCCCCCCCCCCCTAAGTAGTTTTAGACAGTCTCTCCTTTTTTTTTTGATTTGATTTTTTACCTTGCGATCCGCGGCTGGACTTTGTCACCCAGAGACGCTTTCCTAGTGGGTTCCCCCCCCACTGCTCAGTTTCCTTTTTGGCACCCTTTTCCGCGCGCGATCCTTCCCTGAGTCCCACGATTTTCCCCAACAAAACTCGGCCCGTTGCCAGCCACCTCGGGCCGAGCAACCTCCGGGACTTCCCTCCCACCCCCTTTCTTCCCCAGGCCAGGCTGGAACTTCGTACGCGGCTTCGGTTCCTAGTTTTTCTTTTTTCTCGGAACGGCATTTTAGTTATTTCCAGACTTTGCCAGGCATTCTGATTTTTTCACTGACTCGATGTTTACGTTCAGTAGTTCTGGATGATAGAGACTTTGCATGCTTTGGAACGTTCCTTTTCCTAATGTAGCCTCTCCTTTTCTCTTAAGTCGTGGGAGCCATTGACCGCGCCTCCTTGGTTCCTCATTTGGAAGACGAAGCGAGAGCCCGACCTACAAAAGGCCTTTTAGAGATGACCCTTAGGCGCAGTTTTTCCCTGGTGCCCCTTTTGGTAACGCATTTCCCCTTCCTTCTCCCCTTTGTAGCCTTGAGACGCCGCCCCAACAGCGTCCACACACCCCCCCCCCTACGGGCCCCTCAGATCATTTCGGACTGACGTGCCTTTTCTTAGGCGTCGCTTGACGATCGGTCAACTGTCCGAGTTTTAACTACCGCGCCAATCGTTCGGAATCCCTGCGGTTTGCCTTGTGATTCTCTCTTAGGATTTTTTCTTTTTTTTTCGGCGAATTTACCCGCCTTCTCGGCCACCAAATTTGCATGGACGTAGGGTGGAGATAGCCTCTATCTACGCTCTCCCCTTCTCCCTTCCCTTTTTTTTTTTGTGAGAGCTGTGCTCCCCCCCTGCGCTAGATCTAGTCGAACCCGCCCCGGCCACTTGTCGTCCTCCCTCTTTGGGGCTCAGGCTGTTAGTACCTTTTAAGATCACTCCCCCCAAGCTCCTATCGGCATCCCTCTCAAAAACCGCTCGTATTTTTGAGGCGACGCTTTTGGAGATGTTCGCTCTTCTCGTTTAAGTGCAAGATAGTCAAGGCGCTTCCCCATCTCGACGGCGCAAGTTTCGAACAGGAGCTTAGCGAAGAGAGATGTGTTTTTGGGGTTTCGGTCTGGTTTTCTTTGCACGCTTTTTTGAGACCTCCCTAAATCTAGCCCCTTCCTGAAACAGTCTCGGTTTAATCTCGTTTTCCCCGTTGCGAGCTCGCGTTTTCTGATCCGAGGCATTTGATTCGTTTGCCGCGCACGAGCAGGCGCTTCCCCCCCCCAGTGAGTTTCTTTTTTCAAGAACAGGCGTAGAGTTCTCCTTGCGAAGACTGGTCAACACCTCCTCCACAGGATAAGCGCTACCTCGTTCCCCTCGCTCCGATTCTTGCTCTAGCAGAATGCCGGGATCTAGTCATTTAAAAGCGAAGGTCCGCGACCCCGTCCTTTCAGTCCGCTCACGTTTCCCTTTCTTTCTTAGCGCTGTTTTTTTTCAGGAAGCCCGCTTTATTCGTGATTCTGCAGCATTTGAGGACTGCGGGTTTTGTCCAGCACGGGAGATTGGTTCTTTTTCCCAGGACTTCTTTTTCTCCCCAAGGGCTGGACACCCCCCCGTACCCTGCTGCCGTCGGTGCCCCCCCCCCCTTTCCGAGCGCGATGGGGTTAGAACAGCCACTACGCCGATCACTCGTCTCTTCCGGTTGGCTTTTTTCCCTTCTTTCTCTAGAGCCTGACATTGACGCTACGCTTTTCCCACCCTCCCCAGTCATCGCAGCAATGCCCTCACCCCCCAGAGCGTACTTTCTTTTGCACGTCAGCTGGTTGTTTCCCCTTTTTTGCTGGGAAACCGGCGTACCTACACTTGTCGCTGCCTCGAACCCTGACCCCGCCTTGCGTGCCGGGTTCCCACCAAAACCACTCCACCGCCTTCCCTCGTCATTTCCCTTGCGACTTGTCCCCCTTTTTTTGTTCTTGTGTCGTGGGCTAAGAGTTCTTTCCCCTTTCAGGGAGCACGATGAACGTTCCCCCCCCCCCCAGAATGCGATCCATGGCCCCGATATTATCTTCGCCCATTGTCAATCTCCTCCACATCGTTGATGGATCCGCGGATACCGCGGGCTTGATCTTATTGAGCGCTGCCCCTTCCTTCGAGAAGGCGCCCATCCTTTCTAGATGGCAGATTAATGCGTACTAGTTCAAAAACATCAGCTTCCTTTCCACTAATCACAGACTTGCGCTATGCTCCTCGTGATCTTCCCGAGTGAAGATCCCCCTTTTCTCTTTTCCAAGTCCAGGCCTGCAGATGGGATCGTACCTCAGAATTTCTGCGATTTCCCACTTTCTGTTCTTTTCTTAAGCCCTACCCTTCTCCTTTTTTTTCTTTCCCAACCATCCAACCCCAAGGTGCCCCGCAGGTTATTGCCAACACCAAAAGGCGTCTACCAACCCTGACACGATGTGTTTCTGGTTTACCCTAGTTCCCTTTTCCCCTTTTGTAACGGCAGCTGGCTGCCCGTCCCAATTGGGTGTAACCCTTTCCCCTTACCCAACAGAGCCCTTCACACCCTGAGCCAACGCGACATCGGTCTTAGGCCACCATCATTCCCTTTTTGACAAGCGCACCATGCGCTGCATTCGCAGAAAACTCTCTTTTTTCCTCCCCTTCTTGTTTGGTTTGTCTCCTGGGACGGTTTCGATCATTGCTGTTTCCCTTTCAAAGGGTGTGGTCTTTCTTTCCCCTTTGTCGGCTGTTTCCTTTCGAGAATTCGCGATGGGGTTCTTGTGTGAACGCGGTGTTTTTCCTAGTCCGAGAAAAGATGCCTTCCGCCGCAGTCCCAATGGTCCCCACTAACGCTGTTTCCACCCTTCCCCCCCCCCCCAAAATATTAATTTTTTCTTCTCAGTTGGTTGCAAATTCCCATACCCGGACCCGGCGGGAGAGACTTTGTTTTTGATGGTTGTGAAACTAGACGAAAGACACTGAACCCCCCCCCCTTTTTTTAGCAGAATTTTTTTTTAGACGCTCTGGCCCATTCTTTCCATGTTCGTTCGAGCGGAGACTAGGTGGACCCGGGTACTATGTCCTCAATCAAACCTGTCTCACTTTGTGTCCCCTTTTTTTAAGCGAACTGGCCGTGTCTGAGCGCGTGATTTTTCTTTCTTACATCATTCGCCAGATAAGGCGCACCCTTATGACCTTCGATCATCCTATGCCCGTAGCCATCCTGTTTCCTGCGCGCATGAACCCCCTTGTAATCTATTGAGTCCGGAGGTTCGCATTCGCCCCTTTAGATCGCATCTTTCTGAGGGGGGTTTTTTTACTTGTACTCGTGCCCCCTCTGTTTCGGTTAGCACCTTCCCCCACAGCAAGACGTCACATTGCTTCATTCCTGTTTATGATTTCATTTTGCAGGTTCACCAAGGCTTTGCATTTTGTTTTTTAAGTCCCCACAGTCTGGCACGAGTTATGATGGCCCCCCTTTAGGTATACATCCCATTTTGATAAAGCGTGGACTTGCCCAGCGTCCATACCCAACGTCCTCCCCCCTGTCATTGCGATTCTTGGCTTTGTCCTTCTGACCCCATTCTTATTCGATCAGTTCACCTCATTAGAAAACTTTTTTTTCCCCCGAGTTGCATTTAGTTTGCATAATGTTTGCATGAAAACCGAGCTGCCCCAATGGTTGGTCCCCTCCCCTTCCACTAGTTCTTGGTCAACAATCCCCGGTCCAGACCCCGGACCCACTTCCCTGTGTGGAAAAACACTCATCTTGGAATACCCTCAAAGGCTGAGGATTCTTTCCCCAATAGAGGCCTTTTCTCCCCAGCCAACCAGGTCTCCAGGCTTTGAAATCTTTCTGCTTAGAGGATTTATTTGGCCCCGTTAATGAATTCGTTTGTCCGGTCTTTTTTTGTCCAGCCAGGCCACGGCCTCGACGGCTCCCAGCTCGTAAGGTGAATTGCAGCGCCATTGTGATCGATCCCGGTTCAAGCGTTTTTTTTTTTTCTTAGTGGGATCAGTCTTCGACTCAGCGCGCAGTTTGCCATGCGCCTCCGACTCCTTCTTCCCCAAGGCTCTTTCTTCAGACCGAAGCCTTCCCCCGACGTCGATACGCTGCCTTCCTCAAAACGTGTCGATATTTATATCCGGACACTTGCTGCGTTTTATTTTCACTGCCCTATGTTGCTTGTCTACACTTCTCGCGAAAGTCTCAGTCACAGAGAAGCCAAACACACCCTTCTTTGTTAGATTCCATCGCTGAGGTCTGGAAGATTGACTTTCTCTTTTGATGGGGAGACTTGAAGAGACAAACAGTCGGTTCAGAGCCTTGCATCCAAAGAGGCCCCAAACGACCGGCGCTTTCCCCTGATGTTTGTCACCCCCAACCACACCCCCCCCCCCCCCCCACCCCCCACCCCCCCCCCCCCCCCACCCCCCCCCCCCCCCCATGACCCCATTCCTATTTGGTTCTGTCCGAGGTTTTCATTAGGACTAGCCCCCTCCCCCTATGATCGGCCCCACGCCAACGCCCCCCCCCCCCCCCACCAACCCCCCTATGGTTAGGCCTGCCGTTTGTTTTTAGAGCCGAGATCTCCTGGCTTCATACCTTTTCTTCCTTTTGTTGTTGATCATTGTTACGTTTCTCTTTTGAGCTCCCGTCAAGCCTTCGTCCCCCAGGGGTTGCCCCCGCAGGGCCATGGTTCTTTCCGCAACTTCTCGGATCACATGCCATGGACCCTTGGTCCGCCCCCTTTAGTCGTTTCCTTTCACTCTTAAGTCCTGAAGTGGCCGACGCCTCCAAGAACCATTCGTCATGTCCCCCTGACGTGACCCCCAGAAGGCAGACCGTCCCTCTTTTTACGAACAGGTGCGTTTTTGCTTTTATTTTTTTCTTCGCACAGTCAGAGGTTCCCTTCCCCCTCCGACATCTTGCGGGGTGCAGATGCGCACCCCCCCCCCACGGTTTCCTTAGCCTTATCTTTCACAAGCTCTAGCGCGTTTCCGAGCTTTTCGGCCCTGTTTTGCCCACCCTCTCCTCCTCCCGCGACGTTTTACTGTTGCTATTGAATCTCGCCTCCCGGACACGAGCCGTGTGGAAGAATGAGAACGGCCTTTTGATTCTTACTTCTTCCAATTCTCCTCCGAGAGCCCCTCCCCCACTCCCCCTCTTCCGCACCAAGAATATTCTTCGTGAGTGCGACCGTATAGGCTTTCCCCGCACTTCCTAGTGAGCCGCTAGCTATCTGGACCCTCCTCAATGTTCGTTCTCCTTTTTCAGTTATCTGAAGGGACCTCTGTTCCCTACACCGCAAACTCCTTTCCTGAGGTCCTCAGAAGAATCATTCCCGCATTTTTCCCGTTAGCCTGCATTGGTCGTTAATGACCCTGTTCCTTTGCGGGCTTGCCGCCGGTGGATGGCGTTTCCCTTCGGTCTTTTGACCCCCCTCCAATTAGCGATTTGGAGGCCGTCGTGCCAGCTTTACCCTGATTGAACACCCCACTGCTTGAAGTTACCCAAATTGCAGGAAGCGCGGTTTCGACATCGGGTATACTAAGCCGAAACTCTCCCTTGACCGGATTTTCTCTTAAGGCATAGTGCCGGACTCGCCATTTATATTGAATTTGTCCTCAAGAGACCCAAGAAATCGGCTTCTACAACCCAAGGCATTAACCTTCGCTTTAGGATGAACGTAGGCCCCTGTAACACGTTTGCTCAAAGGTCCTTTCCCCTTTTGTCCGCCCTCCCCTTTCAAGCCTTTTCCCGTCCGCCCTGATGTTAAGTGTCCCCCGTTTCAGGGCCATTTTGGGGAACCGTCCCTCTTGTCATCCCTTCTATTTTGGACTCACTCTGGGCCGCTTTGTGTTCCGAATTTGGCTGCCAACCTCCCAACTTTTAGGGCCTACCCGTAGTTGTTTCACAGCCCCAATGCGATCAGGGAGAATTCTGAGATTAGACCGACGACGTTAAGACTGTGTGATGGGTGAAGACGACATCACTCCTCGCCCCTAGCCGCTCGCTTTACTTGTCCATACTCGGAGACATTCTACCGAGACCCACCCCCCCTCCAGCATTTTTTGGCTGGA
>Ga0179593_1271930_pt1 | contig 11325 bp, 14 predicted proteins | sample CZODoug2_1_08_16_FD_185931 | JGI IMG/M metagenome (GOLD analysis project Ga0179593, IMG submission 185931) | Vadose zone soil fungal communities from Angelo Coast Range Reserve, California, USA - CZODoug2_1_08_16fungal (PacBio error correction) | ecosystem: Environmental > Terrestrial > Soil >... | reverse complement strand
TACAGACTGATGCGCTCACCTCTGGATTGGTCGGCTGTTTTCCCCCCAAGGTGTCAAAATCCTAGGCAAACTTTTTGGCTCTCTTTCATCCAGCGTATGTTTTGACAGGGAGGTGTTACCAGGGCGTTCGTGTTTTTCTTTTCTACCACCGTCCCCGCTAGTTTCTTTCATTGACATACCATCCGGTGTGAACGCGGTGGGCTTTGTATGTCTTGGACCCAGATAAAGCGCCCTACGTCGGCCCATCCCCCCCCCGTTTTTTCCCCCTTTAAGAGCAAGTTTTCCCCCCAGAACGCTTTCCCTTTTTTCTGCTACTGGAGAATGGAACCTATCCCAAGTTCGAGTCCGATGTAGTAATTTATCTGTCCCCTTCTTGCCGCGCCGGACCGGGGTCCCCCCTTCTTGCCGTCCACTATCTTTCGACGCTGCTACAGAAGCACCCTCATAGGCCGGTTTATTTTCCATCACTTCAAATACCTGTTCCCACGCCTTGCCCTGGGGTTCCCCGCAGATGTTGCTTTAGCAAAACATCAGACCCGCAGTCGCTGCTTCCTCGTCGAGGGACGTTTTTTGCCGCCACCCATTTCCAGGGTGAGGCCTGCTGCCTGTTGGAACGTCCTGAAGATCTATTCTGCCTGTTTTCCTTCCCCTCTTCCTGTTTCTTCAGGCCTCAAGGACGGGACGTGGGCTATTTGGCTGAGTGCACCGGCTGTTCGTTTCGCTTTTCAGCTGAAAGTTTCAGCCAGACCTTCTGCTGTAAACTTGCACTGAACTGAAGAGTTTTAAGCACCGATGCAGCCTTGAGTCCCCGGTGTGATGCTGAGAAACCTATTTGGAACCGTTACCGACCCTTTCCGATTTTCCTTTGGTCATAGTGAAGGACCAGGGGCTTACGTTCCCAAACTTTTCGATTTGAATCTTTATTCGGGCCATCCCCCGAACTGTTCCCAGATCTCTATTAGAGGTAGAGGATTCCGCTATCCTTTCCGGGTCCGTTGCCTCTGTTCTGTTCTACCGAATTCTACCTGCTGTGGTGTTTATTAGGTTACGAACCTTAGGGTTTTTCCCGTTCCTCTGCGGATCCGGCCTTCTTTTTCTCGTGTCCCTCATTTTTTTGACATTACAGGAACGAATTCCTGAACTCAGTGCCCAATCAGGTTGCTTCGCTCTGTCGACCTCTCCCTCCTCGTCCTGTTTCTTCCCACCTTCTGAAGTTGAGTCGGAGAGATGATGGGCTTAAAGGCTTAGTTTGATGACATTGCCCTTATGATGCGTCTGCTCCACCATTCTCTTAACTTCCGTGTTGTTGTTCTCTAAGCTTTCCTTTTCAGTTTTTGCAGACTTATCTCTGCCAGCAGACCACCTTTGCGAAGAGGTTTGACCAACAGGCCCATAGCTCGCCCGGTCCCAACGTCGCCGTTTCTCTTCCGCCCCTGTAACTCTCCCATTCACGGCGCTGCCGAAGAGAAGGCAATTTATTCAAGTCGTCAATTCCCCCAAGTTGGATTCCTGTCCCGCGAGCTTCCTTCCTCCCGCTTCCCCACTTTTTTTTTCTCAGATCATTTTTTTTCAGCAGAAAGACCCACCCGGAGTTGCCAATTTAACCCCACGATGTCACATCCGGTTCCCCTTATACCTGGCTTCAATGACAAGAGGCCCACTCTCGTGAATCCACTTTTGAACATTTTGGGGCTCCCGTCTTACTTCTGACATCAGTGAAACGGGCGGCGTCCCTTTCCTTCCCCTTGCTTGGGTTCACCCAACAAAACCCCGGCAATTGTCGAAGTCTTGTAATCCACGGGTTCTCCAAACCCGAATCAAATTTCTGCCTCCTTTTTTCCTTTCAACAATTCTGCCATGCGAACCCCCTTCCCCTTTTCAATTAGGAGGAGTACTCCTCGTCCCTTTGCGCGCTTTCGGATGTGGCCCGCCCTTCAGTTTCTTTTTTCCTCCCCTCTTTCCTAAGAGTTCAGAATTTATCGGAGGTAATACCGGTTGGCACCCCACATCCCCCATTCACTTTTTTCTCTTAGTCCGGCGTTGGACTTACAGCCAGGAAATGGTTCCCCCGCTCTCACCCGCTCTCTCTTCTCTCTTTTGGAGAATCCCCTCTTCTGCTTCCCGAAGTAAATTTTTTCCCCCATTCCCCTCGTATTTGCCGCTTATGCTTCCCGATTTTTGGTCCTCCCCCCTGGATGCGTAGTTTTTTCTTTTTTTTCCCCCTCTTTTGGTGAGCCGACCCTTGCGGTCCGGCCGCGCGTTATCTACAGCGTCCCGCCTTCTACAATCCTCCGTAACGGTTGAGATCCTTATACCCCTGTCGAGCTACCTTTGATCGCGTGCTTTTTTTGACCTTTTAGTGACACCATCCCCCCCCCCCCCCCCCCCCCCTCCCCACCCCCAAAACCACCCACAAAAACCCCCAACCCCCCTTTGTCGCGGCTCTATTTAGCTCTTTGTATCTTTTCCCCCGCCTACCCCTCCACTCCGTTTCTCGATGTCTTACCGCTGCGCCCCCCCCCCCACACCCCGTTGTTCCCCCCCCCCCCCGTTTTTTGTCAGAAAGGTCTCCAGACCCTCGCTCCGCGACACCCCTCTTTTTGGTCCATACCTCACGCTGCTTACGACCCTTTTCCCGTTGCCCCGTTTCCTGCGTTCTTTTTCTCATGTCAACCCGCCGACCCACGGGTTTGCTCTCCTCTCTTGTCCCAGATTCCCGGAGTAATCCAAAACACTCTGCAAGAGATTCGTTTTTCTTCTACTTGCTGTTTTTGAACAGTGAGCCAAGGAGCACTTGCCCCCCTTCTCTTATATTTCCCGACCAGCCCCCTTCTCGTTCGAGATTTCAACTAGATCGTTTCCTCCCTGCTCCTTCTTCTTTTCCGTCTTCTTTTAGGATTCGAAATGAGAGGATTCTCCCATGTTTCCCTTTCGCAAGACGAGGAGGTCGTATGTAACTCTTCCCCCGGGATCTCGGTCGCTTCCAGACGATCCTGAAGTTCGCGCTTTTCTCCTCGTTTTTCCGTTTGTTGGACTTAGCGCGGTCGTGTACACTTCGCTGTTCCTGCCTTCTCGTGATCACTAATGACGATCTATCCCAGCAGCCCCCCCCCTCCTGCTGTTTTACAGCTCAATAGATCAGACGATGACCCCCCTATTTTTTCCCATACCTCCCCCGATTATGGTCTGAAGCCCTCACAATTTTTTTTTTTGCTGCTCTAGCTTGTCCTGGAGCAGGATCTGAACTTCATGGAAACCTACTTCCTCTAGGAGTCGCAGAGCTATTCAACAACCTAGGGTTCTCTTAATTTTTTTTTACTTTATAGATGCCGTTTACCCCCCCCCAACCACACCCCCCGGTGGTCCCTCTCCCCCTCCTCACGGTTCCGCCCTTTTCCATCCTTTCTCCCTCTTTCTGCCCAGGCGTTCGTGGCTCTTTGTTCCCAGTGCCTGCAGCCCTGCAGATTTCCCGCACTAGCCCCAACCCGTCAATACGAACCAGTTTTTTGATCTTTTCCCCCCGCTCCCTTTTGGCCATAGCTGATGTCTCGACCAGATGCATACAACCCTCTCTCTATTTTCACCCATAGTGGTGTTTTCTTCTAGATGCTTTTTTTCCCCTCATATGTGCCTTCTCTCCCCCTGTAGCCATTGCTCGTAACAGTCCCTCCCTTTCTTCTGTCTTTCCGTGTTGGGATATATGTATTTTGAAGTCTCAGGTTCGAAATTTTTTCCCCTCTCTCGCCCCGGTTTTCTAGTGCATGTAAGAGATTATTCCTGGCAATCAGGGCCCACGTCAAATGGTCCCGCACGGATTTTATACCCAATCGTAGGGTCGGTTTAACAAGAGAAAGTCCCTCCACGGAATCATGATATCACAGAACTGAAAAAGGGATGCGGGGGTTTGCTACCCCACGCCTAACCCCACTATCCGTTTCTTTGTGGAGTGAGCACCCTTCAGTAAGAATACCATCCCCCCTTTTGCGATCTGAGAATCTGGTTGAGCGTTGAGGAATAGCAAAGGTAGATTTCTTCCACCTCGGTTTGTAATAGGGTGCGCTATGATGATTTCCCGATTTGCTTCCTTATCTACTTCCCTGAGAATTTCCCTCTGATTGCCGGAAAATCTTTACGTTTTTCCCCTCACGCCTCCTTTTCGCCTTTCCATTCCCTTCAAGAGGACTTGCGCCAGAGTAGCACTTTTTTTCCCCCCGCGTCTTCTCCCATGACCTCTCCACCCTCGTTTTATGGCACGCCCCTCCACTTTTAATTTCCCCGAACCCCTCTTTTCGTATTTTTTCTCTTTTTTCTTCCATGACCTAGCAGGGTTGTAGGGTAGACTAGTACCCCGTTCTTCACGCAGTCCCCCGGCTTTTTCCTCCGCCAGTTTGGGACACTGAACGTCGGGACCCGCATTCCGCCCCCCCCGGTACTTTTTCTTCTCTGCTCTCCTCTTCTTCCGTTTCCAATCGCCCTGATTGCCTCCTCGGTACCTACCGAATTCCTCCACGTCTTCAGCAGGCTTTTTTGCAGCGGGGTTCGCCCCCTCCTCTTGGCCTAGTTCGCTCAAAATTCGTTCATTTTGGTTTTCGGCATTTTTTCCCCCATGAGAACGCGCCTCCCGCTTTTGTTTCCCGGTTTTTCTCTCACTCCGTGCTTACCGGAAAGGGATGTTGGCCCTCAGGATTTTTTCTTTTCTTTGCTCAACACTCTAGGCTTCTTGTGCAGGAATCCTTAGATTTGCACCCGTCGGGGTTTTGTATTGATGACCCATCTCCAGCGCCTCCCGTGCCTCGCTCGCGACCAGACTGACCCTTTCCCTGCCCTTTCCCCCCCCCCCGCCTTTTCGCAGAATTAGGTTTTTTTTCCCTCGAAAACGAGGATGAAACACTCCCATTGTGGTCCTCCCCCTTTTTCCCGGTCCTTTTTCTCTTGTCCCTCATGGCCGGCCTTTACGGCCCGAACCATTCCCGGCCTCTCACTCTCACTCGCGGAGCCAATTTAGTGTGGGCCTGAGTTTATTCCGCGGCAATACAGCTATTTCTTCCTTCGTTCTTTCTGACAGTCTTTATTTCGCCCCACCTCTAGACCGTCTGATGGCTCTTTTTGAGTCGAGTCCGGTTCAGACTATTTATGCGGGTTCCGTGCGGCCGCTGACTCCTCAGAAGACCTCTTCTGCTTCCTTGTGGTCCCATTTCCCTCTCCCGGTTTCCGGACAACTCAACATGAAGAACTACTGGTGGGCAGTTCTCTAACTACCACTATTTTTGTTCCGTTCCTTCCTCCAGTGTCCCTTCCCTGAGCCTGGAGGCGTAAGCCTCCCTCGGCGAGCTAACCTTAAGTGCGTTCGACATGTCCGATTTTTCTTTTGTCTCACCTTTGACCCTCATCCTTTTTTTTTCGGTTTCTCTTTGCGCGACCCAGATGCGTATACCATCGACGTGTACAAGACCCTTGGTTTTTAAGTCCCTTTTCCCCGTAGGGCCCGCCCCGACCGTTTTCCCACTTTTTAGTCCTCATTTACCTCGGCATCCCGATTTTCCCGTCTAGTCTTCTATTCGAGGATTAGCTGATTCAGGTAAGTTTTAGGTATGTTCCTCATGCCTCTTTTTACCTTTCCTTTGGGGGTTTAAAATTGACCTTTGGTTTTAGGTGAGTGCTACAACGATCGGATGCTGTTAGTCGGCTGTACTCCTTTACTTTTCCTGTTTCAAGTTTTGACTTTGACTTGTAATTGTACTCAAGGTGTTCCATTTGACCTTCTTTCTCTTCGTGAGCCTCGCGTTGCCTTTCCTTTATGGTTTTCTTTCCCAATCGACCTTCCTTTCCGATTTCTGTTTACTTTTTTCTCCCCTCTGCTAGTGTTGCTTCCAGTTATATCTGCGTCTGCAGATTTCTCTTTGAATAATACTTTGTGTTTTGAGTCCTATCTGCTGTCCCCCATCCCCTCGTTAACAGGAGCTGTAGTTTTTTTTCCCCCGCCGTTATCACCAGGCCCCGCATCTCGCCGAGCTTCCCTCTTGGCTCGCAAGGAAACATTACTCTCAGGCACTGAGCTCCTCTCGAAATAATGGCACTCCTTCACTTTTTCCATTTTTTTCCCTTGTTAATTCTGGCCCCCCCCAACCATTTTTACACGCGTTAGTAGGACTCAAACAGCTCGATCTGGTGCAATCACCGCAACCCCTTTTTGCACTCCCCCCCCCCAAGCAGGTCCTCAACTCTTCAACAATCCAACCTCCGGAACGGATTACCTGATCCGCGTCATCATCCTCTCCGAACTATCGCCTGTCTGGCTTTGCTAATCCAAGCCTCTAATAGCCCTTTTTGGGATAGAGGCTCGAGTCCAATCTTCAATGTGAAACCACACGTCTGGAATACGTGATCGGGTCTCCTTTCTTCGCACCCTGTTTTTTGATTTCTTAAAGGTCGTTTCCCATAGCCCAGGCCGGACGGCTTATCTCTACCTTCTGTTGGGTACGAAGAATTAACAACAGACTTTCTCTTTAAGCTTTGTTTCTTATTGAGGGCAGTGTGCTGAATTTTCTCCTACTGCGTTCGTCCCTTACTCTTCATTACGTTTTCACCTTAGATGGGGCCTTGTATTTTTGTCTTTATAACCCTCATGCCTTTCGCAACCCGTCCGAAACATCCCTTTTGGGGTCCGGCCTGATGTCCAGTAGCCATAGTTTTTTCATTCCCGACGAAATCCTAGTAATTTGCTTGACTGATTAATGTATGGCTGGTTGTGAGGGGGTTAGGATAGATCACGTTTCTCGTGGCATACCTCCAGTTGATTCCCCCCCTTTCTTTTTTAAGGTTTCGTTATTGTGTCCTCGTCTGATTTTAACTGTTGCAAACGTGTAGCCGGTACGCATGCAAAGACCGTTCAAAATATGCCGGCATTCCTGGTCGTCCCCCCCTCAGATTTCCCCCATCCGCCTCACTCTCGTTGTAGGATCTTATGATTTGTTTCTTTTTTTGGGGTCTGCTGGGTTGTTTATTTATATTATCTACCTTGTTCGGCGCGACACGCTTACGTCTCCCTTCCTCCAGAGAACGGCTGTTCGCTATTTTCCTTTTGCTTGTTACAACCCTGCAATCAGACAACCCTGGATGGACGGTAGTACTCCCCGCGATGTCTTGTATTTCAGTATAAGCCTATCCTTGCTATGTAGTTCGGCGAAACCTTCTCTTTCCTGCATGATCGTCAGCCCATTATTAGTGTTTACAGACCTTGCCCCCCCCACGTCAATTAATTCTGACAAGCCTCGATCTGTTAAGGAGTTAACTGTTACCGATCCGTTGTCTGCGGAACTTCTCCCCTTTTGTGCTTGTTATTTATGACTGTGTCTGACCATAACGCGTATTTCATCCGATGTCATATCTCCTTATAATCTTGGTGAAGACTGGTAGCTTCGCGAGGCGCATTCTTGTTGATTCTGGGTTTTTCCAGTCTGCGCAATTACCTGCTCCCACCGTTGTCAGCACGAGGTGTCATACCACATTTTCACCGATCTAAGGCGGTCTCGGGGTGTTGACAAAAAGCCACGGTGCGGCAAGATCAACATCACAGTGTGACCCACCGGCGGACCCTCTCCGACGGTGTCCAGTTTTCTGTTTACTTTTTTTCAGAGTATTGTGTGATTTCATTGACGATTTTCTACACAGCTTTGCGAGCAACACGACGTTGGTTGCCGTTATATGCTTTCTGATCACCGAGCATGTATCGTGACAGCAACCTTCGCCCAGTCCGCACGTTAGACTTTTTGGTTCTCCATTTTCCATCGTCCCCCAATTTCCGGCAGCAGACTCAAAGTGTGATGCGCGACTATTACCCCATCGCCTTTTTGCCATTTGCTTTGCTGATCTATCGTATGAGGTCCTATGTGGCGTCCCTTTGTTATAATATTTTGTTCACCTCTTGATCTACACCTAGACAGAGACGTTGACACTATTGGTAGAGATCGCTGTCCTCCAAGCCGCACCTATGAGTTTGGAAGGGGTTTTGTGTGTTATGTAGTATTCGGACCCCTGACGTATTGTCTTGTTTAGTTTAGATTGCTTGACGTTGTAAGGTAATTACTCTGTAATCGAAGGTCGTCTTCCTGCCGATATTGTATTGTTTCGGAAGGTGCCACCACCTCTGGTGCTATCTTCGTCAGGGGGATTTTAGCCCCTTCGTGCCCGCCGAGGAGTGTCGTCTTGTTTCGGTTTTATTTTCTTTAATGGCTGGTGGTTTTTGCCAGTAGGCCTCAGTTTTTTGAAATGACATCCTGTCTTAGGCCTCGTGTTGTTTCAAGGTTTGTCATCGCCCCTTTCTCCTCTGTTCTTCTTTAACCAGTATTCCCCCTCGTTTCCTGTCAGGCTGTTATGCTCATTCTCCTCGAGTGCCAAACTCAGGCGAATGATTCTAGAAGGTGCTATCGCTCCCGACTTTGATGACACTTGTTGTCAAGGGCCCCTGTGATGTTGAAGGACCCCCCCATTTTTCTTTCAAAATCTTCATTTCATCTGCCCCCCTTCTATAGCCTTCGTCCCTTCTTTTTTTTTATGCTGCTTCCACGCCCAAACGTACAGGTCCGTTATGGCTAGGTTTGTGGGATGGACGTCCCCGACCCCGATTATTCGGCCCCTCGTTTTTCTGTCTAGATTCCTCTGCCAGCTGGACGTGTTGAACCCAAGCCCGCTTGGGGTTACGGAACGTCAGACTTCATTCCACGCAGGATTTTTAAGAATCCTCCTATTTTGACTAAGGTTTCGGCTTGATTAGTGGTCATATCGTTCAACGCAAGTACTGACGGAGAGTGCATACGATGCCCCCGCCCCTTTAATACCGAACTTTTTTTTCTTGGTTCCTATCGTTGGCACTTCTTATTTGCGATCCCCCTGTGGAACCATATCCTCTTTTAAGGGCCTCCTCTTTTTTTTTTTTTATTTTTTTTGTTTTTGTTTTGTTTTTGGTGAGAGAGATTTTCCATCTTGGTGATAAAGAGAATAACCGTGCAAGCAGCATCCAATGTTAGGTCTCTGGGTTTGGAGCCCGATACACTGGCGCGACGCTTGCTTGTTTGGGAGATGCCGACCCTCCTTGGGTACCCATTACATCCACAGAACGTCCCACTAGACTCCTTTTGGGAGCGGCCAGAGACCTTGCTTCTTTCTCTCTTTAGGATTCGTCAGGGGACCCCCTCGTATTGTTTGGTTGGTAAAAGTCATCGGCAATCGTCATCCATTACATCGACAATGGCGCTGTCGGTGGGGGATGCCCTTTCCCCAGAGAGCCAGAGCCCTTTGTCACGTTTTGTTTTGAGTTCACCTGTTCACTGCCCGCGCCCGATCCAGACAACTTCGTGTTGCGCGGATGTTCGGCGTCTTTTCTCGACCGGTAAGGCGTCCTTCCGTAGGAGAAGGCTTGTGTAGCTTACTTGGGCTGTAAAAGCCATTTGATCTTATTTCTCGGCCTTCCGTGATCACTCCTCCGTTCAGTGCAGCCTGTTTACGCGAATTAGCGCTCTGCCCCTGCCTGTTCGGTTTTATGGGCCTCCTCTTTACCGAGCTTTAGACTCGTGTATTTCAGTGTTCCCTCCTCGGATTCCGACGATAACTTTCCTCCTTTCCCATTTCTCCGACTGAAAAATGGACCTCTCCCAAAAGCTCCTAGTCATTGCGCCCTGTAAATTCAGCCTGTCTTAGGTGATCCATAAGATATCGGCCCCGACTCCTTATGAATTCTTCTCGATCTTTTGGTAAAGCGCCGCTCCTTACGGTCTTCTTAGCCCTCTACGATATCTGTTTTGTTCCCCCCAGAGGCCCTCTCTAATATTATTCATGCCGAAACCACGTACAGCTTCGCGCGTCTTGTTGGTGCTACTACCTTTCTCATGTGGAGTCTGAGCTACACGCCTTGTGGGTTCTGTTTTGCCAAGGAGGCACTCTCACGTTCACTCCAACTTTTTTCTTTCGCTGAATCATCCCATCGTGTGCTTTAGTGTGGTTTTCTTGGTCATGCCTTGTCTTCTTGAGCTGGCTCAACTTCCAGCAGATCATGTCGGGCAGTCCCCCATTGACTTGACCAGCGGGTTTGGATTGTTTCCAAAGACATTTTCCTTGTCGCCCGCTTGCCCGGGCCGCTCCGGCCCTGAAACCCTTGGCACGCGCCAGGTTTCTCAACCAGTTAATCTTAATCGTGTTCTTACAACTCTAGACGGACCGGTTCTGGGCCTCGTGTTCTAGGACGGTGTTTGTATGGAGATTTTCGCGCTGCTGCTCCTTAGGCAGCGGCCTCCCGCATATTTGATTGATCTTTCTAAACCCTCGGGCCTTGCTTATTTCAGCGTTCGCCCATTTTTTGAGCTCTGCCCCCGTTGGTGGTCTCCTGCCGTATTTGATTCGCATAAGACTTTTTCACGACTGGCTTTTATCGTTCTCTCGAGGGCCGAGGCCGTGGTTCCCCCTTAGTTGCTGTTCTTTAGCCCCTTTCTTGTGAACCAAGTCTCTTTAGATTTTTTTTTTGTATTACATGGGGGAATGACCGATACCTGTACTTTTTTACTTTATAGAGGCGGGTTCTTTGATCGACGTTCCTGAGTTCATCCCATCCCCCTCTGCTAGGCCGTATACCGCGAGGCTTCCCCGTATATAATGCAAGTTCTAGAAGGCAACATCAAAAGTTTACCTCTAGTTAAATTGGCAAGAGCGGGTTGATAAGGGAGGAGGTTAGTCAACCGAGTCCTCTCACTTTGGGATATACAGCGGATCACAAGGGTGCTGCCTACTTTTTTTTTTAGCCGCGGTGTGTACTGCTGAGACCCGATTTGATAGACCCGAGTTTTTGAAATGGCCCCCGACGATTAGCCTCGTTCCGGACTTATCCGTTACTTGCAAGGTTTTCTGTTCAGTGAATTTTTCCGGCTCCACCCCTTTCCGTCCAGTCTGTAGAGTTGTATTAGATTTTTGGTGTTCGTTGTGATGCTAGTTCTCATGTCTTCCGTTCGGTTTGGATGGTTTTTTTGGTTTTCTCCTCGACTGCTTTCTTTTTTTTTTTACCTTTGCCCTCTTTTTTTTTGGTGGTTATTTCCTTACCCCCTCTACTCTGTTTTGTTTGTTTGATTTTGTTTCCTTCGGGTCCGCAGCTCTTTGCGCCTCTTGCCATGAATTCTTTGTACTGGATTCCTTGCCTCTTTTTTTCGTTTTTCTACTTTTGTTTTGACTTCTGTTTTCCCCTCACGCCCCGCCTCAGAGTGAGTTTTTTCTCTTTTTGCCCTTTTTTTCTTAGCTGATCTTTGAGTTGCGTCATTTTTCTTTCCTACGTTGACCCCGCTT
>Ga0179593_1268548_pt1 | contig 11325 bp, 18 predicted proteins | sample CZODoug2_1_08_16_FD_185931 | JGI IMG/M metagenome (GOLD analysis project Ga0179593, IMG submission 185931) | Vadose zone soil fungal communities from Angelo Coast Range Reserve, California, USA - CZODoug2_1_08_16fungal (PacBio error correction) | ecosystem: Environmental > Terrestrial > Soil >... | reverse complement strand
CCCCCCGGGGAACATCCCCACGGTCCCAAACGTATCATGCCCCTGCCAGGTCTCCCTTTTTTTCTTGTCATTCTCCCCTCCTCAAGTCCTTTTTCGAATAAAACCCTTGATGCGTTATTTTTTTTCCTGTGAGTTGTGCGCTTTTTTTTTGGATCCTGTCCCTCTCCGTCCTGCCCCCGCTTTTTGAACATGGACGTGTTTACACATCTCTCGGCTCGGGACTCTCCTATTCGGTGCCCGGACCCTTTCCCTCTTTTCTTCTTCTCGCAGTTCCATTTTTCCCCTGGCAGTTTCCCCTGCCTTTCCCTCCTTCCTCTTCGCCGGGGCCGTGGGCCTTTTCGGGCCATTGTGCTTGTTCTTTTTACCTTGATCCCCAGTTGGTTTGCCTTGTATCCATTTCATCTTCCCCCCAGCTCTGCTTCACCCTTCCCCCTCTTTGCGGGGACCCCCCCCCTGAAGGTGGTTCCAGGCAAAGGACACTCTTTTACAAAATTTGTCCTCTTGGCTCCCCCCCCGCCCTTCGGTCTCCCACGTCTCCCAAGTTAGAAGACTTTGCCGCTGGCGTTCCCCGGCTTTTGAAGTTTTCCCTCCCCCCCCTTCTTCTTCTGCTTGTCCGCAAGATGTCTTTCTGGGGAGTGCGCGAATCAAGCTGGACGGTCCCCCTGCGGCCGAATTGCAAAACCCTTCGTTCCCCCCGAAGGAAATCGCGGGGGTTAAGTTATGCCGCCTTGGCCCCCCCTGTTTTTCTCCCTTGTGATAGACTTTTGCCGAAACTCTTTGGCAGGGGTTGAAGATGCCCGCTCGCCTTTTAACCCTTCTTCTTGGACCTCGTCTTTCTGTTTCGTCTTACTTTTTTTTTTTCCGTCCTCCCCCCTCTGTTCCGTGGCCCAAGGGTGAGAGGCCAAGGGCGAGTTTGTCATGGTCGTTTGTAATTTGCAGTCTTAAAGTCTGGGCCACTTCTTCGGATGGTTCTGTCCCGTGGTTTCTGTACGCAGTCGGTTTTTAACTTCCGCTGAAGGTTATCAACTCTGCCTAATCTTCACACTTCCCAAAAAGGGGGTTTACACAGAAAATCGCGGGCCCCAAGTCGTAAGGATTGTTTTTTTTTTTTTTTTTTTTTTTTTTTTTTCTGCAAAGAAAATCGCGCTCCCCCTTCCTTTGCTGGGCCAACTGCCCCGCCCCTTGAGGGATTTCCGGGATGTGTACCTGTCTGCTCCGGAGGAAGGTGTTTTCTTCCCCGTGTGAAGAAAATTTCAGTCTACCAATTCCTTCTTGTCCTAGTGTGTTCGCTTTTAGGATGCGGATCATTTAAAAATTTCCTTTGTTTTCACCGCCGTGGTATTTAATCTTTGCGACCGGGCCGCCCGGTCTTCCCCCCCCCCCCCTACCTCTGATGTCATCTATCCCCCCTTCTTTTCCCCATTAGCTGCGTCCTAGTGTGACGAAAATGGCCAATGGTTGAATGCCCCTTTTGTGTTGCTACTTCTCTTTTCCCTTGACCCGCCCTTCAAATCGTTTTCCCCCAACCCTTCTGTGTCTTTTTACTCTTGCAAAACTACCCTTTCCGGCGTGACCACCCGGATTTCACCCCCCCCCAGACGAACTTCCCCCCTTCTACCTTTTTGGCTCGATCTGACGCCCCTCTGCCCCCCCCTGATCTCGAGCTGATTGAGTAGAATCTCCCAAGTGGCCAGACCCCCCTTGCTCTCCTTTTCCTTCTGGCTCCGCGTTCCCTCTTCAATTTCGTCCGCCAGATCAAAACCCAGCGAAACCAAGGCGACCCCGGATTGCAAAACAGGCCTGGACCCGTCCTTCCCGACCCCTTTCCCCTCCTGACCCTTCCCCCTTTTTCCGTTCCCCCTGCATCCCTTTCCCCCCCCTGGGTTTAATGCTACCTTGCAATCGTCCAGGAACCTGCTCAGACTTATTTGTGGGAACGCCTCTGCCCATTTGCGCGGCCCTTCCTTTTTCTCTCTAAAGGTACCTTTTTCCCGAAGATTTGACGACTTCCAGTGGCCCCCCTTTTTCTCAGCTCGATCACCTCCTTCTTTGCCGCTCCCCCTTTCCCCCGATTTGTTGGCGAACAACAGTTCTTTTCTCCATTCTTTCTTCTTTTCTTCGCCAGCAGGACGTTTACTTTTCTCTGCAAGCGGTTTCGGTATTCTACCCCCCCTTCCACTCTTTTCCCCCCCAGGCTCTCTCACTTCCCCCGCGTCTCTTCCCCCTGCTGATCTCGAGGCCGCTCTCGTCCCCCTTCGCTTTCCCCACCTAAATAATCTTCGGGCCATGCCCCCTCTTCTGGCCTCTTCAGGGCCCCGCGGGTTTTCTGCCGATTCGGGACAATTCAATTTGAAGACATCTGGACTGGCGAGTTCATTCGTCGAGGCTTCCGCTCTTTTTCTTTCCTCCTCATCTGCTGAGTTTGGTCGATCTTCTCCCCTCCTTTGCTTCCGTACTTCCGTCTTTTTCTTTGTCCTGTCCGCTGACGTTCGGCCCGCCGACTGGAGGTTGGCCCTCCTTTATTTTGCCGATGTAAGGGGACGCCGTTTTCTCTTTCACTGCTTGGGTTTTTTCCCCCTTTTTTCCTCCAAGGACTCGCTCTTTGCGTTTTGATCCTGCTGAGCTCCCTCCCCTCCTAGATGGCGCCTTTATTTTCCTCCCTATGACCGATTTTCTTTCGCACCACGTCTCGAGCACTTCACACGGTCATGCTGGCGCCCACCCCTCCTTCTTCCCCTGTCCCTCTGTACCCTTGTTTCGCCCATTGCCCTTTTTTTGATCCTCAAAGCTTTGTCCGAGATTGTGCTTGTTTGATGCCCAACCCCTGGCAATTGACTACCCCTACCATCAAAGTATCTCCCCGACCCCCCTTTTCCCTGGCCCCCGTCCGGGCTTCTTTTCAAACCCAAATCTAGGTTGTTCTTCGTTTTTTTCCCTTTCCTTCGAATGTGCCCCAGTGTGCATTCCTCGTCCCCCCCCCTCCCCTTCTGTTTGGCCTAACCCATTGTCCTGGCTTCTTTTTGCTGGGTTGGAAATTTCGGCCCGAGACGTGCGTGTTTGCCTTTTTTTTCCTTTGGAGGGCTCCTGCGTGGCAAGGCTCCTTCTCCGTCATTTCTTCGCCCTTTATTTCCCGTGCCAATCCGGAGCCGTTGTGTGTTTTGGGCCTGGCGTCTCTCGCGCCCCACTTCAGCCTCGTCGGAGCTTTCCCGCTCTCTCGTCCCCCCCCCCGCTCTGTAATTATTTTTCAAACTCGTGGTTAATGCAGAGCCTCATTTTTGTTCTTTTGTGCCAGAGTTCACCCCGCGCGACCGGTTGGCCTCCTTTTTTTCCTTTGGCGGTTCAACTTCACCTTTCCCTGACGTTTTCCCCCCACATAATGGTGCACAATTTTCCCTTCTCCCCGTCCTATGGTCCCCACGCGATCTTTTTTCTTTTTTACCCTGCCCAGACGTTCCCTCCCGCTGTGCACCAACACATCGTGTGGGTTGCCTCTCTGATGTCGGCTTTTGCGATCCCCCCTTCATGCTTGCGTCTGTCAAGAGTCCTCCTTTTTGTTCATCCCGACACGCCCTTTCTTTTCCGGAGTTGAATCCTTCTCTAACTCATTCCGGCCGTCCGTCCTTTTTCCCCCCTGCGCTGGGAGCGAGTTTCGATTTTTTTTTCTCCCTACAAAGTTCAAGTAAGTGGACGGCGATTCCTTTTTTTTTTCCTTTTTGCCGTCGCTTCGGCCCTGGGAAGTGCTTCCACTACTTCGGTCCTTCCTTCTAACCCTTGCCTCCTCCCGACACAACTGGAGCCCCGGATATCAATAAGGCAGCGGATCCATTACACTCGCGAGCTTCACTTCCCCTTTTTTCCTCCCTGACCTCAACCGTCCTCGACCGATCCCTCTCTTTTTTTTTTTTTTCGGCGTCGGTCGTTGGCTTAAGGCGTCCTTGCGTTTCTGGTCTTTTTTCGCCCGTTCTTTTTGCTCCCCGGGCCCCTGTGCCTTCTTCGCTCTTGCGCCCGCGGTTCTGCGTTCGTCCGTGTTTTGCCCCCGTCGTCCTTCTTACGCGCCTATGTTTCCTCACCGCTTGCCACAGTCAGACGCTCCCCGTATTCCTTTTTTTTCTTTGAACTTTTTTGAGTAACGGTGCGGGCCTTTTTTTTGAGGGCGCCCCCTCCCAGTCCCCTACCTTTGCGCTTATGACGTCCCCCCCCATTTTGTTGACATGTCCAAGCGGATTCCCCATCCGTTCCTCTTTGCACCGGCAGACATGTTCATCAAAATAAGGCCTTTTTTCGGCTTCAACGCTTTCTTTTCCGCGCATTGGGATGATCGTCGCGAGCCGGCCTCTTGTTCGAGGATGTCTGCCTTCCTGTAACTTGCCGTTGAAATGGGCACCGGCCTTTTTTTTTTTCGTACACACACCTGATCCCACACGAAGGGTAGGGGCAGTCCCCTATTCCTAGTGGCCCTTTGCCCTCGTTTTCCCATTCCCTCCATGTTTAGGTTTTTTTGAGTCTTCTTTTTTTTTGGTAAGGAAGACAAACCTCTTTCTCATCTGCACGCTCTATGATTCCTGCGCACGTTTATGCCTCCTCCCTGGCCTTCCCTCCTTCCCCCGCGGCTACTCGTTTTTTTATCGAATACGTATTTCCTTTCTTCACCGCTTGCTTTCACCCCTGTTTCCGACTACCGCTCTCCTCTCCTCCCTCCCTATCTCTCTCTTTCCCCCCTTTTCCTCCACCTACTTTTTTCCCTCCCCCCCTTTTATTCCGCTCCTAGCGTAATCCCCCTCGCCCTTCTCCTCTTTTTGGTTATTTTTTCACCATTCTCCCTTCTCTCTCCTTCTTCCCCCCCTTTCCTCTATACGCTCCTTTTTCCTTTTCTTCCTTCTTCTCCCCTTTAACGCGCTTCGATCCTTCGTCTTACGGTCCTTCCCCTCCTTTCTTTTTCGCTCCTCCTACCCTGCCTCTCCCCCACCTTCATTCCTTTCCCATTCCTTTCCCCAAATCCCATTCCCCCCTCACCGTGGTTCTTCTCCCTTCTACCTTTATCCCCCCCTCTTCTCCCCTTTTCCTGTCTCCAGCCCCCCCCTCCCGTCGTTTCTCCCCTTCCCTCTCATTACCCTTCTCCCACCCTCTATCTCTCTTTTCTCCTCTTTCACCACTCCCTCCCTTTCTCTATTCACCCCCTTTTCCATTCTCATATCCTCCCCTCCTCTTTCCCCTACCCCCTCCCTTCCTCCCACTTCCCTCTCCCCTTCTCTTTCTTCCTTCTTCTCCCTACATCCCCCCCTCCCCTCTCCTCCACTCCAACTCCTTTCACCCCTTTTTCTATTCCATCTTCTCTTCGCTCCCCCCTTTTCCTCCTCCCCCCCCTCCTCACTTGCCCTTTGTCCCTCCTTATTTTCCCTCCCCTATCCCCTCACTCCTCCTTCTCTCCCTCCTTTCATTCCTCATCTCCCCCCCTCCGTTCCTCTCCCTCACCCTCCTCCCCCCCCACTCCCCTCGTCTCTCCTCCCACCTCCCTTCGTTGCCCGTCCTTCGCCCCGTTAACCCCACCTTTTTTTTCTACTCTCTTATTCCTCCGACTCTCTTCCTCTTTTATCCCCCTCTCCCCCCCCTACGCTCCTCTATTTCTGTTCTCCCTCCTTTTGGTCCTATTTGGGCCCCCCCCCTTTTAACCTTTGGCTTCATTTTCTTTTCTTTTTTCCTCCTAACCCTTGTGGTTGTGAGCTTCCGTTTTTCCCAATGTTCCCACCCATCCGGGTTCCAATTCTTTTCTTCCTGTTTCCGCCTGTTAATTCGCGTTTCCTTGAATTTGTGACAAACCTGGAACTGCTTAGTCGTGATCTGATATAGGATTTTGTCCAGAAGGCCGAGACAAACGGCCTTCCCTCCCCTGTAACATGTTAACTTTTGAAAGACCCAAGGAGAGAGGTCCTTTTTTCCTTGACCCTCGACTCCTCTTCCTTTCTTTTTTGGCCGAACCCCTGCTGGGTGAACTTATAGACGTTCTCGCTCGGGTTCATTTTTCGCACGGTCATATACTGAATGCGGACCCTTAGCGCCCTTTGTCTCCTTCCAAATTTCGAGATTCTGACGGATTTCTTTTGACAGCTTCTTTTTTTTTTTTCAAGTCTCCCAATCCATCTCGTGATAAGAGGACCCGCCCCCCTTCACCTTTGTTCCTTCTTGCAAACGTACACTCGGCGCCGGGAGTCTGTCGTCCAACGTTTCGCTTGGGACGCACCCGGCGGCGCGTCCTGACAATGAGAATCCCCTATTCCCATAGTCTTCTTTTGGGTGCGTCTTTTATTTTTTTTCCGAGTCTTATGATTGTCACCGAATAGTCAGACCTCCCCTGAGAACCCGACTTTTGCACCCCCACCTTTCTTCGCCGCCATCCCGCCCCCACCTGTTTTACAGCGTTTTTTTGTGAGACCTTCTTTTTCCCGCACCCATTTTTTTTTCTTTTCTCTCTCCACCTTTTTTTTCCCACACTCTTTGCCCCTTGCCTTTTTTGTTGTGGCAGATGCGACCCTCTCCCAGCCCCGACCCGCGACCACTCTTTTTTTTTTAAGGCGAGCCCTTTCCTTATCCCGTCAGCAGTTCTTCTTGCCCGTCCCCTGTGTGAAAGCGTTTCCCGTCTGCTGCAGGCGTGTTTTGTTCATTGAATGTCTTTGTTCTGTCAGGTCAGTTCCTATTTTCTTTGGTCCCGATTCTTCTTCCCTTCCCGCCCTTGGTCCCTTCAGAGTGGCCGTTCATCCGGCCGAGTGACTCGCACTGAGCAATCAACCCTTTTTTCTTTTCAAGGAGATGAGTTGTCCAACCCTCCTCTGGAGCCTGTTTTTCTTTCTACCCCCCTTTTTGTTGAAACCCGAAAAGAGATTTTCCCCAGGTTTCCTTTTCTTTTTTTTTTTTTGTACTCATTTGGCTTCTTGATTCTTCTTTCCTGATCTTTCGAGCCAGGGCATTTCTGTGGGCATGCCCCCCTGTGTTTGTTTTGAAGCCCTTTCTTTCTCCTTCCTTCTTTGTCCATACTGCTCGGCCGTATCGGGCCCTTTGCTTCAGCCCCAGCCCCCGGTTCTGGTTTCTCCCTTTGTTTTTTTTGGGCCGTCTTGGGACTTGTCACGAAGCTGATGTTTTACTACCATTCCAGCTCCCCTAGGTCTTGCGGGCCAAAATGGGGCCAGGCATGCTTGGTGGACCCCCACCTTCCCTCCTTTGACTGTTTTTCACGCATAACCTCTTTTCCACCTTTTTTTTCCCCTCTTTTAATAGTTGTTGCAACGAATTTGCCAGGGACTTTATCTTTTACGGCTTTTTTTTTTTTTACCACCCTTTTCCCAAACCGCCTTTAATTTTCATGCTACCGTTTTTTCCCCCTCTCGACTCGGACCACTGTGCATCATACGGGATGGGGAAGGTCGCACCCCGCTTCGCCCCCCAACTTTCCCCTCCCCCCCGTCCCCCTTTCTCTTTCTCGTATGGTCCAAACTGGCTCCCCGTTTTTGCACATAAAACTAAAAGACCCATTGCTTCTCCCTCAGTTTTTGCCCCAACCATCCTCGATCACTTTCCTCTGGAGAACGATTCCTGTCCCCCACCTTAGAATTCCTTATCCCATGTCACCCTTTTGTGTTACCGGTACAGCATTTGTTTGCAACAAGAGGTCATTTCCCCCCTTGCCCTGTCTTTTTCCCACTTCCCCCCCCTCCCCTCCCCTACTTCTCTTTGTGTGGAAATGGCGCTTGGCGGGGAAACGGTCGGTCTTCCCCTTCGATTTCCTCTTTTTCCTCTTTTCCCCTTTGGTGACCTCCAGCACAGCTATCAATGCTGATCACAGGGGGTTTCTGTTCCGATTTTTTTTTCTCGACACCCCCTATTTTTTTTCCTTCTTCCCTTTCCCCGACCTCATCGGACGGTGGGAGCGCGCGAAAACGGCGGTCGTTCGAGGAATCGGTTTTCCGCTTCCCGCATCACTTCCCTTTGCGCTCCTTCTTCCTTCTCTTTTCCAGTTTTGATCCCCTCGTGCCTCGGTCCTTAAGACGACTCCCCACCATCCGCTTTTTTTCCCCCCTCACCTCATTGGGTTCACAATTGCCCCGTTTTGGCGTCCATTAAGCGCGGTTCCTGGCCTTTCTGGTCTTCCCATTTCTCCCTCTCCTTCTGAATGGTCTCAATTTTTCTTCCCTGTCTCCCATCCCCATCTTCTTCTTCTTTAAGTGTTTTGAGAGGAGATGGGCCGGCCTCACGGAATTGCTCGCCCAGGGTTGATTTTTTGTGTTGAATTCCGCTTACGGCCAGACCCCCTCTTCCTTTTTTTCGTTTCTTTATTTTTCTATGACGTCCCCTGCGCTTATTTCTTGTCCCCCTTCCTCCTTGGTTTTTAGTATAGCATCTTAGGAGTGTTCAAGCTTTTTGTAGCATTTTTTTCGGAAGCGGCGTGCTGGCGCTTTTTCTTCCCCTCTGTCACCTGATTCTCGGCAGTCCACCGTTCGCGCTCAGTTTTGTCCCCTTCCTTCTTTTCTTCACAGCATTCCTGAATAATTAATGTTTAGCCAATCGGCCGGGTGTTTTTTTTCACTTTTGGATCTTCGCTGTCGTTGCTTTACCCGGGTCTTCCCCCCTTGCCGTTCCCTTCTCTTCGCGTTTCCCTTTCGTCCCCTACCCTTTCCCTCGTCTTTTCCCACCTACGCGGTCCGCCTTTTTTCCCCCAGGGTCATTGCATGCTGGCCACCCTATTCTCGCTTGGCTTGCCCCGGCCTGAGTTATTGCTCGTCCTTTCCGGCGTTTTTTTTGATGTTTCCGCGGGTTGAGGTTTCTGCCCTTTCGTGCAATGTGTTTTCTTGGCGCCGGCGGAGCCGCCGGCGTTTCCCCGCACGGAATCGAGTTTGCTTCGTTTTGTTCCTGTTTGCTCATACGATGCGCCTTCCCTCCCCCCCTCCCGATTAGGTCAGGTCCCCGATGATCTAAACGTTTTCGGGGTAAAGGCGGTTTGCCCAACTCCCTTTTTTTTCCCCCCCATGCGCCCTCATCGTCCAGTTCCCCGCTTGTTTCCCCCTCTTTCCAAGGATGCGTTTGCCCCTTCTCTTTTCTTTTCAAAATCGTTTCCCCACCATTGCATGGCACCATTTGCGCTGCCCCCCTGCCGTCAGCTCATCTTTCAACGTACGGATCGATCTGCGTCACTTTTCTTTTTCCGGGTCAGTTCGCCGGGCTATAATTTTTTTTACCAAGATGGTTTGGATTGTGGTTTTGCGCTCCGTCTTCGTCTGCCTTCCTCCCCCGGGTGCAATGTCAGACCCCCTTCATCACCAACACGTCCCCATGTTTCCCCGCGGCATTCTTTTTTTTTCTCCCCCGCGGGTTTCCGATCCCCTTAGGCATTTAACCTCTGGTGGTGCCTTTTGTTTGTCAGCAGGGCCTTTGGTCCCGCTTCCTTCTGTTTTCTCCAGGCCTCTTATTTTTCCTTTCTTTCCGGTCCTTCGCTGAAGTCATTTGCTTTTATGGCCCCCCCCCCGTAATGGGAGCCCTTTCTCTTATGCCAAGGAAAGTTCACTTAACCCCTTTCCGCCTGCTCCCCCGACTTAACCCTTTCCCCCTTTTTTCGCGACACTTAACGTCAGGTAAATGCTCGCGATAGACGACCGTTTCCGTTCTGGCTTGTTATCCCGGGTCCTCATTTTTTTCCACATTTTCCCCCTGAGTTAATTTCAGAATGCGTCCTGGCCCCCCCCCCACGGGTTTTTGCGGTTTTTGTGCAAGGATTTTGCGAAATCGGTCTTTTCTTCTTTTTTGTTTATCCCGGTTTTTTTTTTTCCCCCAAGTTGACTGTTTTATTCACCGAGACTTCCATTTCCTCCTGAGGCAGGAACCCGCAAATGGCCCTTGGCTCCCACTATTTCCTTTTTTCCTTTCGCACTTTTTTTTCGTTAAAGTTGCCTTTTTTTTTTTTTTGCCCATAGTGCCTCACCTTGTTGTCTACCCGAACCCCGGTTTCGGTTGTTTCCTTCACGGGCTATGTTCCAGGCGTATTTGTCTCTACTGTTCCCAAGCCCCTCGTGCTTTGATTCACCTTTAATAGTAAAGAGACCTGTTTCCTAGTCCGACCCCCCCCCCGTCCGCAACTCCCGCTTATTCATTGTCACGTTCCTTAAATTTTCCACTCTACTCACCTCTTTTTTTAGAGACTTTGACCGATGAGATCCCGACGCCCAAGACTTTCGCCCTTTGCAACTTCATTTTTTTTCCCTGCTGTGAGTCTTGACGTGGCCCGTTGTGGCGAAACATCCTTTAGACTTCCACGTTCTCTTCTCCCCCCCTGATTCACGTCCCCGCCGCTTCCGGCGGCGAATTTACCTCTTTTCTTTTCCCCCTTGACTACGTTCCAGAGTTTAAACAGTGCAACCTCTCTATCTACCCCCCGTTTGTGTTTTGTTATCTCTCTCCCCTTTGCCAACTTCCCTTCCTTGGTTCCAACTTCTCTCTTTTCACCAACCGTTTAGGATAATTCGCCACCCGTTGTTTCCGCTGGCGGATAACCCCCCTTTGGCTGTATTTCCTCTCCCTCTTCTAGGTCGATGTTGTATTCAGAGACGCGATCTCCCCCCTGTGATGACCTGGCCAGCGCCGAGTGAGCGGCTCGATTCCCTTCTTTCTTTTGGGAACCTGTGAAATGAGTTGTAGTTCCGAGCATGGTTTCAATCTTAGGGAACGTATTGACTTTTCCATCGTTCTCTTTGCCCTTGACGGAATAGTCTGTGACGTGTAGACCCCCCCGTTCGCTTACGCCTTAATTGACCATCCTAACATTTTCTGCTTTGGCTGTTCCAAATATACGTCCCAATTCCCCCTCTTTTTTGCTGCCCTTAGATTAACAGTACCCACCCCCGCCCCCTTCTGTTTCTCCATTGACAAAAGCACCCCCCGTTTTGCCCTTTTTCCGTCGTGCTCTTGCGATCAAACCCGTTGCTGCCGTCCCCTTGTTTCTTTCTCCCAAAGTTTCGCAGACTTTTTTTTTTGACCATGAAAACGTTCCTCTCTTCTTGCCGTCCTGTCTTGTCCCATCGAGGGGTGTGGTGGTGCTTTTTTTCATCAGTTGCGCTGTGTCGTCCGTCGCTTTACTGCCCCAAAACCCCATAACCCCCATAATCAATACCACTTCTAAAACATCTGCTCCCCAATCAAAAAAATCGCTTCCACCTCCTTTTTCCCCCACTACTCCTCCGCCTCGTTGGTCTCTTTTTTGTACCCCCCTTATACCCCTCTTAGTCTCTTCGACCCTTTTCCCTGCTTCCTTTTCCACCGCCTCCTAGGCTATACTCTTTTCTTGTC
>Ga0179593_1654739_pt1 | contig 11326 bp, 16 predicted proteins | sample CZODoug2_1_08_16_FD_185931 | JGI IMG/M metagenome (GOLD analysis project Ga0179593, IMG submission 185931) | Vadose zone soil fungal communities from Angelo Coast Range Reserve, California, USA - CZODoug2_1_08_16fungal (PacBio error correction) | ecosystem: Environmental > Terrestrial > Soil >... | reverse complement strand
TGTCTTGGTCGATTTCTCCTTCCCTCCCCCCCCCCCCCCCTTCAGTCTCCCTGTTTCTCGGGAAAGTGGCGATTTCCCCTTTCCCCCCAGCTTAGGAGTCCCGTCCGGTTTACAGGCTGAAGCCCTGTGTTTCTGCCCTTTTCTTCGCCTCTTACTTGGCGGGTTGTTTTTCCAGGGACTTAGCAGTTGTTGCTGTCCCAATTGTGGGTCCCTGTACTTTGTCCCTTTCTTTGGTGTCGCCGTGTCCGTCCGGGGCAAGTACCCCCTTCCCCGGTCGCTCTTTGACCAACAGGACTTCCCTTTTTCCCCCTATCCCAGTGTGGCCACAGGAGGATCCCCGTCCCCCCCCTTTTGCCACATGAATATGACGGCGTCCCCCACTTTTCCTTTTGACCCTATCCTTTCAGGATACGATTTATTTTTCGCCCGCTCCACACGTTTTTTTCTTTTTTGAACTTCCCCCCCCTCCCCCTTTTCCCCCATCGGTGAAACGGCTGAGTCTCCCTTCTCCGGGGGTAGGTTCGTTTTTGTGATCACCACTCCCTGTTTTTTTTTTGTGGTGTTTTCTAACCCGCCAGGTCCGTACCCCCCCCGATTTTCCTCCTGAAACACTTCCCCTTTTTATTTCCCCCTTCCCCTTCCTTTGTCCTTTTAACATCCACGCCCGCAGGGCGCCCCCGGGCCTGTTGGGGGCGTTCTCTTTTGCCCGGCAATGCCGACTATACCCCCAGTTTATGGATTACGTAGACGTGCCTAATTTCGGCATTTTTTGGACCGACTTCAACTTGTCTTGGGTCCCTCCGTTTCCTTTTACCTTCTGCCTGTCTTGAACATCTATTGAGTGTGTAGCCGACGAGCTTAAACCCCCCCCTCGGAAAAGTCTTCTCCCCCCGGGCAAGAGAGTTTTTCCCCCTTTATGATAGATCCTTTTCGGCACATTCCCCTTTAGCCACCTTTCCCCCCAGACGATTCCCCCCCCATTTCCCCATGCATTTTTGTGCTGTCCCTTCTTGAAATCGGAGTCCCCTTTGACCCCTTGTCCGCCGGTCCGTACTTTGGTGTCGATTCTTGGTGACACCCCGATGGTCCTGTCGGCCGGACCGGCTTGCCCTTTCCCTTCCCCCGGACGGTGTGTTTGGGCCGGCCAGATTGGCGTTCTTTTCAGCACAACCCCAACTTTTCGCTTCTTGCTGTTCTTCGCGAAACCTTTTTTTTTTAATGATTTTTTTTTTTCTCCGGCTGGGCTTCTTTTTCATGATCAAACATTCCACTCTTGGGTTCAGGAGCTCGGTCAACCCCTTCCCTGTGGGTTTTACCTCTTTTTTTCCTTCCCTCTTTTTGCGGTTGCCTTAGCCAACCCCCCAGTTTTCCACTGGCGGAGAAACCCCCATTTCTTTTTCCCCGGGCGGTGTTTTTTTTCGCGAGTTCCCCTTCTTGGACCGCAGTTTCCCCCTGAGGCTCCCTTCTTCGTTGTTCGCCGGTATTTGGCCGGTTTTGGCTGACGCCCCCCCCGTTTGTATCCAGCGACCGGAAGAAAGTTTGAACCCCCCAGGCCCTTTTTGATTTTTCTTTGCTTCTTTCCTGGAAACCAGGTGCTCTTTCGGTGACGTTTCCTTTTTTTCTTTTTGAAACTTCCCGGTTCAAGGACCGGTTTTTCTTCTGAATGGCCTTGTTCTATGAGTCCACCCACCCCGCCATGCCCCGGATTTCGGCATCATGGGCTTTTTTTTTTTTCTCTTCGCTGCGCCCCCTCTTGGACAGCCTCGTGATGTCCTTGCCCCCCCCCCCCCCCCCCACGTTCCCTCCTTTCTCACTCGACTTCTTCCATTCTGCGAGGGCCCCGGGCTTTTCTCCTTTTGTTGACGTTCCCTCATTTTCCTTTTTCATAATGTACAGGATATTCCCCAGGCCGCACCCCTCCCCCCTTTGAGTTTCTAGTGTGTGAACGTGCAGATGTTTGGTGGTTCGCACTTGGGCCTTGGGTTCCCTTTTCCCAGTGTTTCCTTTGAGCCCCTGTTTCCCAACTCTTCTCTTCGTTCCCCACCCCCCTGGTTGTTTCTCGCTACCCGTCACCCCTTCTCTTTCGTAGCAAATCATCTTGGGAAGCCAGCGACTTGTTGTAGCGGCCGGGTTGCCTTGCTTGAGGTCGTTTAGACCGTTTCGTTTGGTAGGGCCAAAACATTTTTTTCCCCCCCCCCCATGGTTTGCGTCCTCCCTGCGCGTGAGGCGACTGGCCGCCTCCCTTCGATGGAATCCGGACCCCCCGCTCCCTTGCGGCTTAAAAGAATCCGGATATTTTTCCCTTCGGCCCGGCGCAGCTTTTTTCTTTGGGGCGATGGGCCTTTTTTGTTTAACCCGAGAGTATATCTCTTTTCCCCATTTTTTTGTGGTATAACGAGAGTAATGCTCTTCCCCCCGGCATCAATTTTTACGAGATTTCGAAGGATATCGTGAGGCCCCCCTGGCATCCTAGGGTCCCCCCTTTTTTTCTGACCCCCCCCCCCCCCTTCTTGACCAGGCAGTCCGACGCCGGGGGGTTGGTGTCCTTTTTGATTGTGACTACCTCCCACACGCTTTGGCTGTGATACCTCCGCCGCAGTCGATTCTTCCCGCCTGGCTCAAACCATGGCTTTTCCTTTGTTCTCGACGGGGCCCTTCCCCCTTTTTTTTGACGGGTAGCCGGACACTCACAAAGGTTTGCCCCTTTTTTTCGATTCCCCCTTCGCCGTCCCTTCTGCTCCCAAACCTGACGGAACGACATTCAACTTGGCATCAGCACCTCTTTTTGGAGGGTTTTTTTTTGCCGATACATCTGGGGATCAGTGTTTCCGTCTCAATGTTCATTTAATGCTCTCCGTTGCTCGTACGTTCGGAATCTTCAAGTTGGGAGGACGGGCGTTTTCTTTTTTTGGTCTGGACTCAACGGAGTGTCTTTTGTGCCTGCCAGCGGGCTTGCCCCCAGTTCTTTTCGACATCTTGCTGATTGTGACCATTGTCTTGTTTTCCCCCGCTTTTTCTTACCGGTCCAGTTGCTTTCTTTTCTTCAGTTCCGACCGGTCTCCCATTCCCCCCCAACTAAGTACACAACTACTTTGCTTTTTTTAATGTTTCATTACGAGACTCACGCTTTTACGTGTCCTCGTCGCGACCCCACCCCCTCTGTTCGCGCAAGCCCCCCCCTGGCAGAAAGGACGTCCTCCCACAGATCGATGACCTCTGGCGTTCTGCTGTTTCCCCCCAGCTGCGGTCGTGACTACTGGTCTTCGTCCGGTAGCCCGAGCCAGGGAAGTTTTTTAAAACCGGCCTGGTTTTGAGGGCGCTGTGTCGCCTTTTGTTTTGGGTGCCTTCACCATTTTCTTTTTTTCAGTTTTGGTGACAGTACAGTTTTTTTCTTCTTGCCCCCTTTTTTTTTGTATGGACCGCGCTCTTCTACGCGGAAGTGTTAACCCTTTTGCCGTAGTGGAGTGCCTTCCCCCATCATCCCCACCGTTGTTTTTCAGGACGCGGGCGCCACCCCTGTCGCGATGTTGTTGGTGGAGGTTTTTTATTTTAGGGGCGGCGACCTCCCCCCGGCTTTTTCTCACGCGCTAACTTGTCGCCATTTAACCCTCTTTTTCCCACTTCCCAAAAGTCCCAACTACGTGTTCCTTTTTTCTTTAGAAGCTCTATCTCTTTTCGCCCACCCCCCGTTGTCGTGCCGCTGACGCCGTCCCCGGGCGGCGGCTGGTCCTGTTGTTTCCTTTGAGCGTCGGTACAGGCACCCCTTTCTGCTTTTTGGACATACCCTTTTTTCCGTTTTGTTTGCTTTTTCCTTCACTGCTTTTTCCCTCGAATTTGACAAGTCCGGGTTCGGCAGATTACGGTTTGAAACCCCTTTGTTTTTTCACTCCGGTTCCTTGGTTCCCCGCCGGAGGTAATACCCCGTTTTTTTGCATGGCCTGGGTTGACTCTTCTGTCCCCGGCCGTCCCATCTCTGGCCTGAGTTTTTGAGTTCGTGCCCCCTTTTTTTCCCCGGAAATGTTTTACTTTGTCGCTGTGTGGAAGGCCCTTGTGTCCTTTTTCCGCATTGTGCTCGGTGTCCCCTTTCACCCACCTTTCTCAACCATGGCGGTTCGTTGTCGCCCCACACCCCGTTTGCCGACGTTCTTTTCGCGGTATATCGGCTTGTTCCCACTCTTTGGTTTTTGTGCTGGTTCCTTTTTCCCCTTGTCTTTGTGTTGCGCCATCCCCCTTTCCACGTACACTTTCCGTGTTTCCTGTCTCCAACTACGTTTTTTTCCTTTTTTTGACTCCCCCTGCTTCCTTTTCTGTGTAATGGGCTTAGCCTGTTCCCGACGTGCTGGGACTTGTTCTTTTTTCCGTCCCTTTCCCTTGCACTGGTAAGGACCCCCCCCTTCCCTGCGCTCTGCATTGCCCACCCAGATCGTTCAGCCCCCGTGCAGTCACTTTTTTTCCTTTTTCCCACCTTTTAAACGGCCGTAAGCCTGCCCATTAACGTCCTCTCAACTTTTTCTCAATGACTGCGCGAGTGGGGTAGAAACATTCCTTCCCCCCATCCCGAATCATGTAGCACGGGCATGCCGTCCGGATTTTTCCCACACACCAACTGCGGCCCCAGACAGCCTTGCACCTTTTTCCTTTCAGGACCTTTTTTTGGCAGGTTGGGCGGAATTTTTTTTAAGTCCCATGAATCTGTTTCGTTGTGGTCTTTCCCATTCCCAAAGCCACTTGTGACGGCCCCCTTATTCTCTGATCTCCCGGCCTTCCTGTTTAAAGTTCTGGTTCTCCAGGGAAGTTTTCGGGTGGTCCTTGACCTTGACCCCCCCTTTTTTCTTTCTGGGGACCCCGTCCGACGATTCCCGGCTTTGCGTTCTGGGCCGGCGGGGGACCCCCCCCCTGGTTCCGATTTTTTTCGTCAAATGTGACGATGTTCCTGCGTTCTCGTTTCATCTTCACCCGATCCCGTTTAGGTTTGGTCCGGTGGTCCTTTGGGTTTTTGGGGCTGAACTTTCCTTTTTGGTCTTCCTTCTTACTTTTTTTGATGATCGTGCCGGGGCACCACTTTTTTTTCCCCCCGAGTTCGACGTTCCCTGCCTCTCCACATGGGGCTGGGTTTGCTATTTTCCCCTGTCTTTTGTCCCTTCACTCCAGTTTTGGTAGTCACCAGAAACCTCCCTGCCGTACACGTGGTTTTTTTTTTTCTTTCTTGAGTACGAACCCCTCCTTTTTCCCCCCGAGAGTTCTCTTCCCAGATCTTTTCTCTTTGTTTTTGTTTATCAAAGAGCCTGTCGATAACCCACTGCTAGACGGGGAGGCGTTTTCTCTCGCGACGCACAGGTTTTTTTCCGGCCCCTGACTCTGGACCTTGGACAAGCAGTAACGGGTTTGTATTTCTTTTGTCCGAGGGTGCCAAGGGGCGTCAGGCCATGGGACTTTACCAAAGTCGGTGACTTTCTAGAACTTTTTGTCGGTGATCATGCCTCCGAGGTTTTGTTGGCCCGGCCGATGCAGCGTGATCCCGGGCCGCCCTTTCTTACTTGTTGCGTAACACAGGCTTTTTCCTCTTGGACCAAGGGATCTCAGGGCGCCCAACCACTTTTTTGTCAGGAACTTTTAGGGTCCGTGTTTTTTCGATTTACCTCCACTTCTTCGGGTTCACGCCGAATTTTCGAGAACCATAGGGGAATACCTCCGGGGGTGTGGGTTTTTTTTGGGTGTGGGGGGGGGTTTTTTGGGGGGGGGGGTGGGGGGTTTGGGGCTTGGGGGGGGGGGGGTGGTTGTTTTGGGGGTTTGGGAGATGAAAAATGGACTTTTGATTTCCGACCCCCGGGGCGAACCCCAGGACGTTTTCCTTAATACCCTTTTGACCCCCGCTTCCGTAACCGTGCGTTCTCCCCCCCTTTTTCGCTCGCATGTCGGCCTGGTGGCGTGGAAGGTACTTTCCCCAGGGACCCCTACCTCTTCAATTTTCTTACAATGAGAAGATTCTTCCCCCAAAAACCCTCTAACAGAAGGATTTGTGTCTCACTCCCATTTCGCTTGTAATTTAGCAGTAGGTTTGACCCCCTGGTGACCTCCCCTTTTTCCTTTTCCTGCTATGGGGCGGACCTCTTACCCCCACTAGCGTCAGGTGTTCTTTTCCTTTTTTTCTTCCCGTTTGGCGATTCCCCCCCCCCGGGGGCACACACAGTTTTTTCTAAGATCCTCCGCTCATTTTGTTGAACCCTTCTTTTAAACCCTCCTGGTGGTCCCATTTCACGGTTTCTCTTGCGGGTTCTTTTTTCGGGTTTCCAGCTCCTTGGTTGTAAGCAAAACAGGTTTTCCCTGCCCTTTCCTTGTTTTCGAAATTCCACAGACCGACCAGCGGCTTTTTGAACATTTTTCTCCCTTCCCAGTTCGGCAAAACACTAGTCCTCCGGGCTTAACCCCCTCTTGCAACGGTTTTCTAGTCCACTTCCTATTCCCCTCCGCCTATATTTATCCTGTCTTTTTCGCTTTCTTTGGGTAACCCCTCGACAGGCCGCAATCCCCCATCGGTGTGTCACTCCCTCGATTGACACCTTCCACTTTTTTTTGGACGTAGGAGGTTGTGTTCTGACCCACTTTTGCTGTTTCGGGCAGGTGGTTTTCCTGCCTATCTTTTTCTTTTCCCTTGCCCCATTCATCGTTTGAACGATTTGCTCACCCCCCCCCAGCGACAATCTTTGTTTCCCAACTCTCCTTGCCCTGCCCGAACCTCAAGAAGTTTTCGCCCCTTTCTGGGTTCTCCCTCGCTTTTTCCTCCTCCTATTTGCCCCAAACTTTCCCCCTGCTTGATTTTCGATTGCTGCCGTCGATTTTTCTCTTCTTGCAGTTTTTTTTTGCCGTTGGGCCCGCGGGCCGGAAACCGGGTATGGTCCCCCTTGTCACGTTCGTATCTTCCCTCCTTCTGGAAGGTAAATGACTTGTTGTAGTCGATTTTTTTGACCGGCGGAGTTCCCCCCCCCCGTGACCAGGTGCGGTTTTCTCCAGCCAGTTGCCCTGTCTGACCTTTTCTTGTTCACACACCGGTCACCCGCCCCCTCCGCCTTTCGGATAGTCCCGCAAACGGGCGCGTTTTTTTTTTGCACCGTAGAGGATCGGGTCATTTCTGCTGTCCCGGATACTGGTCCCCAACCCCCTTTTGTTCCGGTTTACTCCTGTGGTTAACCGCTTTTTCCTATGTCCTTAGGTCCCGCCCCGTTTACCGTAGCCGACCGGTACCCCCCTTTTTCGTGCGGTCCCCCCGTTTCCCGCTGAACTATTCGAACAAGCACAACACCACAGGTCCTGCGACCGTGATGCCCTCCCCCGTCCCCACTGGGGGATGGGCCATCTTTTCCCCTTTTAGATTTGACCCCGACAGGCTCTTTTTTTTGAGTCCGCTTTTTCTTGATGCGCGGTAATACAAAGGGGAAAAGTGTGCACCTTCCCTTTTTCTTCTTTTCTTGCGTTCCCCTACTTGCCGTTCCACAACAGGTCCCGCCACAGTATCTTTTTTCAAAAACCTTGGTTTTTTCCCGGGCCGCGTTTTTTTTTTTTTTTTCGTCCGCCGAGCCCCCCCCAGCTGGCCGGGAAATGTGTGGTTAACCTTCTCCGACCTCGTCGGCTTCTCCTTCCGGGAGGTGCTTCCTCTTTGAACACCGCCGGTATCCCCCGCTTCCCCCCTTTTTTATTCCGTGCCGAAATAGTTTTCCCCCTTTTTCGTGATGTCGTGACTTTTGAACAGTTTTTTGCGGCCATTCTGGTCCCGCTTTTTTTTGGGATTTCCTTCTTCTTTTTTCACTCTCCCCTGGGGGCCTCCCCCCAATTTCCCTTCCAGTGACTGGGGGGCTGAGGATCCCCCCCTCTTCACGTCCCGCTCTTTGTTGTTTGCAACCTCCTTGGTTTTAGCGCCTTCGTTCACCCCCGCTGTTTTTTTTTTGATTGTCCAGCCACCGGTGCCTTCCCGTTACTCCAAGACTTTGCTTTCCCAGCCAATGTAGCGTGCTGACCCTGGGACTTTTTTCCCGTCGCGGCGGCATACCCATGTCCCCTTCGTCGGCCATGAATCCCCCTCCTTTTTTTTGCCACCTGCACCAACTTACAACTTCGCAGCTTTGATGATGCCCCTGATTCTGTTTTGTGCACGCCGTGCTTTTGGCCGGCCTTTTTGTAAAAAGCGTCTCCAACCCCCCCTTTGGATTCGCCGCTACAGTAACCCCCCCCACAATCCCTTTTGCAGATTCTCCGGAGCAATCCTTCCCCTTGGCCTCCCCCCCCCCAACTGAGACTTTGAGGTTTTTCCATCCTTCGGACTGCCCGCCAGAAAGAGTTTATTTTTCTGTTTGTCCCCCCCCTCCCGGTTCCAGCCGGCCGGGGGGATTTACTTGCGCTCGCCCACTTTTTTTTGCCCCTAGTTTTGGTCGGGAAAAGAAGTCCCCTGACTCCCTTCATTTCCCCTGCTCCCCCGGAGGCGGTTGGCCCCGGTTTCCGATGAGGGGTGCCTTACGCTTTTCCTCCCCTCGTTGTTTGTTCTTTTTTTTTCCCTTGATACGCTCCAAAGCGCTTTCTTGCCTGTCAACAGCTCGCGAGGTGTTACTTCCCCCTCGGGCGTCTTTCCGGCATAATCTTTTTTTTCCGACCTTTGCGTGTGGCAGTACGCCTGTGGCTGGGCCCAACATGGCCTTTTCATACCCTTTTTGTGCTCCCTTCGTGGCGGAGTAGATTCATCCCGCCCTTCCCCGTCGTGCTTCCCTTCTTCTGTTGTCTCGTCCTCTGGTGGTTCCGTGTGTCGGACGGTATTTTGCCATCCACCCGGTTGTGTGAGCCTTTTTTTTTTTTACCACTGCGCGGCCCATCTCTGGCTGCAAAGGTTTCCGTCCCCTTTTTCTGCACGTGAATCCTCCCTCTTTTTCTCTTTGAATCAATCATCCCCTCTGGGGATTCATGTGCTTTTCGGACCGGAAAAATTTTTGATCCCCTCTTCCCGCGCGTTTTTTTCCCAGTCCCCCCCCTGCAGCGGGGTTTCATTTTTGTGATGGTTTGGAGAAACGTTTTCGTTTCTTTGTCTGGACATCACGAAGCTTGTCCCATTCTGGGTGCGGGGCACCCGTCCCCCCCCCTTCCCTCTTTTTTTTGCTCTTTTTTTTTTCATGTTACGGTGGGGATCACTCCCCGTTCCACCGGTTTCCCAGTTGTTCTTCCCTTTCTTACGGACTTTGCTGAAACCCCCTCGTACCAGATTTGCCGATTGTCCATTTTCTTTGTTCACGATTTACCTCTTTTTTTTCTTCTGCTAAGTACTGTTCCTTCCCCCCCTGCGATTTCTTCTCCCAAGCACTCCCTCAATTGACACCGTCCCGTAAACATCGACCCTGAGGTTTCTCGCAAAAAAGGCGGTCAGGCTACTGCTCCCCGGCTGTCCCCCGGATTTTCCTAGTCCCTTGGTTTCGACGGGGAACCCCTTTCCTGCCTCTGTTCGACTGTGTGTTCCTGCATTCTCCGGATTTTTTTCCCAGTTTTAGCAAATTGCCCCCGTTTATTGAAGAGCTCCTTCCAAATTTCCTGTTCTTCCACGTCAAGGACATTCCCCCCCCCCTTGTCCCTTTTCCCCCCCCCCCAGTTTTTTTTAATCCCCTTTTTGGCGTGCCATTAAATTTTCGGTGGTTGCGTGGAACCCTTCGGCGGACGCCCCCACCTTCCGTCTTAGACGCCCCCCCCGTTCCGTCGCAAGTACCCCTTCCTACCCCCCCCTTCTCAAAGTGATTGGACTTTCAGCAGCTCCTCGATCTTACTTTTTTTTCCACCGGCCCGTTAGCCTGATCGTTTTCCCTCCTGGCCTTGCGGCTGGTCCGGTGGACCCTGAGTCTTTTTTTCCCTCAGTGCAACTTTGCTGGCAGGCCTTCCTTTCCCGACCACGCGTTTCCTTCGACTACAACTACTTTGGCCGGCGGTGCTGTCCCCCCCCTGAAGGAATTTTCCCCCCCCCCTCCCTTTTTTGTCTGCTGTTTTTCAAAAAGCCGGAATTTTCCCCCCCCCCCCCTGTCATGCATTCCTCTTCCTTGTTTTTGTTTCCCTGTTTTCAGGGCGTTCAGCTCGTTTTGCCCCCTCCTGCGCCACCTTGCTTGTTTTTTTTTTTTTTTTTGGCACCCTTCAGGCTCCTCTAGGGGTTCCAGCTGTTTGTGGTCTTGGTTTTTCGCGGATGGGGACGGGTCCTTCCCGGCTTTTTTTGTGCCCAACCCACCTGTCAACCAGCGGTTGCGGTTTCTTCACCCCCCGCCAGATCCCCCGTCCTTGCGGTATATCAGGTTGAACCTTTTTCTGTCCTTTTCCGGGTCCACTGTTTTTCGGGCTTATCCACGTATACCTTCTTTCCAGTCAGTTTCTCTCATCTTTGTCTTCTTTTTCTGAGACGTATCTTGTCCACCTGGAGGAGTGATTTCTCAAACGCTTTGAACGTCGTTTTGCCCCCCCCGTCACTTTTTTTTCCCCCTGGCCCCTCCCTTTTTTTCCCCACAAACTGTTTAACCGGTCTTTTGACCCCCCCCCCTCCCATATCCAGAGCAGACCCCGTTCATGGTTTCAGACGGTACCCCCTCTTCCTTGGCCCCTTTTTTTTTTGGACCTTTTTCATCCGGCCACAGTTCTTTTTTTTTTAAATCCAACCTGCGTGAGTGGTTTGAGTCGGACCCATCCCCCTCCCCCCTGAGCATTTCCCTTTTTTTTTTCCAACGGGTCAAACCCTTTTTTTTCCAACCGTCGAACGGCTACCCCCCCCGCTGCACCCACGCCTTCGGTTAGGAAGTGCTGTTTCTCATTTACCATGAACTCTTTTTTTTTTTTAAGTGATAACCCCCCCCCACCGCCATGGTTTTAATCAACCTTTTTTCCTCTTTTCGGGTTTTTCTTTCTTTTTTTCCCTATTTTTTATTCCTTTTTTACCAGTTCGAAATCGCCATTTGTTCCTGCGACCCGGACGATTTTTCCTGGATGGCGCTTTCCCCCCTTGGCGAGTGAAAAAGGAGTTTACTTTCTTTTCGGTTTCCGGCAGGCCTTTTTCCTTTCTGGTTTTTCCTTCGGATCCCGTTAGGTGTCCGGGGACGTTGATTAACACTTGTGTACTGAATGGGGAGTGTCCCTTTTACTTTCGTTTGCCCCCGGCACCATTCACTCCCCAGCTCCCACGCCCCCGAGTCCTCCACTTCTTGCGGTGGCTCTGCGGACGATCATTCCCCGCGTCCTGCTGGCCCGACCTTCCTTTCCCCTCGTGCGTCCACGTGTTTTCCAGTCGTGATTCACGGACAACCCCTTCCGCCCCGATCAGTTT
>Ga0179593_1531495_pt1 | contig 11326 bp, 14 predicted proteins | sample CZODoug2_1_08_16_FD_185931 | JGI IMG/M metagenome (GOLD analysis project Ga0179593, IMG submission 185931) | Vadose zone soil fungal communities from Angelo Coast Range Reserve, California, USA - CZODoug2_1_08_16fungal (PacBio error correction) | ecosystem: Environmental > Terrestrial > Soil >... | reverse complement strand
CCGAGATATTGATCTGTCCTCCCCCCCGTGGCATGGCTGGCGTAGACTTTTTTCCGCGGGATTTTAGGCTTTTCTCTCCCGAAAAGGAGCCTTCCCCCCCCTCTGATGAACCACCTCGGTACTATGGACGGGCAGCGTTTTTTTCTCCGCTCGCCCGCCCTTCACCTGGGGTGCTCCCCTTCTCCGGTCCCGCTTGAGGCCTCCTTCCTTGAATTCATTCCGTTCTCTTTTTTCCTTACATCCCGGTTCCGGAAGTGGGGTTGGCTTGTACTGCGGGCGACGTTTTCTGGCTTTCCCCCTTCCTCCGTTGGTTTGTTGGAATTCTTCCGCCAGGACGATGCGGGTTTCGTCGCCCCTCCGGTGAGCGTTCCCTCGCAAAACCCTGTATCTTCCCTTTTTTCGCGATTTGTCAGTTGAAGAGTGCTTCAGTGTAGGAAAAGATTTTTTCCCGGTATAGTTGCCGTTTTGAAGTCGGTTTTGGCGAGAACTTGGCCCGTTAATTTCCTTGTTTTAATAATTCCCATTTGCGGATCTTTCCAGGGATCGAAGCTCCGTGCTCCATCGGCGTTCTGAGGAGGAAGCAAGCTTTTTGAGGCTTCCGGAGATGAGGTCTGTTCCGACTGTTTCCCCCCCCTGTGCGAACCTCCTCGTGGATCACCCCGAGCAGTTCTATAGCCCAAAATCCTTCACGATTAAATCTTCCGTTCACCCCCGGCCGACTTTTGTTCCTGTGGCGGCAATGCTTCCCAGACCCCCATTACGGTCGGGTCCCGTAAAGTTAACCTTATCTCCTTAGACTTCTTTGCGTCCCCCCCCCCCCGGGACCTGACGCTTTCTTTCAGGGTGAGCTTTGCGCGATATCTTTGGGTTTGGCCAGCGCTAAGCCCTGGTTCCTGGATCACCCCTTCTTGACGTAATTCGGGCTGTGCACATCTTTTTTTATGTGTCAAGTGAGTCCGGACGAGCTTGCGTCTTTTTTTCGCCCGGGTCCCCCTCCTTGCACTCCTTCCCGGGCCACTCGCCAATCGGACCCCAATAATCGATTTGCTTCTCGACGCCTTTCTTTTGGGCTTTCTTCCCGCCCAGAAAATTGCTTGTCTGGCGGCCGATCTTCCCCCTTACGGAGCCACATTCAACGACTCTATGCATTTCTACAGTTTCCCCTTCACTTCTTCTTACCTTCCTTCTCCCGTCGCCCCCTTTCAAGAGAGCGATGAACCTTGTGTTGCCAGACAGCCCACATCTTTGGATGGGTCGATTAGTTTTTGCGTCGGATATTTAAGGCAACCGGACTTTTTTTTTTGCCGGAGGGGTGATCTCTCATTTCAGTTTCCCTCTTGCCACCCTTTCCCTAAGGTTAGGATCATTCCGATTCAGGTCTAGCAAGTTTAGGAGTATTCTTCTCCAAGTAAGGACGTATAAGGAAGAAGCCCCTCACTATTCCGAAAATGTTCCCGCGGAATACCCCCCGATTTTCTTGTTTTCTCTGATAGAGGCTTTTTAGAGGACTAAATGCTGATTTTCCCTCGGCTAAAGATGGACTTTCTTATTACTTCCCAGGTGCCTGCCATGCCGGGATGGTTCATCGCCCAGTTTTGTGCTTTCCCTCACGCCCTAACGAGTGGAGTGTTTTTTGCTCCCAGGCCGAGGTCTTCCCTTCGCATAACCTGGCAGGCCGATCTTTTATTGTTTTTTTGGGAGAGCTCTTTTAGCCGCTAGAGAAATTCCCCGACCCGCTTTTTCCCCTGCCCCCAATCTGTTAATTCCCCGCGTACAGAGGTCCCCTTGCCGGTGGCGATACCTGTCCTTGTGTCGACCTCTTCTTTCTTCCAGAGTGCTCCCTTCTCAACGAATTATTCAGGAGAAGAAGGCGGGGATACTTCTTCTTACACCGTGCAGATCGCGCCTCCTCTCCGAGCTTCTTGTTCCTTTAGGATCCCTTCGTTTGCTCCCTTTGTGATGGCGCCCTGTTTCAAATATCTTTTCTCTCTTTTCGGACTTTCTGGCATCTTATTGCCGCTCAATGGACTCCCTTTTCCCCCAACTCCTCGCACCCTTCGGCTGTTTCTTTCATGGGGAGTCCACCTTCCCCCCGCTTTGAATGGCTTCCAGATATGCCACTCCTTTCTTTTAGAGAGGTATTTCTCCCCTTCTTTCCGCCTTTCTGATAATATTCCGTTCAAATTCTTCCCCCCCTTGTAGATCGCGTCCTCCTGGTTTATGCACAGAAAATACCCCCCTTCTTCCCTCGTTTACCCCTCGCCTTTTGATCCCCGATGGATATGTCCCCGAAAATAGGTAGCGTACCCTTTTTTGAGGGATAGACTTCGTAATTCCCCTTATCTCTCGCCTCCCTTTAAGAAAGAGATCCTCTATTTGCGTAGAAACTAACCTTGAATTCCTTCCCTCACAACCCCCACGCAAAATGCTAGCTAGCTGGACAGCCCTCCTGCTAGCTCCCACGTTTTCTTCAAAAGGAGTAAGGAGAGACTAAAAGAGAAAAGCACTACTTTTACTGACGAAATTCCCCCTTTTTGAATGAACTGTTTCAGCATGGATGTTCTCGAGCCCCCTCAGCCCTTTTCAAGAGATTTTCTAGGACGGGTCCCTTCTACCAAAAGGTTCCTCGGGTGTGACAATCTGTGGGGTTGGCGTAATGATTGTGATTTAGATAATCCCAGTAAGTTCCCTCGTCCCCCCAAGGAATTTCGAGGATAAGAGACTTAAGAATTTTTTCACATCCATATGTCCTCTTTCGGCCTCCCTTTCAGCCACCATAATGAGAGAATTTCTTTTTTCCGGTCATTCCCGAAGAACGCCCCCCCACCACTCTCCTCCCAAGCTTTTTTTTCCCAGAAGTTCATCCGCCTTCCGGAAAGGAGCGACTTTTTTTTTCCCTTTTCCCATCCTGCGCAAATTTCTTACCGAAGATTCTTTTCCCCCTTGGAGACTTTCGCTCCTTTCCTCTTTGCTCGCCGCATTCTTCAGGGCCCTTCGCCCTCACGAAAAAAATGGCAAGTTCTTCCCCCGGTGATCCGAACCCCCCCGGACCCCCTTCCAGTAGAATCCCAGTGCCACCATTCTTTTGATTTCCCCCCAGGGTCCCCTTCTCCGCGATTTGAGCGTGAAGTAGGGACGATTTTTTTCTAGGTGAGACCTCTTGAATCTTCCTTCCTTTGGAATAAGGAAAAATTTAGTTAACCCCCCCCCGTCTACCCCGTGTAGTTTTCCTTGCTTATTTTTGGCCCAAAATCCCTTCAAGAGATAGAGCGCCCCCCCCTCTTCAACCTCAGACGGTTTTGCGCCGGCTCGTTCGGGGCTCTGAACCCGCTACCCCTTTCCCCGTAACAGGCTTTGATACGGTAACGGTATTTTTTTACCCCGTACGGAATTTTTCTTTGTTTATTCGTATTTTTTTTTTATCCCCTTTTTTTTCACCCCCGTAGGAATCGCTTTGGTGACCGTCTTCTCTTTTATTGCGTTGCAAGAATTGAGCGTTTCTTTTTTGAGAAACACCTCTTTTTCTTGTTCAAATGTTGGACCCCCTATTTTTGACCACAATTCGCTCCCCCTTCAGCGCTCTGTCGTCCCTTTTCCGGGTTCGCCGGCCTTGGTCTCGCCTCCCCTCAAAAGGAGCCCCCACTGGATGATGAACAACCTTTTTCCTTGGAATATGTTTTCGTCGTCCGCCCGCATTATCACCCCTTTTCTAAGCTCGCCTCCCCCCTTCTTGAAGGCATTTTTTTCTTTTTTTTTAATCATAGTTTTATCCCTCTAGGAGACTTCTCCCCCTTCTCTAAATACCCTTTTGTGTTGCTTCCCCCTCTCAATGAGGAGACTTCTAGCATAGATGGAGGATGGAGACCCTGTTCCCTTTTAAAATAAGTTGTTGTTGCTTTTCTCCCCCCCTCCTCCAGACGATGTACTCAGTCTTAAACCCCCCCCTTCACTTGACGTGATGTTAGTTTCGGAGGCTTTTCTCGGAGAAGGCGAATACGATGAATTCTTTCTTTTTTTTTTTTTTTTTCGTGCATTTCCTGGACCGTTATAGTCCCCCATTTTCTTGTGAGCGTTTGAGGAGAGCCCCAGATGCCCTCCCGGGTGCGTGGTTTTTCCCTCCCCCTTTTTGTGGTTAGTGAGTCTACCTTCCTCCCTTGCGACGCCAGCATTTGAGCAGAGCTTTTTTCTTAGCGATTGGGTTCCTTTTTTTTCTTTTTTCCTCAACACTCTTCGAACGACTTTTCCATCTTTTCCGATCAATTCCTTCCCTCCCCCTCCGGTCACCCCCACTAGATTCCTACCTTGTTGCGGCAATGTAACCAAGATCTTTTTTTTTTAACCCCTCTAAAATTTCCCCCCCCCCCCTGGTAGCCTATTTTTCTTTACCTTATAATATGTTTTTAAAAATCTTTCTTCGTCATTTTCCTCCAAGCCTCCTCCGGCTCCTCCGGAAGGGTGAGACAGAGATTTCCTCTTCTTATTGCCCCTTGAGTGGGCCATGCTCCTCCGAGGGCGTCGACCTTTTCTTGGTAAACGAGTCTTTTTTTACATCTTTGCAGGACTTTTGAATTTGCGGGTCCCCCCCCTGAAGAGCCGGCTGAGACTGGATCATTTCTAGCCAATCCCCCCTCATAATCCAATGGTTCCCGCCCTTTCTGTTTGCAGTCACAGCCCCCACTCACATTTGGGTTTTTCTGCGACTGACTTGAACTGAATGCTCTTCTCCCCCTTTCCACGACCTTCCAGCCTTTCCTTTTTTCCCCCCCTTGACACACTTTTGCAGCCATTGCCTTCCTTTGAAAGACGCGTCGCCTCCCTTCTTTCCCTCTATGTCTTTGTCGGACCTTTTTTATGGGAGACGATCCTAAAGTGGTTGGCTTTCTTCGCTTGCGATACGCCCCGGAACCCCTTTCTTTCGGCATTTGCTCTTGCGTCCTCGCGGGAAGACCATTTCCACGGAGCCCGACCCTTCCCTCCCCGGTCTACTTCCCATCCTTTTAGCTTTTCCCTTTTTTTTTCCAGCCCTCGGATCTGATCAAGTCAGGAAGCACACTTGACGCCCCGCCCCCTCCGGTCCCTCCCTCCGGATCCTTTTTGTCGAGGGTCCCGAATCTTCATGTCTTTTTTCCCCATGATCGAGATTTGGCCTCTTTGATTTTCGCATTTGATGGAGCTGTGATGTCCTCACGGTAGGGGTGATTTTCCTACTCAGCCCCTGCTTGATTGAGACTTTCCCTTCTTTGAAGTCCCCCTTAGGGAGAACTCGGAACTTTGTATTGTGGTTTTTTCTTAGGATTCCTTCGCCTTTTTGGGGTCCCATAAATTATAGGCCGGAGGAAGTCATTTGAATAAACACGGTGCTGGCGATCCTTCCCTCTCCCCTCGCAAATACTACAGCGACATCTTTTTTCTGACTTCCATTCCGTTTCCTCCTCCCCCGTCCTTGTAAGACTTTCTTTGAGATACGCCCCCCCTTTCGAGATCTTCCTCGTGCTAATTGCTCTAACCAGGCACGGATATTATCAGATGCTTTTTCTTCAACCTATATCCCCTCCCCCGTGAACTCTTCAGCGTCCCCCCCTCTTTCGGCTCCCATTCGCCCCCTAAGGCCTCCGCGTCAGCGCCTTCGTGCCTTTTTTTTCACATTCTTCCCCTCCCGTTCCCTTACCCCCCCCTTTTTGTGAGACCCAGGGATATTCAGCCCTCCCTTTTAATCCCCCTGTCCATCGCCGCACCTTTCTTCTTCTCTGCGAATGGTCCCCCCACTATTTTTTTGGCGTCCCGATCTTTCCTAGCCCCCCTCCTTAGGAGAAGGAGGAAGCCTTTCCCATATTTCCCCCCCAATAGTGCTTGAAGCCTCTGCCCACTCTTTTTTCTTTTCGCCCCTTTTGTATCGCACCCTAAGAAAAATTCGTCCTGTACTTTGTGAGGGAATCATCTTTCACCCCCGTGGTAGGACTCTTCCCATATGTTTTGGTTCTTTGCGTGATAGAAGGAGATCCCTCGCTAGACCCTTTTTTCCCCCTTCGTTCTTTCTGACGCCCTCCCCTTCGAGAATTTATGCGAAATCACAGCGGCCTTCCCTAATGCTCCCCACGCACAACTGCCGTATTTCTCGCCGGCTCCTCTCGAACTGCTGGTCTTTCCCCGCAAACATTTTTTTCCTGGGCTACGTTTTTTTTCCGCACTTTTATCATAACGTCTCCGACGCCGAGTTTCCCCCCCTCCTGGGACGCGAAATCTTCGAGTCTCTCCTCCTTCCTCCTTTTCCACGGATGCCTGTAAATATGAAACTTGAGTGACTTTCTTTTCGGCGGTGGAGTCTGCTTTTTTTTCTTTTTCTGACTTCCCATTCCGAGGTTGACTGCCTTTCCGCCATCATTTTTTTAGATCAGAAGATTCTTGCCGGTCTTCCCCCCCCCCCAATTCCGATTGCACTTTTTTTCCAAATCCACCCCCCCTCATGAGCCTCCCCCTTGAATTTCCTTCGTCTCCAAGAAGCAGCCGCCACCCCCCCCCCTTCTTTTCTTATTTCCTCTTTTTTTTTTCTCAAACTCCCCTCCCCCTATATCTTCCGGGAGAGACTCTGCGACGGCCGACCCTTACTCCCGGCGTCCCCCTCTGTTTCCTATGGATTTCTTGACTGCATTGGCTGGCTCTTTTTCCGCTCCTCTTAAGGAAGGTCCCTCGCCAGCCCCCAGTTCGTGGCGGGTGACTTCATTTCCCCAGACCCCCCAGTGAAATACCCCCCTTTAGATTATTGATGTCTCCCTCCCCAGGGTATTCATTCGCAGAGGTCCTTATTTGCAAGTCGGGAACGTCCCCTCCCCTGTGCGCACTTTTTTTTACTTTCTCCGGATGTAAGAAATGCTCTCCAATCACACGGTCAAATCCCGTTTTTCCTCCTCCTCGGATTATCCTCCCCACCGAATCCTTTCATAGCGCTCACCCCCCCCCTAAGGAAGGGGAGCTTCGCCTGTCCGAGTAGTGGTCTTTTTCCTTTGCCGGCCTTGACCCCTTAAGGTATCTTGCAGACGTCCCCCCTACAGGAATGGTCTATGTTTCGATTTTGGTTCGCTTAGCATTTTCCCAGTTCCTTTAGGAATAGATCCGTATGGTGAACGTAGTCCCTTAATTGATCGTGAAAGATTGAGCTTTTCCCCTCATCGTGTTGAGACCCTTTCCCCCTTTTTGGGGGGCTCCCCCACCCTGGTTAAATTACATTGCAAGGAAACCCCTCTTCCCCTCCACATGTCTAGGTCTCCCCACTCCTTATTCTTTTCGGCCCTCTTTTTTAACAGCTTGGAGATTTTTTACTCCCCCCCTTCCCCCGGAGGAAGTCACCACTGGCTGATGAACGACTATGTGGAAGCGTTTATCGGCTCCCCCCTCCCTTTTTTTCCCAAAATACACCCTTTTCCCCATGTTTCAAAGATAGACTACCGCGTAAAGATTGAATGTTCCCCGCCCCCGGAAGGGAATTCATCGAGGAACCCCTCTTCTCCTAAGACCCCCTCAAGTTTTCTCCTCTTCCCCCTCCCCCTTCACTGAGAGGGCGCGCATCGTATGGAGGATGAGTATCCTTTTCCTCCTCCTCCTTGATCGGACAAAGTACCCTCAGGCCTCTTTATTGTAGAGCAAACCCCCCCCCAGGACACCCCGGGTGTTCTTTCGGCAGTATTAGGAGAGCGGGTTTTCCTTCGATTTTCCCTTTGAATCCTTGGACCGTTAGTCTCCTCAGAAAATGGTCTGGGAATTGTTGATCTTTAAGGGAGGGGCTCCAAGTTTTCCCGTTCATATTTTCCCGTTCTTTTTTTTTTTTTCCCAGGGATTGAGGCTATAAGGAGTAACCCCCCTTTCTTGCCCCACCTGCCGAGAAGAAATCCTCGGTTGGGATGATTTTCTTGAGTCCCCTTTCAGAGCTTGTTAATGTCCTAATGTACTCCCCCCCCGCTCATCGAGCGTGTTATCACCACCCCTTTTCACGACGATCCCCCTCTTAACTTTCCGACTTTTACCCCCGGATCTCTTACTATTTTCCATTGGCGGCAATGCTCCGTCCCCCCCCCCAAGACCCCCCCAGATAGGTTCCTTTTCTAGATACCAACGTATCATCTCTCCGGTAAGACATTTTGTAGCGTCCTTCTCCTTCCCTCCCCCCACGATTTCCCGGTTTTCGCCGTTTCTATCTCTGCGCCTTCTTGTGGGCCAGCGCTCCCCCTATTTCGACGATCGTCCCTTTTCTGACGCGGTTTTTCGTCCTCTTTCTTTTCATACCCCCCTGCTTTTTTTTCCAGGCCTTGAGACCGGTCCCCTATGCGCACTTTTTTTTCCCCCTTTGGGTCCCCCTTCCTCCCGCTTTTTTTTTGGCTCCCTGGCGAAGCCAAATCGCATCCAATAAATTTTTGATGTCGGCTTCTTTACGGTTGGTGATTTGGGCAGACCTCCCCCCGATTCCTTTGTTTTTTCAGGGCCCGAGCCTTCTTTAATGAGAGTTTCCATTCAACTGAAAGGGTCTTCAATCAATGCCTTCTGCCTGTCCATCCCCCCACATTCTTTTCGGTCACAGGATCTTTTTCGCTCACCTTTCCCGTTCCACCTGCGGCGTTCGGCCCTTTTCCACCCCGGTGGGATGGGCCGAGATAATGGGAGTCTAACCCCCTTCTTTTAAAGGCGGCGCCTGCTTTTTGAGCTGGCGCAACGTTGGCCGACCCCCCTTTTTTATCTCTTTGCTCCCTCCCTTCCGATCGATCCAGACTCCAGCGTTAGAGTTTGCCAATGCCCTTCGGACGTCCTTTCTTCCGTCGTTCCTTCCCAACATTACCCCCCCCTCCCCCACCAGCCCCGGAATCGACAGGTTCCCTTACCAGCCAGGAGCTTGTGGTCTCTTTTTTAACCTTGAGAATTTATGACGTCCATGCTCGCTCTTTCTTCCTCCATTTTTCCAACTCACAGATGTATTGATGTTCCCTTAGGAGGTGATATGTTTCTTGTAACCCTTTTTTCTGTCAAGCCTAGGAGAGGCCCTGGGATGAATCATTCTGAATACCTCTTGGTTTTTATATCAATTCCTCTTGATTATAGAATACTATCTGGCCTTTTGGAGGAGCCCCGTTTTCTTCAGAGAGTCTCGAGGAGCCCCCCTCCTTACAAATAAGACCCCTTACATCTAGTCCTATACCTACAGGGGATATTTCCTTTCCAATCCGAGTCTCTGTTCCGAATTTATTTGTTTTTTTTCCCCCTCCTTGTCTTAACCCTTGCTCATTGGCTTCACTGCCCTGAACGGAATTATCCGCCGTTTTACTTCTCTCTTCTGAGGAAAGTGAGACTCGTCCCCCTCGCATTTTAGGCTAGCCATCCTCCCTTTTAGATTTGTGCTGCGATCTTAGACAGCGGCACTCCCTTTTTATTTCTCCTTCTTTTCCTCCTCATCCGTTTTTTTCGACCCCCCTTTTCCCTTTTTGACCCCCTGCCCCTTCCTTTTCCAAAATCGCCCCCGCAAACGCGGAGCTTGATATTCCCTTGGTCTGCAACACTAGCCTGGGCGGCTATCTGCAACGTTAAGCCGCTCTTGAGAGAGCAGTAATCTTATCCTTTCCTCAATTCGATGCTTGAAGCACTTCTCCCTCCGTTAGGTCTTTGGTTTTTTCCCGACACTTCCATTTCCTCGGTTAGCTTTTTTTGAATTATGTCCAAGTCGTTCTCGTGGGAAAAGCGAACTACTTTCTACCCTTTTTTCCCCGTGGTTTAATTTCATGACCCTGATAGCAAAGACCCTTCCCCGTTCTCGCTCCTTCCCTCCGCCTTCTGCGAGTTTGCCTTTACGATAAAAACACAGCCACATTTATCGGAGTCCCTTCCCCCCTTATCGTCGAAAGGATGCTGAGAGTACCTTCCCAGCTTTGAAGACGACCATTTTTTCTAACGTTCATCCCCCGGTCATATTTCTGCCGAGTTCTCCCTCTTCTTCCGGAACATTTTCCCCCTCCGATTCTGCGGGAAATTCCCTGACAACAACTTCTCTGATGTCCTGCCCTTTGTATATCCTTGTTTCTTTTTGAGTAGGAATGATGGTGATTATGACTGATTTTTTTTCCCTAGTCCCCATCCTTTAACGAGGGCTTTTGGATTTCCAATGCTCCTGTCCCCCTCTCCCAGTATGATAGCCCAGAAGAAGTCTTGAAGTCGGGACCACTCCCCTCTTCTTTTTTTCAACTTTTCCAGATTTTTTCCCAATATTTACGAACCCCCTTTCAGTTCGTTATATAATCGCATACCACCCCAATTTTATTCTATGAAAATACTCCTTTTGGATGATGGCGAAAAAAGAATTTCCTTTTAGGGCCGGCGGATCCTGTCCTTCCATGGCGTTTTCCCAGTGCTTTTAGGTCATTGGTGTTCTGAGTCGTTGTTTGACGTAAATCAGCGAATTCCAGTTTCCGTTCCCGATCCCATCGACAGCCCACATTTTTTCTTTCGTTGAATGCGTCCCCCCATTACCGTTTTAGAATCCAGGGCCCACATTTCGATTATGATGTCGGTTTTTTTTTAGAAAGATGGTTTTTCAGGAGACTAGGACGCTTCGTTGTCCACGTATTGAACGTTAGTCCGGCAGGTTTCAGGTCGGCCCCTTGATTTTTTTTTTTCCGGATTTCAAGGCAATGATTTTTTTTTTTTTCCCCCCCCCTACCCTCCTTCAATAACTTTCCTTTCTTATGCCCCCCACGCTCCTCCTCGCATCGCTCGTCAGGACGGGCGCCGGCTTTCCGAAGGTAGTTTTTTTTGAAGCTAAGATTGTCGTAACCCTGGATCTTTTCCCGTTACCCGTATATTTTCTTACCCCGGGTTCCTTTCTCGATTTTTTTCTTTGAGGAGAATGACCTGCCCCTGTCCCCCCAAAAGTAGATTATCGATCCCCCGTATTGTGGAACGTTTCGGTCCCCCCCCTCGGTAATTGAGCGTTCCCTCTTTTTTTAGTGCCCTCCAAACCTCTCTACCCGGTAGGCCCTCCCCCCCCCTATTTCCCCCCGACATCTCTTAGAAGACCCGCCTTCTTTGAGTCGAAGGATGGGGCCCCCCCCTTAACCTACTGTGACGTCGTTCTCCTCAAATCCTTAAGACCTTTATGTCCCCTTCACCTATGATTCGCGTTCGTCGCCTCCCGGATCCCCCTTTCCAAACGTTTTTTTTCCTCTAGACTTGTCCCGCTTCACGACCCTTTAGGAATATCGAGATTCTCAGATAGAAGAATCCCCTCTTAAATCACCGTTCTTCATTTTTTGTGTGACTTCCTTCTTTCCCTACTGCGGCCTCTCGTATGGTG
>Ga0179593_1446467_pt1 | contig 11326 bp, 8 predicted proteins | sample CZODoug2_1_08_16_FD_185931 | JGI IMG/M metagenome (GOLD analysis project Ga0179593, IMG submission 185931) | Vadose zone soil fungal communities from Angelo Coast Range Reserve, California, USA - CZODoug2_1_08_16fungal (PacBio error correction) | ecosystem: Environmental > Terrestrial > Soil >... | reverse complement strand
CAGCAGGACTGGTCGAAGACTTCAGTTTGATGCCTTCTTCTTTCCATAGACTTTTTTTTTTTCTCCAGAGAGTGTCGAGATTCCTCCTTGCGTTCTTCATCCCGGATGCTCCTGGGTGTCCTTATTCAAAGCCTGCAGGGTTTTTTGAGGTGCGCGTCCATCACCGTTTTGGGCTGAGAAAGCTACCCCCCCTAATGCGGGAGCAGGGTTTTCATTACCCCAATTCCCTCCCGCGAATAGTTTCCCTCTTTGGTCTCCATTTAGTAACGGATAGAGGATGCGGCTTTTCTTTTCTCCGGCGTACTAACCTCCCCCCTCTCATCCGTCCTTTTTACAGATATAGACTGCAGTCCAGACGCTCGCTCGATCTCGTTCAGCCTTCTTGGATCCTCTCATTTGCCCTGCTGCCGCCCTCGGGTTCGCACCTTCCTTTTGTTTTAAGACGTGTCCCAGTGCCATTGACCCGCCCACCCCTTTCCTTGATTTTGTCCCCCGATTCTGGCTTGCAAGCGAACGGGGTCCCAGTTGTTCATGAGGTATTGAAGTTTGAGCCAGGCGTCCTCAGTCGCACCTTTTCCCGACCCCGGGTTTATTTATACGCATAGCTCCTCTATCTCTCTTTTCCTTTTTCACTGTCCTATCGCCATACTTTCCCATCTCTATTCATTGGAGGATGATATGTTATAATACGCCTTTCTTGCGCCGATGTACTGTTTGACCGAGGACTTATTACTCCTGCTGTGCTGCTTTCTATTTCTCACGGCCAACCCCTGACGTAGACTTAGTTGACCCTTTCATTAGTTCATACGTCTTGCTTATAAGACGGATCCGAGTTCTTTGTTGTTTTTTAACTATTTCCATCGTTATAACCTCATCTTTCCTTTTCTGAATCTCCCATCTTGTTTGTACTTCACTGTGCAGGTAAGTCAGGTTTTCTGTAAAAAATTCTGTTTCGTCGGATAAAGAACGGATCTTACTGAGCCCGATAGCGTTCGATTCGCCTTTTCTTTTGTCCGAGGTTCCCGTTCTCTTCTGCTTTCTGTCCCTGTTTGCCGGAACTGCTGGATTTTCCTCAATGGAGTGGCGCCGCTTGTACTCGTACTTTTTCATCTGCATGGTAAGGGACACTCCCCACTTTTTTCTCTCTTCGGTCAGATATGCGATCTTCACTAGCATCTGGATTTTAGGAGAGGCCAAATGGGAGGTTAGCCCCCCCCTAATTTAGAGCTCGAAATACCGTTTTCTTTTTTTGTCTCTTGACTAGAGAGACTTTTACTGAGCGCAGGATCTCACCTTTTTTGCTTTCTTCTCCATCCGGTGTCCCTTCGCTCTTACTGGTACAGACGTGCGGCCGCGGGTTCTCGATTAATATCCCCTTAGTCTTACATCCCCTCACCAATTACCCCCTTTTTTGGTATTTCGATTGAGGTCTCTGCCTTTCTATCCGCGTAGCGTTGTGTTTCGCTTATTTTAGCTTACCTCTCGTTCTATCGTTTCCGCTTAACGACGTCGATACAATTCATCGCCCTGGCCTCGGTCCGTTCATTTCTGTATTGTCTGGCGTAGACCAGGTTTTGCCTGCAGCGATATCCTCTACTCTTTCATTTGACCTCTCCGTTTTACCATCCCTTCTCTTCTTCCTTTCCCCCCCCCTCGGTTTCCCCTGCCCGCCATTAGCAAGTCAGGAATGGGAAACCTTCTTTTGATGCCAGACCTGCCCCTTTTTTTTTTCTTTTTGCTCGGCTTTTCTTTCCATAGAAATGTCTTGATGCGATAAAGTTGATACATTTCCTCCCCCCCCTTTTTTAAGCGTCGCCGCTCCCCACCCTCCATTAATTTCCTTCATTGTAGTCGGCAGTCCAAGGGGCTGATGTCTTGCTATTTAGCTGCTCTGGCTTAGCTTGGAGCGGCAGCATTGCCAGTCATGAACGGAGTCTTCCCCGCCTCCTCTTTCACTCTCCTGCTCCCCCCTTTTGTGATTTGGCGGCACTGGTGGCTAGCCCCCTGGAATGATTGTGATAGTTTGGTCAGGTGCGGCCGTAACAGGTCGCGAATAAGCCCCAGATCGTGAGAGGTTTTCTCACTCCTTCGTTCCTTTTATCTCAATAGCCGCTTTTTCAATCCTTATCCCCTTCTTGGTGAAATACCATTCGTCCGGTTTATATATGAGCTCGCTTTCAGTTTGCCATCTGCCCGGTTTGGTCCCCGCCACTGCATTTTTTTGGGTGAGTGGTCTTGAACTTCGGATTTCCTGTCGAGCTTTCTTTTTCGCTTTGTTTGCACGAGCCCCCATTCCCTTTCTCTCTCGCCATCTCCTTTTTTTTCGACCACACTCTCCGCTTGCTCCCGCTTTCCAAGGCTGAAGGGCTTTTCAGGATCCCCGCACCCGTTCGGCGCCCTCGATAGGTGAATTATACTTTTCACTCTGAGGTCACCCCCCCCCCCCCCCCCTCTCCGTCGTCTCTGTCGGAATTTAGTGATAGCGTCAGTTAAGGTCGGCAAAAGCCTTCCCGTCAGAAATTGTCTCTTCCGTGGGGGGTTCTTGCCTCATCGTGATAGCATTGCGGACTCCTTTTCCTTTTCGTACCTGACGATTCGTCGCCACTCCTCGTCCGCCCCCACTGACTTCTTCCTTTTCGGGTCATGATTCATCTTCTTGTTTACCTTGAACGCACGGAGGTTTTTTTCGACAATTCTAAATTTTTCCCTTTTTTCTCAACCCTCCGTGCCCTTCACTTTCGCCCGCGGCCCGACACCTTCTCACCTCCTTTCCCCCGCGCCCATTTCATGACAAATTGATGGAGGTGAACTTCCCCCTGCCTTTATTCGATACTTTTGATGACCCGCTAAGTCCATTTCAGATTTTTTTTCCTTTGTTTCTCACGAGAATTGTCCTCTCATGGTTTCGGCGGATCGACCTTGACGTCCTTCCAGTTTCTCTTTTTGTCGCAGTCTTCCTTCTAGGCGAACAGTCTTGCGTTTCTGGAGAATGAGAGCATTCCTTCCCGAATCCCGATAGGCCTTCTCTCGAGGGCGCTTGCAGTTTTTTCCTTCGTCCCCTCCTTCTCGATGGTACCCTTCCTACTGGCCAGCGAAATTGAACCCCCCCCTGCAGGTTTTTTACCGGAGTGCCTCTATTCTCCGAAGATCCTTGGTTTCTGATTACTTCTCCCCTCCTTTTCTTGTGCTCTGAGCTGCAGAGCCCAGCCCCTTCTGTGATGTTTCTAACTTCCTCCTCAATTCCCCATTTCCCTGTCTCTGGCCGTTTTCATGTCATCCTCTCAGCTCGCCTGAAAACCATTCGCCTTCCCGACTTAGTGCTCTCCACCTTCTTGCGAGGTTGCTGTCAGGCTTGACCGCCCCCTTACGGCGCTTACCGATCTCGCCTCTCGCTCCTTCCTGATTTCGGTCCGATCCTCCCTCGACCCCTTGGCTCTTACCTTCTCCGTTGCATTGACATGCCCCTCGCCTGCCGTCCTTTTTTGGCCCAATCTTTGTCCTAGTTTGCACCGCTTCTTTGCCCCACACTTCGTTTGGAAAATGTTCGATCCCCTGTAGAGGTTTCGGGCCGGCGTCCTTTTGCCCCCCCACCCCCCCGTTCGTCTTTTTTGATCGTCTCCTCTGCTGACGCTCCTCGAATCGGCTCGGTCTGTTCACCATTCCCTCCCAGAGGCCCTAGAGGATTCAGAAGAGTCCTTATGTCTGAAGGTCGGCAGGAATTTTCCCTCACTCTTGTCCGCGTAAGGCGGATTTGCCAAATATGCTTCCTTCTTGGCGTCTTCCCCTTTCCCCTTTCTTCTTTCCCTTTTGCCGCCCTTTTTTCCCATGAGAATTCCTTTGCCCCCCTGACGTTAGGCTGTTTCATGCGCGGCGCTTCCACTTGATCCTTCTATAAGGTTTCCCGATCGAGGTTGGGCCCGGAACGGTCATCCTCCGACCTCCCCCTTTCTCCCTCCTTTCGCTACTCTGTTCCCTGAGGAGCGCTTTTATTTTAGCTGCGATGCAGATCCTTCACTTGGTTATTCTCGGTTAACCCGCGAGCCAACGATTTTCACAATCCGGCGAAGGGCCCCTTCCTTGACCCACACCCGCACCACTTAATACCGAATCCGTTTCGTTTGCCTCCGCCGGTGCCGCTGAGCCTTCTCATCAGCAGATCCTAGACTATGGTCGCTTTTAACCCAGGACCTTCCCTTTGTTCCTCAAGTTTTTCTGCTCCAAACTACCGCCCCTTCCCACCCTGACAGCTCTGCTGAGTAGACCTTGGTCGTTCCGCGCTTCCCCATAACTTCGCCCCCGGACATCTCCTTGCCGATTGATCACTTACAAGATCACGTAGTTCCTTCTTGCGTGGACGAAGGTCGCTGTAGGTCCCTGCCGAAGCGTTCGGATAAATTGCGCGGCACTTTTTGACGTCAATTGGCAGAAACTCCCCTTAACTGATGACCTCAACTCCCTGGGGAGTCCAACACTCCTCCCTCTGCAATTTCGTGCTTCAGACGGGTGGATTTTATTTGTGCCCGCCGGGACTCGGCGCGCTCCGAGTATATTCAAAGAAGCCCCTGACTCTCTACTTCTCCCAACCAGAACCGATCCTTTCCCCATCCTAACCTGATCTACTTCGCTCTGCCCCCTCGGTCTCCCACTTCCTGATAGCTGCGCCCTCTTAAGAATTGCCTCGACGGAGGATTCTTGGCTCGACTGCCCCGTGCTGACGTCCCCTCCTACCCAAGCTGCCCTGCCGTGCCTAGCGCCGTCCGATATTGGTATTTACTTTCTTGGAACTTTCGTTCAGAACTCGACCGCTCCATTTTCAGGCCACCACCCCCCGAGTCTGTTCCCCAGGCCGCGACCCTTTTTTGAGGATTCCCTCCCCCCTACCTCTATCTGGTTTGATCTTCATTATTTCAGAATTTTCCCGATATTTTATTCACCGAGAGAGATCGTTCCCCTTTCCCCTTTAGGTATTTCACCGAGATACCCGGCCATTTGCGATCCGCCTCGACTCCCACCTTTCCCTGGCTCACCCTGGCTTTGGTTATCCTCAAGCATCCGTCTAGTCACGGATGAGAGCCCGAGGATGCTCTGCGGGTCAGACCTCCCCCATAGCTCACCAAACACAGACATCCCGAGTCCTGGGAGGTGATGACGCCGAAGCGCCACGTAGGGCGAGGCGGCACTTCCTCCTGAGGCCCTATTGCGTGACTAGCGGTCTCCCCGCCATTGCCCGGCCCCCCTGCCACTAACCCGATGAAAAAGGGGCGCCTCCCTACTAACCTTTCCCGCAACTCACGGCGAGAGCCTTTCTTTTGATCCAGGGGCGTTTTTTTGGGCTCGGTCCCCTCCCTCTCGGGTTCCGTCCGGTGACTTCCTCCTTAGGAGGCGCCAATTTGAAAGCGGGCGATTCGCCCCGTTTTCTTGCTGTGACTTTTTTTTACCACCCCCCTACCTCTCTTTCTGATATGATAGCGGAGGGAATCGTTTTCCCCCCTCAACCGTCTTTTAATCTATTGGTCTTGGCCTCCTCTCCCTTTAACCCTGCGACTACGCTGACCTGCTGAACAGAGTGTGCTGCCGAAGCCGCCCCTTAGAAGTTCACCCCCTCAGTCCCAGCTTTCCAAGGGCGAGCCCTCCTAGGTAGAAGTCTTGGTTAAGTCCCTCTTCCTCATCGGCGTTTTCCTTTCGCGCGCTATTGAGAACCTGGTCTATTTATTTGCCAGGCGGGTGATGAGTACTATCCTTGTCGCGACGAGGCGCAGTTTCACCCCGCCTGTTGGTCCTTTCAGTTTTTTTTTTTCCAACCCCAATCTAGTCCTACCCTGCTGCGTTGACCTTTAAACGATTTAATGTCTCAGGTCGGTCCAAGTAGTCTTGTGCTCTCATCTAGGCGCTTAGACCCCTCGAGAGAAGCTCATTGACTTTTCGCTTCACCCTGTTGTCGAGGGATTTTTCCCCTGAGCACCAAACTTTTTCAACCTTTTCCACCTATCTTGACGCTTGGTATCCCAATCTTTCATCTAATACCATCTCTCTTCGTGTCTATGTCTCATGAGGTTGATATGGTTGGTAAGGTGCAGCCCGCAAACGGGTAATCGAATTTCCTGCGGGATTTCTTTCCAGGTCTTTTATAGTCCTTCGTCCCTCCTTCACTCTCGCTCCCGAGAGAGCGCTTCTGTATCTTTACATAGCCCTTTTTCTTCTCATATTTGAGGAAATTAATGCTGTGATAATGATTTTACATTTCCCTTGTGCTGTTTTGTTTGAGTATTTGTAAGAAGGATCAGAAGCTTTTATCAAGATGAATGGTTAGCATGAGTTCCTGGCGATTTCCCCTCTCCCGCGCCGCGCTCTCTCGTTGCAGCCGATCTTTGCGATAGGGCACGCATTTAAGTGGACGGGGGTGAATGAGGGGTCACCCCCTTCTTCTTGGTTTCTCTTTTGCGTCCGTGAACACAATGTTAGTGAATCCCCTATCCCCGAATGAGTGTTTAATAGGAACTTTCAGCGAGGCTGTATTCGATGACGAGATGGTGAGACCGTCACCGGATAGGTTATTGTGGTGGGGGGTGGGGTTTAGGTTTTTCTTGGTGTGTTTTTTTTTTTTGTTTCGTGTGTTTCCGGTTGGGGGGCGGTGGTGGCCGTGCGTGGTGGGTTTGTTTTTTCATTTGTTTTTTTTTTTGCTTTTTGGTATTGGTTGTGGGGGGTTTCGGGGGTGGTGGTTGTGTGGGGGGTGTTTGGTTGGGTTTGTCTTGTGTTTCCTTGTTTTTGGGGTGGTGGTGGTGTTGGGTGGGTGGGTTTGGGGTGGAAGGGGTTGTTTGGTGGTTTTCTCTTTTGTTTTGTTTTGTTGTGGTGCTTTTGGGTTTGGTGGTTTTCTTTTGTTCTTTCGGTCCTTTCCGGTCTGCCTGGTTATTTTGTTTTCCTTTATTTTTTTTTTTTTTTTTCTTTCCGAGGTTGGTGTTTGGTTTTGGTGTTGGTTGTGTGGGTGTGGTGGTTGGTTTTTTTGTGTTTGTGTGGGTTTGTTGGTGGGTGTTGGGCGGTTGGGTGGGTGGTCCTGGTTTTTGTGTCTCTTCTGGGTTGGGGGTTTTTTTTTTTTTTTCTTTCTTTTTTTTGTGTGGTGCTTCTTGGTTCTTTCTGGGGTTTGGTGTCTCTGGTTTGGTTTTTTTTTTTGTATTTGGTTGTGTGGGTGGGTGGTGTTTTGGGTGGGGTGTTGGGGGTTGGGTTGGGTTTTGTTGCTGTGTTGGGGGTGGGTGTGTTGGGGGGGGTTTGTTCTGGTGGTTCTTACTTGTGTTTTTTGGTGGTTGTGTGTGGGTGGGGGTGGGTGTGGGTTGTGTTGTGTTCTTTTTGGTGGGTGTTTTTGTTTTTTCTTTTTTTGTTTTTGTGGTTTTTGTTGTGGGGGTGTTGCGGGGTTTGTTTCTTTTCTTTTTTTCTGGGTTTTTGTGTGGCTTTTTGTTTGTGTGTGGGGGGTGGTTGGTGGGGGGGGTGGGTGGGTTTGGGTTTTGGTTCTGTTTTTTCTTTTTTTTTCTTTTTTTCTTTTTTTTTTTTTGTTTGTTGTGTTTGGTGTGTGTCTTTTCCTTGTTTTTTTGGGGTGTGTCCTTTTTTGTTCGGTTGGTGTGTGGATTGGTGTGGGTTTAGGGTTTGGTTTTCTCGTGTGGTGTGATTTTTTTTTCTTTTTGGTTTGGTCTGGGCGGGTGTGTGTGGGGTGTTTTTGGGGGTTTGTGGGTGTTTTTCTTTTTTTGTGTTTTTGTGGTTGTGTTTTGGTTGGTGGTTGGGGACGTGTGGGTGTTTTTTTTTTGTTTATTGTGGTGGTGTGGGCTCTGGGTGGTGGGGGTGTTTAGGGTGTTTTTTGGTTGTTGTGTTTGTGGTTTTTTGTTTTTGTCACCGGGTGGGGGGTTGGGTGGGGTGTGGGTTTGGGTGGTTTTTTCCCTTTTCTCCCCTTTTTTCTTTTTTTTTTTTCTTTTTCTTTTTTTCTTTTCTTGGTTTTTTGGGTGGGGTTTTGTTGCTCGGTTTTGTGGGTTGTTTTTTTTTTTGTGGGGTGGGGGTTGCTCCTTTTTTTTTTTATTTTTTTTTTGTTTTTTTTTTGGGGCGGTGGGGTGTTTGGTTTTTGGGGTCTGGTGGTGGCCCGTTTTTTTTGGTTTTTTTTTTTCTTTTTCCTCTTTTTCTGGGTTGGTTGGGTGGGTTTGTTGGTTGGTTTTTGTTGTGTGTTTGTTTTTTTTTACCTTGTTGTTGTTTTTTTGTGTAATGGGGTGACTGGGTGTTGTTTTTTTTTTTGTTTGGTGTGGTTTGTTGTTTTTGGGGGGTTGTGTGGGGTGGGTGGTTTTTTCTTAGTTGTGTTTTTTTTGTCTTTTGGTTGTGTGGTGGTTTTCTTGTTTTTTTTCTCTTGTTGTGTTTGGGGGTGTGTGGTTTTTTTTTTTTTCCTTTTTCTCCTCTCTTTTTTTGTGTGGTTTTTCTTCTTTTTTTTTTTTTTTTTGGTTGTGTGTTGGGTTTTTGGTGTTTTTGGTGTTTCTATGTTGTGTTGGTTTTTTGTTTTTTTTTTTTGTTTTGTTGGGTTGTTTTGTGGGTTTTTTTTGTCTTTGTTGTTGTTTTGGTGTCTTTTCTTTTTTGTTTTTTTTTTTTTTTTTTTGTTTTTTTTTTTTTTTTTTTTTTTTTTTGTGTTTTTTTTTTTTTTTTTTCTTCTGTGGTTTTGTGTTTTTCTTTTTTTTCCTTTTGTTTTTTCTGGGTGGTTTGTTTGTTTTTTTTTTTTTTTTGTTTTTTTTTTTTTTTTGTTTTTTCGTTTTTTGCTGCGGGGGGGGTGGGGGCCGTTTTTTTCTTTTTTCTGTGTTCTTGGGGTTTGTTGTTTTTTCTGTGTCTCCGGGTGTTGTCTGGGTTTTTGGTTGTTTGGTTGTTTTGGGCGCTGGGTTTTTTTCTTTTATTTTGTGTGGTGTTGTTGGAGTTTGTGTCTTTTTGGGTGGGGTGGGGGTTTTTTTTTTTTTTTTCTTTTTTTTTTTTCTTTTTTTTTTTTTTTTTTGGTTTTTTGTGTGTTCTTTTTTGTTGTCTTTTTTTTTTTGGGGTTTTTTTTTTTTTTTTTTTTTTTTTTTTTTTTTTTCTTTTTTTTTTTTGTGGGGGGGTGTGTTGGTTGTGGTGGTGTTGTGTTTATTGGTTTCTATGGTTTGTCGGGGGTGGGTTTTTTTTTTTTTTTTTGTTGGTGGTGTTTGGTGTGGTGTTTGTGGGGTGTGTGTTTCTTATTTGTCGGTGGGCTGTGTTCTGTTGGTTTGTTGGTGGGGTTTTTTTGTTTTTTTTTTTTTTGTTTTTTTTTTCTTTTTTTTCTTTTTTGTTTTTTTTTGTGTGTGGGGGTGTTTGTTTTGTTTTCGGTGTTTTTTCTTTTTTTGGGTGTTTTGTTTTTTTTTTTTTTTTTTTTTTTTTTTTTGGTTGTTTGGGGGGGTTTTGGTTGGTTTTTTTTTTTTTTTTGTTTCTTTTTTTTTTTTTTTTTTTCTCCCTTGTTTTTTTTTTTTTTTCTCTTTTTCCTTTCTTTTTTTGTTTTTCCGTTGTGTTTGTTGGGTGGTTTTGGTTTTTTGTTTGTTTTTTTTTTTTTTCCTTTCTTTTTGTGTTTGTATGTTGGTGGCTTTTTGTTTTGTTTTTTTGGTTCTGTTTGTGTTTGTTTTTCTTTTTGTTTTTTGGTTGTGTTTGGTTTGGTTGTTTTTTTCTTTTTGCCGTGGGTTGTGTTGTGTGTTTTTTCCTTGTTTCTTTCTCTCCTTTTGTTTGGGTGGGTTGGTGGGGGGGTTTGTGGTGGTTGTGGGTTTCTGGGTGGTTGTGGGTGTTTTTTTTTTGGTGTGTTTTCCTATTTGTGTGTGTGGGGTTTTTTTTGTCTTTTTTCTCTTTTCTTTGTTTTTTTTTTCTTTTTTTTGGTGGTTTTTTTTTTTTTTTTTTTGTTTTTTGTGTGGTTTTTGTGTTTTTTGTGGGTGGGTTGGTGTGGTTCTTTGTTTTTTTTTTTTTTCCTTGTGTTTGTTGTTTTGGTTGTGTGGGGGTTTTTTTTTCTTGGTGGTTTTGTTTGTTTCTGGTTTTTGGGGTGGTGGGTGTTGTTTTTGTTTTTGGGTTGGGTTGGAGTCGGGTTTTTTTGGTTTTGATGTTTGTTTGGTTTGTGGTGGGTTGGTGGGTGGTGGTTTGTGGTGTTTTTTTTGTTGTGTGGGGGTGGGGGTTCTATTCCGTGGGTTGGGGGTTGGTGGTGGGGGGTGTGTTTTGTTTTTTGGGTGGGGTTTTTTTGTGTGTTTGTTTTGTTTTTTTTTTCTCCCCTTTGGTGGGGTTTTTGTGGTTTTTTTTGTGTGGGTTTGGGTTGTGGGGTGTTTTGTTGTGTGTGTGGTGTTTGGGGTGTTGAGGTGGGGTGGTGGTTTGGTTCTCTTTGTTGGGTTTCTTTGTTTTTTGGTTTTTTTTGTTGTTTTTTTGGTTTTTTGGTTGTGTTTGGTTTTTTTTTTTTTTTTTTTTTTTGTTTTTTTTTTTTTTTTCTTTTTGGGTGGGGGGTCTGGGGTTGGTGTTGGTTGTTTTTTTGTTTTGTTTTTTTTTTTGTGTTTTTTGGTTTGTGTTGGGTGTTGGTGTTTTTGTGTGTTTTTTTGTTCTTTCTTTTCTTGTGTTTTTTTTGTTTGTTTGTGTGTGTTGGGTGTTGGTTGTGTGTTGTCTTTTCTTTCTCTTTTTGTTTGGGTGGTTTTCTCTTTTTTTGTTTTTGGTGGTGGTGTTGTTTGGGTGGTTTGTTGGGTTTTTTTTTTTTTTGTGCTGTGTTGTTGGTGTTTTGTGGTTTTGGGGTGGGTTGTTTTGTTTTGGTGGTTGTGGTGTTGTGGGGGTTGTGTGGGGTTGTGGGTTGGGGTTTTGGTTGGGTGGGTGGGGTGTGGGTGGGGGGGGTGTGGGGGTTGTGTTTTGGTTGGGTTCTTGGTGTGTTGTTTTTTTTTTTTTTTTTTTTTTTTTTTTTTTTTTTTTTTTTTTTTTTTTTTTTTTTTCTTTTCTTCTTTTTTCTTTTTGGGTGTTTTTTTTTTTTTGTTTTTGGTTTTTTGGTTTGTTGTTTTTTTGGTTGTGTTTTTTGTTTTTTTTTGTTTTTCTTCTTTTTTGTTTGTTTTTTTTTTGTTGGTTTGGTGTTTGGGTTTTTTGGGGTGGGGGGGTTTTGTTGGGGGGTGTTTTTTTTTTTTTTGTTTTTTGTTTTTTGGTTTTTTTTTTTTTTTGGTGTTTCTTTTTTTTTGGAAGTCTTTCCCCAGTTGGAGCACTCAGAGAAACCCCGCAAGCGCATCCCCCTCTGGTATCTCGACTACTGGTCCAAGTCGCTCTGCCCTCTTCTCCTCCAGACCATTTGATAAGCGACAGTCACGAA
>Ga0179593_1304431_pt1 | contig 11326 bp, 8 predicted proteins | sample CZODoug2_1_08_16_FD_185931 | JGI IMG/M metagenome (GOLD analysis project Ga0179593, IMG submission 185931) | Vadose zone soil fungal communities from Angelo Coast Range Reserve, California, USA - CZODoug2_1_08_16fungal (PacBio error correction) | ecosystem: Environmental > Terrestrial > Soil >... | reverse complement strand
AGATCCGCTTCTGCTCCTGCGAATTTGTTCAACCCACTTTTGTCTTCCGACCAGATATTCCTTTCATTAGACGCCCTCCCAGGGGGGCTTCATAACCCTTTCCGCTGTTTTTTTGTGCTTCCCCAAAACCTTTTGCTGATACGAATCTTATCCCTGATCGCCGACTCTCCCTTCTATTTGTTGTCACCCCCCCCTTGGGCTGGCGCTGTGGTTTTTGGACCTCAGTCTAACGTTTTTCTTCTCTCTCGGCTTTATCGGCCTTGATATGTGAACCCAATTCAGGTCCTCCGACGATGCGCCGGGAGCAGAACCGTCCCCTTCTTTGTGCGACTTATTTTTCCTTTTACTAAAGATTTCCTCCGACCAGCCAATTGGAGATGACGTTGAGCGCTTTTCCCCGGGGTAGCACAGTCTGATCGGAAGGCCCCCTTCTCCCCCATAAGGGATGTATTTTTTTCTCCTTTTTGCGTGTCGGCGAGCGTCGTTGGTCTTTTTCTCCAGAGTAGTTGCTTAGAGTGAAGACTGGTGATTTCCAGTCGGTTTTGGCGAAGATGTTCCGTTTTTCGGATCCCTCTTGCAGTGTATGTGCCATTTTGGCTCCTCTTCCTTTTCGCCTATCTCGATTTCCCCGAGATGTGCCCCGTCATGCGGATGGACTTAGACCGTGAGAGGTGCCGGTCCCTTTTCCCCCCTCCCCCAGCTGGTTGCCCCCCCCCGTAGAGCGGTGTTGACGTCCGAGCTCTTGCTCTCATTACGGCAAAAAGAGTCTTCTTCCCTTTGTTCGGCCCCCACCAGCTTTTCGTTAATACCCTTCCTCCACTTTTCTTACTGGGTACGCGAGGCTCGGAGGTCTGCGGGGGATCATAAAGGGGAGAAACGCCTAGCTGTGATTTTTTGTTTTTGACTCGTAGTTATTCAAACCACGTTTCTTCTTCCTTGGGAATTCGCAATTTTTTTCAGAGGGCCTGTTTTGTTCTAGCATTCCAATTTTGTTCTACCGCCGTTCGAACTAGGTGTCATCCGAATGTTCCTTTCCCCTTTTTTTATTCCCCCACGATCGCAGCATCTTCCTTTCTCCCCTTTCGTTTCACAAGGCCTTAAGCTCCCCCATTCCTTCTCTAGCTCTCTCCTCGAATGGGCTTTTTTCCGTGTAAGAGGTTTTTTTTTTTGAAGAATCAAGTCTTTGCGCGTTTTTAGACACCACTTCCCACCCTTCCCCCTTTCTCGGCGGTGTCCCCCTGCGCGTCCCGGCCCCGGCATGAGAGCCGGCGCTTTTGTATGCCCGGGGTTGATTGCGGTTTGTGGGCCGCTGGTGTCATTCTTTGCTTTCTCTCCCCCCCCCCCCCATAACGATACCGACTTCCCTAAGGAAAACGGTCAGGGGTCCCCCCGCTTTTCCCCAATATGGATCTTAGTAGGTCATGAATCCCTATCTCAGTTTCTCCAATCTCCCTGATCGGACGCTTGTCAAGGCTCCTCCTAGGATGGTATTCTGTCAAACCTTAGGGGATTTCTTACCCAACCCCCTAACGTGCCATGGCTTTTTCTTTTTATAGCTGGGGCAATAGTTGTGGCTTAGTTCGGACGCCAAGGCTGCTGCCAACCATTCCCCTCTCCCTCAGGAGGGCCAACTTTTCCCTCACCCCTGTCGTACATACCCTATGGAAGTTGCGTAGTGTTCCCTCCCCCCCTGTCCCTCCTCCGAAGAGGGCCCAACCATGAAGAAGATATTTCAATCTCTTTCTTGATTGGTATCGAGATGTTGAACAACCCCCCTCCTTTCCCTTTTGCCAATCCACCCCCCCCCTAATTCAACCAGCTTTTTTCCCCCTGACCAGTTACTTCGATCTCCTCGCAATATGAGGTAAAATCCCTTCGTCCAGTTCTTGGGTCCCCCTTTCCGATACTCTCTCCCCTTGTAGGTGGTCTCTGTTGCAAGTCCTTCCTACTTGACTCTCGATTCTTTCAATGACCTTTTTTGGACCGTTTTTGTGTCCTCCGAAAGGTGCATCGCCTTCCCTCTTTTTCTTTTTTTTTCCAAACCCAGTCTTTTGTCTTGTTAAGTGTCTGTCCATCCCTTGGCGTTTTTGAATCTCTAGGAGGGCGTTCTCCAGCTTGAATGCTTAGAGGGGCACATAGGGCCCCTCTTTTTTCCCCCCCCTCCCCCCCCTAGCTTTTCTTTTTCCCAAGATACATGCGCCGGCCTTTTCTGCCGCTTCCCTCCCTTTACTGGATTTTTTTCTGGATTTCCGCGGGATTTTCTTCTCTTCTCCTTTTCCTCAGCCGTTTGTTGTTGCGTCCAAGACTTCACCCCTCCCGATCCTACTTCCATTACGCTGCTGGAACTTTTCCTTCTCCTCTCTCGGCAGAATGTCTTTAGCGCCCTTAATTCTACGAACCGTGAATTATGCGGATGTTTCGCCCCCCTTTTTTTTCCGACTTACCTAAATCTCAAACATACTTACCCCTTTTTCCCCCGTCTTTCCTTCGTACAGGAGCCTTCACAAGACCTCACATTTTTGTGTACTATGACGTTTTTTTTTCGTTCCCTTCCCCCTTCCTTTATGGGACAGCCCATTTTTTTTTCCTTCCCCTTTAGCATCGAGTTTTGATTCTGCTCTATGCTTACCTGGTCGTACAGTGGAAATTTATTTCCCCCCCCAAATACCTTTTTTCCCTTGGAGAGATACCCCTTTCCCCCTATCGTGGCGCCTTTCTTTATCTCCCCTCTTTTCTCTCCGTTTCCCGGTAGGTGTCCAACCGGTTGGATCTGTGGTGTGGATGGGGGCCATGCTACTTTTTTTTTTTTTACCCCTCTGACACTCCCCCATTCCCCATAATTTTATTGAAGCGTCACATTTCTCCTTAGTAACCCCTCTTCACTAACATTCCTCCCAGTAGGTATGTACTACAATGTTTTTTTCCCCCTGGCCAGACTTTCTTTGAGGTCTAATTCCCCCCCCAAGTTTTTTTGGCGCAGGAATGTTTTTTTAGCGCCCCCTCCCTCCCCCACCCACCACCTCTCTCTGCTTGACACATCCATGTCTGTTGTGTTTGGCTCAGGTGCTTCCCCCTCTCTCCGAAGACGGCGGAACGTTTTTTATTCTCCGATTCTTTGCGTTTTGAGGTTTTTTTTTATTCCTTTTCTCGGATAGTGGATTTCTCCCCCCTAATCCAACTCCCCTCTCATCTTGGGTTTTTCATAGATTTAACAATGAGTTCCTTTACAAAATTTTCCCTCTTTCTCTTTTATAGGGTATTCCGTCCCCAGACCCCCCGCGTGAACTCAACCTGACAGAACTTCCTTCCCCCCCCACCAGCTCTTCACGATTACAACTAGCGAGAGCTGAGAGATTTCGTTGCTAGTCTCCTTTGGATCTTTACTAGCACTTCCCTGATCGAGGCTGACCCCCCCTTCGTCCCCCTCTCTCCCCCCCCCCTTGGAGTATTTAGCTTACCGTAGGTGGGGCGTCGATTCCCCCCCAATTGCCCTTGTCCATCCCCGTCCGAGGCTGGGAGGATGAAGATTCTGCATCCCCATGTACGATCCCACTCCCCTCCCCTCGGATGCTCATTTTTCGACTCTCCTAGGACTCCAATGGGGCGAAGAAGGGTGGAAAACCCGTGTCTATGCCTCCCTTTACCTTTTCGAAAGTTTCTCTCCCGAATTTTTTCGACCTCCATTTTTTTCGGTCGTGTTTCTCCCCTGATGATCTGTCAAGCATTAATGGTTGTGGTCTCTCTTTTTCCCTGAGCCCCCCTTCTCTTTTCTTTAATATGACAGTCCCCTCATTTGTGTTTTGCCGTTTCCGCCAGCAATGAGCCTACGATTTTTTTTAGTCTCGTTTGGGTAGAAGACTTTCCAGACAACCGCTCGTGCCTTGTCAGGACCCTTCCAGCCGGGACTCAGAACCTTCTCCCCAGATCCCGTCCGTTGCTTTTTCCCCCCCCGCTGCTCTTCCCCTCGATATCGGCCCTGCTACCCCCGCAATCTTCCCAGCCTGCCCCTCTAAATTTCCCCTCCCTTTTTTTAAGCCTCGCCCCTCACATGCCCCCTCTGTGAATCCTTGGAGCCTGAACTCGAAGGATAATTCTTTTGTCCGTCCCCCCCCCCCCCATTTTCCTTTTTAACTTTGCCTCCCTCCCTCCAAGCCCCCGTTGTGAACCCTAACACCCCCCTTGTCTCTTTTTGTTGCTGTGCTTCGCTACTAAAGACTGCCCCGAAAAAAAGGCACCGGTACTCAACGTCGGTCCCATCCAACTTCTTAGACCAAGCCTCTTTTTCCTTCCTCTCACTAAGCAGCCCTTGTACCTACTCCTTGTGAGCATTTTCAGTAATCGTGTGATCTGTAAGACATTCCGTGCTCTACACCCTACTTCTCTCTCCTCGGTTGGCCATTTCCGGTTGTCAAAACAACTACGTTCCTCTCTCCCCTTTTTTTGTTCTGAAGCCAACTAGCGGGACGGGAGTCTACTTATTCCGATACTTCCTCCCCTACAGCAAAGGTTTCGGTGAATCACTTCGGTCAGAGAGTAGAAATCGTGGACGGACAAATTGTCCGGAATATTGAGCTGCAAAGTTTTGTCCTTTTCCCTGAGCTCTTCTCTTCCTTCCCCCCTTCATATTCTATGTTAATCCTCTATTTGTTTATAGATCCATTCTTAAGCTCGATCCGGATTCACCACCGTTTTTTGGATCGACGAAGAGCACGTATTTATCTTTCGGTCCCCCCTTTTTTTTTGCGGACTCCTAGTCTTTCGCGAATGGCAACCCACAACCCCCCGGGTTCTGATCGACGAAGATGTGACGGTATAGTAGCCTAATCTCCCTTTTTGCCTTTTTTTTTTTCCCCCCCCTGGGCGCTCCCTCATTCCTTTTTTGAATACGCATACCTGGCTCTACACGCAGTTCGAGTAGGAGAGTTCGCCCTAGTCTTCCCCCCGTTTCTTCCCCCCACGAGCTGCGACGGATGATCCCTCCCCCCCCTTTTCGCTTTTGAGGGTTGCTACTTCTTTTTTTCTCTGAAGACAATGATTCTTCTCTCTTCGTACAGAAAGTTTCTTTCTAGCTTCCCTTCCGCTCGGGGCGTCAGACAGTCTTTTGACTCCTTCCTTCACTGCTCCCACCATGATCTTGTAGCGCGCCTTTTCGGTGGTAGCTCATGCGGTCTTCTTAATTGATTTGCTCACAGTTCCAGGCGTCTTCGTGAATTTACCCCCTTTTCTTTCGTTAGGTCTTTTGGAGTCAGCTGAAAGTTTTGTTGTCCTTTCCCCCTGAGTGTCTATCCTCTTGGAATTTCTCCTTTTCGTCGCGGAACGATTCTCGGCCGATTTCATCTTCCGCAGAGCCTGGAGATAGCGATTTTTTTGCTTGACCCTTACCCTCTTTTTTTTGAAGACCCCCCTCCGATCCTTTTTCCCTATCCTTGATCGGTTCGACCCCCATTCCTCTTCCAACAAAGGGATCTATTTCGTACACGAAACCATTATTCTCTCCTAAGTCACCTACTTCCTTTCTGCATGGGTAAGATGCGAAATAATTTCACGGTACCGGGTCTTTCGCGGACAGAGAAATTCGCTCCTTCTCTGCGGTCTCTGAGGCGCGCCCCGTGTCATCAAACCCAGCCTTGAGAAGGAAAGAGCTCCCTTTTTTTTCCCTCTTTTTCCCCCCCTTGTCTTTTCCCTCTTTCCCTTGCGACCTGAGCATACGATGTTTTCCTTCTTCTTTAGTTGATCCGCCGCTCCGGCCAAGAGAGAAATTTTCTTTTTTGCCACGGTCCTTTTCTTTCGAATCCCCTTCCCTCTTCTTCTCTGCTCTCTCGAAATGTTCTAGATTGCTCCCCCGTTTTTTTTTCCCCTCAGCCCCGGCTTGCGCGTCCCCAAGAAAAAACCATCCTCCTTCCCCCCCACATCCTTTTTTCGAGTTTTTTTTTCCCTTCGGCGCGGTTGTTCTTCCTTCGGTCTTTCTGAGGGTTCCTTGTTCATGGCTTTCCTCCACCTATTTCAGAACTGATCTTCCCCTATTTGTACCGTCCCCTTTTCTCTTAATCTGACCGGACCGGATTTAGGCAAAGTTTCGGCCCCCCCGTTCCTACGACGAAGATCGACAAATGCTCGACACAGGTTTTGCCTTTTGACTTTGCTCTCTATGAGCAAGATGTCGCATTCCTCCCCCCTCAATAAACAACCGCATAAGGCTTGTTCGTAGCATCGCCGCGGTTCCTTCGAGGTGGTTTCTTTTTCTTCTTCCTCTTAGCCCCTCTGAGACTCTAATCCTTATCCGTCGTTCCCCCTCCCACTACCAAAGTTGGAGGCTCAATTGAAGTTGAGGCTCTGTTCCAGTCAAGAATCGAGCCACCTTTCAGAAGTCTCCTTTTCTTCCAGGTGTTCCTATGGTTTTCACCCCATCAGTCATGGCCCATAACCCCCCAACCCTGACCCATTTGAAATCCGGACCCCCCTTTCCTGATTTTTTCCTCGAAAATGATGAGGTAACACCTACAGCGTCCTCTCTTTCCTCATATCTTCCGCCCCAATGGATTTTGTATTTTCCCCTAAGTCCCTTTCCTCTCTCCCTATTCTTTCCTTACCTGCGGTAGGACCCTTACGGTCCTTCTTCCCCCCCCCTCGAGGGTCGACTCCCAAAAGGCAAATGTTGGATTTCTTTTAATGGCTAAGGTCTCGTCGAATGCCTTTTGGAGTTTGACAGTCGGAGGCCGCAGACAATTTTTTTGTTCTCCCTTTCACTGAAATTTTCCTCTTTCTTCACATCGATCAAAGTCACGGTTTTGCTCCGCTCCAAAGTGCCCGCGGACACCAATCCTTCCCTTTTTTCTATCTCTTTTTCCAGCGTCTAATGGCGTATTTAGCGTTATTACTATTATCTCTCTTTGCCTCCCTTCCGTGTTGTTTTTATCATTCCTTCGACCGCGACCCCCCCTCCCAGTCCTCTTTCCCTTCTGTCACCCAATGCAGGCAGGACTGAGAGGAGGAATTTTTTATCCTTTTCCTCTCCTACCGTTGCATTCTCGCAGATGTCTTTAACTCGCCTCTTTCTTCCCTGGTCTGTACCCTCTCGGTCAACCCCCCCCTCAAAGTTTTTTTAATCGACCCCCCTTCCCTAAACCCCCTTTCACCCTGCTTTTTTCGCACCCTGAAGTTTCTCTTTCCCCGTCCCGATTCCCATGTCCGCCCGTGTCATTCCAGAGAATCATTCTCTCCTGACCACTCCATTAGGAAAGTTTACCATCCTACGGTGTTCTACTCCCCTTTCTCCTCTTACACGTGTGAACACCATAGGACGCTTTTACCCCTTTTCATAGATATTATCTTTCTGTTTTCCTTTTGTCCGTTTTTTCCAACCGGTTTGGGATTTGTTGTGAAGTTTCCTTCTTTCTTTGTTTTCCAAAAGATAGAACAATCCCCCCTTCCCCCCTCGCTTCCGACATTTGATCTTCTTATCCGATGTCCAACCAGAAAACCTTTCTCCCTTCCCCTTTTCCCCAGAGGTATGGTTCCCAATTAACCTGGTCTGGGCATGGGCCAGCAGGGGCGATGTTATCCGAACCTTCTTCTCCTCCATGTCTTTTCCCTCCACCAAACTCGAACTCGCATCTATGATAAGTCCCAAAAGCCCAGTGCAGTTTGTGCTTCATGTTTTTTATTCCTATCTTTCCTCCCTGCCATCCGCGATGACGCCTCCATATTCCGCTTTCCGCTCCTCTTCTCTGGACCCTTCTTTCTGCGGTTCCGCCATTTACTAATCCTCACTCTTTTTTTTTTTCTCCCTCTTACAAGATGAACATTAATCCCCCCAAATTCGACGTCCCGGGATGGATATTCCCCTCGAATGGCATGACCCTCCCCTCTCCCCGCAGCCGAACTCACCCCAGTCACTTGAGTAGGAAATCTCCTCGATTCCTCCATTCGCGTGGCGAGGGAGGGGTAATTTGTTGCGCTTTTGGCAATCCCTTTCTGATGAGGGCCCAACCTTTTTCCCCCCAGTCTCCCCCACTTTTTTAGGATTGTCCTTTTCTTTTTTTACGGTACATAAAGGCCGTCCAGCCGAAAATCCCTCTCTTCTTTTGCCTTCGCATTTCAAATTCGAACACGGACACCTCTGGTTCTCCTTCTCTTTTCTGTCGGACACAAAAGATGACGAGGGTGTTCCCCCCAAAAAAAGTTCTCTTCATTTTTCTCTTTCCTACAGTTGTGGTTTTTTACCTGACCCTCTTTCCCTCCCCCCTCCCCCCTCCCCATAGTACCTCTTTTCGCCCCTTGATGATCTTCCGCGACAAGAAGGAGATCTTCCGTCCCCCCCTCTACCCCTTAGATTTCGTTTTAATTATGATCAGTTGTGGGTTTTCCGCACCTCCGTTTAAGCTATGGTTGAGATGGTTTTCTCCCCTGATCACCCCCTCTTCCCCCCCGTCGTAATCCCCCGCCTTTATTCCCGTGGCCCCCATCTTTCCCTCTCTCTGCAGCTCTGCCAGTGAAATACGTCCCTAGATTTTTCACTTCGCCAGTTCGACACGACACGTCAACCACTTACGAAATATACCTTCCCTTACACCGCTTCCCGTACACTGACGACAATCAACGGGCTACGGCCCCTCTTCAGAGTCGTGGCCACCAGCCTGCCTGCCCGCTGATAATAACCTCGTTTCCGCCCCTCCCGGAGAATTGGTGGATCGCCCTTCGCTGCTGAAAACCTTCTCTTCCGAGCACATAATCACGGCTGTGACAATGTGACCTGTGCTCCTTGAAGCTTCCGTGATTTCTCGAGTCCCCCTCAAGTTCCAACGCTCCGCGCATTGTTTTCTTTTCTTCCTTCCGTGAATAGTCTTCTTTCGACCTGGGCTGCTGAATATTAGAGGCTCGACCTCTGTCCCCCCAAGCTGTCGCTTATCCCACCCCGCTCGCCCAGCTCGCTTTTTTCCTAAATAGAGTGATCGAGGCGACTTTTCTTGCCGCCTCTTCTTCCTTATCAACGGTTGGTGAAGAAATCTTTCCCTTGAGTACTTCCTCACAGCTTTTCCTTTTCTCCCTCCGCACAGGGTTGTTTCCTGACAATTTTCTTCTCTTCCTTTCTACTATATATATATTTTTACTACGTTGTGTTGTTGCAGTGATTCTCTCGCCGACCTCGATGAACTTTCACAACCCCTTTTGAGACAAGAAAGCTCGGGCCACGGCCGGGGCGGTCCTTTTAGTTTTTCCTCTTCTTTTCTCTGCCCCCGGTGCCTTCTCTACTAAGCGGACGAATTAGAATAGTCCCCTGATCCGCTCCTTTTTTTCACAAACATTTTCTGCGAAGCGGGTTTACACTCAGCCCCCCCCTGTTTTACGAGTTCGAGACCGGTTATTCTCTATCGGACCCCCCCTTTCTTTTTCCTCCAAGATGTCCCTCCCCCCTTTTTCCCGCGCCCTGTCGCTAGTTTTTCTTTCCTTATGGGCGGCCGCCATCGCTTGCTCTTCTTCGGACAGAAATTTTCCTCTTTTTTTGATGCGCTTTGGCGTTCTCCCTTTTTTTCAGCTAGGCATTCCCCCACACCCCCCCCCATCCAACTTTCTTTTAGCGCGCACGGTGATGGTGCTCTTTGATCAGAGGCGGGGCACTTATTGTGTCGGCACGCCAAGTATATTCGTGAGTGCCGCTCCCCGGTGATTAGTCGGTATTTCGGCCTGCTGAAGCTGGTTTCTTTATTCGAGGGCGACTTGCTTTCCTTTTTGTCACGTCACCTTCCTCTATCTCGCGCCGCTAAGTTCCCTCTCCCGCATGTCGACTCTCTCGACGCTTGTTTCCTGGCAACTAAAAGGAAGTGCGGCCCCCTCCCCTTTCCTCCGTTTCCCGATCGTTTGATCCCCCGACTTTCCGCCCCCCTCTTTCTCTTACGTCTTTGCGGACGCAAACCCCTGTCAGGGAGCGACCTTCCTTCCCCCGCCATTGGTGTCTCCTACCTCGAGAGCCCGCGGATTGTTCGCGGGGAAATCATACCTTTTTTCCCCGACCTCTGACTTTTTTGAGTTTCCCTCCCCCCCTTGAGAAGGAAAGCGATTTTCTCTGGTTTTCCCCTCCCCTTTCCCCCCCTTGTAGTACAGGCTATCGCCGAGCCCTTTAATCCCTTAAGTTCATTTTCTTATGGTCTCCCCTCCCCCTCCCCCGATTCTCACCAGCGCTCCGATTTCTGATGGCCATTTTCCTTTTTATTCTTCGAATCCCCCCTTTGATGCTACTGATTCCTTCTCCTTGCCTGCGCTCAGCGTTTTTTGTTGAACCCCCTTCCCACCTTCCCTTTTTTTGGAGCCATCGCAAACCCCTTTCCCATCCCGCCCCGCGAGTATCCCCGCCCCGCTCTTTAGGAATGTGTCTGCTTTTGGGAGGAGTCTTTCTTGGGGGCCTTCGGTGGTCAGGGTATTGATCCCTCTCCCCCCCTCATCCCCCCTTTGGCCACCACTTTGTAAACCGATGAACCCCACTATGTCTTTCGGATTTCTTCCCCTTTCGTTAAATCCACCGACGAAGATCGACACAAGAAGAAAACGCTCCTTCCTATTGTCTGCGCCGGGCTGAATTTCTCAAAGATATACCTTTCCCTCCTTCCTCCCCCCCACGTAAGTAAATGATTTCGGAGCATCTTCTGCTGGGGACATTTCTTGTGGAGTAGTTTTCCTCCCCCCCAGTCCTTTCTCCCCCCCCCAAATTTGCGATCCTCTCACGTAATTTCGTTTCCCCTCCCCCCCTATAAACAGTTGGAGGCAACCCTCTGGAAGTTGAGGCTAGTGTGTTTACCGGGTCCTCCTTCCGTGGACTTTGGCTTCCCTCAGAGCTCATAGCTCGTATGTGTGGTACGTCATTGGTTTTTTCCCCCCAACCAGCAGGCCATCTCACAACAACAGACTTTCAATCACAGGTGGGCCCCCTTCCCTACCACCGGACTGTTTTCTCGACCCCCTCTCTTCCAAATAACTCCTTCGAGTGTGGAACCTTTCATATTAAACTCCTTCCACCTCTGTTTTCTTCCACTTTCTGTAAGTCCTTCCCTCGAATCTCTAGCTTCTGACTGAGGTCCCTCAATCCCTGCAGGGCATCGCACATTCACCCTACATCGAGTCGCCGAACAAAAGAATGATTTTTTGTTACTTGTTTCCCCTTTCATCTTGCGGGTTGCATCTGCTATTTTCCGACCCCCCAGCGTGAACTTTGCGCCCCCTTTCTGCGACCTCTTCGATCAAAGAGCCCTTTTCCTTCCTTCCTTATCTCATAGCATTCCCTTCTTGCTTTCTCTTCAGCCGCGGACTGGATCTGCTCTCTCCTTTTTTTCTG
>Ga0179593_1713490_pt1 | contig 11327 bp, 15 predicted proteins | sample CZODoug2_1_08_16_FD_185931 | JGI IMG/M metagenome (GOLD analysis project Ga0179593, IMG submission 185931) | Vadose zone soil fungal communities from Angelo Coast Range Reserve, California, USA - CZODoug2_1_08_16fungal (PacBio error correction) | ecosystem: Environmental > Terrestrial > Soil >... | reverse complement strand
CTTTCCAGACCACCCAGTCTCCCCTTTTCGAGAATCTTTGTTTCATAAGACTTCTGTTCCCCCCAGCCTTGCGCCCTTCCCCGAAGACCTCATTTTGCTATCATCGCGGCTTTTTTCCCTGTGCTTCGCCTTTTTCTTTCATGATCTACCTTTCCCCTCTCCCTCCGACCTTTAAGCTGACCAAAGGGCGGGTCCCTTGGCAGGGAGGTCCCCACCCCTTTTACATTCTTCCAAAACGGCTTCCTCTGCCCTGGGACGCTTTTTCTCTACCCAGGCTCTCGGACAAAGGGTAGACGTTTCGCTTTTTTTTTCCGACGCCGAAAAGCGATTTTGGTCTCTGCAGTGTTTTTCCCCCGCGACGGGCGGTTCCCAACAGGGTGTTCTTGTGGCTTTCTAGGCGCGCCCCTCCCAAAAACCACTAAGGCGTGCAGTTCGGCCCCCTTTCCCAGAACGCTTCTCCACCGGGAAGCACCCACCCTTCCCGTCCAACCTTTCCCCAATGCTTTTTCTTTCCCGTTTTCCACGTGCTTGGTCTCCGTTTCCTATAATGATTGCTCTTTTTTCCTCATGACCCTTTCTTCTCACCAGGAACGTGGCCGATTTTTTTCCTCCTTTTTTCTGATCGTCCTCTTGCCCACATAGGTCCTCCTTTTAGGCCTTTTCCCCTTCCCAGGATTGGGTCCCTTTAAGGGCTTAGTCCCTTTTTTCCATCGACCCCATCCGAACCCCAGTGTGGATCCTCTTGCGCAGATCACCGGCTGGTTTTCTTCTCCCCTGATGTGAGTTTAGTCCCTTTCCGGCAAAGTTTCCGCTTTTTTTTCTCTGTTTTCTTCCTCCCGAACAACCGACTTTTCCCCTGCTCAAATTTTTTCTTTCGCTTGCGACTCTGGGCGGGGCTTTTTTGATGTCCTTACATGTTCCTCCGGGACATTTTTTTGTCTTAAAAATGTACCCACACCCCCCCCCCCCAAGTGTTTCGCAGGGATGGGTTCTTTTCTTCCATCAATTTGATCGACCCCTTTTTGAGGAACATTTTCATAAAGGCGTCGATAAAAATGCCCTCCCTTTTCCCTATGCATGTTTATGATTGTCTGGTTCTGAGGGCCACGTTCATTCTTTTTTCCCCTCTGTGGTGACGCCTTTTTCCGCTATAGTTCCACGACTTTTCCTCAGGGAGGGGTTTTTTTTGATACACCCCCCCCCACACAAGCGTGGGTCCCTTTTCACCCAGAGTCAAGACCCCTTTCCCCCCCTCCACGGCGGTTGTAACTGCTCTCCCTTCGATTTTCAGCTCTTTTTCCTTTATTCAGGAGGAGGCTTTTTTTCGGTTAATTCTTTCGTTCCACCCTGGACGCTCTTCCCTTCGAGGTCTTTTTTTTTTCCTTTTTTTTTTTCATTTCGGTTATCGTACAGGGGGGGTTGGGGAGAGGCCCCCCCCGAAAATAACACCTCCCTCAAAAAAAACCTAACAACTCCAAAAAACCCCCAAAGAACCCCCCCAAAAAACCCCCCCCCAAAACCAAACAAACGCCCCAAAAACCTTCCGCCCAAACCTTCCCACACCAAAAAACCCCCCTCCCCCCCCAAACTTCCCCCCAAAACTCAAAAACTCGGCCGCGGGCTGCACTTTTACAGGTTTCCTGGCTTCAACGCTGACACTTTTGGTATGGCTCTTTCTTTCGGGTACGCTTTTTTTTCTTTTCAAATGAACTTTTGCCTTGTATGCTGTTTTCCACCTTAGGTTCGGGTTTCTCCTTTTCCCAGAAGAATCCTGAAGGAGTTTCTAAAGAAGAGTCCTTTTAAGGTTTTCGAGAAGTTTCCCCGTAGATTGCACTCGTCTCTATTCAAACAAATTTTTTTCAGCAGAAGACCCCCCCGACCTACCTCTGGAACCACGCCTGAGATCGCTTTGCCCCCCTTATCCTAGTAGTCGGCGATTCTACTTTTCTCGACCAGAAGATCTACCCCCCTTTTTCCGTGAAACCCTTTTTTTTCCTTCCCTTGGGTCACTTTTTTTCTTTGACCAGCGTTTCTTTCTTTCCCGCAAGGGAAACCCCCAATTTCCACTGGGGTCCTTGTTCAGACCGCTTCTTTCATCTTTTTTTTTACCTACGCTAACGGAAGCATTTGTCTTCCCCCTCCTGCAGATCCTTTTCCGAGTGCGCGAGCGACCGGTTTTTTTTCATCTTAGCCCAAGCGGTTCCCCCTCAATTCTGTCCTCCCCACGAGGGACCGTCTTTTTCTAGTTCCCTTTTCTCCCCAAAGTTTCGCGTTTTTTTTTCCTTCGGCCCCCCGCGATTCCCCCCCCCCATGAGTCCCTTTTTCTTTGGCTCCACCCAAGTCTCCGTCTTTTCTCCTTTTTTTTTTTTTCGGATCGTGCTCTCTCCCTCCCGCAGCTGCCACGTTTTCTCGTGCGGCGGCCTGCCAGCCCGAACCCTTCCTTAAGTCTCCCCCCCCAAAAAACCCTTCTTCGACACCAGTCCCGGCTCGACGCCCCTTTCAAAAGGTCCTTTTAGGCGATCCTTCCTTTTTTTTTTCCCGCCTAAAAGCGGGTCCGGCCTGCCCGCGCCGATTTTTTAGTCGCGGTCCCTTTATTTTTTCTGTTCGACTGGTCAGTACACCGAGACTTTTTTTCTTTTGAAAGTAAAGATTCCCCTCAAGTTTCCCTGCTCGGCCCTCTTCTTCCGTTTTTTTTTGAAACGACACCGCTGGCTTCTTGCTTGACGATTGCTTTTGCCGTCAGCCCTGCTTTCGTCAAACGTCTCTTTCTTCTGACCAGAAGACGATCCCCCTTCCTGTTCTTAGTGCTTTTTTCCCTTTTTTCCCACATCTTCCCGGTTCTTTCGGCAAGCCGCTTTTTTTTAGTTTTCAACTGGGCAAAGAACCGTCCATTTTTTTTCCGTGGTTTTTCTTTTCTTACCAGGCATCTGAGGGACCCCCTTTTTCAGAAACCACTTTTTTTCCTTACGTGCGGCAGCCCCCTTCTTTTTTCCCGCATTCCTTTGCCCCTGGAATCCCCTCCTTCTTTTCCGGCGCGTTTTCCCTGCAGAAATCATGTCCTCCTTTCCTCTATGTTTCGGTCCTTTTTCCTCATGCTGCTCCTTTCGGCTGGGTTTGCCCCACACAGAACCCTTCGTCAAACCCCTTTCTTTTTTCGTTGGCGCCTTTTTTTTTTTTTTGCGGAGCGGAAAGCCCCCGTCTGTCCGTTGGTTTCGTGTTCATGTCCCCTGCTGCCATCTTTTCCGTACTTCGACGGGCCACTTTTTCTCTTGCCGAGGGACAGACGTAAAGCTCACCAAAGTGTCTTCCCTTGTGGGTGACCTTCTCCCCCCCCCCCGAAAAAAAACCTTTGTCCGCGTTTTCCCTCCCCCAGGACAATTTTTCGAAGTGGCTCAGAGGAGAATATCGTTTTTTTTTCTTTTGTTGTCTCTTCGGCTGTTGCTGACAAATGATTGTGTCATCTCGCCTTTCTTTTCTCGCTGATCCGCCCCTTTCCCCCTTCCCGCCCCCCGCATGATTTCCGGTTTCTTTTTTTTAGAAGGAGCTTGTCTTTTTTTTTTTTTTTTTCCCCCATCGGGCTCAAGCCTCTCGCAGTTTCGTCAATCGGGAGTGGGGCACCCCTTTTTTCTCAACTACTTCAGCCCCCCCCCCTGGGAACCCACATCTATTCTCTGGACACAGGCACTTTTTTTTTCTGATCCCGGCTTCTGGGCCGGCAGGAACCTTCTCCAGCCGAGACTTTCCTCTTTCCTTCCCAAGGAGGACGGCTGTCTTCCTTTTTTTCCTACAAGTTCATTTCGTTTCTCTTTCAGCCCACACGTCTTTTTTTTTCCAGGAGAGATATTCTTTCCTCCCCTTTTTTGGTTTGTGAGAGAGTGCTTTTCTTCCCCCTTCAAGCGTGGGATGACTTCCTTTTTTTTTCCTCCCCCCCTCAAAACTTGATCTTTTCTGAGGGGGATGATACAGCTTCTTTTTCCTTGTGTTGATCGGAACGTCTTCGTTTTTCCTTCTTTTCTTTTTTCTTTCCCGGGGACGAAGACTTGATCATCGCTTTTTTCACATCTCTGGATGTTGGTCCCTTGAGGCCGGGTTTCCCCTTGGTTCCCCCTTCTTTCCGCCAAATGAGGGATGATCATCTTGCCGATCCTTCCTTTTTTTTCCGCCCTGGTCACCGTCCCCGGGACGGTGATCAGTTCTCTTCCCTTGGCGAGCAACCGGCCTCTTTTTTCGAACATCATTTTTCCTCCCGCCTCACTCTCTACAAACACCTGCTTTTTATGATCATCTTTTTTTTCCTTGTCTGAGGCAAACGGTCCTTTTTTTCCAGGTTGTCTTCCTGTTTTTGGTACCCGCGCCTCTCCCCCTCTCCTCCGAGAATTTTGACGTTTTTCCCCCCGACCTTGTACTGAAGCCTTCCTTTGCCAAACTTTCGGCCCCCCCTTTTTTTGCTTTACGGCGCTTCCCCTCACTTTCACCTGCTCGCGGGTTGGACTTTCCTTTTTCCCGTCACCAGCCTGTCCCCCCCATCAGCCTTTTTTTGTTTAAGTCGCGACCTCCTATGACCCATGACCTCTTTTTTTCCTTATTATGACGGACCGCTCCTCTTCGATGGCCGTTCCCCCGGAATGACGTTCGAGTTCTGCTCCTTCCCTTCTCCGTGGTTCTGTCTTCCCCCCTCGCTGATTGGATCCCCTTTTCCCCTTGGAAACCTGCTTGCCGAGCAACACCGTTTGTTCCCCCGCTGTGGCGGTTCTCCCCCTACAGAGGATATTTCTCTTTCTCACTTGTAGAGGCGGGACGACGGTCCTTCACGGCTTTCCTGGCAGTAGTCAGTCCTACTGGAGGTCCGGTCAAGATCCTTTCCCGAATTGCTAAGCTTTCTTGACTCCTTGAAGTCACCCTCTTTTTTCTAGGTGGTTCAGGAAGAACCCTTTAAAGCCTGGACGCAAGCATTTTCGTTTGGCCGGTCCTGGACCCCTTTTTTGGGACGGTCTCGAAGACTACTGCACTTTGCTTTCCTTCGCCGGGAGGTGTCGCTTTCTTCTTTTTGGGGGTATCCAGTTCCCCTGCTCGGGAATACTTTGCCCTTGGACCGCCCGTCCGCGCTTTACGTTCTCTTTTTCCCGCACGTTTTTGCGTGCCCGACTCAGCGAATCTCGTTTGAAACCCATCCTGTCTTTTTTCTCCCATCGACGGCCTTTTTTCCTTTCTTAGTCAGAGCCCACGACCTGTCCACCTGTTGACCCGCGTTTTGTATTTTCTCTTGTGCTGAAAACGCTGGCTTCTCTACCAGGGTCGCCCTCGTCGTTTTTTTTTTGGATCTTTTAGTTTTGCGGCGCAAGGCCCCTTTGTTGGCGGCCGTTTTCCCTTTTTTTCTTCCCCGGAGCGCCCGTAGCACGAGTCGCGTCCAGGGTCCCCCTTCCCCTTTTTTGAAACCCCTTTCCCTGCGATCGCGAGGACTTTTTTTTCCCTTGACACGCGGCTTTCCCCTTGGTTCAAGCCTTGGTTGTTTTCTGCTTTATTTGTCTCTGGAAAGTTCTTTTTTTTCATGCTCCTCCCCGAAGGCGCGGGGCTTTTTTTCTTTTTGCGGGGCGAGTATTCCAGCGGTGCCTTCAGAGTTCGTCTGTCTTTTTCGAGTCTTTTTTTTTCCCCCTTATGCTTCTCAGATTGACCCGCTCCCCGGTTCCAGGAGCCCTTTAAGGGGACTTCTTTGTTGACGAAAAGGACGACCGCCTTCGAAAGCCTCCCCCTCCCCCCCCCGGATCTTTTTCATTTCGTAGACGCCGGAACTTTGTAAAGCGTTTCCCTGTTTCGCGTATGTAAACCCTTCAGAGGAATCTGTTTGATGCCGGTTTTCGCTACCTGTTTTCTTTACCCTGATGATCGCTTCCCCCCCGGCGGTGTCGTCGTCATTTCGATGCGCTCGGGAAACTGCTCCGCAGCCCCCGCCTTACTTAGAGCCCTCCCCTTCGCAAGTCGCCCTCAGTTGATTCAAAAAAGTTTCGTGGCTGGGAAGTTTTTTTCGTTTTATCCGGGGGGGACCTTCTTGGACCCCACGGCTTTTTTGTGTCTTTAGCACCGCCCCTCGAGCTCTGCCTTTTTCCCGACTCCCCCCCCGCGCTCGGCTTCATCATTCCCCCTGAATTTTTCCCCCCTCACTTCCCTTACATCAGTACCTCCTCCTTTTTCTGGGCTGTTTTTCCCTCGGTGGGCTTTTTTTTTTTTTTGCGCATATCTGAATTTTCCCTCTTTAGACTTCTGGCCCCCTTTACCAACCCCGGCGCCGCACTGCCAGTTCCCCGTCTTTTCATGTGTGACATTCCTTTTCCCGTTCGGGCACCCCTTTAGGAAATCCTTGCCTGAGGCCCGTAGACACTTTGGCGCTTTCCTTAGGTGCTTCCGATCCCGCTCTCGCCTCAGTTTCCTTCCCCTTTGAACGACTCCCGGAGAACCCTTTTGTTTTTTTAGTTTTTTTTTGGCTCGCGCCCTTGTGGTCTCTTTTTCTGGCCCGGCCACCTCTTTTTCGGAGCGTGAAAAAGCCCGTCCCCAGCCGGTTTTTCGATGCCCCCGGCCTGATGATCCAGAGTTCTTTTTTGTGCCACACTACCCTCTCCCGACAATTTGGAAAACAGCGGCCCACGTTTCCCCTGTCGGCATTCCTTGATGCTTCCGCCGTTACGCCTCATGAATCCCCTGGCTTTTCGGGAACCACCCCTTCCGTGAACGTCTAGGACCAGCCTTTGCCACTTTTTTACGGTAGTTTAAGTCTCGGGTGATCCCTCTGTAGTTTCACAGTGGCCATCAATGACCGATTTTCTGAAGCACCGAGAACGCTGAACCTTTTTGTTGCAGGTGACCCGAACTTCGCGGACATTCCCTTATTCCGAAACTTTCATCTCGGTTCTCCCCGCGGGTCCCCTCAAGACCCCAGCATCAGGCAGATGCCGCTGAGCTGAACCCTCTTCGGCAGGGCTCTTGCATGATTAAGAAGGTTGGGTAGATCTTCCCCCCCCTTTTTTGTCGCCCCTTTCCCCCCAAGAACTTGTCTCTTCTCTGGCGTTGTCTCCGCTTCTTTCCAGGTCTCCGGCATTTTTCGCACGTCGAAGCCCCTTTTTTGTGAAAAACCAGAGAGCCCTTGAGATCCCCCATTGGTCATTCTAGTGGGGCTCCCCGAGGTTGCGCCGAAGGATGTCCCCCCCCCCCCTTGTGCGGAGGCAGGGGGGTGGGGAAGAGGTCCTCCCAAATCTCGAGCTTTTCCTTCCTCCGGGGGTGTTTGCGATCGTCCTCCTTTTTCCCCCCCCCTGACACCATTTCCCTACAGAAGCCTTTTTCCTCTTTTTTCAGGACCTTCTTTTCCGTCCAACTTCTCCCCTCCCTTTTATAGGGAAGACCCCCCCTTCTAATCTTTTTTCTCTCCCTTTTCCCCTTTTTCTTCGCCGTTCTTCGTAATGCCTAACCTTCTCCGGCTCCCAGACGACCCCCTTTCATCAACCCGACCAAGGGTTTCATGTTGGTGAAAAGGCCTCACCACCGGGTTTTACTCCCCCCCAACAGGGTTTTCTCAGGATCTACCAACTTTCCCTGCTCCCTTCTTTTTTTTTTCCCCTTTATGTTTTTCTCGGCAGTTATTACGGGTGGGAGAGGCGTGCAGGGAGGTGTGCGAGGGGGAGAGAAACTTCGATTGGCTTCCCTTTAGAACGGGGATTGTGTTTTCCAGTAGTTTTCTGAATTCCAACAAGGGTTGTATAGGTAGTTATAGTGAGGCGCTACACAACACCAGTAGGGTCAGGCACAGTTCTGGGAACCCCTTTTCCGAAGAGATCATAAAAGGATCTCCCTACCCTTTTTCATGACTACAGGTTTTCGATACAACCACCCGCGTTGGCAAACGGATGGTTTTTTTGATGACTTTTTTCAACGCGGGAATGTTTGGGGTATCGCGCCGCTTTTCTTTCTGAGGGGAGGGATATCTCATCAGGGACCTTGCGACAGGACGTTCCGCTTTCGAACGTGTTCTGCGAGGAGTGAGTCGGTGTCTAACGGGGGGGTTCTCGCGGATCCTCAGAGACCCCAAGGAGAAGTCTCCCGGGATGTTTCCTGCTTTGTTCTTTTTCTTTTCGGTTTCAGGTTTTCCCTTCTCGACCCCCAGATCAACCCCCCCAAAGTGGGGTTGCCGAAGAATTTGGAAGAAGTATCCCCCTCGGGACATCAAGTTTGGAGTCCCTGGGCGTTAGTGGAAGGTTCCCCCGGCAAGTGCGCGCCTTTTTCTGGGTGCCTTTGAAACCACCCCCGAAGTACCCCCTCTTTCCCCTGTTGGTCATTGATGGGCCCTGTCAGTGTTCTTTCATACCCACTTTTTCTTTTTTTCCCCCCCCCGGATACGGTAATGAATTGTTTTACGTTAAACTGTTTCATCATCCAGTTATGTGGAGAAATTTCGAGTGGAGCCGTTATTCGACCGCGGCCCAAACCCCCCCCCGAGGGCGAGTCTCATCCCCTACAGAGGCTGCGTCTGGCAGCTGCCACTCCTTTTAGGCTTACAAGAGACGTCTCCCAATAGACGAGAAAAAGCAGAAGCGAATTTCTCACCCCTGAGGAATAGACTTCCTGTAGGGACCCGGGTAACATTGATGGCCACGTTTTCATTGGTAAGGAGGATCCCTCCTAACTTCCATGTTACTCAGGAGAGCATTATCCAGTACCAGATTCGCACGGGCGTGAGGTTGGGACTCGCCATCCCTTTAGGGTTGATCGAAACCCCCCCCCCCCCAAAAAAAGCGCGTTCACCACTGTCCCTTTCTACCTGCTTTTATGTTGTGTGTTCCCCCCTCGGTAAAACATCCCCCTTTAACCATGCCCCCTCCCCTTTCTTTTGACTGTCTTTGTGGAACTCTGAGCTAAGGTCGATTTCGCCCCCCTTGAGAGGCTCGCGAGTAAATATGCTTTTTCCCCCAAACCCCCCTTTTCCCCCTCCCCAATGCCGTTACGAGCCCGGCTCTGGGAACCCGCTCTCTGATCGACCTTTTTTAGTCGGAAACCCCAAAAATAAATAAAAAAACCCCCCTAAACACCAACAATCCCCACAAAAAACAAACAAAAAACACAAAAAAAAAAACCCCCCTAAAATATATCCAAAAAAAACCCCAAAAACAACCAAAAACCCCCTCAAAAAAAAACACAACAAAACAACAACCCCCAAAACCCCCCCAAAAAACAAATAGACCTTTCTCAACAATGATTCCCTCCCCCCTGGCTTTTCTTTCCTCCTCTAACGGATGGGCTAGTGGTGGTGGATTCATGGTGGTCTTCCGGCTCCGGCTCTCCAGGTCCCTTCCCCCTTGGGCAAACGCTGATAGAACGATTTTCTCTTATTTTCGTTGTTGCTGGTGAGGGAGCTTCTTCCTTATTTACAAGGTTTTTTCATTTCGTGATCAAGAAAAACAGACCTAAATTCAAGAAGGCACTCCAAACCCTTTCTTCCGGTCCTTTTTCCGCGTACCCATCTTTCCCTCTCCTGTGAACCCACCTTGACGCTTTTCCCGACCTGCAGAAAATTCTGGGACCAATTGATGGAGAGGGAGCTTTTTTCAGCATCCCCTTTTTTTTTCCCGAGACTTTTCTCTCCCGAGGGATTCGATTTCTTGGGAACCGGTTCTTTCTACCCGATGGGGGAAGACTCATTTCACAAGGAGTAACCCTTTTTTTCTCCGGAGTCCCAGAGGCCTCTCTTCCCTCAGAGAGCCCCCCCCCCTTTTCTCCAGGGGGACCTGTTTTCCCCCCGCAGGAGGTTTTTTCCTGTTCGACGACCCTTTTTCGTCGATTCCTCCTTTCTCTTGACGCCGGTCTGCGCGCCGCCTCCCTACGAGAACTTTCGCAGAATGTTCCCCTCTTGTTCATAGTCGAACATTTCGGGTCAGCACTCTCCGACCCCCTTTGACACTTTCTGACTCAATCGTTCTGTATCAAGGTGGCCCCTTTGGGCGCGGGGACACCCCTTCGGCCTTTTTTTTTCTTCTTGCCGACACCAAACTTTGTCGGTGTGACCTTTTCTTTCCGTTTTTTTTTTTTTATCGCAGATGGATTTTCTCGGCAGCTAATTTTCTTTTCCTTTTTCGGGCATTGTCCCCAGATCCCGAGCCCCCCTTTTTTTGCTCGACACAACCCCCTTTTCCACAAGAAACGGCCTCCCCCTCCCTTTCCCCGGGCAAAGGTCGGCGGCGCCCTTCAACGACGTGTCCAGGGACCGGCTTTTGATTTTTCTTTTCTTTGACCTTGGTCCAGGGGCTTCAGTGGGCTTTTTTCAGCCCTGAGAAGTTTCTTTCAAATTACAAGGATTCACATCTTTTCTTTTCGGCACAGATGATTCCCCCCCCCCCCCGGAAACGACGCTTTGATGAGGCTGGCTTCTGGCTGGCAGTCTCCTTTTTTCACGCTCTTCCCTCTTCTTTTTTCGAAGGACTAATCTTTTTTGTTTTGTGAGGGGGGCGAAACCTCTTTCTGCCCCCCCCAGACCCTTTTTCGGGTGTTTTTTTTTTTTGTGGCTCGGCCAATGTTGGTTCGACGGTGGGCCCGATTTCGTGGTGATCCCGTCCTTGCTGCGGGCTTCCCTTTTTTTTTCTGCACCACGTCGAAGATCGTGTGTGTTTTTTTTGTTTTTTTTTTTCTCGACGAGAACTTCTCCATCATGGCCGGGGCCTTCCTTCCCCGGGGCGCTTCTTGTCAAGAATCCCTTCATGGTCATCCCTTTTTCTGTCTTTCATTCTCCCTTCTTTTAGGGGCAGGCTGTTGTTTTTTCCCTTCGTCAATCGCTGCTGTTTTTTTTTCTGCGCTTTTTTTGGACGGCCCGGCGAAGTTTTTGTCCCCCTTTTCCTCTGTCGTAAACTTTGCCGGCCAGCTTTTTTTGCTGTCGCGGTTCAGACCCTCCCTGTCAAAGAAGGGTTTTTCCCTTTTTTCTCCTTCCGCCCAATCTCGTTTGTTGTCGATTTCGGGGCGTTTTTTTTCTTTTTTCTGACCATGATGTTTTCCATCTGCCGGTTTTCGCTGATACTGATCACCGTTCCTTTGGTTGAAACCGTCCCGCCGTTTGCGGTTCCAAGAGGATCCACTTTTTTTTTCAAGAAGTTTGGGGGGCCACCTTCCGGCTCACCCCCACGGGAAATCGAGGAGATTTCCCGGTTACACTCTTTTCTTTTTCCAAGGTATTTAGGCCCCCTTTTCGGGGACCCCTTCCTCCGAGAACGTTCGATCCGCCACCCCCTTTTTCTCTTCGGCCTCCTACAAGGCGTTTTTTTTTTGGGCCTGATTTCAGGCCACTCTTTGCTTTATAT
>Ga0179593_1531678_pt1 | contig 11327 bp, 18 predicted proteins | sample CZODoug2_1_08_16_FD_185931 | JGI IMG/M metagenome (GOLD analysis project Ga0179593, IMG submission 185931) | Vadose zone soil fungal communities from Angelo Coast Range Reserve, California, USA - CZODoug2_1_08_16fungal (PacBio error correction) | ecosystem: Environmental > Terrestrial > Soil >... | reverse complement strand
TCCCCTTTTTTTTGACAAAAAACACCTCCCCCCCTTCCCCCTAGACTTGCCGGCGTCCGGACCTCCAAACAGCCCTCCCGTACCCGACTTCCCTTTTTTTTAAACGTTCTTGCCCCCCGGACGGAAGAGGGTTCGCGAGCGGCCGGCAGCCCCTTCTTTCGCCCCGAACTTTCTTTTTTCCACAGAAACACCACCGCGAAAGTGATTGCGTTGCGCTTCAAGGTTCGACCCTTCTCTGCTCATCCTTCGATTGGGACTGTCACACCCTCTTCCTTTTCGCGATAGCCCTTTTTAGCAAACTCTCCAGATATGGCCTCCGAAGGGGTCCAAAGGCTCTTTGGGTTGGCACAGCAATCTTTCCTAATCATACGTTGTTGTTGTTGAGACCTTCTTCTTTTCCGCTTTTCCACCACGCGCTTGGAAGGAGGGCAGATGTCCCCACGGTCGTTCTCCGGAGCGGGTTTTTTTTCTCCCGCTCCCGGTGGCACAGTACCATCCCTCAAGGATGAGAGATCGCATGTCCGCTTGCAGCTCCTCATTGCCCCACAGGCCCGCCACTTGCTTTTTTATGTGAGGAAGGATCAATTTTTCCCTCTCCTTCTCTTCTTCTGCCGTTCGAAACTCGTTTCGCTAGCGGTCCCCGGACTCCTTGCAAGAACGGTTAGACGCTCCCTCCCCTTTTTTCTTTTCTCCCCTTGCTTTTTTTCTGCACGAGGATGTAATTGTAGCAGCCGTCAAAATTTGGTTTTTTCGATTTTTTGTCAAGCTTGCTTTCCCTCATGGGCAGGGTAAGGAGTCGGTTCCCTCTTCGAAGATCTTTTTTTCCTTGAGGAGCTTGTCAACCAGGGAGAGGGAAGTCGAACTTTAGGCTGCGCGCCTCTGCCTTCGACCGATACAAGACCCTTTATCCCCTACGATCTCTCCGGTCCGTGGAAGGTAGAGATCGCAGAGGAAGGGTCTTCAGGCGAAGGCATTCTCCCTCTCTTTCTCCTTTTTTTTTTTTTTTCTTTTTTTTTGGTGGATTAAGGGCGTTTCTTTCTAGTTGCGTAAATTCTCCTCCACGTTGCCTATAAACGGCCTTTTCTCCCGTAGCTAAAGAAGAGAGGTTCGTCGAGGTGCTCTTTGACGTCAGATGACTCCTCCTTTTCCCATGCCACGAGATGCTCTGAGTTGCCACTGATGTTCGCCACCGGATAATGGAGCTTTTCACGTCCCCCCTCCCCGAAGTGGACACCCCTATGCTCACACCCAGGGCGTGTGCCCGACCCCTCCCCCGGTTTTCCATAGAGAAAGCCCGGCGAGCGGCATGGATCAATGAAGGCTCCCATTGGCTGGGCCGCTTGGCTATGCAGACGCCCGCGAGAAACTCCTTAATTCGGCGACAATCTCTTTTTTTTTAAACTTTCGTAGAAAGTTTCATCGTAACCCCCCCCTCACTCAACCTACTTCCCTTCTCGATTTCTCCCCTCCTGAGGCGGCTCGTGATCTGCCTTTCCTGTACATATGCCACACGCGCTGCAACCGATTCTGTATAGATATACTCCTAACAGGGGGAGGTTTCGTCCATATTATTTCCCCAATCCCCAAGAATCTTTCCCTCTGTTCGCCAAAGACGACATCCTTCTGCTTTCCTAAACTGCCAAAGGAGAGCCGTTTTTTCGCATGCCGATAGGAAAAGAATCACAAGAAGACAGAAACATAGCCCTCCCCCTGAATCCCCCCCTTCGGCGTTTTTCTTTTTCCCCCCCCCCCCCGATCAATTCGTTCGATTCGTAGACACTATCAGTGGGGCGAATCTCCCATCGCATTAGTGGTGCACCAACCCTCTTGGTGTTTTTTTTTGCTTTCTCCCCTTTTTTTGGTGGAGTTTTTTTTTGCGACCCCTTTTTCCCATCCCCAAACCTTGACTTGTTAATGACGTCCCCTCTTTTGAACAATTGTTCAAGAATGCAGAAAACTTTCCTTCCACCCTCTTTTGCCTTCAAGCGGTCTCAGGGTTAGATTAATCACGATGTCTCTCGAACATATTTTGCCGATCTGTTTCCCTTTCTGAAGCTGGCAAGTTCTTCGGGCTAATCGTACCTTTCCCCCATTTTCTCAAACTCTCTGCGGGAAGACTGGGTTTTCCTTGAAGCCTAAAGAAGGATTCTTGCGACGGTGGTGATGCTGTGAAGATTTCTCATTCGCCATTCTGATCGGTTCCTCTTCCCTGATTGTAGCTGCGGTAGCTTCCCCTTTCCCCGAATTCAGGATTTCCCTGAAGAAATGCCTGTTCCCCACCTCCCCAGACGATAGAACGCGTGCTGAGCCCGGTTTTTCACTTGTCTGTCGGGTCGTGTGCAGGCCCCCACTTTCCAGTAGGAGGTAGCTTTTTTTTTTCTCTGGACTGCGAATTTCCCCTCATTAAGCAGACGGCACCTTTGAGAAGAAGAGGAGAGGATTTTAGTCCTTCGATAAGACAATCCACTCGTGCGCTTTCTCCTCGACGGAGCGGGTCCTTTTCCTCCCCCCTCAGCCTTTGGTGTTCGACGGGGGGACTTCAGAGATAGCGAAGAGCGCGCATCGGCTGGACTGACCATCTTTTTTTTCTTACTGGCCCCCCCCCACCCCCCCCCCCCCCCCCCCCACCCCCCCCCCCCCCCCCCCCCAGAAAGACTTCCCTTTTTGAGAGATCGTTCGGGCTGCCAGTTGGACGTCGAAAAACCTAGTCTTCTCGGCGGCGTAGCTTTTTACTACCCCGTCAGAACCCCCCTCTCTTTTCGGCGGATGTTTTCCCTATTTCGAGGAAAAGCGGCACCCTTCCATTGGATTGGTAGTCATAGCGGTGCGAACGATCTTCTCGTCCCTTTTGTCCCTGTGCCTGTCAGGAAGATAGTAGCGAAAGCCCTCCTCCTTTCTCTCCCGCAGCCACCCCTTTTACACCACGACCCCCGCCTCTTAGAGCGATTTTTCCAACTTGCGTAGGCATTTGTGTTTAGGGTGGTTCTCAACAGGATTTCGGTCCTTTCTCCCCCCTACACCCAATTCCCTCCAGCTCTAGCCGCCTTCAATCGAGGGCATCGAAAAATCTCTTCAAATTCACCCTTTAATCGGCACAAACAAAGCACCCCCCCCCCCCTCATTTCCCAGGGCCCAGTTTTCCCCTCCCCGCCAAACCAATTTGTTGCCAATTTGCATTAGCCCGCCTTTCTTTCATGCGTACAAGACCCCTTTTTCTGCCTTCCCTCAAGGCTCCCCCCCCCCCCTGAAATCTTAAGATCAAGGCTAATACAAGTTTAGCGTTAGGGCAGCATCGCGCCTTTTTCCTGAACGCTCTTGAAAATTTTTCCACCTCTCCTACCCCATTCTTCCAACCAATGGCGAAAAACTGGTCTGATGTGAACACTTACCCCCCCTTCCTCCCCAAGTCCCTTCTCTCAAGAGCACTCCCCCCCCGGGCCAAGCTCGGTTGGTGTAGGTCTGTTTTTCCCCCCTTCTGATGTCGCCTGAACGAAGCGGCGCCAGCAGTTTTTTGATCGAGCCGCCGTCGCGGGCCGCTGTGTCTTCATGTCTGTATTTTCTTCTTTCTTGTCGTATTCGGGGCAGCTTCCCACACACGCTCGCGGTTGCCTTGCCTGCGCTTTCTTTCCCCGCAAGTTTCAATGCGCGCATATGCTTTTTTCCTTTGCGCGACGACGATGGCGAACGGTGAGTTCGCGAGATAGATTGTACATTCTTTTCTCCTTTTTTACATAGTACAGTCCTCGAGACACGAGCGGCTTTTTTCTCTAGATCTTTTTTACGAGGTCGAAAGGGCGCTTTTTCCCTTCGAAAGAGTTCTCCCAGATGAAGTTTTGTCCCCCCCAAAATGGCAATTGCCTTCTCTTCGAGCAGAATGAATTTTCCCCTCCCCCCCCACGAAATCCCTTCAAGTAGCCATTCCAAATTGAACAGCTGCGCCGGCTGTCGAGCCCTTGTGAAGCACTCCCGATAAAGGAAATCGTTTTTTGGTGCCCTCCCCTTTTTTACAAGCGCATTCGGTGAGGAATCGAAACGTTTCCCCCCGCCGAGAAGAGAGTGCATCCTCTTTTCTTCAATGAGAAGAAACTTCTTTTCCCCCTCCCCCCCTGCGAACCTCTTTTTTCTCCGCGAAGGGCGAATTTGGTAGAGAAAGTTTGACGGCTCCTGAAACTCCCCAGCTTTTTTTCCGAATAAGCCCCCCCGAAGAACGAGAGCCTTCATTATTCCCGTAAGACGTACCTGATCTCTTTACTCCCTTGGCGCGCTAGTCGGTTTCCTCGCGCTTGGTCATTGTATCCCCTTTTCCTCTTGCAATATTTTTCAGTAAACCCCTGCGCGAGGTAGTTGTTTTCCGATTTTCTTCCCCTGCAACGGCAAATTCCTCGCCTACTTTTCTCCGGAACTTATGGAGGATACAGCCAAGCTTGAACCCCTCCGCCTTGAGGTAGCTCGGCGACCCTTTACAATAAGCGCAACCGAAAGTCCCTTAACCCCCCCCATTTTCTCTCGCGTAGAACACCTTTCCCTTTTTAACCAGGCGGCAGCGGCCTTCCCTTCCCTTACGATTAGGAAGGCAGCCCATCGTTAACTCTCTCCCTTGAACCTCTCACAGACCCCCCCTCCCCCCCCGACTTTTTTAAAAGGGCAAACTTCCTTGCTTCAAGGTGCCGGCATTGCGCTTCCTCCCTTTCGATTGGGATCCACCAACCTCCCCGGGAGTCTAAACAGCGCCGAGTTCAGTTTAACGAACTCGCGATCGGCTCTCTCTAAGGGGCAAATGCTCTTTGGGGTTTGAGAGCCATCCCCCCCCCTAATTTTCTTTTGTTGAGAGAGAGAGTCCTCTCCGCATGGCTGCGCAAAAACAAAGAGTGCCTTTCCTTGCCATATATGCTCTTTTTTTAAAGGAGAGGTTTTCTCTCTTTCCCGCAGTCTCGGTACGTCCAAATAGAACTGATGCAGAGAATTGAAGGACGTCCTTTCCCCTCAGGTCCCTCAAAGGAGTTATCGTTTCTTCCGGGATCCTTCCCCAAGAGGCATTTTCATTATGAAGGACGCGAAATCAGCAGTTCGGAAGAGGCCTTCGGTTCAAGGAGCCCCCCCCCGGTTTAGACTTCAGAATTCTTTTTTAGGTGGATTTAGCGGAGAAGGTCACTGGCTCCCCCCCTTCTTAGTGTTCCCCGGATATAGCCACAGGAGTTACGGAGCGGGCCCAGAGTATCCTTTCCCCTTTTTGACTGACTAGGATCTTTTCCCCAAAACCGACAGACCCTCTATAGGGGGAAGATGCAGCGGCCTACTCCTCCAGACCAAGAGACCTTAGGACGAAGAGCTTCCCCCTTTTTTGTCAGTCTTTTCTTAAGTGGATTCCCCCTTCAGGAATTAGAAGCGAGTTTCCTCCCTTTGGAGTAGTGCTCTCGCGTTTTTTTCCCCGAGTTTTTTTTCCCCACTTCCTCACCGGTCCGCCCGTCTCGTAGAACTTCCCCCCCTCTCCCGTTCTCTAGGTGATCGACGTGGTCTTTTGAAGCAGCTCGGCATGAACGTCCCTGCTTGTTTTTTTCCTCTGAGAAGCACCCCTTTTTTGTGAACGCTTGCCCCCCTCCGATTGCCTCTTAGTCCCCCCGGGGTTCTTTCAAAAGCTGAGAGCCCCTTAGGACAGATTCTCCTTTCCTAAGATTGCGTTTCTCATTTGAAATGCAGATCCTTTCCGCGCGACTGGCACTCCGCAATCTGCTTCCGACGCGGTCTCCTTCCATGCTCAGTCGACCGGGCGGAAACACCACCATGTCCCAAGACCCCTATGCCTAGTCGGTCTTTTCCAGCATTCCTTTCTTTGTAACTTTTTTTTCTCCTTATGATCGTCTCTTACTCAACCGGCGCAATAGTCTTTTGCGCCCCAGAAATCCTTTTCGACAAACGACGACAATCTTTTCTCTCTTCTCACCTTCTTCCCTAACAGGAGAGCGGGGTGTCATGCCTCGGCCCAGACACGGACAAGAGATTAGCTTACTTTTTTTTCCCTGAAGAAAACCTGGTCCGGCCTCGGCCCTATCCTGCGGTCATGCCTCCCCCCCGCAGTGGTGCTCCTTTTCTCGCGTGCACCGGCATGGGCTCCCGCAGACCGAAAACAATCTTCTTCTTTTCTGCTGACCGTCTTTTTAAGTAGTATTACGAGAATTTCCCCCTCCTTTGTCGCTGGTTGGCTTTTATTGACTTTTTCCCTTCCCCAATTTCAAAGCCTGTCCTTCAAGCAAATCCTTTTTTTCTCCCGATGCTTTTCTTTCTTGAAGTGGTCACTTTTTCTCTTACTCAGGATGAGTTGATAAAGATTGAATCCCCTACTTCCCCGACCTTTTGAGCCTTTCATTTATTGCCTCCTTTTCCCCCCCCCAGAAAATCTTTCTACCCCCTGTTGGGAAAAAAAAGGTTTTCCCTTGGTAGCTGGAAGTGGGCCAGTTCCACCGCAGTTTTCTTGCAGATTTTATTTCTTTTTTGGACAGAGCTCCCCCAGGGGAATTTTTTCCCGAATTAGGATCGGTTTAGCTTGTAGATGAGGTAGAAAGCGTAAGAATTAGTGTTTCGACTAAGTCTCCCCCCACATTCCCGAAATACTGTACCAACTCCAAAGCATTTCCTTTTTCTTCGTAAGCTTCCCCTAGAGAGAGGCTGTTCTTTTTTTGCAGGACGGACTCGGTTTTTTGCTCTGATCGAAGCGAATATGTTCTTTTCCCCCGACAGATTCCTCCCCTGAAAAAGAACCCGACGCCTTTTTTTTTTCGCGGCGAAGTCATTCCGGCCCCCCCCTTCCAATCAAAATGGCTCTATGTGCGTGATTTCTCTCGCAGGCGCTCTCTTCCCCTCCTATCCCCTCCCTTTTTGTTAGACGGGGAGTCTTACCCGCTCGACAGCAGAGCGTTGCGCGTGGAGGGAGACAACCTTTTCCTCCTCACCTAATGGCAGCCCGTCTTCCGTCTCTCTTTCTTTTACTAATACACTCTTAGTCTATATAGTCTTTCTTGAACCCGCAGCCTTGGTATCTTCTCTCCCCCGCGCGGAGGGGGAGAGGCGCGTAAGGGTAATCCAGCCCACACCACCTTTCGAGTTTCTTCTTTACGCCGCGCCTATTTCTACCTAGACATTAGCTCCCTCTTTCCCTTTTGTGAAAGCTTTTTTTTTTTACTCTTGGTTTGCCGTATGAGCATGGTTCCCCCCTATTGCGCGTCGAGCGCATCCCCTCTCCTCCGACGACGCCCCCTTCCCTCCTCCCCTTCCTCTCGTCGAGAGTCGGCATGCGTTCGAAGGAGGAGGGTGGAGTGGTCTACCTTGATTTCTTTCTTATCAAAATTCGTTTCACGCCCCCTTTTCCCTACGCTTCTAGCCTCTCGAGGGTTTTTTTTTTTAATGGCGAATTCTTTCCCCATTAAATGTGAAAACTCCCAAAAACAGCAACAAACTAATCCGTCGTTTAGTCCCTTCTTTCCGGGCCCAGTCTTCCAGCTCCCCTTTCGCCTGTAAGATCCGAATTTATTTAAATGCAAAACATTTTGTCATTTTTTCACATCGCGGTGTCCTCTTTTCTCAATTTTCTTTTTCACTACTTGCTGAGGGCAAGCCTCGTCCCTCGTGCGTGGTACAGGAACGGGCCTTTTTTTTTTTTTCTGCCCCTTTTTCAAACTACTTCGATTCCTCCCCCCCCAACACATGTGCGACCCCTTTTTATGCTTGAAACCGGTCGCCCCAATAACTTATAGTAACTCCCCCCTCCTTCCTCAAGCCCAGCCCGAGGACCATTCTTTGTCGTATGCGGATAGACAATGACGGCCCCCTTCCCCCCTTTGGTCGTGTCCTTTCTGGACGAAGCGCGCAATTTTTCTCTCCGGATCGAGCCTCGCGGCCTGTTTTTCATTTTACCTATTCTTGTCGTATTCGGGGTCCCTTTCTGGCTCCACACTTTTGGACGGACTCGTTGCTCGTCCGGCAGCTTCGTCGTTGTTCTTTTACCTTCCTTTCGTGGCCGATCCTTACGAAGATGCGACCTTTTTTTGTAGACTCCTCCATGAATCTTGCGAGATGTTGACATTTACAAGCACGTTGACTCTTTTGCGTTTTTTTCCTTCTTCGGGGTTTGATGATCTCCCCCTGTCTGGTCGTGAAATGAGTGTTTTCCTTTTTCTGGAGCTTCCTTTTTTTTTTTTCAGCGTTATCACCACCCCCTCCCCGTCTTTCTCCGGACGACACCTTGGACCTTGCTCCGCTCCTCTTTTTCCTCATCGGCGCCCGCCCCCCTCCCCCCCCCTCCATTGCCGCCCCGTCTTTTTTTTCCTACGGCCGGTTTCCGCAAACGCCCTTGCCGATAGCAAACCTCTCTTTGCGCGTTCCCCCTCTTGCATTTCACGGGCGGCTCCTCCCCCCTTCGCCTTTTTCTTCTCCCGTGGAATGACGAGCTTCTTCCTTCCGTCCTCCAAGTCCCTGGCACTGAGACTAGAAACTCTTTTTTCCTCGCGACGGTGGCTACTTTTTTCGAAAGTTCCTGAAAACCTTTTTTTTTTTCGAAAGACGACTGCTTCCCCTCCTGCCAGAGCGCAGCCTGCATTCCAGTGTCAACTCCCTAGATCGGGACCTTTCCCTTGGAGACGATCGTTTCCCTGCTGCTTGAGTTTCTGGGAGAAGGCCATCGCGCAGAAGTACCCCGAGCGCGAGAGTCCTTGAACGGGGACGCCGTCTTCAACTCTCCGTAGAATAGGCTCCTTTTCTTCAACTTTCCTCCCCCCGCCTGAAAAAACCCCCTCATTTCTCCGCCTTTGCCGGCGCCGACCCGGACAATCCTACCACGCCGGCGCCCTGACTGTTCTCTTTCTCCCCCGTTTTGCCCTTGCCTTTTTCAGCCTCTCCGAGGTAGAGGCTCATACTAACGTTCGCCGCCTCCTTAAGCCCTTAATAACCCCCAACTCCCCCTCCTGGGAGTTCCCCCTCGAGCTTCAAGGGGACCTTCACATGACTGAGAGATCATTTTTAGTTTGCTCCTTTGGAGCAGATAGACCCCCGCGCGTTTTTTCCCAAACTTCCCGATATGGCCCGGTCTTTCGCGCGGTCAACGCTGTTTTGGATTCCCGTCCCTATATATATTTCCCCTCACTCCTTCCGGTGTTGTATTGTTGTTTGCCATCCTATGGATGAGACCACCCCCCCAATCTCTTGCAAAGTTTCTCCCCCCGGGCTTTTGAGTTTTTTTCTTTTCTGCAGAGGAGTCTATCGATAGCTCTTTTGTGACTTTCCCCCATCGAAACTTTTCAGGCCCCCTTTTTCCCCCTCCTTAAAAGTGAAACTGGCCCTTGCGAGTTATACTTTTGTTCTGTGCTCCTTGTTTTCCCTCTTTTGCACGAGTTTACAACTATTATTCTCTTCCCCTTTTCCGGCGATCGGTCGGCGCGTATTGCCCCGGCCGTCCTTTTAAATCCGTTAGAAGTTCCTCCTTCTGGCGTCCGGAGGGTCTCGGTGAGTTTCTACGGGAAACTGTTCCTCCCTTGCGGAGGTTTTTCTTTTTTTAGCCTTTTGGTTAAGGCTTTCGGCAGCCGAGGTCTACGATCGTTTCTGTGTTTTTTGCCGGTCAACCGTTGGCAGACGATTGTGGTCAGCATATGATTCCCCCCTTCTCCCAGAACCCCCAAGCGCAAGCCCGAAGAGCGAGACAACCTTTTTTTCCGCACGATAGAGGTAGCGGACGTCCGTGCGGAATCTCCGCGCTTGCGGCTTGCGGCGTCCTTGCTAGAGCTTATTTGGTCAATTCCCTGACCCCCCCCCGGAAGAATTCGCCGTCGCGCTCCCGAGTGTTCCTTTTCAGAGGGATCGACGTTCGGCGAGGAAGCCAGATCGCCTTGCCCTTTCCGTTGGACCAATTCCTTTTTTCGGAGAGCCTCCCTTCTCTTATTCCCCTTCGGCAAGACTGTGCACCCTAATCGGCACATTTTTTCTTCGACACCCTTTTATCGATGAAAGTCTTTTCATTGGAGTACATGGGTCTCTTTCAGAACGATTCTTTTCGGGCTCATTCCTTTTTTTTCCTTTGGGCAAGGCCCCTCCCTTCCGGTCAAGCAATCGGAATCGTTGTCAAGCTTCTACAGGCGCATCGCCGGGCGTTCCCCCATGTTCCTTCGAGCTTATCCCACCCCCTAATCCGAAGGCCGAGGCTTCTTCGCCGACGTGCTGTATCCCTTGCAACGAACTTCCTTCTCTTTTTTCGCGACCCCTTTGCAACTCTTCCCCGATAGGACAACGCCCAAGAATCTCCTCTTTTCCAACGAAGACAGCGCTTCTTACCTTCTTTACCCTGAGAGAAGTCCCCCTCTTCGAGCGTTTTTTTCGGCCTGACAAGAATAAGCACCCAGATTCTTCCGAAATTACAACCCTTTACCCCCTTGGCAGCGACGGCGGCTCCCCTTCTCAAATGATGTCGAGATTCTTTCCCTTTTTTTTCTGCATCTTTTTCCACTTCCAGGAAATGGCTTCCCCTCCCCCCCCAAAAAGAGCTGTGTGCCACTCGGGGAGTGAGGCCTTCTCTTCGGCTGGTTCGGAAGTAATCTGGTAATTTTGACGACGTGTCACCATCCGACAACACCTTTTTTTTTTTCGATTGTAATGATCGGAATAGTTGGCAAAATTTTTCTCCCCCAAAACTCTCCGTTAAGTAATCCTCTGCTCCTCAAGCGGCATGGAAGGTGTCTGTGCTGGTTTAGATACTACGATGAGTTTTATAAAGATGTTACTGTGACTCTTCTCCCTTGAAGAATGTCCACATTCGTTTGATAACGTACTGTACCACCCTTCACAAAGGGTTTGGGGTCGATGTCCTCCTTTTGTAAAGCCTTCCCCCTCCCCCCTTTCTTTCTTGTGTATGATGGTGCCGAGTAAGGTTTGTCATCATTAGCCCCTTCGGTTCCTCGCACTCGCTTTAGGCCCTCTTTTTCGGAGTGACGAATTTTTTCTTTCATCACCATGGACGAAATACTTCCACCCTTTCTTAGGAACGCTGATCGCCGCTTTCAAACCTCGCTAGATTTTTTTCGTGGTTTCTTTCGAGGAGTGAGATGGTGGATGCTATACGCCTCCTCCTGACCGACATCTTTCATCCCGCACTTCTTTTCCTCCGCGGTCCCTTTCGATCGTGAATACACCTCCCTCCAATCCCAACAATGGCGTTAATGTGCGCTTTTCCATCAAGGCTTTTCTCTCCAGCCTATCCAAACGCATCTTGTGGTGTTCCGACGGGACTTCTTTTTCTCCCCGAGCTCTTCTTTCTTTTCTGGCGGGTTCGAGTCACCCTCCCGACGCTT
>Ga0179593_1414401_pt1 | contig 11327 bp, 13 predicted proteins | sample CZODoug2_1_08_16_FD_185931 | JGI IMG/M metagenome (GOLD analysis project Ga0179593, IMG submission 185931) | Vadose zone soil fungal communities from Angelo Coast Range Reserve, California, USA - CZODoug2_1_08_16fungal (PacBio error correction) | ecosystem: Environmental > Terrestrial > Soil >... | reverse complement strand
TGTTACCGGTGAATAAAAAATCCCCTTTGCCTCACCAGTTAAACACAACTTCGGTTACCAGTTACACTCACAAAAAAAAGGGGCCATTTAAGTTTTCCCCCCTTTGAATTGATTCACCTTTGGGCATTTGCCCCAAGGGGGGTGGGCAATTCACCCCCACGTGCCGCCGCCCCGGGTAATTCCTTTAGTTTGCAAGTTAGTTTGTGTTATTTTTGTTTCCCACACAACAGCCGGTTTTTGATTGTTTTTCTTTCTTTAAATGGGCTCAAGGGATTTTTAGTGTTTTTACTGGCCCTCCTGTCCCTCACTTCCGGTTTGGGGGGTCCCCCAGGTTTTTTACGAAAACCTCTTTTTCCCCATTTGGGGCTTTCGGGAAGGTTTTCTTTTTCCTCAGCAAACCCTACCCCCCCTAAAATAGGGTTTTTTACTTTTACACACTAAAAGCACCGGGTTTTGTCAAATTGAAACAAACATCTCCCACCCCCCATGGCCGGTTCTTCTTTTTTTGAAGGAGGGGGGCCACCCCCCGGGTTTAACGTTTTGACCCATGGGGGGCACACCAAAACCTTTCCCCTCTTTCAAAGGGGACTGTTCCAAGCTATTTTTTTTTTTTCACCTTCTTTCGTCCTTTGTTGTTTTTGGACCTGTTTTGTGTGATTTCGTTGGGTTTTAAACAATTTGTGCCCCGGTGTTTGGTTGGGGAAGTTTTTTGGTTGGGGGGGGGGGGTGGCAATGCTTGGGGTCCCCAGTCGTTTGCTTTAGGGGGGGGGGGGGGGGGGGGGATAATTTCCCCCCCTTTTTCCTGTTCCCCGCCCACCGAACTTTTGGAAAGTAGATTTAGCCCCGTTTTTTGTGGAGAAAACTTTTACCCCATGGCGATGTAGTAACCGCATTGTTTTTGATAGGGCCTGGGAAATTAACCCCCCATATGAAACCCCCAGGGGAGGGGGGGGTCCCCCCCCCTTTTGCGTTTGACTCAACGGTGGGGTAATTTCCACAAATGGGGGGGGGGTGCCACAAACCCCCCCTAAGACAACACTTCCTTTTACCCAAGTTCCAAAACACTTCCACTCTTTCTTTCCAGTCCTTTTAGAACCAACACCCTTCACACTGGTTGGGGGTAATTGTTTGGGGGGGGGGGGATACTCCAGGGCGGGGGCGGGGGTGTTGTTTTGTGGGGCCCCCCAAACCCACGGGGCCCCTCAGGGCCTTTTTTGGAAGGGACTATTTTTGGGGACGTTTACCCCCTAGGGGGAAATTTTTCCTTCCCCCATTGGGAAAAAAACCCACAAACCCCCCCCAGCTTTTTTTTTTTTTGTTGGGGAAACATTGGGGGGGCCCCACGACGTTTGTTTTTAGTCGTTTGCAGCTTCCGGAATGGGAAGCTGGGTTTTTCTGTTTTCCCTGCTTCCCCCAACCTTTTTTTTGTTTGGGGGGTGAACCAAACTCCGTTTCACCATGTATTTCTTTCAGGCTGGGTTGGGGGTTTTAATCTGTATGTCATTGAAACCAATTCCCCTTTTACTACAAGGGCAGTGGGTTCTTTGTTGTGGGCCCGGTGCCTGTCTTTTGTCTGTTCTTTTAGGCAAGAATGATTGCGTGATTATTTCATTTGTGTCGGTTGGTTTTTTTGCCCCCCACCCCCCCCCCCCCCACCTTACCCATTTGTTTCTTTTCTCCCCAGTGGCTGACTAGGCTTCTTGTAAACCCCCAATCCCCACTCTTCAGGGGGTTGCACCCACCCGGGCTTGCCCTGTTTTCTGTCATTTAGTTTTCATTTCCGTCCTTTAGGGCTTCCCGTGACCTGGTTGGTGGCCACCCCATTACACCTTTTTTTTTTTTTTTTTTTTCCGGTTTTTTTTTTGACCTTTATGGTCCCCCAAATCGTCTTGCACTGGGGGCCCCCCTAACTTTTTTTTTCTTTTCTTGGGTTAATGCCCCCCCCAACTTGGGTATTGCCCCCCCCCCCACTCTTAAAATTGGGTCCCACACACCAACTTTTTTTGTGCACCCCTTTTTGGGGTCCTCCCCTGAATCTCATTTGGTTTGGGGAAAATTTTTTGTTGTCCCTTTCTTGTTTTTCACACTTTTCCGCCTTTTGGTTAAAAAACCAAAACCTCTGCCCCTTTGGTCACAAACAAATTTTCTTCCCCTTTTGGTAATTCCCTATTTTGTTGTTTTTCTTTGTGGGTCCCCCCCATCGTTTGTTTTCTTTTTTTTTTCCCCATTGTTTTTCCTTCCCCCCCACAACCCAACGGGGGGTTTTGCCCCCCCAGGGTTTTCCCCCTTTATTTTCTTTTTTTTAGGTACGGGGCGTGGGCCGTGTCACGGTTTTCCATTTTTGTTGGGGCCAAGGTTTTTTTTTTTTTTTGGTTTCGGGGGGGTTTTCCGTTTTTAACCAACCCCCAACTTGGGTCAGGAACCCAAACCGATCCCCTGGTGTTGTGGATTTTTTGCTTTTGCTGTGATGCCCGGTTTGTCCGGGGGGAGGATGTGTCTCGGTCGGGTAATATTGGGGTGAAAGGCTCGGACCAAAGGAAGCCTCTGATGGGGTCTGTTGTCACCCCCGGGAGCAAATAAAGTTATGCACAAACCTGACCCCTAACTCAATTTCAATCCCTCTGCTTATTAACGGGGTTTGTGAGTGGGGGGACGCAAAAGGGTGGAAACGGCATGGGCACCACAACAAACTCTTTTACGCCCCTTAACCACCCCCCCCATTTTTGCCCAAACCCCTCCCCTTGACAGTTTTTTTTACGTTTTGCGTACAGTGGTCGAGTTCCCAATGTGCCGGGGTTTCTGTTTTTTTTTTTTTGGCCCGTCCAACACCTATCCCCCCACTGACCCCCCCCTGTTCTTCACATTATTTTCTTTTTTAACCTTTTTAGGGACCCCTCCATTTTTTGTTTTCCCTTCCCCCACTTTTCCCCCAGGGCCTTGGTACGGGGGGGAAGGGGGGGCCTCCCACAAAAAACTGCTTTTTTGTTTTTGTTTGGGCATCTTTCACAGTCTTTCTGTTTTTTCTTTTTTTGTTTTCAATATAATTTTCAATCCCTTGTTTTTTTTTGCTTGAAAGGGGGGGACCAAAAGCCTCTTTCCTTTTGCCCTCAATTCCCCACCCATACCCAAAAATGGGACACCCCCATGTTCCCCCCCCCCCCTTCGGGCCCGGAGTGTTGTTCCAAAAAAACCCACCCCATACTGCGGGGGGTTGTTGTGGCTCTTTTGTGTTTTTGAGGCAGACCCCTGCTGTCCAGCAATAAAATTTTTTGCAGAAAACTTCTTTGAAACCCAGGTTTGTTTTGGTTTTTTCCCCCCCCAACCCCGGGGCTCCTGGGTCCCCTCCCCCCCAAATAACCCCCCCGACCCTACTGGTTGTTTGCCTTGGGTTTGCTGTGGCAAGGGGGGGTTGTAAAGGAACATTTGAAAAAAATTTCTTTCCCCCCCCCACAAAAATGCACCCCCCCCGCAAAACCGTTTGTTTTTGTGGGGTACTCTTTGCCTTGGCATTCAACCTCCCGCATTTTCCACTATGTTTCCCCCATAACCCTTCCGTCCCCCTTTTCCTGGTGTCCCAACACAAAAAAAAACCACCCCGCAATCAGTTGTGAAAACCAAAAACCCCCTCAACACCCCAACAAAAGTACACCCCTCCCCAACAGTGACACCCAAAACGCACCCCCCCCCCAACAAACAACCGTTTTCACTGGTGTTCCCCGGGCCCACACGGGGCCGTTTTACGGGCAACCCCCCCTATGTGGGGTGGGGGGTCCTTCATTCCCCACAACACCCGTTTTTTTTAAGTTGCCTTTTGTTTTTTGGGTCGGGTCTTTCCACTCCCCAAAACAGGGCCCTTATTTTGTGGTTCCCCCCCCCCCCCCCCGGGGGTTTTGTTCAAACCGTCCCCCCCCATGTTAAATCGTCCGTTGCCAAACGGTTGTAGTGTTGTACCCCCAACCCAAATTGGGCCCGTCCGGTTGGCAAAAAAACCCCTAGGGAAGGGGTCCCACTTTCAACTTGGAAAACTCCCCCACCCCATCACCCACAAAAAACAAATTTTTTTCCCCCTTGAGGTTTCTTTCCCCCCTTTCACAATTGTTGGAGGCAAATCCCCATGTGTTATTTACCCAAATACCCCCCAACCCCCATCTCTATTTCCAACCACCCCCTTTGATATTAATGGGGGGGTTGGGGACCCCCTGCCTTGCTCCCCCACACCACACAACACCCACATGTTTTTTTTTTTTTTTCTTTTTTTTTGGACGGGTCAGGTCCCTTTTTCAAAACACCCCCCTTCAGCACCGTTTTCCTTTCCCTGGGGGAGGGTCCTTCGAAATAAGTGCCCACCCCCCCAGGCTTTGTGCCTTGAGTTGTTTCTTTCTTTTTTTTTGGATTTTTAACTTGGGGCTTAGGTTTTTTTTCAAAACTTTTTCCCACGGGGGCTTTCACCCTTTGGGGAGTTTTTTCCCCAATTATTTGGGAAAACCCCATTACCCAGTTTGTTGGGTTTGCCCTCCCGCTTCCGGACAGGTTGTTTTTCCAAACATCCACACCCAAATTCTATTGCACAGGGCACACCGTCCCCGAAAAAGGCAACGTGACAACTTTGACTGTCCTTGGGTGAGGGAACCCCCCCATCCTTTGTTCTTTGTGGTGGTTCGGGGAGGGACCCATGGTTTTCCCACCGACAGTTTACAAGCCCAGGGTTTTTTTTTGGCCCGTGGGGCCCCAATACAACGCTGGTTCTTTCTTCTTTTCATTTGTGAAAGAGGGGGGGGAAGGTCCATACTGATGTTAGGTCGGGGATTTGTTTTCGTCAAACCCACCCACACAAACACCCTACAAAAGTTGTTGAGGTTTTAACCAAAACTGCCCTGTGGTTTGTTTGGGTGGTGGTTCTTGGGGTTACTTTTCCCCCCGGGGTGTGTTCCCCTACCCTTATATGCTCTGTTTTTGTTCACATTGATCCCTCAGTTCGGTTTTTTGCCTTTCGGAACCAGTGTTCCCCCTTGGATTTGTTGGGTGGGAACACCCGTCTCACCCAAAAGAGTGGTTCACCCCCAAAACCCCAAAACAACCAAACCAAAGGTCGGGCCAATTTTTTTTCCAACCCGTGGGGCATATAATGTCTCTTTTTTTGGGTATACCCCTTAAGCCCCATATGAAACATTAACAAGTCCCCCTGACTTTCCCCCCATTTTTTCCGGGGGGGGTTTCCCCCCAAAATAAAACAATTTTTCCCCCCCCCACCACCATAAGTTGTTGGGTTTGAACACCCCGTAACTACTGACAAACACCCCCAACCACCCATAGGGCCCCCAATCCTCCCCCCCCTTTTTTCAAAATAACACAAACCCCCCGGTACCTCGTTTTTTTGTTGCCTCCCACCACAATAACACTGTTGACCCAACAAACGTTTTGGGGTCCGCAGGTGCTGTTACTTAGTAATTATTTTTCCCAGTGGGGGTTCAGGTTTTTTTTTTTGTTTTTCCCCCACTTTGGTTTTTTCCAGCAAAAAAACCCAACTGGGTTCCCCGGGGGCCTTTTGGTTCTGGGGAAAAGTTGCTTTTGGGCCGCCGTTTCCCCTTTTTCCTTGTGATCGTACCTAGGGATTTTTCCTTTTCTGTTGTAAAACTGCAGCCACAGGTCCTTTGGGGAAAAAATCAGCCCACGCCCCTGAAAAAGGCCCCCCCCCCCGAGTCCGCCAAATTTGGTAGCCAAGGGGAAACTTTCCTTGGCCCCCTTTGTTACCCGGACCAAAACCAATCCCCCCCCCCCCGGAACCACACACAATTCTTTTTGGGTGGGAAAACTGTCCCTCCACTTCCTTTTGGCTTCAAACCGCTTTGGGCCCCGGGGGCCTTCGGGGATTTCCACTTTGTCAGCCCCCCCTTTGAAATTTCGGCCAGATAACCCTTTTTTGCCTTTCCCCTCAGTTTTTGGGGAAAGGTCCTTTCCACCCCCCCCTTCATTTTGGGTTTTGGGGGGCTTGTGACCTGCTACCTGAATTGTGGAAGTCTTCTCAGTTTGTACACCAAAATAATTCCCAGGGCCTTTTTTTTTTTTCCCACATGGGCTGAACCCCCCCTACCCCCCTCCCCCCTGACCACCGGGACCCCTAAAATTTCCCACTTTCTAATTCCTGAAATTTTGGGTTCTTCTTTTTTTTCCTATTCTGTTTTTTCTTCCCCGTGAACCCCGTTTTGGGGTCTTTTTTCCGGCAGGACCCCACAAACCCCGGCTTAGGGGCCCCCAATTGGTTTCTTTTTCCACTCCCAAGTTTTTTTTTGACCCAACCAACCCCCTTTTAACAAAGCCAACCCCGATGTCCCCTCCTTTCCCCTTGTCACTTCCAAAAAAACAGTTCACTGGACTTCCAGTCCCACCCCCCAACCTAAATTTCCAAAGTTTGTAAAAAAAATTTCAATGGTCTAATAGAAGATTATTCCACGCCGAACCCCCCCCTTTTATGTTTGTTGGAGCATAGATCTTTTTTCAAGTATTTTCCTTTTAGTTGGTTTAGTTGGTTTACGTCACGGCGGGGGGAGGCGGTCCCTTGTTGTTGTTAACAGGTTTTTGCCCGCCACATTCCCCCTTCTTTGAACAGGGGGGATAAAAAGTTAGGTTTTTTTGCTGTTCGTTAAAAAAACATCCCATATTTTCTTAAAAAACCGCTTTTCAACCCCCAACAACAACCCTTGCCCATTTCTAATTTTTGGGGAAAAAATTGCGCGGTTTCCCAATAGTCCCCAGTTTTGGGCCCCATTTTTTCCTGCATTTTGTGGGTCCCCTAAAAAAAACTCCTTTTAGTCGGGGTACCCACAACCACTTTTCCAGGTAGGGATTTCAAACCCGCAAATAGTGAACCCCCCCCGGGGGGGCCCCGGTTAGGGGTGGGTTTCGCGGAACCTCCCCCATGGTAATTACCGAAAGGGAGGGCCTGAAACAACATCTCAACCGGGCGTTTTTTCACACCCCCTGGGGTTTTCAAGTCCCCGGTTTTGGTGGTGGGAAAACCCCCGGGGTTTTCCAGGTTAGTTTTGGTGGGTCCCCCCCGCCTCCACCCCTTGGTTATGTTGGTTTTCCTACCCGTTCCCGGATTTTGTTTTTTTTTGTTAAATATTCTGGGGCTTTTACTGTCCTGGGGAGTTCGGCTTTTTTCCTTTCCTGTTGTCAAGGTGGTTTCATGACGGCCGACTCTCTTCATTTGGGGAAAACCCAAGTAAATCCATTGGCCCCTTCCTTTTGGTCTGGGGAATAACTGGGGCGGGGCCAAACGTTTACACACCCCGGTGGGGGGGGAAGAACAGAATCCACACTGTAAAATACAAAGCCTTCCCAGCACATAAAGTGGGAATTAAAAGGCACTGAGGAAAGGGACCAAGGGTTGTGGGGGTGACAAAACCAAAAAACAAGAAACCCCCAAATAAATCATTACTCCGGGGTTTTGTCGCAGGGGGGACGGGCAGTTTTTCCGGTTGCGTCCACCCACAACCCACAAGAACCCCCCACCTCCCACTGGTTGCGGGCCCCCCCCCCACTCCGTTTTGGTTTACTTATTTTCACCTGACGAGTTTAGTGTATTTTTCACATTTTGTTTTCATCCAAACCATGCTTCGGGTTGGGGGGGAAATTTTTTTTGGTTTTTTCTTTTTTTTTTCAGTCAAAAGGGGTTTTCCCCCCGGCCCCCCCCAAACCTTTTTGGGGTTTTTTTTTGAGAAAACTGGCGTTGACGGTTTTCCCCATGACTGTGGTGGGTCACTTTTTTCCTTTTTTTCCTACCATTGGGGCTCCTTCTTTTTGGCTTGTGTAAAAACATTTTTTTTTTACTTCGTTGTTTACCCACCCCTTTTTTTCTCGGGGGAACACCTGGTTCCCTTTGCCTGTCCCCACTCTATGGTGGTGGGGTTTTTTTTACCGTTTTGTTAAAAAAAAACCCACCCCACCCAGTAGTTCCCCGGGGCTTTTTCCGTTTCACGAACAAGTGGAAGGGGACCCAATGGGTGGGGGGGCGCGTGTTGTTTTGGCCCCCAACCGCGGCCCTAAAAATTAGCCTATATCCCATGTTTTAAAATAACCCCCGCCCCAGGTCTCCCGCCCGGCCCCACCCATTTGTTTTCACTGGGGGACACAACGGCCCTTAAGGTCTTTTTTTCCTTTCGATTCCAAGGGACTTAAGTTTTTACCTCTTTAATTTCTTTTCCAACGGTTGGTGCTTTTTTTCTTTGGAAATTTTTCCCAACATAAGGGGTTGTCCTGGTCTTTTCCCTTCTGAGGGGCTAATTCTGGTGTTTTTATAATTTCATTTTTCGTGGTTACCCAACAACACCCCTTCCCCCACTTTTTTTTTATTCAAAAGAGTTCCCAACTTCTGCACCCCGTTTTTATTTAAATTTCCTCAACCTTCTCAAGGGGGGCAAACCCTTGCTGGCGAATTGTTCCTTAAGGGGATTTATTAGGGGCTTGTCCGTTTTTTTTTTCAAGGGTGTGCACCCCACACGTTAACAACCCCCAACTTGTCCCCTTTGTGTTTTTGCCTTTTGCTTTTTTTGGGGGAAGGGGGTGTTCTGGTTTCCACCATAGGAGGTTAATGGTCTTTTAAAACCCCGGAGCTTTGGGGGGTTGGGAGTTTTCCGTTATGTGTTATGTTTTTATTATTTTTTTTTATTATTTTCTTTTTTATTTAAAGGGGTGATGTTATCCCTTAAAATAACTGTTTTTTTAACCTACCGGCCAACAACCGGAGCTTACACCTGGTTTGGTGCAAAGGTCATTGGGCTGGGGCCCCCTTTTGGACTAACCTAATTTATTTCCATGTTTTTTCCCCAATGAGGTGGGTAAATTTTTGGGTGAAACCAAAACGAGGTGGGAAAGGGTCACTGGTGGAGTTTTTTTTGGGGAAAAACACACATTATCTCCGGCTTTGTGGGAAAAACCTGCCTCGCCACCAAAAACCCACACAGGGGGGGCATTATATATTGGGATGGATTTTATTCCCCTGTCCGTAACAAACCAGGGTCGGGTACATTTCTCCTTAACCACTGTTCAATTAACGGGGTGAGGTTTTTGTTTTCTTTCTTTTTGAGGTTTTTTTGTATCCCCCGATTTCCTTTTGGATGTGGACATTGGAGGTGCGGTGAGGGTTTGATTTGGGGTCACGCAGTTATGGTACTCATGACAACAAAGGGGGGGGAGGCCACCACACACCGTTTTTTGGTTTGTTTTTTAAAAGTCAAGGGCAAACTGTTTCCTTTAACCCCCTGGAACGCACTTCCACCCACTTCTTTGCCAACCCCCCGGGCGTGTGTTTGTTGGAATTTTCACCGGTTTTCCATTTTTTTGGGGGTTTCGGGGGGCCATCCAAACATAAGGGCCCCCCCCCCTTGGCACCTCTGGTTGGCTTTTTTACTCCGGTGTGGACCCTAAAATACTGGGCAGTTTTCCCGTTTTTTTTTTTTCCCCCGGGCCCTTTTTGGGGGCAACACTCCCCTTTGGTTTTTTGGGGTTTTTTGTTTTTTTTCAAGCCGTTCCATCCCTTATTCTCCCTTGTTCCAACATTTCCCCTTAATTACGTTGTTTTTTTTTTTTTGGAGGGACGGGTCTAAATGCGGTCTTTTTGGCCACCAATAAACCAGCACCAAATTTTTCACAACAAAAAGTTTGGAAAACCACTGGGCCTTGCCCCTCGGTTTGGAAAAACAACACATTTGGTTTGTTGGCCGTCCAGCCGGTTTTCCCAAGGAAAAGAGGTCTGTGGGGTAAACATGATAATGTTAGGCCCCGGGGAGGCCCCGGGTGTTTTTGCGTTGGTCCGCACCAAATCAAACACGCACCCTTTTGTCCCCAACCAAACCCCCCCACCCCCCCCCGTCTTGTCTTTTTGGAAAGGGGGACTTTGCATAAGCGTTGATTTCCCATTTTGGAACAATGGGTGAGCAACCAAGCAACCCCACCACCTAATGGCCGATCAGTACACTGATTGAACCTGTCAAAACCTCCCACAGCGTCAGGCTGCTAATTTGCTGTTTTCGTTGGTCGGTTCCCCTCCCCGATACTCACTTTGTGTCAGTGTTTGCGTCGTGGCCTTAAGGGGCGGGATCAGTCATTTGTTCCCGCGTAGGGCCCCTCCCACCATTTGTGACACTCACAGCCTTCCGCGAGCCCCGCAGACATATAGAAATGAAAAACGTCTCCAATTGAGCGCGATTCTCTTCCCGTTCTGAATACGGCGCTTCCCATTTAAGTCTACCATAACAAAACATCGCGTTGATATTTTTCTCTGACCGGCCCCCATGCCGCCTCGTATTTCTGTACTTTTCTCTTCTTTTTTATTAAGTGACCTGACCGTCTTTTTGATGTGTTTAGCAGTCTCTCTCCGAGCATTGTTCAACGTCTTGGTTTGGCCTCCTCCGCCGCCTGCTCGCTCGATGTTTTCTCACTCCAGTCTCCCACCTTACCCGTCCCCCCCCTTTCGCAGGTCGAGTCCGTCTTCTGATCCCTTCCTTCCCCTCATGTTTGTTTTTTGACCACCTGGCCACCTGGATTGCGCGTAACAAAACCCCCCTTGGCGCCCCTTTCTTTTTTTTTTTGCGGGCCACTGAACTCAGGCTATGTTATCCCTTGGCTTTTTTTTCTTGTCCTGTTTCTTTGCCTTTTCCTTAGATCTGTCATTTTTACGAACCTCGTTCCCTCGACATCCCCCTGCCGGTCCCCCGGTCCGCGGGCATGCTCTCCTAGTCGTTACCTGTTTTCGATCTGCAAAGGCAGAACTACTTTTCCCATCTTTCCCCGCTGGATCCCTATCTTTTTCCATTCGGGGCACTACCCCCCACACAACTGGGGTGTGTGTGTCAGGTTGGGCTGACCTCCCCTCGCGTTGATGGTGATGTCTTGACGAACTCCTGTGGCTTCATGCCAACTTGATCTTACCCCCTCCTACTTTCGTGTTATTTTTCTCCTTTCACTTGTCGCGTGAACTCAGCCAGCACACACAGCTCCGCATGATCCCCTTCCTTCGCATACAAGGCACTTACTCCTGTCCGCGCAAGCACCACCGCTGTCCAGCGGAACGCGTTCAAAATTTCACGACATTCATTTGCTTCTCTGGTACAGTGAATTTGGTAGGTCCACATCTTAGTCTCACCATTATTCGTCCCACCCGATCCTCTGTTCGTGGCCCAGGACGTCTCCTTATCCCCACTCAATTTTGCTTACTTTGCTACCGGTAGTTTCTTATTCTGTACCCTTCGACTCACGGGCTTTCTTCGTTCCTTCCGTCGGGCGCGCTGCCCTTGTGTAGCCGCATACAGTCTTCATCACCGATTATT